>Ga0209514_10009783_pt1 | contig 10468 bp, 8 predicted proteins | sample Subgrocontami58m_FD_187452 | JGI IMG/M metagenome (GOLD analysis project Ga0209514, IMG submission 187452) | Subsurface groundwater microbial communities from S. Glens Falls, New York, USA - GMW37 contaminated, 5.8 m (SPAdes) (version 3) | ecosystem: Environmental > Aquatic > Deep subsurface >...
CCGTTTCAGGCAAGGATTGTTGCAGAATATTAAGCAGGTTAGCCATTTTTTTACCTTGCGCATAAGCATAATCTCTTTCGCAGGGTAAAGTCAACGGCCTCCGTATGCTTATACTTACTACATTGTCCTGAAAATGCCCACTCTCATGTCACCGGCCAACCTGTAGGGAATGGCCCCGGTGAGTTTAATGTGACGTAGAATCCCCCGTCTCCGACTTCCCCCTTTAGAAAAGGGGGAAGGGGGATTCCGATTTCAACTACTTTACATGCTGGTTTTTTCAATTAGCTCGAAATACAATTCTCGTGATTGTTCACGTCGTTCGTAGAATAGTGTCGCCACATTCATTGTCATTGCTTAGTCTTTCTGACATTTCCTGCATTGATTTACAGTTTTTGAACAGGGGAAATCGGAACTCAGAGAAGAAGCAAGCGTTCCAGTCTTGAGTGCAAGATAAGAACAACGTGGGAGATATAGAAGATATACACAGTAAAGTATAGTCGTTGGTGATATTGTATGTGGAAGATCCAGGAGTACCGACACAAGTATTCAGGCATTAGAATACATAGCTAAATCCCTTCACCCTTATGATAACCCTGTATTGCAGAACATTTTACTAAATAGAAAAATACCCTTTTATAGGGGAAAACCCCCCCTGGTCTGGCAGGAGGGGGTTTTCCTGTTGGATTAAAGCCCGGAAAAGGAATGTTTTCCAGAGCGTCTCCACAAATTTATGCTATACAATGGTGAATATATTCCGTAAGGACTGACCTTTGATCCAGTATCCTCCAATTTTAGGGTGTCTTATACGTATAGTATTACAAAATATATTAAAAAGTCATAAAATTTAACCGGGTAAAGCTAAAATTTTATAACAAAAACTGGCTGCCCTGACTTTCCCGTCTCGACTTTGACCGGACTGGCCCCGGGGCGCCGCCAGGACGAGATAAACAAGGAAACGACATTACGAGTTGCTCATTCCTGGGAAGGCAAAAGTCGCTTCGTTGATTTCGACTTACACAATCTAGCGTCTTGTTTAGCTATCCGTTTCTTCATTACCTTCAAAACCATCCCCTTTGCCTTGTTACGGCTGCCTGTACAAAGAAAAAATCCTGAGACCGGATTTATTTTCCCCTACTTCACACGCCCTTGTGTTCAATTGCCTCACAATCCAATCCCCGGTAATGTTTAATGGTAGACTGTGTATTTCCCTTGCAAAAAAGTGGGGTATAATAGGGTATAGAAGATAACTTCGAAGCTCTTGCATCCTGGCTGCCAGCAACCTGTAAAACTTGGAAACCAAACCTTCTCTTCACTCCAGAGAGGTACTGTTTGGTGAGATCATGGGTAACCTGGTAAAACCAAGTTTCACCGTCATTGATTAGGGCAATCATTTCAGTATCAATTATGCATGGCCATTGGAGGTAGAAAGATGAAGAAGGCGTTATTTCTTATTCTAGCTGTAACCATGGTGTTGGGGCCGACAGCCTGCACGCGACAGGTATCGGCTGAGGTAGTAAAATCAGATAAACCCCGCGTGGTCTCACCCGCTGTCAGCCAAACGGACATGGCAAGCCTGGTTGACGGCAATAGCGCCTTTGCTTTCAATCTATACAGGGCGTTGAAGAATACTGATGGCAATCTATTTTACTCTCCTTACAGCATCTCTGAGGCTCTGGCAATGACGTATGGCGGCGCCCGCGGAGATACTGAAAAACAAATAGCCGCTGCCCTCCATTTCAGTCTAACGCAAAATCAACTGCACCCGGTATTCAACAGTCTGGACCAGGAACTGGCTAAACGGGGACAGGGCGCTAAGGGCAAGGATGAAAAAGGGTTCCGGCTGCATGTGGTTAATGCTATCTGGGGACAGAAGGACTTCAAATTCACCACCGAATATCTTGATCTCCTGGCGCAAAACTACGGCGCCGGTTTGAGGATTGTGGATTTCATCAATGCGACCGAACAGTCCCGCACCAATATCAACCAGTGGGTTAGCGACCAAACTGAGAGCAAGATTAAAGACCTTATCCCGCTTGGTGTTATCGACCAGTTGACCAGACTGGTCCTGACCAATGCTATCTATTTCAATGCTGCCTGGAAAAACCCGTTTACAACTGAAGCAACTTCCAGCGGCAAATTTCACCGTTTGGATGGAAGTGATGTCTCAGTTCCTTTGATGAAACAAACGAAATCCTTCGGCTATGCTCAGGGGGACAATTATCAGGTTGTCGAATTGCCCTATGACGGCAATGAACTTTCCATGGTTATCATACTGCCCGGGCTCGAACAATTTAAGGCAACTGAAGCTTCACTGAACAGCCAGCAGGTGAACAGTATGATTCGCAGTATTCAAAGCCGGCAGATGATACTTACAATGCCCAAGTTTAGATTTGAATCCAGCTTTGGCCTGAAAAAGACTCTCAGCTCCATAGGCATGCCGGTTGCCTTTACTGCCGATGCTGACTTTTCAGGTATGGACGGCAAAAGAGATCTACATATAAAAGACGTGGTCCATAAGTCTTTTATTTACGTAGATGAGGCGGGTACCGAGGCCGCTGCTGCGACGGGCGTGATAATGGGAGTAACCTCGATGCCGGCTTCACCAATTGAGGTCACTATTGACCATCCATTCATCTTCTTAATCCGTGACATTAAGACCGGGACGGTACTGTTCGTGGGGCGTGTTTTAAGCCCGAGTCTGTAGGCGCAGCTATAAAAGATCTCAGATTGTATTTCAACCAGATAATGAAGCAATAAGATAAGGAACACTTGAATAAATATAATATTCTGGTTCATGTCCTGTTATTGGCAATTATTGGCACAGCTACCGGTTGTGGCAAAACCGCCACAGGAGTTGATAAACTAACATTTGACCGGTTGTTTGCCAACCCGGACAAATATAATGGCAAGACCGTTTCCATAGAGGGATTTGGCTTTCATGGCTTTGAGACCATCGTGTTGAGTGAGATGTTGGAGTATTCAGGATACGCTCCGGGACATTTTGTACCCAAAGGCAGAATGGTCTGGATTGCGGGAGGAATACCGAAAGAAGTCCATGACCGGTTGTACCGGCAAACAATGATGGGACCGGAAGAGCGTTATGGTAAAGTCAGGATCGAGGGGAAGTTTGAATATGGGGGGCAATTCGGGCATGCCGGTGCGTATAGCTCTCAGATAGTTCCCCTGGAAGTGGAGCTTCTCCCCTGGGCTCCACCAGCACCGGGGCAATAGCGATGGGGTTCCTGGCTGAAGGTCACCGGAGGATAGTATCATCAGGAAGTGCAAAATGGGAAGATTGCCTGTTACCGTAAAATGGTTATTACCGCTTGCTGTGGCGTCAGTTATCCTGTTGTCAGGTTGCAAGGCGCAACCAACGCCGCCGCCAATCAAGCATTCGTTACCTGAATTGGAATACCGTCTCCTTGCCAGTTTCAATGATGTGTTCTGGTGTGACTCCGATTTTTACCCCATCGGGCGACCGGGACAGGAAGAAAAGAATGCTTTGAACCAGTTACCCATTATCAGAGCGAACGAGGCCGAATTCTCAACGATACTGGAACAACTTGGTCTCCCGAACAGGACCGAGTTCACTGATGAAGAGAAACTGCTTATTTACCGCGAACATAAGAAGCTCACTTACCAGGTACAGATGACAGCATCCGGAGACCTCTATCGGTTCACGTTGCGGGTACGGGAAGGACAGGGAGAGCGCATCGAAGGGACAATTGCTCCATCGGGCGAAATAAAGGTGTTAAAACGTGAACCGAGCTTCAACACGTGTCCGATTTGCCTTGTCAGGGGTACTCTCATAGATACGCCCGGCGGGCCGGTTCCAGTGGAGCAACTACACAAAGGGATGATAGTGTGGACGGTTGACGATAAGGGGAACCGGGTCGCAGGCCCGGTGGTCAAAACCGTGGTGACGCCGGTCCCGTTATTATTTCAGACAGTAAAAGTGACACTGAGCGATGGCCGCACCGTTACGGCGTCATCAGGCCACCCTACAAGTGAAGGACGGGCGCTGGGCGGCTACCGTGTAGGCGACATTCTGGATGGAGCGTCCGTAGTGGCAGTCGAGCATTTGGCCTACGACGGTGATGCTACTTATGACCTTTTGCCTTTCGGTGAGACCGGCCTTTATTGGGCTAACGGTATCTTATTGAAAAGCACGTTATCAACAGACTGAGCCGGTTCTGATTACAATCACTTAAATTGAGACCTTTAAAGAAATAGATATTTCCATCTTGCAGTGAACACAAATGTATTCGCTGGAAAAGAAAAGAGGGGTGGCCTATGCCACCCCTCTTTCAACAACTAACCTGAATAACCCGGGATTTTACCCCTTCTGTGTATCTCTTACTTAACCGATCCCATGATTTTGTTGATTACTGTATCGATGTTGCCGTCCTTTACGAGATAACCACCCTGGTCTGTATGCGAGAAGAATGAGGCGAGTTCACCGGCTTTGTCTTCGTTGATCATCGCGGCTCTATGGCATCCACCGCAGGCCCTCGAACCAGGACCGGTGATGTAAGAAGGTACGGTGCCGATGTTTCTGCTCCGGCCTTTGATGGGATCAGACTCCGACAACACACCGGGTAGCGATTTGGACTGGTCCGGCGCATTATATGTGCCTTTGTTATGGCAGGACTCGCAATTTGTAATTCCATGCGTGGGATAAGGGGACTCAATGTGGTGCTCATAGCGCATATTTGCCACAGGTTTGGCGAAGTCAATATCGCCAATATCAAACGCCTGGAACGAATGGATAGCATGCACGTAGGAATCAATCGATCTCGATTGCATTTCCAGATGAGAACCACCGGTCTTTGGGGTATGACACAACCTGCAAATAACGATGTTGCCGCCCCTGTCCGGTGTATGGAAGGTCGTTGCCAGAGCAGAGTGACAGTTGTTACACCCGGTCGCAACCTTCACGATAGGGCTGTAGAATTTATCATCAAACTTTTGAGCAGCAATATCGAAGGTTCTGGAAGGGGCATTCAGCGCCAGCATAACGCCTTTAGCATCCTTCAAAGCTGGCATAATCCCAATCTCCAACCTCTTCACGGTTTTCTTGGTAATCAAGTCAGCCCACTGCGACAGGTCAGCGGAAACTTCCCAGACACCACCTGCTGCCGACACCGTCGTAATACGCGGGTGTTTTGAACCTACGGCAGCCTCCAGGGCTCTACCATCGTTGGCGTCGATTTTACCATCTTTGTTGTCGTCACTAAGCCTTTCATGCGGCCCGATAATGAAGTCCTTAGTGTCATAGCCATATAAGCCTACAAGCACCGTCGGCACAATATCCGCCACATTGAGCCCAGCAAGGTCGGGAGATTTTGTTGCGCTGAATTTGACGTTGAGTTTGTTGCTGGCTATAGATGCGCTGTCAATTTTGACAGTAACGGCATCAGAGAACTTTTTACCGGTAGATGTATAGATATTTTTGTCATAACCGGTGTGAATTTTACTGAATACTGAAGCGCCTTTTCCAGCGCCATGACACGTAGTACATGTAACAGTATTCAAATCCATTGAATTATGAACTGCTGGCAATATTGTTTTGAGCGCGAGCTTGTCAGTCCCATGTTCTTTGGAACCGGTTACAGGGTGACAACTCTTACAGGTCGCCACTGTAAAATTAGCATCCGTCAATATCTTATCAAGTTTGCCTTCGTGGCACGTTACGCAGTTTGACATGGACTGAGGATAAGGGAATTCCATGGCATGCGACATGTGCACGTCATTCATAAGAGTCGTTTTATAGGCGTACTTATTTTGCTGCTCAGTCGTTAATTTAACCTTACCGGAGAGGTAGTCAGCAGCCAGGGCGGGATCTTCAACCAAAAGCTGCCATTCGAAATGACCACCAGGACCGTTATCCAGATGGCAGACTTTACAGGTGTAAAAATCGCTTTTGGCATCATGACCGACCTGTCCATATATATAACCGTGCTTAAGGAAGGGTATCGAGTGACATTTTTCACAACCTGAATTATTTGCGGTCGAAACGTAATTAACGCTGGCTCCCGTTTTGAGTAAAGCTGCATACGGGTATTTGTTTTGATTGACGCGAGTACCGGGTATTGTGCCGATACTCTCGTCCAGGCCATACACTGCGATGACGCCATTCACCTTACTTATATCGTCATAATTGATAAAAGCCGTGTCTGTAGGGCTCTTTTCGACCAGAGTACTGGTGCATTTGCCAGCGCTATCACAGGACAGAGTCCCTTTTAGGGATAGTCTTGCAGCGGCCTCGAAACCTTTACCGGTATAGGGTGCAAAGTAAATATTCAGTGCATCGGCATCTTTGGCATTAAAAGGTGCACCGTTCTTTGTCATTTTGAAACTTATTTTGGTTGTATCCGGAGATGGAGAAAACGAATAGGCCAGGTCTGTAACGGCAATGACGCCATCCTGATACAGTTCATCATAGGATGCCTGATGTTTGGCCCCGGCGCCTTTATGACAAATCGCACAGCCCTCAGGTTTGACATCGGCTAGTTCCGCAATCTTAGCGGGCGCTCCAGGAGAGCCAGCAGGACCGGCGGGGCCAGCGGGTCCACCTGGGCCGGCAGTGCCTGTAGAACCGGCGGGACCGGCGAGGCCAGTGGGTCCAATTGGGCCGGCGGGACCAGCGGGGCCTGTAGAACCGGCGGGACCGGTACAGGCTGCAAGAGTCACCAAAATGACCCCCAATGTGAACAATCCCATTAGTACTGTTCGCTTCATTTACAGATCCTCCTTACTATACGTTATCAAAAAAGAAGAAAGTGATTATTCTCCAAAGCTACTTTGGCTATCTTAGCATGACAAACATAATTATTGAATTGTTATTTTGTCATAAGCCATTATCTTTGCCTTTATCACCAGTCTTTCAAATAGGGGTTATATACGGCAGATGGTCCGGCACGGGGGAGTTAAACAGCCTAAGCCATTATATCTACACAAAATATACGCAGAATATAGGACTTTCGGACAGTAACCTTTGGAAAAACGGGAAGATTATCCCTTTGGTTTCCGGAGAGATGCTGAATGAAATCATCAAAGTATTAGCCTATACCAAATTTGGCTTAGAAGAAGGGGAAATTGAATCTATTATAAACGAGGACATTCTACCTTCTTATATTGAAACGGTGATAATAACCAGGCCAATAAAAGGCGTTTGCCCGGACCCGGAGGATGATATTTCCCTATCTTGTGCCGTAAACGGGAAATCCAATGTTATAGTAAGTGGGGATGCCCACTTGCTCGGCTTGAAAGAGTTTGAAGGCATTCCAATATTTACGATTACGAGTCTTTTAGAGTCATCCTCAATATCTTAATTTTTCTATGTTTGTGCAGGTGCATGTTCAATGTATCTATAAAAGTGTTCCGCCTGCTTTCACAATATCGTAAAGAGATTACCTGCTTTAGCTAAAAAGCGGCCCGAAAAATTGACAAAAGGTGCATAAGAGGACTAAAGTCAAGTTAAAGGCACCTTTTTTCAAATTGGGAAAGATACAGAGCAGGTAAGCAAGAATGAGAATCCAAAAGTCTATTGAAATTGCTGCTGTGGCAGAAAAAATCTGGCCCTTCCTGGTTGAGCCGGCGAATATTATGAAGTGGTGCACCACCGTGAAAAAAGTCTTCCACACGGGTGAGCAACATAGCGGGCTGAGGACACCCTTTTATTTTGAGGAGCGGGCTGTTGGAAGGTTAATGAAGCTGCATTTCGTGGTTACCGAATGGATAGTTAACCGGAGTTTTGCTTTTAAGATGACCTCGGGTAATCTCGTGAGAGGTTATGAGCAGAGATATATCCTGGAGCCCTCACCAACTGGCATCAGGATCACTTGTTTTGAGAATGTCACGCTACCTTTCGGCATTCTTGGCAAATGTGCAGAGTTATTTAGAAGACCAATTTCTGAAGCCCATTTAGAGAGGATGCTGGTTAAATTAAAGAGTCTGGGGGAGGCATGAGAATTTTTTGCAATCAAACGTGGGACCGGTGGTATTAGCAGAATTACGGTAGTTTCGGCTGGCTTGTTTTTCCAGAACCTGAATTACTTAATCCACCATTAAATAAAGCCACGATGGATAAGTCCCTGTGGTTCGGATTAGACCTAACCCCGAACCCCTTCCCAACACGGGAAGGGGTGGTAGAGACACAGCATGCCGTGTCTCTACATAGCAACATCTTTTCCAACATGGGAAGGGGCCGGGGGTTAGTCGGCAATCCCAGCAAACTTAATATATTATTAAAAATAAACCAAAAAGTAAGGTAAAGCCGGGTTTGGAGCATAAACTTGCACTAACCAGGTAAAAAAACTCTCCCTTTGGTGAAATTCAATTGGTAGCGGATTTTAGGGCAGAAGACCTTTCCGATTCGAGCGGCGGCTGATAGAATTAAAATTAAGATGTTAAAAAAGGTTGGGTGAATAGCCGGCATCTTCAAGGAGAGGTTATTATGGCCAAGGAAACCCGCAAGAGATTCCTCCGGTCCACGGTGGCGGAGGATATTCAGGAAGCCATGAATGCCGTGGCAAATGCCAGCGCCGCTATGGGTGACGGCCTTAAAGCCCTGGCCTATTTAGAAAAGGCGCTGAAAAAGCTCCAGGATACGAATAAACTTGCTTCGCAGGAGATTCCCGGTTACCGTCCCATGCCGGCGCAAATCCGGAATCGGCTGGAAACTCTACAGGTTAAGATGCAGGAGACTGTCGAAATGGTCCGGAAGTGGGCGGTTACCAAAGATGAGCGGGCGCTCCAGAAGGGTGGCAAACTGATCAGTCAAGCGTCGCCGGCGGCTGTCCAGGAGCGGCGTCCCAGGAAAAGCGCCCCGGGAGACGACATTAAGAAACACTCATTCATAGGGGGGCAAAAGGCGCTTCTTTGAATTTGACTTGCACAAGAAAGTGTAACCGTTCGCTATCCGACTCTTCATGATCTTCGACGTCATCTCTTTGCCATGCTATGGCAGCCTGCATACAGAAAACCACTGATACTGGATACGTTTTCCACTCTTTACACGCCATTGTCGGCAGCTTATAATCACATCGAAGGCACTCCAGCACAGCGAAGTCTTCTCTCCCTCTAGGGGAGAGAGTTAGAGTGAGGGTGGATTCAGCGTACTCAACCCGTCCAACTTTGTGGAGGTGTTATTATGGCCAGGCGTCTTTATCGCAGTCAGCAGGAGCGCATTATTGGCGGGGTGGCGGGCGGTATAGGAGAATATTTCGATATTGACCCGGTCTGGGTCAGGCTGGCATTCATCCTTCTGATATTTGCCGGCGGTTTCGGCTTCATAGCCTATATTGCCCTGTGGATTATCGTTCCGCGTCAGACTAGCCAGTCCACGCCCCGCGAAGCTATACGGGAGAATATACAGGACATAAAGCAGGACTTGAAACAGGCGGAGGCCGGCCTCAAGGAGGCCCTTTCCCGTAAAGATGAAGCGCCGAAAACAACAGTTCAAGAACAACAACCTGCTCCCGGTGAAAAGAGCCCCCCGGCTTACTGGGTTGGCCTGATTTTGATAGCTTTAGGAGCAGTATTTCTTATAAGTAACCTTGTTGCCTTCCGGTGGTTTAAATTCTGGCCTGTGCTCGTGATTCTGGCGGGGGTGGTGTTGCTGCTGGCAAGGAGAAGGAAGTGAGTTTGGTGGAGGGGGACTGTTACCTCGAAAATAAAATCCCCCGCCTTCGGCACCCCCTTTTCTAAAGGGGGAAACCTTAAACCTCTCCCTTTCTTAAAGGGAGATTGAGAGGGATTTCCTACGAAATTAAACTTCCTTATTTTCATCCTTAGCGGTGTCCTGTGTAATGGAGTTTGAATCCTTCTTAAAAAATGGAAAGGAGCAATACAATGAGATTTTCCGACAAAACGGCTATTGTAACTGGCAGCGGCAGGGGTATTGGTCGGGCTATCGCTTTGAGGCTGGCTAAGGAGGGAGCGAAGGTGGTGGTGGTGGATAAGGACCAGGTCACAGCCAAAAGTACGGCGGAAAATATCAAGGCCGAAGGTGGTCAGGTTCATGTTGTTGTAATAGATGCCACTAAAAGAGAAGATACCCACCGCATGGCCAGGGAAACACTCGAGAAATTCGGTAGTATAGATATTCTGGTAAATAATGTCGGCTGGTTCGGCAAAGGCCAGGTTTTCATACAGACCGATGAAGAGTACTGGGACCGCATCCTGGATGTCAATTTAAAGAGCGCTCTGCTTTGCTCGCACGCGGTGCTGGAGCAGATGATAAAGCAGAGCTATGGGAAGATAGTTAACATCAGCTCCGGCGCTGGGAAAGCAGGCAACAGCCGGCAGGTGGCGTACTCGACAGCCAAAGCTGGCGTTATTGGTTTGACCAAATCATTAGCATGGGAAGTAGCCCGCAATAAGATCAACGTCAATTGCATCTGTCCGGGATTTGTGGATACTCAGTTGACGGCTGATTTTACCAACAATGACCCCAAAGCCAAAC
>Ga0209514_10009785_pt1 | contig 10465 bp, 13 predicted proteins | sample Subgrocontami58m_FD_187452 | JGI IMG/M metagenome (GOLD analysis project Ga0209514, IMG submission 187452) | Subsurface groundwater microbial communities from S. Glens Falls, New York, USA - GMW37 contaminated, 5.8 m (SPAdes) (version 3) | ecosystem: Environmental > Aquatic > Deep subsurface >...
CCCGCCGCAAAGGAGCCACGCTCGAAGAAATCTTCGACGTGCTCGTGGTGGCCGGCGCAATTGCCGAATCGTCCACGCTGGCCGTGGCGTTTCGGCGCTTTCGACAGATGGAGGCGAAAGAAGACGATGAACCCAAAGGAAGCGATCTTTGAAGCGTTTGAGTTGAAGTCGGCGGGCCACGTCCCGGCGACGGTCTTCGGGGGCGGGCTGTGGACCATCCGCCACTCGCAAAAACAGTTTGGCGAAATGATCGCCGACCCGCGCGCCTATGCCGACCTGTTGATCAAGACCAACGAGGAAGTCCGCAGCCCAATCGTATACGTCGGCTCGGGCTACAACAACTATCTGGCGGCGGCCGTCGGCGGCAAGATCAAGGAGCGCCCCCTCGGCGCGCCCGACCTCGAGGCCACCCTCGTCAAAGAATTTGCGGATGAAATCGTCAACACGGATGTGGCCATCATCGAGAACGACCCGGTGATTCAGAACATCCGCGAGGCCGCGCGGCTGGTGGCCAAAGCCATCGGCGACGAGGTGATTGTGAGCGTGACGGCGTGGGGGCCGTTCACGTTGGCCGGGCAGATGTACGGCGTCGAGCAGATGATGAAGGCGACATTCAAGAAGAAAGATGAAGTCCACAAGATGCTGGACTTCGCTGCCCGGCTCGTTAAGCAATTCTACAAGCCGCTGGTCGAGGAGAAGGTCATCCCCATGCTCGCCATCTCCGACCCGACCGGGTCCGGCGATCTGATCTCCGACCGGGTATTTCGCGCGTTCTCGCTGCCCTATCTCCAGCCGCTGCTGGCCTGGGCCAAAGAACACGGCGTGTACACCTGGCTGCATATCTGCGGCAACACCACCGATAAACTCGAGTCCATCGCCGAGGCGGGCGCGAGCTGCTTCAGCCTGGATTACAAAGTGAACCTCGCCGAGGCGAAAGCGAAGATCGGCGGAAGGATTGCGCTGGCCGGGAACGTTGACCCCGTTTCCGTCCTGAATCAGAAGGGCCCGGACGACGTGCGCGCGGCGGCTCAGGCCTGTATTGATGCCGCCCAGTCGGGCGGTGGCTTCATTCTAACCAGTGGCTGCGATTTGCCGCCCACGATTTCGATAAACAACCTTAGGGCCATGCTCGACATGGCAGTAATCTGACAAAAAGCGTCAGATTAGGCCCGACCCGTTGACTCAGGTCTTTCTTATATGCTACTATCCACCACAGTTCAGTGGTGATAATCCAAAATAGTAGTGACATGACTTGAAAATGGCAACAACACTGAACCCTGAGCGGTTCACGGCCATCGGCCTGAGCAAATATGAGGCTTGCGCCTATCTGGCCCTGTTCGGCTATGACGACTCCACCGCGGTCGAGATCGCCGACCGCGCCGGCGTCCCCCGCCAGCGCATCTACGATGTGCTGGGATCGCTGCGGGACAAAGGCTTGATCGCCGTTCGAGATGGACGACCCGCTCGCCACTCGGCGCGGCCGCCTTCCATCGCATTACCGGCAATGCACGAAGCGCGGCTCCGTGCTCAAGCGCTCGACAGCGAGCGCATCGCGGCCCTCATCCAGCAACTGGTCCCCGACCTCGAGGCAGCCGGAGGCGGGAACGGCAAGAACGGCATCCTGACGCGCGTCCTGCGCGCAAGTGAAGACACCATCATCGGCGGCTTCTGAGGTGAAGCCGCCGACGGAGGCGAGCGTGATCTTCGTCGTCATCGGTGACGCCAAACCAGGCGCCACTCTCGAATCAATCAAAGCCAACCGCCAGGCCTACGTCGAGTGGGAACGGCGCAGCCCCTATTCAGGCAACTACCAGACCATCGCGCGCTACGAGGTCGTCGGAGCATCGCCCAAGAAAACGTTCTGGGTGATGCAGGCCGACGATCCGGCGGTCATCCACGAGCTGGTCGAGTTCTTCGCCGACGTGTGGGACATTCAGGCGTATCCGGTCGTGCAACGCGGCATCGGCGACGCAGTGTGAGGCAGACGTCATGGCCAAAGTCCAAATCATGTACTGGAAAGACATTCCCTACGCTGTGCGCGCGACCGACGACACCGGCCGCGCCTCCCGGCAACTCCCTCACGAGTTCGAGGCCGTGGTGGACGCCGCTGCGATGGCCGATGGGGCCACCGAGCAACCTGCATATAAGGCCGGGTTCCGTTGGGGTCCGGAGGAAGAGCGCTCGGGCGCAGCGGCTGAAGCTGCCGAGGCCGTCCTCGCCGAGCTGATCGCCGCGTATCCCGCCGGGCGTCTGGCCAAACTCGCCAAGCGTCAGCCCGCCTGAAGAATCCCCATGCCGAAGAACTCTCCCGACGCTATCCGTGAAGCCTTTCGCCGTGGCGCGCCGCCGCAAGTTCCGGCGGTCCTCTTCGGCGGCGGGCAGTGGAGCGTCAATCAGGCCGGGCGCTTGATGCGCGAAGCAGCAACCGACCCCGACCTGATGACCGAGTCCGTGCTGGCGACCCAGAAGAAAGTCGCCAGCCCCATCGTCTTCGTCGGCTCCGGTTTCAACAACATCCTTGTCGGCGCGCTCGGCGGGCGCATCCGCTATCCCCGCCTTGGTTCGCCCGAAGTGATCGCCCCGATTGTGCTCGACAGCGTTGACGAGGTGGATAATTGCGACCTCGGCGAGTTGGATCGCGACCCGGCGGTGTACACCATTCGTGAGACGGCGAGGCGGGTGCGCGAGGCGGTGGGCGGCTCGGCGATAGTCGCGGTGACGCAGTGGGGGCCGTTCACCACCGCCGGGCAGATGTACGGATTGGATGGCTTTCTGCGCGCGACGATTACCTTCCCCGACACCGTCCACAAGATGACGGAGTTCGCCGTGCGCGCGCTCAAGCAATATTACCAACCCCTGCTCGAACAGCGCATCATCGGGTTGATCAGCCTCGCCGACCACTCGGCCTCCTCCGACATGATCTCCCGCAAGGCCTTCGCGAAGTTCTGCCTGCCGCCGCTCATGGATTTCATTGACTGGGCCAAGAAATCTTATCACGTGGACACGTGGCTGCACATCTGCGGTAACACCGCCGACAAGTGGGATTTGATGATTGATAGCGGGGCGGTGTGCCTGAGCCTGGATCAGAAGGTCGATCTCGCCATGGCAAAGCAGGTGTGCAAGGGCAAAGTGTGCATCGCCGGAAACGTTGATCCGGTACACGTGATGGATCAGGGCGGGATTGACGACGTGATCGCGGCGGCCAAGCTCTGTATGCAAGTCGCCGGGCCGGACGGTTTCATCCTGACGACCGGCTGCGAGATGACGCCGACGACGCCGTACGGCAACGTGCAAGCGATGATGGAAGCGGCGTTGTGACGACTCGAGTCGAAGTCTTTGCGGGAGTCTGCGGCCACTCGGCAATCATCGAGGTTTCTCGGGTGGATGGAACACACGTGCAGGTCGTGATCACGAGCGTGTGCGAGCAAATCACTGATATGAACCCCGACCTTGCCCGCGTGCAGTGGAAAGGCAAAGGCCACGAGGTCTTCAAGCGCATGACCGAGAGCGCAGTCTACCGATCGGCGGCGCAGCATATCCGTCACACGGCCTGCCCGATCCCGACCGCCATTCTCAAAGCGATTGAAGTGGAAGTCGGCATCGCCCTGCCGAGGGACGTGACAATTACTTTCAGTTCACGGGCCGCCAGTGATGCGCCCGCCGGAGACGCTTACGACGGCGGCGAGAGCGTTGGGCAGAAAGAGGAATGAATTATGAGTGATGCTCAGGTGCTGAAGGACAGGTTCTATGCATGGAGCAATGAGGTGTTCTCTCAGCCGGGATTCGACCCCAAAACCACGAATCTGATGGCCCTGGTGGCGGCGCTGACGCAGGGGAGCGACGGCGCCGTGAGTTACTTCTATTTTTCCGCGAAGAAAGCCGGCGCCACAGACGCCGAACTCGCCGCCGTCGCTGACATTGCCGCCGCCGTGAAGGGAATGAATCTCTACACGCTGATTCCCAAAGAGTAATCTCCAAATTCCATGTCCGAAGAACCCAAGCCCAAGCACCTTGTCATCTTTCAACCCTCCGGCAGCCGGGGCTACGTCGAGGACGGAGTCAACCTGCTGGAGGCGGCCCGTGGCCTCGGGGTCGAAATCGAGACGCCGTGCGGCGGGCGGCTGATGTGCTCCAAGTGCCGCGTCCGCATCGAAGAGGGATTCTTCGAGCGTTTCGGGATCGAGTCGAGCATGAGTCATTTGAATCCGGTCCTTGAAACAGAGCGCGAGTTCTTCCGCTCGAAAGGCCTCGTTGAACCAAATCTGCGCCAGAGCTGCGTGACCACCATCCACGGTCCGGTCATCGTCTTCGTCCCGGAAGAGAGCCGCGCCGTCAAGCAGTTGGTGCGCAAGTCGGCGCGCGAACTCAAGATTGACATCAAGCCCGCCGTCCGCCGCTATTTCGTTGAGATGAAAGCGGCTACCCTGCGCGATCCGGTGGGTGATTGGGAAAGACTGCAAAACGCGCTTAAAGCCGCGCACGGGTTGGAGGGGTTGGCGATTGACTATCCGGTGCTGATGCAGTTGCAGAAGGTCGTGCGCGCCGGCGAATGGAAAGTGACCGTGTTCGTCTGGCAGGGCCGCGAGGTGATCCGCGTCGCGCCGGGATTTGCCGAATACTCGCTGGGCCTGGCCGTGGACGTAGGCACCACAACCGTGGCCGGGTTTCTGTGCGACCTCGACTCCGGACAGGTGCTGGCCTCCGAGTCCATGATGAACCCGCAGACGCCCTACGGCGACGACGTGATGGCGCGCATCACCTATGCCATGACTCGTCCCGACGGGCTGGACAAGATGCACGCGGCCATCATCGAGGGGTTGAACACCATCGTGGCCCGCGTGTGCGAGACCGCCGGGTATCAACCGGAAGACATCGCCGAGGCGGTGCTGGTGGGCAACACCTGCATGGATCACATCTTCCTCAACATCTTCCCCAAATACGTCGGCGTGTCGCCGTTTATCCCGGCCATGCATCATTCGGTGGACGTGAAGGCCCGCGACTTTGGCTTGAAGATTCTGCCCTCCGGCAATGTCCACGTTCTGGCCAACGAGGCCGGGTTCGTCGGCGCGGACAACGTGGCCTGCGTCATCGCCGAGGAGCCGTACAACCAGGACGACGTCATGCTGATCATTGATATCGGCACCAACGGCGAGATGGTGCTCGGCAACCGGCACAAACTCATCTCGGCCTCCGTCCCCACCGGCCCGGCCTTTGAGGGCGCGCAGATTCAATACGGGATGCGCGCCGCCATTGGCGCGATTGAAAAGGTGCACATTGATCCGGTGACGTGGGACGTGCGCTTCCGAGTCATCGGGCAGGACAAGTGGTCGGACGAATTGCCGCCGGAGGAAATCAAAGCGCGTGGGCTGTGCGGTTCGGCGATGATTGATTTGGGCTGGGAGATGTACCGCGCCGGGGTGGTGGATGCCACCGGCCGCTTCTCGAAGGAAACGCATTCGCCCCGCCTCCGCCAGGGGCCGAACGGTCTCGAGTTCGTCCTGGCGTGGGCCAGTCAAACTTCCATCGCGCGCGACATCACCTTCAATGTCAACGACATGCGCGCCCTGCAGCTCGCCAAGTCCGCGATGTATTCGGCGGCGAAGATCCTGATGCGCCGCCTCGGCGTGACCAAGCTGGACAAAGTGGTGCTGGCCGGCGCCTTTGGCAGTTTCATTGACAAGGTCAAGGCCATGGCGATGGGGCTGTACCCCGACTGCGAATTGCACAACGTCTTCGCGGTGGGCAACGCCGCCGGCGATGGCGCGCGCATCGCCTTGCTCAACCTGGACAAGCGCGCCGAAGCCGACGCCATCGCGCGGCAGATCGAATATGTCGAACTGACCGTCGAGCCGGATTTTGAGAAACAGTTCTCGGCGGCGATGCATTTCCCGCACATGAACGATTCCTTCCCTCACCTGCAGAAGATGCTCGACAAGGCGACGCGCGAGCGCGCCCAAAGGCTCCTGCGCACCAACCCGCTTTTCGCCGACTTGCCCAGTGATGTCATCCGCCGCCTCGCCGCCGTGACCGAAGAAGTGCGCTTCAAAAAGAATCAGGCGATCTTTGCCGCAGGCGGCGTAGCGGACGCGCTGTACATCCTCAAGGAAGGCTCAGTCGCGCTGACCTACAACCCCGACGGGGACAGCCCGCAGACGGGGGAGATCAAAGAGGGTGAGGCGCTGAACGGGGAGGCGGTCGTGCAGGGCCGCCCGCACATCGCCACCGCGAAAGCCGCGGCGTTGAACACAAAATTGTTGGCGATCCCGTATGCGGAGGTCGCCAGGATATTGGAGACCCAGCCGGGCTTGAAGGAACGTCTGACCGGGAAGTAAACATGTATCTGAGAGGAAACCCTTACCATGCCCGACACCCCTAAAGAAGCCGTCCTCAAAGTCCTGCGCGGCGAGAAAGCCGACCACGTCCCCAACTTTTCCGGGATGGGCAGCATCACCCTGCAAGGCATCCAATCGCTCGGCTACCGCTTCAACGAGATTCACATTGACGGGCAGAAGATGGCCGCCTCGGCCGCCACCACCTACCGCCTTTACGGGGTGGAAAGCGCGGTCGTGCCTTTCGACATGGGCGTGGTGGCCGAGTCCCTCGGCGCGACGGTGAAGTATTACGACAAAGCCGACCTCGGCCAGATCATCTACCCGACGATGACGCGCAAGATCATCGATCGCGCCGCGATCCACGCACCGGAGGGTATGAGCGAAGCCGACGCCAAAACCTACATCATGAAGGAAACCGAGCGCCAGATCACCGAATACGAATTCAAGAAACCGGCGGACATCGCGAAGACGGGCCGCATCCCCGTCGTGCTGGAAGCCCTGCGTTTCCTCAAGCGCGAATTGGGCGACAAGGTCGCCATCGGTTCGTGGACCTTGGGCCCGTTTACCGAACTCGGGCAGGTGATGGACCTCGAAGTGCTGCTGAAGCTGGCGGCCAAGAAGCCGGACATGGTCAACCGTCACCTGCAATTCATGGCGGACTACCTCGCCGACGTGATCGGCCTGTACGTCGAGGCCGGGGCCGACTTCATCACCGTGCGCGAGATGGGCGCGACTTCCAGCATCCTCAGCCCGCGCATGTTTAAGTCGCTGGTGCTGCCGAACCTGCAGGCGCTGTTCGGGCGCATCAAGTCCGTGCCGACCGTGCTGCACATCTGCGGCGACACCAACCCGATCATCGAGATGATGGCGCAGTCGGGCGCGAATGCGGTGAGCGTGGATCAGACGAACCGGCTGAACGAGTCGCGGGCCAAAGTGCCAAACGTTGTTCTGCTGGGCAACTACAAACCCTTCGGCGATTTCTGCGAAGGCACGCCGGAGCAGGTGGACGCCCTCATCAAGCAATCCATTGACGAGGGCGCGGACGGCGTGTGGCCGGGCTGCGACATTTGGCCGGTCGTCCCCGACGAAAATATGAAGGCCATGATGGCCGCGATGAAGAAGTACGGCGTGAAAGTGTAGCGGCGGCCTGCATCCTGAGCAAGGTCGAAGGACTTGCGGTCGCCCGAGTGTATGGAGGCACAAATGACAGCAACCCCGGAACAGCAATCCGACATCCTCGAACGCCTCAAGAACGGCGTGGTCGAATATGACGAGGAAGCTGTAATCAAGGCGGCCAACGAGGCGTTGTCCCTTGATATGAACGCTTACCAGGCAGTGATGGACGGCCTCGCCGCCGGGATGGACGTGGTCGGCAAGTACTTCGCCAGCGGCGAGTATTTCGTGCCAGAGGTGCTGATGTGCGCCGACGCCCTGTATGGCGGGCTGAACATCCTCAAACCTCACATCAAACTTGACCCGGCGAAGCAAGTCAAGGGCAGTGTGGTCATCGGCACGGTGGAGGGCGACATCCACGACATCGGCAAGAATCTCGTCAAGATGATGTTCGAGGTCGCGGGCTTCACCGTCCACGACCTGGGCCGCGACGTGCCGCTCGACAACTTCGTCGAGAAGTACATGGAAACCGACGCCGACATCATCTGCATGAGCGCGATGATGACGACGACCATGATCGGCATGCCGGTCGTCATCGCAAAGGTTCGAGCCAAGAACCCGAAGGCCAAGATCATGATCGGCGGCGCGCCCATCAACGAGGATATCGTCCAGAAGTGGGGCGCCGACGGCACGGGCAAAGACGCGCCCAACGCTCTGCAGGAGGCCCTGAACATGATCGGCGTTCTGCGCGAGCTCGGCGATCAGTTCAAGACCGAGCGCAAGGCGAAGGAGTGGGGCGAGGACGGGTTGTTGCAGGCGAGTTAATGAATGTGGCGCGGTGATCTCGGCTACAGCGATTTGCTCGACAGGCAGGACGTGCCCAAGCACGACCTGCGCTTCGAGGCGCTGGGCTCGCTCGACGAGGCCTCTTCTGCGCTCGGCCTCGCGCGCTCCGTGGAGACCTCTGCCGAGGCAAAGGCGCTCATCCTCGACCTCCAGCGCGACCTGTGCTGGATGATGTCGGGACTCGCCGCCGAGTCCAACGATGCGGCCCGGCCCACGCACATCACCGACGAGCGCGTGAACTGGCTGGACGGCCACTTTCAAGCGTTGATCGCACGCCATCCTCTGGGGCAGGGGTTTGTGGTTCCCGGCGACAGCCCGGCGGGCGCGACCCTGCACCTCGCCCGCAGCATCGTCCGCCGCGCCGAGCGCAACGTGACTCACCTTCACGCCGAAAGACCGCTGCCCAACCCAAACATCATTGTCTATCTCAACCGCCTCTCGGCCCTGCTGTACGTGCTGGCCCGCGCCGAAGACGCCGTTGCGGGTGTGAGCGCGCCCACTCCCGCCAAGCCTGCCCCTTCGGCAAGCTCAGGGCAGGCTCTGAGCAACGCCGAAGGGCCTGCGCCCAACGGTCATCAATGAAAAACCTTGTGCCGCTGCCCTATCGGCGCGTCAGCGTCCAGCCTTACGCGGGCGCTATGACCGAGGCCGCCATTCGCGCGCACTTGCTGGGCCGTGAAGCGTATCGGCGCACGGACTTCATCGTGTTGCTAAAAGATGACGCGACCGCCGTCGCCGCCGTCACCGCGCCCGACCGCGTGAGTCTCTTCAGCCCGATTGACTCGGTGGAGGTGTTGGCCTTGCCGGACTCGTGCGTGTTCGCGGAGGCGCCCGACACCGATCCGGCGAACCCGTCGGCCCTCGCGGCCAAGGCGCGCGAACTCGGCATCGGACCCGAGGGGACGCTGGTTGTGCGGGGCAAGTATGGGCACGTCAACTTCATTCACCACCCTGACCCGCTCGTCATCCGCGTCGTCGAGGTCGCCCCGCCTGAACCGCCCAAACTCTACGGCCTCGCGCAGCACGTTCTCAGTTACGCCGACCTGCCACCCATTCGGCTCGAACTGGAGCGTATTGATATGAACGACCTCGCGGCCGGACACACCCCGGCGGCCTTTCTGGTTCCCTGCCGCTCTGGCGGCCTCGACCGTTTGACCGCGCCCATCTACTTTCTGGACGAGCGGCCGGCGGCCCGCGAGGATTGGTTGCTCATCGGCTGTGAGCGCAGTCTGCAATTCCACCGTCACTACTATGGCGACGAGCCGCCGCGCATCGAGATGTGCCCGCGCCGGTTGGCCGGGAGCCGGATGGAGCTGACGCTGCTCAAGTGCTGCCTGCTCGAAGAACACATCGAATGTGATGGGCCGCTCGCCGTCGTCCCCTGGGGCGCGGATTTGAAGATGGTGGAAGAGGCATTGAGGAAGTTGGTTGAGAGTAGCCACGAAGTAGTCAGTAGACAGTAGTCAGAGGCACGCTTGCACAAATACCGCGAACTCAAGGTGTGGCAGAGGGCGATGGCGTTCACCATCACGGTGTACCGCGAAACGCAGGGGTGGCCGCAGAGTGAGGTGATGACTGCCATAGACATCGCCCGTGGCCTGAAGTACTTCTCAAGCGAACGTGCGGATGCCCTGCTGGCAGAAGCCGACGAAATCGCGGCCATGATCGTTGGACTCATGAAATCGCTGGGTTGGAAGAGCGAACCGCGGGCAGCATCGTAATCTGACTTCTGGCTACTGACGACTGGAGACTGTTATGAAAGCCTGGGCCGACGTTCTCACACACCTTAACGAGCGCAGCCGCAAGCCGCGCGCGGTGGGCGTCACGATGCTCATTGACAAATGCCAAGGCCCGCACGCGACGGCTGACCTGCTGGCGACGGTCGGCGATTATATTGACCATTGGAAACTTTCCTTCGGCACCTCGGCGCTGCTGGATGAAGACCTGCTGCGCGACAAAATCGCGATGGTCAAAGAGTGCAACACCCTCGTCTATCCCGGCGGCACGCTGACCGAATATGCGATCGTGCGCGGGAAGTGCCGCGAGTACCTGCGCCGCGCGCGCGACCTCGGCTTCGACGGCGTGGAAATCTCCGACGGCACGATCCATCTCTCGGCCAGCGCGCGCCGGGACGCGATTCAGTTCTCGCTCGACCTGGGCCTGACGGTCGTGGC
>Ga0209514_10009790_pt1 | contig 10462 bp, 10 predicted proteins | sample Subgrocontami58m_FD_187452 | JGI IMG/M metagenome (GOLD analysis project Ga0209514, IMG submission 187452) | Subsurface groundwater microbial communities from S. Glens Falls, New York, USA - GMW37 contaminated, 5.8 m (SPAdes) (version 3) | ecosystem: Environmental > Aquatic > Deep subsurface >...
GTCGCGAGCCAGTCGCGGTAGAAGTCGGCCACGCCGCTCAGCGGGACGCGCCGACCGGCGTTCGCTTCTCCGTGGGGCCCGAGCTCGCGGGTTCCAGGTGCACGACGTTGTCGTAGCCGACGTGCCTGAACACGCGGTTCTGCGCCGACAGGAACACCAGCGGCTCGTTCCCGCTGTTGAACGTCTGGTGGATGGTGTTCTGCGGCACGTACACGAGGTCGCCGGCACCGAACTCCCAGCGTGACGGCTCCTTCGCGACCCGCGCGTAGTACTTGTCGTCGATCTCCGCCTCGACGTCCCACTGCAGGCTGTATCCGCTGCCGGAGATCACGTACTGAGCCTCATCCGCCATGTGCCAATGCTTCCCGGAGCGACCGCCGGCCGGCACGACCTGCTGGTACAGGTCGAGCGAGTGCGTGCGCGCGTCCGTGCGCTGTGTCGAGAGGATCGAGCGCACGTGCCCGTCCTTGGTGTCCTCCCACGTCGTGTCGGACGGCTTGATGACCTTCTTCTGCTTGTCCCAGCCCGGGGTCCACAGCTGCGACCAATCCTCGCGCGGGCCGAAGCTGCCGGCGTCGCTGAACGCGGCGGAGCGGCCCTGCTGCCAGAGGCCGAGGACCATCCAGGTCGTCTTCGCCTTCATGACGAGCGCGAGCGCGCGCTCCGTCGTCGAGCGGTTGTAGTGCTTGTGCTTGCTGTCGGTGTGGACGATGACGAGGTCGTCCTTCTCCCACTCGTAGCGCTGGCCGTCGTGGATCTCGTATCCCTTGCCCTCGAGGATGTAGAAGTGCGCCTCGTTCTGATGCCCGTGCCCGTGGTTCTCCCCGCCGGGCATCAGCTCGACGAAGTGCACCTGGAGCGTCTGAGTGAGGAAGTCCTCGTCGCCCGGCCCGAGCATCCAGTAGGTCTTCGACTTCCCCTCGTCGCTGTCTCCGGAGTGGCCGACGCTCGCATCGTCGACGATGGTCCCCTTGCGGCGGACCCGCGAGCGGGAGCGCTGCTGCTCGTGGTACTTGCTCAGCCCGTACGTGGCGGAGTCGAGCCCACGCAGGAAGACGCGCTGGTCCTCACTCATGTCGCCTCCTCAATGGCCGTCGGCTCGCGTCGCTCGCTCGCGGCTCGCCGCTCCGCTCTTGCGGACTCGCTCGGACCGGCGCAGCCGGATCCTCGCTCGGCCTGTCGGTGAAAGGTACGACACTTCACCGTGCCAGTCCCGCCGCTCGCCGTGTCGGGCCGCTCGAGAGCGCCACCGCCAGCCACACCACGAGCCCGAGGAGTCCCACGAGCTGGAACATCTGGGGTATGCCGACGGCGGTCGCGAGCACGCCGCCGACGGTCGGCCCGGCGATCGATCCGATGTCCAGCCCGGCGTTGTACACGCCGGACGCGAGCCCGACGTCCCGGCCTTCCGCCCGCAGCTCCGCGATCGTCGCCGCGCTCGTGGCCCGCACGATCCCGCGCGCCAGCCCGAGCGCGACGAAGATCGCGACGAGCACCGGGAGCGCGGTCGAGAGCGGCAGCGCGACCATGGACGCGGCCGCGATCAGGATGCCTGCGAGCGTCACGCGACGGTGGTCGGTGAAGCGGAGCACGAGCGCGCCGGTGAGGCGGATCGCGAGGCCAGCCCCGCTCTTCAGTGCCCGAAGCAAGCCGACCGCGGCGAGCGGGATCCCCACCGTGGGCGCGAAGAGCACGAAGAACGTGTCGAGGCTGTCCCAGATGAGGTTGATGAAGAGCACCGTCGTGAAGGCGAGCCACACGCGTCCGTCCAGGCGCGCGCCGGCCGCCAGGATCCCACGCAGTCCGCTCCCACGCTCGGCGGGGAGCGGTGCACCTTGCACCCGCGGCAGAAGGGCGAGGCCCGCTGCGGCCACGAGCGGCAGGACCGCGCTCACGCCCATCGTCGCCGGCAGGCCGATGGCGTCGGCCGCCCAGCCGCCGAGGATGGACCCGAGGGCATACCCGAGCGAGATCGCGGCCGTGTACCAGGCCATCGACACGCCGGCGTGGCGGCCGCGCGTCACGTCGATCGCGAGCGCCAGCCCGAGCGTGCCGCTCGTGCCCCAGGCAAAGCCGTGAACGACGGTCACCGCGAGGATGACGAGAGTGTTGCCCTCGGAGAGCGCGTAGCCGATGGAGGAAGCTCCGAAGACGACGAGCGCGGCGGCGAACTGCCGCGTCGCGCGCTCGGGGCGGTACGCCAGCCCGACGGGGACGCGCGAGGCGAGCTGCGCCACCGCGAGCAGCGACGTGACGATCCCGATCGCGGTGAGCGGCTGGCCATACGACGCGAGATACGGCGGGAAGACGATCTCGACGGTACCCTTCGAGGTCGTGATCGCCGCGGCGATGGCGAGCAACGCGATGAAGGGTGGGGTCACCAGCCGCATGATGCAGCCATGAGGACCGAGAAGATCGAGCTCTGGAGCGAAGGGGTGCTGGTCCGAGGCTGGCTCCATCACCCCGACGCGCCCAGCGCGCGGTCGCCGTTCATCGTCCAGGGTCCCGGCTGGCTCGGGCTGGCGGACGCGAAGCTGTACCAGCCGTATCACGAGGCGTTCACGCGCGCCGGCTTCGCGGTACTCATCTTCGACTACCGCGGCTTCGGCGCGAGCGAGGGCGACCGCGGCACGCTCTCTCCGGCGTGGCAGGTCGCCGACTGGCGGAGCGCCGTCGCGTACATGCGCGGCCGCTCCGACATGGATCCCGACGCGTTCGCCATCTTCGGCAGCGGCGGCACGGGCGGCGGGAACGCCGTCGCGGTCGCGGCGCTCGAGCCCGAGGCTCGCGCGACGATCAGCCAGGTGCCCGTCGCGGACGGCGCGGACTGGCTGCACCGCATGCGCTCGGAGGAGGAGTGGGTGGCGTTCCTCGCGAGCGTCGAGGCGGACCGCCGCGCGCGCGTCGCCGGCGGGAGTGGCACGACCGTGCACCCGCGCGAGGGGATCATGGTCGAGACGGCGCAGCGGCGCGCGACCGCGGTGAAGTCGGACGTCGACGCGCGGATCCCGACCGCCGTGCCGCTCGCCTCTGCGCAGGGCATCCTCGAGTACCGGCCCATCGACGTCGCGCATCGCGTGAGCGGGCTCATGATCATCGCGGTCGAGGACGACGCCGTGACGCCGACGGATCACGCCACTGCCCTGTACGAGCGGGCCCGCTCGCCGAAGCGGCTCATCCTCCAGCGCAACACGACGCACTACGCGGCGTACAAGCAGAACGCGGCGCAGGTGATCCCGCTCATGGTCGACTGGCTGCGCTCGCTCGTCCTGCGGACCGACGACATCGAGATCCGCTCGGACGGGCCCGGCGGCGCGCGGATCGAGTGGATCGACGGAGGTGTGGCGTGACCGATCTCGTCATCCGCGGCGTCGATGCCGTTCTCGAGGACGGGCGGCGCAAGGTGGACATCGCCGTCGCCGGCGAGCGCATCACCGAGATCGCCGAGGCGGGCAGAGGGCCGACAGGCAAGCGTGAGATCCGCGGCGACGGCCTCGTCGCGCTGCCGGGCGTCATCGACATGCACTCCCATCACCGCGAGCCGGGATTCACCCACAAGGAGGATCTCGTCACCATCGGCCGCCAGTGCGCGGCCGGGGGCGTCACGACCTCCGTCGCGATGCCGAACGTCTCGCCGCCACCGGTCACGGCGAAGGACCTCGATGGAATGATCGAGATCTACCGCTCGCGCGCGATGGTCGACTGGAACGTGAACGCGTCCGGCGTGCAGCTCGCGGAGATCCCCGCCATGGCGCAGCGAGGGATCCTCGCGTTCAAGATCTTCATGGTCGTCGACACCGGCCGCTCGTATCCGCACATGCCGGGCATCGGCCTGCACGAGCACGGCGCCCTCTACGAGAGGATGCGCGCGATCAAGGCGACCGGCCTGCCGCTCATGGTCCACCCTCACGACCAGTCGCTCATGGACGCCATCGAGAAGGAGTACTGGGCCCGCGGCGAGCGGGACTTCCGCGCGTACGCGAAGGCGTACGCGCACGACGACGGCGTCATCTGGGACACGGCCGTCGGCGTCCTGCTCCGGCTGCAGGAGGCCACCGGCGTGCGGCTTCATCTGCTGCACACGCAGACGAGGCGCGTCGTCGAGATGCTGCGCGCGGCGAAGGCGAGCGGGCGGACGGTCACGGCCGAGGTGAATCCGTGGTGCTTCTGGCTGGACAACGACTGGGCGAACATCGAGCGTCTCGGCTCGTACGCCCTCTCGTACTACGTCGCGCCGCACCACTCCGAGGCCGTGTACGCCGGGTTCCGTGACGGCACGGTCGACATCATGGCCACCGACCACGCGCCGCACCTCCGCGAGGAGAAGGAGCCGGGCTGGACCGACGGGTGGAAAGCGCACACGGGGACGCCCTCGACGCAGTTCTACCTGTCGTTCCTGCTCACCGACGTCGCGGCGGGGAAGCTCACGCTCGAGCGTCTTGTCGACGCGACCGCGACCCGGCCGGCCAAGATCTTCGGGCTCTATCCGCGCAAGGGAGCGATCACGGTCGGTGCCGACGCGGACATCGTGCTCGTCGACCCGGCGGCGAAGCGGACGATCTCCGACGCCGACGTGCTCAGTAAGTGCGGCTGGACCCCGTACGCTGGGAAGCAGGTGACGGGCGTGCCCGTCCACACCATCCTGCGGGGGAGCGTGATCCTGGACGACGGGAAGGTCGCGGTGCGCGAGGGCTACGGGAAGCAGGCGGTACGAGCGGCGTGACGGCCGCGACCTACCGCGTCATCGGGGCGCGCGTGCGCCGGCCGCGGAACCGCGCGCAGCGGTGGTACCGCCGCAACGAGCCGATGGCGCTGCGGGTCCTCGGGATGCTCGGCTTCCTCGCCATCTGGCAGATCGGCTCGGACGCCGGCTTCATCGACAGCTTCCTCTTCTCGTCGCCGCGCGACATCCTCGTCGCGGGCGCGGCCGAGGTCACCGTCCCGCGCTTCTGGAACGACGTGCGCATCAGCGCGACGGAGCTCGGGCTGGGCACGGCGCTCGCGGTGGTCACGGCCGTCCCGCTCGGGATCGCGATCGGGTGGTACCGGCGCGTCGCGCTCTCCGGTGACCCGTGGCTGAACTTCACGAACGCGCTTCCGCGCGCGGCCCTGGTCCCGCTCGTCGTGCTGTGGGCCGGCCTAGGCGTGGAGATGAAGACGATCATCGTGTTCCTCGGCGGCTTCTTCTCGATCATCCTGCCGACGGTCGACGGCGTCCGGACCGTCGAGCGGCAGTTCCTCGACGTCGCGCGCAGCTTCGGCGCGCAGGACCGGCTGATCCTCACGTCGATCGTGCTGCCGGGCATCGTGCCGTTCATCGTGAGCGGCCTGCGCGTCCTCGTCGGTCGCGTGCTGGCGGGCGTGATCATCGCGGAGTTCTACGCGCAGACCGAGGGGCTCGGAGTGATGGTCTACAAGGCCGCCTCGAACCTCCAGATGGACCGGATGCTGTTCGGCGTCCTGATCTTCACGATCCTCGGGATCGTCGGCTACGAGGCGGTCGGCGTGCTCGACCGCCGCTTCGAGCGGTGGCGGCCCGCACTGGAACCCGAGGAGGAGGCGTGAGATGGGCGAACTCGCACTGAGCGCACGTGGGGTCCAGATGGAGTACCGCGAACGTCAGACGACGGACCGGCTCCTCGCGATCGAGAACATCGACCTCGACGTCGAGGAGGGCTCGTTCGTGAGCCTCCTCGGTCCGAGCGGCTGCGGGAAGTCGACGTTCCTCAAGATCGTCAACGGGCTGCTGCTCGCGACGGCGGGGCAGATCACCGTGCGGAGCACCGGCAAGGGACGCGAGAACGCGATGGTGTTCCAGGACGCCGCCCTGTTCCCCTGGTACTCCGTGCTCGACAACGTCGCGTACGGGCTGGTGTGCGGCGGCGTGTCGCGGCGGGAGGCGCGCAAGCGCGCGGCGCCGTACATCGACCTCGTCGGGCTCGGCGGATTTTCCGACAAGTATCCGTATCAGCTCTCCGGCGGCATGCAGCAGCGCGCGAACCTCGCGCGCGCACTCACGGTCGACCCACCGATCCTCCTCATGGACGAGCCGTTCGCGTCGCTGGACGCGCAGACCCGCGAGCTGATGCAGGCGGAGCTCCTGCGCATCTGGAATGCCACTCGGAAGACGGTGGTCTTCGTCACGCACCAGATCGACGAGGCGGTATACCTCTCCGACCGTGTGGTCGTGATGGCCGCGCGGCCCGGGCGGATCGTCGCCGACGTGAAGATCGAGCTGCCGCGCCCGCGGGAGCTCGATGTGAAGCGGACGCCCGAGTTCGCGGGGTACGAGGAGCGCATCTGGTCGCTCATCCAGCAGCCTCGCCCGGCGGGGGCCGCGACCGCGTGACGCGGCTCTTCCCGCCCTACAGCACGGCCGAGCGCATCTTCTACGGCGTCGTGAGCTTCGTCGTGGTGATCGCCGCGTGGGAGGCCGCCGTGCAGTCCGGCGTCCTGGCGCGGTCGCTGCTCAGCCAGCCGTCGCGCATCTGGGCTGTCGCGCTCGTCGACTCCGGCTCGGGCGTGCTGTGGAGGCACATGTGGGTGAGCTTCCAGGAGTTCTGGATCGGCTTCGCCGTCTCGCTCGTCATCGGCATCCCGCTCGGCCTCGCCATCGGCTGGCTCCCCAAGGTGGACCACTCGTTCAGCGGCCTGCTCGCCGGCCTGAACGCGACCCCGAACGTCGCGCTGATCCCGCTCATCGTCTTCATCTGGGGGCTCGGGCTCGAGTCGAAGGTCGTGGTGGTCTTCCTGTCGGCGTTCTTCGCGGTCATGGTGACGACCTACACCGGCGTGCGCGCCGTGGCGCGCCGGCACCTCGACATCACCCGGAGCTTCGGCGGGTCGGGCTGGCTCGCCTTCCGAACGGTCGCGCTCCCGAGCTCGGTGCCGTTCATGATCAGCGGCACGCGGATCGGGGCGGGCCGCGCGCTCGTCGGCGTCGTCAGCGCGGAGATCCTCGCGGCGAATGCGGGCCTCGGCTTCTACATCAGCGCCTCGGCGACGTTCCTCGACACGGCGCGCGCGATGCTCGGGATCATCCTCTTCGGCGCGATCGGCCTCGTCATGGGCGAGCTCATCCGGATGGTCGAGAAGCGGTTCAGCGCGTGGCGTCCTGACATTCACTAGGTACGCTTCGGAAGTCCTCGGCGCACGTCGCGCTAGTGCTTTGATCCGCTGCTGCGCTCCTTGTCAGTGAAAAGCTGAGCCCCCATCCACCAACAAGGTCTGCCCGGTGATGAACGCGCTGTCGTCGGACATGAGGAACGCGATCGTCCCGACCAGGTCCGCCGGCCGCTCCAGGCGCTGCAGGCACCGCACCTTCACGGGCGCCTCGCGCATGGCGATCGTCTCCTCGCTCGGGGTCTCTTCGCTCAGCGTGCTGCCGGGGCAGACCACGTTCACGCGGATCCAGTGCTGGCCGAGTTCCTTCGCGAGCGTGCGGCTGAACCCGATGAGGGCGCTCTTCGAGGCGACGTAGTGCGCGCGCGTCGGGACGCCGCGGAACACGGTGCTCGACGCGATGTTCACGATGGATCCGCCACCGGCCGCCTTGAGGTGGGGGAGCACGGCCTTGCAGCCGTACCACGCGGCCTTCGTGTTCAGGCGGAACGCCTCGTCCCATTCCGCGTCGGGGATGTCCTCGAAGCTGCACCGCGTGATGGGGATGACGTTCAGCATCCCGGCGTTGTTCACGAGGCCGTGCACTGCGCCGAAGGCGCGCGCCGCCTCGTCCACGCCGCGCTGGAACTGCGCCAGGTCGCGCACGTCCGTCGTGACCGCGATCGCGCTGCCGCCCACCGCGCGGATGCCCCGGCACACCTCGTCGTTGCGCGCCGCATCGATGTCGAGGAGTGCCACGCTCGCGCCGTCGGCCGCGAGCCGCTCGCTGTACGCGCGCCCGATCCCGTGGGCCGAGCCCGTGACGACGATCGCCCTACCCGTGAGCCGCATCGCTGTTCGCCCTCCCTCTGTGGTCGTGTCCGCCCGCGCCGGTGCGGATGTAGCGGCGGATGAGGATCGCGACGCGCCGGTAGTGCGTCGCGAGCTGTGAGACGGCGCGCTCCGCGTCGCCGGCGCGGACCGCGTCGAAGAACGCTTCGTGGTGCGACGGAGCGTGCTGCAGGGTCGGCCAGCGCAGCGACCGGGCGACCTCCTGGCGCAGCCGCGCGATGAGGCCGACGAGCCGAGGGCGGCCGCTCATCGAGTAGAGCCGGATGTAGAAGCGCTCGCGCGCGGCGAGCTGCGCGTCGCCCGCGGGCGCGGCGGTCATCTCCCCATAGAGCTCTTCGAGCGTCCGCAGGTCGTCGTCCGTCATGAGCGGCACGGAGAGCCGGACGGCGTGCCCCTCGAGGAGGATCCGGAGGTCGTAGACCTCCTCGATGTCGTCGGCGTCGAGCTCGGTGACCGTGAAGCCGCGGTAGGGGATCGAGCGCACCAGACCCTCGTACTCGAGCGCGCGCAGCGCTTCGCGGACCGGGATACGGCTGGTGCCGAACTCCGCGGCGAGCTTCTCCTGCCGCAGGCGCGTGCCGGGTGCCAGCCTCCCGCTCAGGATGGCCTCGCGCATCGACGCGAGGACCGCGTCCTGCGCGGTCTGCTTGCCGTTCCCGTTCGCCGCGGACGGGTCGCGTGCCACCGCGCGGATCGTACCCCGCTCGGGGTGTCACGGGTACGGATCCGTCGCGGGTGGAGACAATGGGGCGCGATGCCGAACGCCGAACGTGGAGGGCTCGAGCGCTTTGGGCCGTTCCGTCATCCGCCGTTCACCGCGTACTGGCTCGGCGGCATGGTGTCGAACTCGGGCACGTGGCTGCAGTCGGTCGCCGGCTCGGTCTACGTGTACGACCGGACCGGCTCGGCCCTCGCCGTCGGCGTCCTCAACTTCGCGACGTTCCTCCCGATCCTGCTGTTCTCCGTCTGGGGCGGGCGGATCTCGGACCGGATCGACCGTCGGACGGTCGTGATCGCGACGCATGCGGCCTCGGGAGCGCTCAGCCTCGTCCTCGCGATCGGCATCGCCCTTGGGGTCGCGAGCGAGATCCACGTCGTCGCGACGGCGTTCCTGCTGCAGACCTCGTGGGCCATCGCGAAGCCGTCGCTGCAGGCGATGCTGCCCGACCTGGTCCCGCGCGCCGAGCTCGAGGAGGCCGTCGGTCTCAACACGCTGCAGTTCATCAGCGGCCAGCTGGCGGGCCCGCTCCTTGCCACGCTCATCCTCGCCACGCGCGGGCCGGCGTGGGCGTTCGGCGTAAATTCCGTCACCTTCCTCGCGCCGATCCTGTCTATGGCGTATCTCGCTCGGCGCGGTATCGGTGGAGGTGCGGGCGCGCGCCCGCGCACCGCGGGCCGCGGGGCGGGTGAGGGCGGCGTCGTCGGCTACATCCGCGAGCAGCCGTGGGTAGCGTCCGCGCTCCTCGTGGTCGTCTGCACGAGCGCCATCTTCGAGGTCATCCGCACCACCGCTCCGGTGCTCGTGTCCCAGCGGCTGGGCGAGCCCACGAGCAGCGCCGGCATCGTGGTCGCCGCGCAGAGCGTCGGGTCCGCCCTCGGCGTCCTCGCGTTCGTGCCGCTCAAGCGGCTCGGGCTCTCACGCCCCGTGGCCAGCCTCGGCCTCGTGCTGCAGGCCGCCGGCCTCGCCGGGCTCAGCTTCGCGACCTCCATGCCCGCGGCCATTGTGGCTGGGATCCCGCTCGGGATGGGCTTCTCGTTCTGCTTCCCGGTGGTCACGGGCGCGCTCCAGGCCGAGGTCCCCGACGCGATGCGCGGGCGGCTCATGTCGCTGCACCAGATGGCGCTCCTGGGGAACCGCCCGTTCACCGCGCTCGCCGCCGGCGCGGTCGCCGCGTCCTTCGGAGTACCGGCCGCGCTCCTCTCGGGGACGCTGCTCGCGCCATTCGGCCTGTACGCGATCCGCTCGGCATGGCGGCGGCTCGACGCCCGGCCTGCGACGCTCGGATCCGTCGCGGAAGCGCGGACGGCAGCGCGGCCGCTTCGAGGCGATGACCCGGATCCGCTCTAGTGGGACAGGGTCCAATCGAGAATGGATCTGACGGTCTCCGTGGGGCACTGCCAGAAGTAGCCGTGCGCCGCCCCCGCGATCACGCGCCGCTCGGCGTTCGGGAGGTGCTCGAGCAGGTACGCCGACTGGTCCCAGTGCGAGCCCGTGCCCATGACGACGGTGTCGTGGTCGCCGATCAGCACCAGTGAGGGCACGGTGATCTCGGCGAGGCGCTCGGCGGTCTGATGCTCCTGGCGCGCGACGACGTGCCGGAGGTAGCCCTCGAGATCGGGCCGGTGGTCCCAGAACAGCCGGAACAGCCGCTCGACGCGCTCGGGATGCGCGGCCGCGAACGCCGGCGTGAAGAACGTCTCCGCGATGTGCTCGCGCATGTAGCGCTCGTACCCAAGCTCGACCAGGCCTTTCGCAGTGTGAACAGGTACGCCCCGCGTGACCGGGCGG
>Ga0209514_10009791_pt1 | contig 10462 bp, 8 predicted proteins | sample Subgrocontami58m_FD_187452 | JGI IMG/M metagenome (GOLD analysis project Ga0209514, IMG submission 187452) | Subsurface groundwater microbial communities from S. Glens Falls, New York, USA - GMW37 contaminated, 5.8 m (SPAdes) (version 3) | ecosystem: Environmental > Aquatic > Deep subsurface >...
TGTCCGTCTTCACATGCGTACCCTGGATAAACCCAGCACTCGCTACTCCACCCACCACCAACGTCATACCCACCACAAATGCCCCTATCAATCCCTTCCCTTTCATCGCTTCTCCTTTACCTCCTAATGTCTTTATAGGAATATAGACCTCAATCTTTAAATACACTTCTTCAAATACTTTTCAAATATACACCCTATACAATCTTATGCAATTAAATCATCTATAATTTGACAGCCACCTCCTTTCGTAAACTAAATTTAAATGTAAGCGGATTTAGCTAAAGCGCAATAATTGTACCATTATATTGCATTTCTAAAATATGAAATGTAACTACTTATAGTAACTAACATTATTTATAAATTAAATCTACAGCATCATTAGAAATAAAAGACTACAAATGGTCACTTAGGAATGGATTCTGTCGGTGTAGTAGTTCTATCTATTTAAAAATAGACGCCATAAGAGATATGACTATTTATGGTCACGAAATGTCCTATAGTAGTCATGCTATTATGACAGCACTTTTTCGAATAGTTGCAATTTGATCAATCTATTTCGTAGTGTTGTTCTTGGAATACCTAATATCTCAGCCATTTTAACTTGATTACCATTTGTTTTTTGATGTGCCCATTGGATGAGTTTCTTTTCAACTTCAGCAAGCGCGTCTTGCAAATTTATTTCTTGTTTATCGGACAAATCCATCGATAATAAATCTGTACATATATTATCAATCTTCCTCAAATATTCTGGAAGCGTTTCTATCGAAATACCCTTCGATTTAGAAAATGCAAGTGCGTGTTCAATAACATTTTCAAGTTCTCTAACATTTCCAGGCCAATTATAAGCCAGCAGAACATCTATCACTTCCTGCGAAACATCTGGCAGTGCATCTTCATATTGAGATACAAACTTCTTTAAAAAATAGTTGATTAAAAGCGGAATATCTTCCTTCCGTTCCCGTAATGGCGGAATATTAATTGGCACCACATTCAACCGATAGAATAAATCTTCCCTGAAATATCCCTCTTTTACGTGTTCTAAAAGGTCTTTCTTCGTTGCACAGATAATCCTGACATCAACACTCAGGGTTTCCTCTCCGCCAACCCTTTCAAACGTCCTCTCTTGAAGCACACGCAAGAGTTTGACCTGCATATCCAATGGGATATCGTCCACATCATCCAAAAAAATTGAGCCACCGTTTGCCAGCTCAAATCTTCCACGCCTTGTCTTAACCGCTCCTGTAAAAGCACCTTTCTCATGTCCAAAGAGTTCGCTCTCCAGTATCTCCCTGTTCAATGCAGCACAACTTACCCTGATAAACGAACCGTTTCTTCTTATGCTATGATAATGTATGGCACCAGCTATTTTTTCTTTCCCCGTTCCACTTTCTCCTCGTATCAGGACGGTTGCATCTCTATCAGAGACGCTCTTTACAGTCTCAAGCACTTTTTTCATAGCCTCGCTTTTTCCAATAATATTGCCGAACTCAAACTCAGATTGTATCTCCTTTCTTAAACGATTTACTTCAGCAGTCGTATTTTTATAGTATAGCGCTCTTTGAAGTTTGATAATTAACTCGTCGGTAGAAAATGGTTTTGCAATATAATCATATGCCCCTTCTTTGATAGCTGATACGGCACTTTCGAGCGTCCCATAAGCCGTCATGATGACGACTATAATTTCCTGATTATGTTTTTTAATCTCTTTGAGAAAATCCATCCCACTCATACCGGAGAGTCTCAGATCCGTCACCACAACATCATACTCTTCGGATTTCACCATTTTTAATCCATCAATGGCATTATCTACTGATTTTACATTATATCCTTCTTTTTTTAATTGGCTTTCCAATGATATCCTCATGAGTTTTTCATCATCGACTATTAGCACCTTACTACTCATACATTACTCCTCAATTTTATTATAATCTGGAAACATTTCTCATCATGTCGGGACTGCCACTTTTCTTACCGGTAAGCAAACAAAAAATGTCGTCCCTTCACCCACCTTACTTTCAACCAGTATATATCCATTATGATCATCCATAATTCTCTTACTGATTGCAAGCCCTAATCCGCTTCCCATCTCCTTTGTGGTAAAAAACGGATTAAATATTTTATTGAGAATCTCTTCTTTGATCCCAATTCCAGAATCCGTAATCGTAACTTGTATATTCGATGGTTGATGATCACAATAACCGGTCTTTATTATCAGGTTGCCGCCGCTTGACATACTATCCAGTGCATTTACAATAATATTAATGATAACTTGAGAAATATTATCCGCGTCTCCGTAAATCTCAGGCAATTCAGGTGATAAAACTTTCTCCAAACAGGTGCTTTGTTCTTTTATCCTGTGGTCTACAAACCGCAAGGAACTTTCAACAATCTCATTTAGACTATGATTGGTCATATGCATAGAATACGGGCGAGAAAACGCCATCAACTGTTTGATAATTACTTCGATCCGTTTCAGCCCCTCAGACATCAAATCGAGAAACTCCAGATTTTGTGATGTATTTCCAGGTTCTTTCTTCATCATTTTTACGAAATTCTGCAATCCCCCCAGGGGGTTATTTACCTCATGGGCAACACCAGCGGCCAATTCTCCAACAGCAGCCAAACGTTCAGCCTGAATGAGTTGCAACTCCATTCTCTTCCTCTCGGTAATATCCCTGCAAATCCACTGAATTGTCTTCTTTTTACCATATTCAATCACGCTTGCACTTATACTGGTTGGAGTAAGCCTCCCATCAATATGCTGATAATCGATATTGTCCAACATCCCGGACCCTGCCGCGTTTATAGTTATCCACAATTGTTTTGTCCTGTCACGATCATATTCCGGAACAATTTCCCATATTTTCTTTTTACTTAATTCCTGTCTTGAATACCCTGTTATTTCTTCTGCTTTTTTATTTGAATCCACAATTGATGCCGAATCGGCATCGAGCGTAAAGATAGCATCATTCGCAAGATTGATAGATTCTCTGTATTTTCCTTCGGATTCTCTCAGTTGTGCGGTTCTCTGGCGAATCTTCTGTTCAAGCCCTGCATAAGATTCTTCCAGCTTTTCAGCCATCCTATTAAACTCTGATGCAAGTATGCCTACTTCATCCCGTGATTTAATTAAAATCCGATGCCCAAGTATCCCTTTCCCAATAGCATTAGCCCCCTGAACTAACTGAAGAATGGGATGTGTAATCCCGTGCGCAAGGATAAAAACAATAATTACGATAATCACTACACTCACGATCGCAAGGGTAATAACCTGATTTTTTAATTCCATGATGGGCATGAATGCCTCAGATGTATCCTGTTTTACAATCAAACCCCACTTCAGCTGTGGTATGTACCGAAAGGCAAGGAGAACATCTACGCCCCGATAGTCAAAAGCCTTTATAATACCCTCTTCCATCGCATCCAACATAAAAGATTCGGGCACGAGTAACTTCGCGGTAATACTCATTTTTAACGCAGTACCAAAAAGATGCCGCGTATTGTTAAGGAACATTAACTTATCTCCCTCTCGCCGCACCAATAAGGTCTCGCCTGTTTCTCCCCTATTCGGCCAGTCCTGGATCAACTGTTCAATAGAGTCTTTCGTATTCACGCGAATAAGTACGATACCGTTAATTACCTCTGTTTCTTCCATAGTAATCGGGTCTGTTATTTTCATCGTACCGAAGATGGTCATCCCAATTTGTTTTGTATAATCCGAATAGTGAATATCTTTAAAGGGAATTCCCTGATTTTCCAAAACACTGAGGTAATACTTGTAATCAAAATCTACTAACCCGATATTTGATTCATTGGTAGATATTACGATTTCACCATTTTCTACATCCAAAATAGATATCTCGTCACAATAGATAAATTTTCCCTTGAGTTCCCCTAAATATTCCGAAAGTCTTTTATAATACACTTTACCAATTTCCGATTCTTTCATCCTCCCAATCGTATGAAATGCCTTCCGCAGGTAAAGCAAGTTCGAAAAAGACACTTCTAAGGATTTATTTGTCGAAAGAACACCAATATCAACAATTCGCTCCTGTAACCACGTACTAAGCTGTGTCTTTTTTAAATCTGCGATGGAAGTAAGCTTTTCAACCACTCTTTCGTTTAATGCCTTCTTTCCACTGTTATACGCTGTACTGCTTACAATAAGGATAGGAAGAGTCGTCATGAGTATGAAGTAGCAAATAAGCTTAACCTTAATACTCTTAAAAAAACCGACAAAACCCTTTATCCAGCTACTTTCATTAACCATCCCGATTACTCCAAAATTCCCTGAAAATCTTTATCAGGAATTATATTTCCACATCAATCTTAAATAAAGCATATCTTCTTTACCACCCCCACTCGAAGGAAGCTTTTGAAATATTCTTTAATTGACATCATTTGTTTGTATTATTATAATTCTAAATAATATATTTGTAACCAAAATACTTCTCACATTTGCATACGGACGAAGATATGATAAATCTACAAAAAATCTTTAGCTCATAAAAGAGCATGAAAAATAATCCCTATAAAACCAACAGCTTAATTACATTTCTTTTTATTATAATTTCAGCTCTTCCTCAATTCAAATCCGTTCAGGCAGAAACCCCCAAAATCCCCTGGCAAATGTTTCGCGGAGATATCCAACATACAGGACAAAGTACATACAAAGGACCGCAAACCAATAATTTAAAATGGTCCTTTAAGATCGACACTCGTATCACTTCCTCTCCAGCCGTTGGATTGGACGGCACCATTTATGTTGGTTCCATCGATGGCAGACTGTATGCTATCAACCCGGATAGTACTACAAAATGGGCTTTTCAGGTGGGTAGCGAAATAACAGCCTCACCTGCTATTGGAGACGATGGAACAATCTATGTCGGCTCAAGGGACAAGAAAATGTACGCAATCACCCCGGATGGGAAGCCTAAATGGACATTCACGGCTAATGGTATCATCCTTTCCTCTGCAGCAGTAACGGCAGACGCCCTTTACTTTGGGTCCGACGATAATACCCTCTATGTCCTTACCCTCGATGGTAAATTGAAATGGAAATTTACTGCCAAAAGCAACATAACAGCATCGCCCGCGCTATGGACTGACGGCACTGTTTACCTATTCGAGTCCAGCGGGGCTATGCATGCATTATCTCCTGATGGAATGGAAAAATGGGTAAAGAGAGTTGGTACCGGCGTATATCGATCCTTCTCTTCTCCTTCGGTAGGTTCCGACGGAACAGTATATGTGGGTACTGACAGCGGCAGGGCTGTTGCCATAAAACCTGATGGCAATGTTAAATGGTATGTTAATACAGGAAAGGCAATTCATTGTACCCCTGCTATTGCGAAGGATGGGACAATTATCTTTGGTTCATATAACGGTTTCGTTTATGCGGTACATCCAGATTGCAAACTCAAATGGAGTTTCAAAACCAGCAACTGGGTGGAATCATCACCTGCCATCGACTCAGAAGGAACTGTTTATATTGGTTCAAGTGACGGGAAACTCTATGCCATCAATGCAGACGGCACCCTGAAGTGGTCATTTCAAACAAAAGACGCCATTGAATCCTCCCCCGCGATAGGTCCTGACGGTACCGTCTATATTGGATCAAACGACACCCACCTGTACGCAATAGGCGGCACTCCACAAACCACATCAGCCCCTCTTTTTGAAAAATAATTTTCACAAACTATTGGTGAGTTCTATTGCAGCAAAAGAATTCCAGCGTTTGAGTCTTCTTGCATTTCAGGACAAAAAAACAATATTGACTATAACTAAATACGGACCGTTTTTCAACACTGAGTCAATGATTAAGTATGGTATCCCCTGAATCCCGCAGTTGGCCTTCTTTCTGAGACACACCCGTATTGAACAGGTCAGAGAAATTGCCATGGTCCGTAAGGTAATGCCTCCGAAGTCGACATATTTTTATCCGAAATTAGTTACCGGCATTGTCATTAACAGCCTTACATAGTTTAACATTTTTCTAAAATCCACACCGGTCAAATAACCCGCTTTTTACAAAAAAACAGTGGCTCTTCTTATTGGGAGGCTTATTTTATTTAGGATTTGCCTCTTTGATTAAATCAATCGGATACGTAATAGTTCACCGGAGGAAAAAGATTTGACAAGATAACAGGATAGACATGATATAAATTAATTTCTGACAGGATTAACAGGATAATCAGGATGAAATAAGGTAGCTTTTATCTTGTTAATCCTGTATATCCTGTCTAAAATTAAGTCTTTGTTGTTGCTACGGGAAAACCTATAGGACTTATTCTTAATTTCGGGGAAAGCAAAGTTGAGGTTAAACGAAAGGTCAAGGATTTAAAGTAAAAGATATACAGGATGAAAAAATTATCATGTTAATCTTGTTTATCCTGTCTAAGGTAGCTGAAATATTACTCGGATACCCTTCTTCATCTTCACTATACGCATATTCGAGCCTTTTCACAGACACGCGTTGCCAGGATTCATGTTCGGCATCGCGTTTTGGCAGTACAGTAACAATCAGTTTTGTATTTGGTTCTAGCTCAAATGGTTCATCCAAAAGGATGCGTTCACCATCAAAATGAGCAGGTATTGAAATAGTGTTCATAGTTTTAATCTCCTAAGAGCATTTTACATGCATTTCTACTCTATTCAAATATCGAGTCTTAAGACGCCAGACATTCAAAGTCAGCGTCAGCAAAACCATCCGCTGGAGTGATTTGTTAGAAGCCCGATTTTCTATCTGCCTAAATCTACTCTAGGCAGGAATTCTTTTTGCATTTTCCTGCCGTCATCCGAAATATTTGTGAGAGTTATTCCGTTGTCAGTAGTTAAAGTTATTTTAGGATTCAATCGATCACGCAGATCAATTGTTCCTGTGGACACAACACCCAATTGATTTCTGCATTTAATGCTATAGACACCATCTATTTTGCTTTCTTTTCTCAAAAGAACCTCGATAAAAGCAAACGGAATAACTTGTCCATTTTGTTCAGCAAAGGTTACAACCTCAATTGCTTTTTCCGTAACGTAGGCTTTGCCAATGATACCCGTGAATTTTCCGCTCTCTCGGAACTCAATTGCTATCGACTCCCAAAGAGATGCTGTAAAACCTGTTGAAGACATTGCACATATAAAGAGGCAAATAAATATTTTTCTCATATTTCGGTTCTCCTTCTAACATCTCAAGGGTGAGCGGCAACAGTTTTACCGCGTCCGACTCCACCCAATTGTTAGAGCGTGCTTGCTAGCAAATCCGCAAGCCCGCTAAATAAGATAGATTTGCCTTTGTAACGGACGGATAAGTGGGAAACATAGCATATCATCCTATCTTCTTTTTCAAATACCATGAGGGTCTTCCAGACAGTCTGGAAAACCTTAAGTACATCTGTTCGATCTACACGAATCGGCACCACATTCAGTTTGAGAGCCTTTGTTTTCCTTGTTTTAGGGTTAACCCGATCTACATATTTTTTGTCACCAGATAATGAGTCTTTTACTGCTTGTTGAAGAGCCATTCCTGAGACATCTCCCCATTCATAATCAATCTCCCAGACATGATTATGAAATATCACGTCTCTCAAGACGTAAACATCGATGATCGCCTTCTTGTGTTTCAATCTTGGATAATAAGTTGTAATTACGTTTAACGCACTTCTTTCCGATTTCGGCATGTCTCTGGTTTTTTTGATATAACGTAATCTACAGGTACATGACTCCAACAACGCCACTAAAAGTAAGATGATAGACGTAGAGTAACCGTTTTCAAATCTAGTCGCTTGAACAGTATTTGATTTCGTTCTCGGGTGAGCGAGCAATTTCTCGAAAAGATCGGCGATTGGTTGGCGATATGCCGTGCCTACTATGGAAACAAGCTTGTCAGTATTCATTTTCTTATTTTCGCCTTAATGATTCACGGCTAACTGGAGGGCTACAGACCCGTCCGTATCGAGCCGTGGGTTAGGCCAAGGATTTATGATTTTAACATCCAATCTCGGCCCCAGCCACTACTCAATATTGATGCATCGTGCTCTCTACTTTTGAGTAAGTCTGAAAACGGTTTTGTGTGAGTATCGCCACAGATGAATAAAATAACTTGTTGATTTGCCGATAATAAACGAGGAAGCCAATATTCTTCACGCTCTGAATGTGTCGATATTCTACGAGAAGCACGCTGCAAGGAATCAGGGTCACAAAACATGTGTTGCACACCCAAACGGCCGGACACTATACGTGCTATGGAGTTTTCTGCATTGCTACGACTGAGAGCTTCCTCGCTAAACTCTTCAGCGATAAGACCCGCCTTTTTTTGTAAACATTCGCGGTGAAGATAATCTGCGAATAACTTCAGTTCGTTGTGCCACTCAGAACCGAATTGTTTGGGAAGCCACTGTATACGATGGTCGACACCGATTAAGAAAACGTTCATTTTTCTTTTTTATAAGGTCTAACGCCTCGAACTCAGCTTTGCAGAAGTGGCCTATGTCCACAGGAGTAAGTGGTTAGACAGGGTTTTCATTTATTGTTTCCCAGAAGCCAACCTCAACTAATTTTTGGCCAACATCGATAAGGGAGGGAGTAATATTTTCTAACATCCTGTCGGGATATAACTCACTCTGTAGCTGATGAATCTCAAATGCTAAAGTAATCATGTGACTTATGTGAAGCGAGAGAAGAGAAAAGGACCACTCACTGCTAAATGCGGGCAAAACAGATGCAACTTTATTATCTTCAGAGCTTTCAACAAATCTTGCGAAGTATTCATTATTTGCTGTATGGCATATTTCGCTTAAACGCCCATAATTACTTTATAATTTAAAAGGGAGAACCGAAACATTTGGTGTCTTTTTGGATGATACATTAGAACCTTTGCGCAACTCAATAATTCTTGCTAAAACCTCCATATAATGCCGCATGGCTGAAATAGAAACAATATAATAACCAGATAGTATTAAATCCCATACTATTGTTGATGACTGAATTAAACCGGCTGTCAAGGAAAGCCTTTTCGAGGTATTCTCAGTAGGGCTATGAATAGGTTCTATTCCGCCCTGTACTACAAGTTTAGAAATAATAGAGCATATACTTTCATAAGCATCAAGCAGTTTAGCATACTGTTGAACAGATTTTTCATGGACTTTAGATGATGCTTCTGTGATTTTTTCTATGAGAGGACAATTTGATTTCATAGTATATTCTGCCCAACATTTATCTTTATTCTACAATTCTCAGCATACTATCTCATGAAATAGCGGATGTCAAACCAAAATCAACAGCGTTATGTTAAAAACTTGGAGATATTTTAGATACAAGGAATTTTAATTTGCCCACGAAAGACGCGAAAATAGTGAAATGACTTTCGTTTCTTTCTATGTGTTTTTTGGTTTAATAATTGACATAACATATACTTTTAGTTAGAATTTCACCATAGTTCGTCTTATCAAGAGTGGCAGAGGGACTGGCCCTATGAAGCCACAGCAACCGGTCTTGTCCAGCATATGTGCTGAACAGGATGCTGGTGCTAATTCCTGTCTCTGTTGTTGGGAAGAGATAAGAGAGGAACGTAGAAAAGCCTCTTCCTATCTTATGTAAAATAGAAAGAGGCTTTTTTATTTGCTGAATAGTTTGGACACGGATGAACCTAGCGCGGCCTTTGGCCGCAACCAAATTCGAAATACGAATGTCGAAATACGAAACAAATTCAAATGACAAAAAACCCAATGCTCCAAACTTTACGTAAGCCTCATCTAATCTATGCCTTACGGTTATGCATTTTGAAAAACGAGCAGAAAAAACAAGAAGTTGATGGATTGTAGTACAGATTGACTGGATTCCTGCTTTCGCAGGAATGACATCTGTGCATATCTGCGAAAATCTGTGTCCTAATTATTAGATGAACGGAGGAAGAAGATGGGTTTTGTAAAAGGTCTGAAATGCCGGGAGTGTGGAAAGGCATATCCAAAAGAGCCGCTGCATGTCTGCAGCTTTTGTTTTGGCCCTCTGGAAGTCGACTATGATTACGATGGAATTAAGAAGGTTTTGACTAGAAAACTGATCGAATCACGTGGCAAGACGATGTGGCGTTATCAGGAACTGCTTCCCATTGATGGAGAACCGACGGTTGGCGCACAGGTGGGTTTTACGCCCCTCGTCAAGGCAAACAACCTCGCCAAAGTCCTTGGGGTGAAGGAATTGTATGTAAAGAACGATTCTGTAAATTATCCCACATTTTCGTTTAAGGACAGGGTCGTTTCTACCGCACTGACAAAGGCGAAAGAGTTTGGTTTTAAAACGGTAGGATGCGCCACAACAGGAAATCTGGGGAATGCGGTTGCCGCCCAGGCTGTACAGGCAGGGCTGGAGAGTTATATCATCATGCCTGCCGATCTTGAGCAAGGGAAGATCATCGGAACGCTGATTTATGGCGCGAATGTGATAAAAGTAAAGGGTAATTATGATA
>Ga0209514_10009801_pt1 | contig 10453 bp, 8 predicted proteins | sample Subgrocontami58m_FD_187452 | JGI IMG/M metagenome (GOLD analysis project Ga0209514, IMG submission 187452) | Subsurface groundwater microbial communities from S. Glens Falls, New York, USA - GMW37 contaminated, 5.8 m (SPAdes) (version 3) | ecosystem: Environmental > Aquatic > Deep subsurface >...
CGGACGCCCGGCGAGGAAGCCAATATGGGCAAGATGCTGGCCGCCGATGCTGCGTGGGCCGCGGCGGAGGCTTGTATTCAGACTCATGGTGGGTTCGGGTTCGCGGAAGAATACGATGTGGAGCGGAAGTTCCGCGAGACGCGGCTGTATCAGGTGGCGCCGATCAGCACGAATTTGATTCTGTCCTATGTGGCGGAGCATGTGCTGGGGCTGCCGCGGAGTTATTGAGGGGGTGGGCTGGGGCGGCCGACGCCGGTCTGGTGTGGCCTTCACCCTGGCCGTTTGACTTCGCGGGTTCGGCGGGCGGGCCGGCCCGGACCGTCGCGGCGCGCGCCCCAAGGGGATGCTGGGCGCGGGCTGGCGCTGCAAGCCGAAACGGACAGGCTCCCCAATGGTGCCTTCCGGCCGCCGGCGCGGCACGCAGCGGACATCGGACGCGTGATCGGCCCACGCGGCGTCGTTGCACGGTTTCGCGCCAGCCCGTGGCCTGCGTTGGTCCGCCTCGCGGTGCTTTTTTCGACCGTGGCTGTGCGATTCCGGGTTTGAAACCGGCACGCGGACCGACCGGAGCTTGTGCGGCAGGCGTGGGACCCGGGAGGCGACGGCGGAAGGCGGCATCTTTGACAACCAATTGTTCTCTTTTTGTCCTAGATGCGGGGCAGGTCCGAGGCAAGCAAAATGGCGGTTTTCCTGTGCCGGGGGCGGGGCCGCGGGGGATGAAACGCGACTGCGGCATGACTTTGACTTGATTATGGGCAAGGGTTAACAGAAGCACCCGAAATATGAATATCGGCCAAATTGGCGTTTGGGGGGTGCTGGCCGACCTCAGATAAGGACTTAATATTTTCCGACAGAACGCTGTAATGGCAGCGAAAAGACGGTTTCTTCAGATTCTACTTTAAGTATGAAATTTCGGTAATCCATTCCGATCAGGCGCGGATATGGCGGGTTTTTGTTACGAGCCAATGCGGATATCGGGGGGTATTGTTACGAGTCCCGGCGGTTAACCTGTCGTTTACCGATGCCTTTGATTTGGGCAAAGAGGCTCCGGCGAGCAAAGCGTCCGGCCGGTTGGGCCTGGGGAAAGCCGGATCGTGACCGCCCGATAGAAGGACAGCGCCCGACCGCCACGGTGGTGACCGTCGCGCGCCCGCGGCGCCCCAATCGGCTTTGGGGCGTGGGCGCGCTGTGTGGTCCGTCCAGCCGGCGGCGATCGGTTTCGTTGGCTCGTCCGCCGAGACATCAACCACGAACACCGCCGGGAACCACCGGGACGCACGCGGCCATGGTGGGGAGGCGCCAGTGGGTCGCCTCGGGCGGGATGGACGGTCCATCGGTGCCAGTATGTGCGAACCAGCATCCGACCGCGGTTCGGCGCTGTTCCGGTGCAACCGAGACATGACCGGCCGGTTCCCACCCAGCCTGAACGCCCCTATAGTCCGAGGTCACGCCGGAGAGAGACCGGATTGGCGGGAGAGAGTCAAACGTGGCGGAACCTGAAGGGCCGGTCGGGTTCTGGAGCTATACCCGTTCCGACGACGAGAATTCCGATCGTGAACTGACCCGCATCCGCCTGCGGCTGAAACGGCAACTGCAACTTCTGGTCGGCCGTCCGATCGTGGATATCCTGCAGGATGAGGAGTTCATCCCGCGCGGCACCGACTGGCTGGAACAGATCCACCAGGCGATCGACCGATCTTTGTTCTTCATCCCGATCGTTACCCCGGCCTTCCTGCACAGCGAGATGTGCTGCAAGGAAGTCATGCTGTTCCGCCAGCGCGAGATCGAACTCGGCCGCAACGACCTCATCTTCCCGTTTCATTACATCGATACATTCTACGTCCAGCCCGTCAAATCAGCGGATTGCCTGGACCCGGAGGTGTTGAAACTGCTGCGGTCCCGCCAGGGCACCAAGTTCCACGACCTGCGCAACCTGGACCAGGGCCGGGAGGATGTCGGCTTGCGGATCGGAGGGTTGGCAAAGGACATCGACTCGGCGTTGCGGAAATCGTTCCCGTCAAGGCCGTCGCGAGCGACCGAACCCGTGACTGGACCCGCGGCGGGTCCTGCCGCCCTGGGCGCCAGGTTTGTCTTCAATTCCCCACCTCCGGTGTCCGAGCCGCCCGCTACCGTCGCGAGCCCTGCCAGCGGGGCGGCGCCGCCTCCTGACCCTCTCGTCCCCGTCAATCCCGCGTCATCGGCCCCGGCTTCGCTCGGCGGCGGCGCCACGTTCGGTGGGGTGGGATTTGCGGGCGGTGGCCGGGTTTCCGGCGCCGCGGCCCACGCCGCTTCCGCGGCACCGACAACGGTGCCAGCCTCGACGGGACGGGCGTTTTCGGGCGGCGCTATGCTTGGGCTTTTCGGGTTGGCGTTACTGGCTGTCGTGGGGGTGTGGGCGGCGGGCGGGTTCAATCGGGAACCCGAGGCACCGGCAAAGGTCGCGGCGCTGACGCCACCGGCTTCGCCTGCCACGTCCCCGTCGAAGACGGATGCGGATCCGAAACCGGTGACGCAACCGCCCGCGTCTGACCCCGGGTCCTCCTCGGGGGGTGGTTCGGCAGGTGGAACTGGTGCCGCGTCGTCCCCGGGGTCAGTCCCCACACCGTCGGCACAGGTGACGCCTGCACCGCCGGCGTCACCTGCTTTGACGGCTCCGGCCACCCAACCCGCCGCCGGTCCGACGCCAGCGTCTAAACCGCCGGACCCATCCCAGACGGCCAAACCGGAACCCGCTCCATTCAGTTCCATCTGGGCAAAAGGCTGTGACACTTGCCCCGAATTCGAACTGGTGCTGATCCCGGCGGGCACGGTCAACCTGGGTGTCAGCAAGGCGGAAATCGACAAGGAAAAAGTTCCCGACTGGGCGAAGGACTGGGCGCGATCCGGCGGCGAACCCCGCGCGGTGCCGATCCGGGAGCAATTCTATTTGGGTCGCACGCATGTCACCCGGGCGCAGTTCCGGGCGTTCATGGACAATAAATCCGCTCCGTTTCCCAAGGCCGCGCGCGACGAAGTCGATAAGTGCCTTGCCTCGTTCGATGAGGGTTTGAACAAGGGGATCAGCGATAAGAACCAGCATCCGATCGTCTGTGTCAGCTATGATGACGCGATGGCCTATATCAAATGGCTCAATAAGGGCAGCGTGACTGGGCCATACCGGCTGCCGAGCGAGGTAGAGTGGGAATATGCGGCGCGGGGGGAGCGGGTGATGAAATCGCCGTCGCCCGCGCGGTATTGGGGCACTGATAATGCCTGCCTCTATGCCAATGTCTCCGATGCGTCTCTGGCTGGTGGTCTCGATGCGGCGAAGAAAGACCCTGCCAGTTATTTCGGTTGCGATGATGGATACAGGGGCACCTCTCCAGTCGGCATTTTCCGCCCCAACGATTTTGAACTGAAAGACATGCTCGGCAATGCATGGCAGTGGGTCGCGGACTGCTACCTGTCGAGCTATGATGAGCCACGTATCGTAAATGAGAAGCCCCGAAATACAACCGAGGGCTGCCGGCGTGTGGTGCGCGGCGGTTCGTGGTACAACAGTCCTTGGCTCGTCCGCGCCGGCTTCCGCAACCTCGACGATGCCGGCTACCGCCTCAACTTCGTCGGCTTCCGTCTCGCCAGAACTCTTTCGCTTCCTTGATCTTTATATCTTTACGTCCTGCAAGGGGTCCAGGGGCGTAGCCCCTGGGGAATTTTTCTCGCTTTCTAAACCATGTTTGCAACGATCTGGGCTGGTCGCAGATAGAGTTTCCCGACTCGGGGCATATGCGCCAGGGTGGTTCCCATGACCGAAACCGCCAACAATGCCCGAACGACCGGACCAGCGCTGGAAGCGATGTACCAGGTTCTTCTCTGGCTGATTCCGACGGTGGAAAAATACCCGCGTAAGCAGAAATTCGTGCTCGGCGACCGGATCGAAAGCACGGCGCTGGATGTGCTGGAACTGCTGATCGGTGCCACGTTCACGAAAGCGCGGGATGCGAAACTGGCCGAAGCCAATCTGGGGCTGGAACGGCTGCGGTACTTCATGCGACTGTCGTTTGAATTGCGGTTGATCGATGCGCGGAAATACGAACACGCGGCGCGCGGTATCGACGATGTCGGGCGGTTGGTTGGTGGCTGGATCAAGGTGAACCGTGCCCAGGTTGCATGACGCCCTGTTCCCGGATGTCGCCAATTTCGGCGCGCTGCATGCGGCCTGGCGCAAGGCGGTGATCGGCAAGAGAAGCAAGCCGGGCGCGATGGCGTTCACCGCCGGACTGGAAGGCAACCTGCTGCGGTTGGAGCGTGAACTGAAGGACCGATCGTGGTCACCAGGTCGTTACGTGGAAATCGCGATCAGGGACCCAAAGCCGCGCATCGTATCCGCCGCGCCGTTTCGCGACCGCGTCGTGCATCATGCCGTGTGCAACGTGATCGCCCCCTTGTTCGATCGCGGGTTCATCGACCACAGCTACGCCAATCGGGAAGCCAAGGGCACGCACCGGGCGGTCCGGCGCTATGAGCAGTGGCGGGACAACCACAAATATCTCCTGCGCTGCGACATCTATCGCTATTTCCCGGCGATCGATCACGCCTGCCTGAAGGACGCGTTCCGCCGCCGCATTGCCTGCCCGGACACGCTCTGGCTGCTCGACCGGATTGTCGATGGTTCCAACAGGCAGGAATCGGTCAATCTCTACTATCCGGGCGACGATCTGTTCACGCCCTTCGCGCGCCGTCGTGGCCTGCCGATCGGGAACCTGACCAGCCAGTTTTTCGCGAACGTATTTCTCGACCCGTTGGACCATTTCGTGACCGAAGTCCTGCGAGCGCCCTATCTGCGCTATCTCGACGATTTCGCATTGTTTCATAACGACAAGACGGTGCTGGAACACTGGCGGGACAGGATCGCCATGTGGCTGGGGCAGTGCCGGCTGTCGTTGCATCCGCGTAAGACCGTCATCCTGGATACCGCCGAACCCACCGCCTTTCTGGGATATGTGCTGCAACCGGGACGCCGTCGTCTGCCGGAAGATAACGTGCGCCGCATGCGCAACCGCCTGCGCGGATTGCGGGACCGTTTTTGGGCCGGCACGATCGATGCGGCCAATGTCACCTCCCGGATCGATGCGTGGACGGCACATGCCTCCCACGCCGACACATGGCGCCTGCGCCATGCGATCTTTCACGCGGACCGGTCCGACCTCGCGACACATGTCGCCCACGGCCGGTCCGCGTGGAAGCCTGGCCGTCCCGCGTTGCTGTCCCCCTGGCAGCGCGTCCTGCGCGGCGGTTCCTGGAACAACAATCCGTGGAACGTCCGCGCCGGCTCCCGCAACGGGAACTCCCCCGACAACCGGAACAACAACATCGGTTTCCGGGTGGCCAGCACGCATCCATGCCAGAGCCGGTCGGACCACGGTCCTGCCGGGAGTGCCGATGCTGCGTTCAGGGGTGGCCATGATGAGTGGGGTGGGCTGAAGCCAACCCCCTGACGGCGGCGTCCGCTTTGGCCCTTGCGGCGGCGGGCGCCGTTCCTGCTCGATGACGGTGAGGCCTGTCTGATCCCCCCAGCTCAAACCAGGTATCCCCGGCCGCTCGGCCAATGCTAGACTGCCGTCCATGAGCGCGGCCCTGCAACACACCATGACCCTGGAAGAATTCCTGGACTGGGAAAACCGCCAGCCGCTGAAGCATGAATTCGACGGCTTCCTGCCGGTTGCCATGACCGGCGGCACGGCCGCGCACGCCTTCATCCAGGTCAACCTCATCGGCGCGTTGCGGGATCGCCTCCGCGGCGGCCCCTGCCGAGCGGTGGGGAGTGAACTGAAAATCCAGGTGGCGGGGCGGGTGCGGTATCCAGATGCGTTCGTCGTGTGCTCTCCCGTTCCGGTCGATGCAACAGTCGTCACCGAACCCATCATCGTGTTCGAAATCCTCAGCCCTGGCACCTCCACCACCGACCGGATCGACAAGAATCGGGAATACCGCGACACCCCATCCATTCAACGCTACGTGATCCTGGAACAGACCTGTCAGGCCGCGACGGTGTTCAACCGCGACGGGGACGATTGGGTCGGGCACATTCTGATCGGTGACGTCGACCTCCCCTTGCCGGAAATCGCCGCCGCGGTGCCGTTGCGGGAATTGTATGAGGGCGTGGCCTTTCCGTCTGACCCCGACATAGCCGATCCCGGCTAGCGAGTCCGCCCAGCGGTCGCGCCTCCGCAAGCCACGGACACGGCCGCTCAAACTGCCAGACGCCGTTTGGCATACGCAAAATCCCCGGTGACGGCCAGGTCGTGCCATAAGACGGCCAAGTCGAGCCATTATGAGAACGGATGCCGCCTGTCGGCGGACGCTTGTCGGATGGGGGCTCCTGCGCTAAAGCCCGACGCTCACGGTCGCGCGGCGGGCCCAGCGCGGCCCGTTTGAGCTGTGCGCGGGCGTGGTGGAATTGGCAGACACGCCAGATTTAGGTTCTGGTGGCGCAAGTCGTGGGGGTTCAAGTCCCTCCGCCCGCACCACCACCTGGCACCACCGCCAAGCAGGGCTACTTGAGGGATTTTCTGGCAGATGCAGGTTACCGAGACGCTTTCCGAGGGCTTGAAGCGCGAATTCACCGTTCTTGTGCCCGCGGCGGACATTGAAACCCGCCGCTCCGAGCGCCTGGCAAGTCTGAGCAAGACCGCGCGCCTGCCAGGCTTCCGCCCCGGCAAGGTTCCGCTGATGGTGATCCGCCAGCGTTTCGGCACCGCGGTCTCGGCCGAGGTGTTGGAGGAGTCCGTCAGCAACGCGACGCGTGACATGCTGACCGAACGTGGCCTGCGTCCCGCGATGCAGCCCAATGTACAGGTGATCACCGAGAACCCGACCAGCCTGACCACCGTGGGCGATCTGGAGTTCAAGATCGAACTGGAACTGCTGCCGGACATCACGTTGCCGGATTTTGGCGCGCTGACCTTGACCCGCATGAAGGTCGATGTCCCGGATGAGACGATCGAGAAGGTGCTGACCGACATCGCCGCGTCCAACCGCGAAACCGTGCCGCTGACGGATGAAGAGCTTGCGGCCAGGGGAGAGAACGCGGGCGCCGCGGAAGGCGACGTGCTGAAGGTCGACTTCATCGGCAAGATCGATAATGAGCCTTTTGAGGGCGGTGCGGCCGTTGATATCGCCGTCGATATCGGCGGGGCCGGCTTCATCCCCGGCTTCGCCGAACAATTGGTTGGTATGCGTTCCGGCGACGTCCGTACCATCGCGGTGACCTTCCCGGATGACTACAGCGCCACTGAGCTCGCAGGTAAGGCCGCGACCTTTGACGTGACCGCGAATTCGCTCAACCGTTCGGTGCTGCCGGCGATCGACGACGCCCTGGCAAGCAAGATCGGCTACGACACGCTGGAGGAAATGCGTGACGCGGTTCGCCAGCGGCATCAGCGGGAGTTCGATCAACTCGCCCGTTTGCGCGTCAAGCGCCAGTTGCTGGACGCCCTGGCGGCGCAGGTCAGCTTCCCGGTGCCGGAGACCATGGTCGGACGTGAGTTCGACCAGATCTGGGAGCGACTGGAAGCCGACCGCAAGGCCGGGCGGATGGACGCCGACGACAAGGACAAGGATGACGAGACGCTGAAGTCCGAATACCGCGCCATCGCCGAACGCCGGGTGCGGCTGGGGCTGCTGCTGGCGGAGATCGGGCGCATCAACAACCTGACCGTGTCCGAGGAAGAGCTGACCCGCGCCATGCGCATCGAGGCCTCGCGTTATCCCGGGCAGGAGCGACAGATGATGGAGCTGTTCCAGAAATACCCCGCGCTGGCCGACAACATGCGTGGCCCGATCTTCGAGGAAAAGGTTGTGGATTTCGTGCTGGAGCTGGCTCAGGTGACCGACCAGACCGTCACGCCCGAGGAGCTGATGAAGGAACCGGACCCCGTCACGCCTTGACGGTCCCGGCGGCCTTCGCGAGACCAGGCGGGCTGAACGACGGATAAGTCTGGACTTCGCGGGCGCCGCACATATCTATGACCGTCATTGATCTCCCCATCCCACCCCCTGGCACCCCCTGGAACTGTTCCAGGGCGAAGGGGCATCCGAAGGTGACCGAACATGAGGGACCGTGATCCCGTCGAAGTCTATGGCAATGCGCTGGTGCCGATGGTGGTCGAGCAGACCGCCCGCGGGGAGCGCGCCTTCGACATCTATTCCCGCCTGCTCAAGGAGCGGATCATCTTTCTGACCGGGCCCGTCTACGATCAGGTCAGTGCCCTGATCTGTGCCCAGTTGCTGTTCCTGGAGTCCGAGAATCCCAACAAGGACATCTCCTTCTATATCAACAGCCCGGGTGGCGTCGTCTCGGCCGGCCTCGCGATCTACGACACGATGCAATATATCCGCAGTCCGGTCAGCACGGTGTGTATCGGCCAGGCGGCGTCCATGGGTAGCTTGTTGCTGACCGCCGGTGCGAAGGGCAAACGCTATGCCCTGCCCAATTCCCGGATCATGGTGCACCAGCCATCCGGTGGCGCTCAGGGCCAGGCGACCGATATCGAGATCCAGGCGCGGGAGATTCTGACCCTGCGCAAGCGGTTGAACGAGATCTATGTCCGCCACACCAGCCAGCCGATCGAGGCGATTGAGCGCAAGCTGGAGCGGGACAGCTACATGTCCGCCGAGGAAAGCCGTGATTTCGGCCTGGTTGATGAGGTCGTGGAAAGCCGTCCGGCCGCCGGCGACGACGCGTCCCGGGGGTAATGGCGAGTCGGGTGGCGAGGAGCAATAACCTATGGTTGCGAATGTCGGCCCGCCTACATCAAACAGAAATGTTTGAATTCAATGAGTTGTCTGGGTGACGCTGCATGAAGGCCCGTCAACGTCGCATTTTTTGACCAGTTCGGCCGCGATGTTCTTGTCGTCGCCGTCCGAGGAGGGCTAACATCCCTCGTTGTGCCCCCGTGCAAGGGGGAGGAGTGCGCATGAGCAAGTCCGGCGATTCGAAGAACACCCTCTACTGCTCGTTCTGTGGCAAGTCGCAGCACGAGGTCCGCAAGCTTATCGCCGGTCCGACGGTCTTCATCTGTGACGAATGCGTCGAACTCTGCATGGATATCATCCGTGAGGAGCACAAGACGCATCTGGTGAAGGCGCGGGACGGCGTGCCGACCCCGCGGGAGATCTGCAAGGTCCTGGACGATTACGTAATCGGTCAGGATCATGCGAAGAAGGTCCTGTCGGTCGCGGTGCATAACCACTACAAGCGCCTGGCGCACGGCCAGAAGAACAACGACGTCGAGATCGCGAAGTCCAATATTCTACTCGTAGGCCCCACCGGCTCGGGCAAGACCCTATTGGCGCAGACCCTGGCGCGGATTCTGGACGTTCCCTTTACGATGGCCGACGCCACCACATTGACCGAGGCCGGTTATGTGGGGGAGGATGTGGAGAACATCATCCTCAAGCTGCTGCAATCCGCCGACTACAATGTCGAGCGGGCGCAGCGCGGCATCGTCTATATCGATGAGGTCGATAAGATTTCCCGCAAGTCGGACAATCCGTCGATCACACGGGACGTATCCGGCGAAGGCGTGCAGCAGGCGCTGCTGAAGATCATGGAAGGCACGGTTGCTTCGGTCCCTCCGCAGGGCGGCCGCAAGCATCCACAGCAGGAATTCCTGCAGGTGGACACCACCAACATCCTGTTCATCTGCGGCGGTGCCTTTTCGGGCCTGGAGCGTATTATCGGCGCCCGTGGCAAAGGGTCCGGGATTGGCTATGGGGCCGAGGTGCGGTCCCAGGATGAACGCCGCATGGGAGCCATCCTGCGTGAGGTCGAGCCGGAAGATCTGCTCAAATTCGGGCTGATTCCCGAATTCATCGGCCGGTTGCCAGTTGTGGCGACGTTGGAGGACCTCGACGAAGATGCGTTGATGGAAATCCTGACCAAGCCGAAAAACGCCCTGGTCAAGCAATATGGCCGCCTGTTCGAAATGGAAGGCGTGAAGCTTTCATTCACGGACGACGCGCTGAAATCGGTCGCGACGCGCGCAATCGCCCGCAAGACCGGGGCGCGTGGCCTGCGATCCATCATGGAGCAGATCCTGCTGGGCACGATGTTCGAATTGCCCGGATTGGACGGTGTAGAGGAGGTTGTGATCAATCGCGAGGTGGCGGAATCGCGTGCCACCCCGCTGTATATTCATGGCAAGGAGCGTGCTGAGAGCAGTGCCTGATCACGGAAGGCGCTGTCACGGGTGACGCTCTGTCGGGGTTCTTCTGGATTTCAAGGTCTTGTGTGGAACCACATCGACCACGATATCAGAGCGAGCCTAAAACATTTGACGTAGCCGTGAAAGCGCCGTCCGTGCCGCAATTTGGGCGGATGTGGTGCCGACTGTCCTTTAGGAGGTCAATTATGACGCAATCCGATCGGCCGGGACCGGAAGGGTCCCCCGAACCCCGTAAACCCGAGACT
>Ga0209514_10009806_pt1 | contig 10449 bp, 17 predicted proteins | sample Subgrocontami58m_FD_187452 | JGI IMG/M metagenome (GOLD analysis project Ga0209514, IMG submission 187452) | Subsurface groundwater microbial communities from S. Glens Falls, New York, USA - GMW37 contaminated, 5.8 m (SPAdes) (version 3) | ecosystem: Environmental > Aquatic > Deep subsurface >...
CTCCACATGCCCGCCGGGGAAAAAATAGTATGTTTCACGCTTGAGCCGACATAACAACACACGGCCAGCACGTACTACTACCGCTCTCGCAATGAACTCTATGGCCTTCTGTTGTGACATAATAAGCCTCCTATACTATTCTACCATTCGCGCGAATTAGAGCCAGTTGAATTCATGGGAGGCGCGGCCGCAGGCCGCGCCGGTACATAGACGACAAAAATCTAGTCTACCGCGCCTCCCCCGCTCGCCGCCGCAGGTGCGTAATTAGTTACGCAATTCACTATACCCTTGAAAAACCCAAATCCCTACCAACGGGCTTGATTGCTTTATCTCCAACCGTAGCTACGCCTAAATCCAATGAATTTATAAACTGCACGTATTTAGTGTCAGTCGGTTCACGAGACGGAACGAGTATTCTATACTGCTCTTTAAAATCAATACTTTTTTCCTTCTTAAACTTATCTATCTCAAAATAATCGTACTCATAGAGCTGCACGATCCCCTTGCGAGCCTGAGAGCGAAAATTTTTGTTTTCAGTGCTCTTAACCTCAAACAAAAATGATCGCTCCTTGTTATGGGCGAATAAATCAACAAATTCATTAGATAGGGTAGCGTACCCCTTACTCCTAAAAATACCAATAAGCTGCTCAACGATTGAATGGTGAGCCGTTTCAGCTCGGGCTAAAATATCGTTATCTCTGACAACCAGTGAATAAGGCTTGAGGATGATTCGTTTATTTATATCTTCTATAAACCTTAGTGAAGCTGCGTGTCTTAAAGTTTCGGTTGCATTATGTACCTCAAATAAATCAGATGGTCTTTCCTCAATCTTGGAACCACGAAGTGAATGTTCAGAATATAAATATAGCGGCCTTTTGGAAAATAGTATTTGCCTCGCAACTTCAAACGACACGCTAGAAAAACTTCCCATAACGGGAAAGCCCTGTACCTGATTCACCGGAATCCGGTCTTTAACCAATTTATCAATCAGGGCGGACGTTGCTGCATCATTATCTGGGGTTGGCGAGTCCCAGGTAGAGGGATCGGGTAACTCACTAAATAAATATACCTCCGCTAACGGAACTAGCAGCGGCCACCGGTTCTCCTGTTTCTTTATTTCGTAGTGCCACAAATAATTTTCCTTCGTTGAAAAATGAAAACCGACAACACCAATCCCAATTATTCCGGACAAAGCATTACGGAAAGCGGAATTCTGTGGGCCAGTGCTATGAATAAAAAAGATGTCACCGGTCTGAATCTTTTCCCAGCGGACCTTCAAGTCTGCTTCCAATCCCCAGGTCATGTACTTAAAAGCAGTCAACCAGTGTTCTGGCGGCCCTGTAAATCTATGAAATTGTTTCGAATTAAGCGCTGAGTTAAAATCCATCGTTACAACTGATTATACTTCGCGTGTTTTCCCTTAGCCTTATCTATGGGATATTTTTCCTCATTCTTCTTGAGTTTTTTATTTAGCGCATCCGCTATATCTATACCCAGGTCGGAGCTTAAAAGAAGCACCCAATAGAAAACATCAGCCAACTCTTCACCAATATCGTCTTTATGGCTCTTTATGTACTCATCAATTTCCTCCTGGCCTTTCCATTGAAAATGCTCAAGCACCTCTGCTGCCTCAAGCACGAGCGACAAAGCAACATCCTTAGGATTGTGAAATTGCTGCCAATCCCTGGCGTCCCTGAACTCCTTAATTTTTTCTATGAGTACTTCAACGTCAGACATAAGTATATTCTAATACTTACTATATGAGGGCCCATACCCTATTATACGACTCTTCAGCTAGATCGTGAGCTCTCTTTTTTATTGCAGCCTCGTCCCAATTGTGCACTGCTGGATTATAACGATCCAGGAAACTTCTAACATGTCTCATGTTCTGTATTTGTTCGAGGGAATTACTGAGTCGCAATGCCTTATCTTTTGGAGAAAGATTCTTTAGCGTGCTTCTATTAACAAATTTACTTATAACAAGTAGGTTACCGACGTTATGCACATTGTCCCCAATACCAGGCAAATTATCGCCGGGTGAAGGTTTTTGTGGGTAAAAATGTTCGATGTCAAAATTCCGCCTTATAAAATCCCTATCCGGATTAAATATTTTTATTGTTTGGCCTGCCTTTAAACCAAAATTATTTATTCGATCAAAAATATAGCAAATCAAAGGGATGTCTGCTGATGAATAGGATATTTCACAGAAACGTGGCTTGAACTCAGCTGGCCCCGCTAAGCGTTTTTTAATCTCTACCAAAAAATCAGTAGTCACTTCGTTAAATTTCTTCGAGCTAAAGAACAACTTCGAAAAATCAGCGTAAAGATGTTCAACTTCATTCCCGATCCTTTCACAAATAACATTGTTAATAAAATGGTAATTCTCAATCATTTTTAACAACCAAATCAAGCGATCTGTTAATCCTCGGTCATCGCTTCCTCCCGATTTTTCATAAGACTCAAATATTGAATATATCAATGGATAGGCTTGAGTAACTTTAAAAAGTTGAAGAGCTTGAAAAGTATCTTGTAGGGACGTGATGGCTTCTTGCGTAATATTAATGTAATTAAATCCCCTGTCTCGTACTATTGCCCTTATATCATCAAGCTCACCTGATCTTACCGCTTGATAGAACTCAGAGAAATTTAAAAGCTGGTTAACTAGTTCACCCGCACCGACATCTTTTCCATATGCCTTAAGATTCGGAAATAGATTTTTTTTCTGAACATAACCATTTCGTGAAACCCAAAAATATTTCAGCATTCTCAGGATTGTACCGCCGGCGTTTTCAACTACATCGGCCCAATTAGCTTCAAGTTCCTGATTGACACCCGAATCGTGCTGCTGTTGAAAAATAAAATTCTTAGTAAGGTCTGCGGCGTCTAATTCAACGCCACGAGCGTTTGTTCGTTCAAATATATCAAAGGCCTCCTCTTGCTTGCCAATTTCTATATATATAACATATGACCCGTATACAGCCGCTAAAAACCTACTAAGTTTATCAACGTCAAATCCGTCTATTTCATTATAAAAGAATTCATAGATTGGCCGGATCTTATTGACCTGTCTCTTAACCCCCTTACCGTCAACTTGCTCGGGGAAAATACCATCCCAACCCGAGCTTATTATATAATCAAATAACTCTTTTATAGATGGGGACACAAGAACTCGACCACCGCTACTATAACCAGTTGTATCATCAACATATGTAAGCATCCTTTGGATTGCGTGGGCTTGGTGTTGATGCTGTGGATCAAGTTTTTTTGCGATGGTTCTACAAACTAATAACAACAAAGAGATGGTGGTCAGTCGCTGTTGACCATCGACTATTTGCAGATCAGCGCTTTGTGCGAGCCTACTTACGATAATATTCCCTAAAAATAAATTTTGAGGCTCCTGACTTTCTGCTTGTGTCTTTAAATCAACCATTAACTCTCGCGCCTCATCTGTACCCCACTTAAAATCACGCTGAAATGCGGGGACTCTAAATCTCTGCTGCATTTTCAGGAGATCTGCGATACTTTTTCTCGCTGGTTCGATCATATTAATCAATTTCTAAAACGAATAACCCAATTTACTTCTTCCAATCCCTCACAATAATTCTCTTTCTCTCCACCTTAACCACCACCCCAGCACTATAACTCATTCCATTCGTTAAGTACGGGGCAAGCCTTCCTGCTTCAGACATATTTAGCGTCTCCAATCTTTAATGATTATAGTCTTACCCTTTACTTTAACAACAACTTTTTGGCGCTCCTTCCACCCCAACTTCCTCACCACCTCAATAGGTAAAGTTAAACCAATCGACTTTTTGCCGATTTTGGTGAGCTTGCGAATGTTGCTCTCCCCTGTTTTTCGAACTGGCATATTAGTATGTGTAATTCCCGCCCAAGGCGGGTAAAAATTACGTAATTAGTTACGGACCTAGTGTAGCACCTTTCCCATCCCTCCTATTGCCCCAGCAACATAGCGACGAGACCAGTCATTTTATCTTTATCCTTAGGGTTACTCTCGGCAATGAGAAGCGTGAGTGCAGTGAGCGCCTCGGGTGTTAGACGAGCGGAAAGCGCGCCCGCGCGACGCAGGAACCACACGAACGCAAAAGCACCCGAACGCTTGTTGCCGTCGGTAAATGGATGGTTTTTAACCATAAAGTAGAGCAGGTGTGAGGCTTTGGCTTGAACGCTTGGGTACACTTCCCTGCCGCCGAATGACTGCAGCACATTACCGATAATGCCCTCGAGCGCACCAGAACTGCGCTCCGCTGCAAACAGGGTGCTGGCTTCGCCTTTCTTTTGTAACACCGCCTTAAGTTCGGCAATAGCGCCCCCAAGCTCGCGCGCAGTAATGGTAACCTTTTTCTTGGTTTGCTTGCTGGCAGCTAGGCGGCCCGTGTCGTAGGCGTGGAGCGAAAACCAGGTACCCGCGAACAGCTTTATGAGCTCGAGCACGCTGGCGGTGTCTACTCGGGAGCCAGCGGGCAGCATGGCGCGGACGTTCTCCACCGCGCGCATGAACGAATCGTAATTTTGGGTGACACGCTTTCGGTTGATAGTGTAGCCTTCTACAATGTGTGAGTGCAGGGTTTGGGTGGCCCACTGACGGAATTTTGTGGCATTAACCGAATTCACCCGGTAGCCAACAGATAAAATAAGATCTAGGTTATAGTGTTGGACTTCGCGTTCTACTTCGCGTTTCCCCTCCTTTTGAACTATCCGGAATTTCCGGATAGTTGGCTTTAACTCCAGCTCATTAGATTTGTAGATATTGGTGATGTGTTCGTTAACTGTACGAACATCAACCTCAAATGCGCTGGCAATTTGTGCCTGCGTGGCCCAGATGGTTTCTTTAGCAAAATCACCCTGGAGCTCAATGGCTCCGGATTTTGCTTGGTAGATTACAAGCTGTTTAGCCGAAGTGTTGGGCCGTGTCATGGCTATATTATGCGCTAAAATAAAGCAAAAATCAAGATATCAATTTGACGCCGTACAAGCAGGAAGTTAGCTTAACTGTAGAATCACCACGAAAAGGCTCTCGCGAGGCTCGTCCTTACGGGGCCCTTTTTTTTTATACTCAAGTTTCTCCTGCGGCTGATTCATGAACACGCGGTAGTTTTTGTTAGGCTGATGTACCTTAGCCGTACACACCCTGCCGGTGGCCGATGCGAATGATAATCACCGTACGCTGTAGAGACGCGGGGTAATAAATAATACGATGGGGCCAAACACGGTAGGAGTATGATCCTTTGTACTCACCAGAAAGCTTTTTACCTGCGTACGGCTCGCTGCGCAGCTGCTGTATGGCCCGCGTGACGCGCTGCCGCTGGGGCGCAGGCAACCTAGCGAGTTCGCGCTCGGCGCTTGGCCTTAGCCGTACCTGAAACAGCATGTCCGTTGCTCCCCTTACCCCAACGAGCGATCACCTTATCGAGCGTAGGGTAGGTTCGGTAGCGGCCGCTTGCAATATCACGCTCAGCCGCAGCCACGTCCTCCTTAAGATTAGGAAAGATGCGCGACACCTCGAGTGTTTCCTGCCACGATTCGAACTCCTCAGCCGACATCATGACCACCTTCGGCAGTCCGTTCTCGGTAAGCGTGTAGTGCGCGCCGGGGGTTTGTACCGCTTCAGCTAAGTCAAAAATGCGACGGCGGGCGTCGGAAATTGTAATGGTGGTGCGGTTGGTCATAGGATGGTTGATTGTGGGAATTAGCCTATATGTACATTGTAATGTACACCCTGGCGCACTGTCAAGCCAGTGCGGGGACAAACCGAACTAGACGTTGGTCAACCCCGACGTCCCCGCTTGTCAGGAACTCAGGTACTTCCGCTGCTTGGGCGTACGTAATTAATTACGTAATTCGACAATTTATGACTTTGGCGGAAAGCCCCACTGCCATTTTGGCTTTTCCCCTTTTTTCCAACAAATCCCAATAAGCAGCAAAACCATAACTGCGGTTTCGGGTATGAAGTTGATGAGCGTGTCGCTGGCCGAGTGCGACGGGATATCAAGGCGCAAAAAATTTAGTACCATGAGGACAATGAAGCCAAAAAGCACCAACCAACCCTGCCAGGTGGCCGGCGTCCAGCCCCAGCCGTAAAGCTTGCGCTTGAACCAGTAGCCCTGGGGGTTGTCCTTTAGGTACGCGATGTTGTCGGCAATAATACCCATGTTGGTGTGTAATTAGTTTAACACTTTTACGTTGTTATTGCTTGCTGATGAACATTCAGTATGTGCAAAATTTGCACATTGCTTTTCGCGCTGCCTCTTGTTTGGATATTGCCGTCAGTAATTATAACGTTGACATAAAACTCCTCTTATTAATCTCCTCAAGTAGTTTAACCGTCGCCTGAACCGACAAGTTATCGCTCGGCAGTAACACCAGCCTATCTCCCAACTGCCCGAGTAGCGGGGTCAAAAACTCGTCCGCCCAAGAAGGCGAAAGCGTTAGTACGCCGGTAAAATCGATTTCCACTGATTCCCCGGCACCAAGCTCGCGTAAGGTAGGCTGAAATGCTTTAAACGCCTCGCTCCCTAATTGGCGCGAGGTTAATGTTTTTCCAAATTTTTCTAACATGATACGCATAGGTGTGCTGTGGGTTCTGGTAAATTATTCCTACGAGAGCTCAATAACTGCCAGACAACCCCGCAGAGCTGTGGCCGACCGAGTAATAAATAATTGTTTGTCATTATTTTTTAAACGCAATTCGGCATCGCCCGTTGCAAAAAATAATGTCATCGGATGCTCGCTGACAACCATTCGGACGTACTTTAACCCATTGCCGCGTTGTTCCGGCGCGCGGCCGGAAATAAATTCGGTAAACGCAACCGTAAGCGCCTCGACATGGTTCGCGAGCGCTGGCCGAACCTGGCGCAACGTCTCTAAGATACCCAAACCGCGATCGGCCAGGACAATCACTCCTTTGGCAATATCATAACCAAAAAATATTCCTGGCGTATCTGGCCACTTGCCTAAGTTATGAGCAAACGAATTGTCACCAATCTCGCCGGTAATAGCCACTACCAAAGAGTACAATTTTTCAAAACCCGGCTTTTGCATCAGTGCATGCTCCATTTTGGTAAGTCGTCCTTGAAAAACGGCACTGCTAGGGCAATAAAATGACTCGGGAAACTCTGTATTAGTATAAACCCAATCTGACGCAAACCTTATGAGATCGCTTGCAAAAATCTCTAAATCTTTTTTCCGGTAATACCGATGGGTTCCACCGTCTTTTTTGATAGCAACTAATTTACCGCTCTTGTCCCAGCGGCGAAGCGTATTCAAAGAAATCCCAAGATATTCAGCGGCTTGGCCTATGGCGAGCAACTCTTCTTCCATAGTAATGATGGTATCACGCTATCTAAATCTACACAAACATTCACTAAATCTACCCAAAAATACAGTAATCTACACATTAATTGCCTCTAACGACACACCTCGAGATACATTGTGACCATGTTATCAGGCATTTTTCACCATAATCGTGAAAAAGTCGCAAAAAACATCGATTTTCACGGTTTTGGATATAATACCCCGCAAAAACGCTCTTAAGCACTGATTTTTATACTCCAACTTACCACGCTGCTCGGCTATAAACGCGAGGTACTTATTACCACGCTCATTTAGCGTTCCATTGGACCTAGCATGCGCGCTCTTTGGCCAAAAACAACCCCCATTCGGGCGAATTAGGTCCAAACATTAAACGCCGAGGTGCTACGCCGCGACAATGTTTTGCACCCGGCCGACCTGGCCGGTGGCCAGCCTAACCTTAATGCCGTGCGGATGAAAATTTGAGCTGGTTAAAATTTCGGCCACCACGCCGCGTGTTAATTGTCCGGTGCGCTGGTCGGACTTTAAAACTATATCCACTGTCAAGCCCCGGGCAACGTCTTGCCTATTTTGTCCGTTCATAACTGTACTATAGCCAGCTTTTGCCGACGGGATAATTTTTTTACACGCGCTTCGGCTGCCGCAGCCGCCGAGCGATTACGGAACCGTTTGAAAAAAACCAGTTTCACAGGCCGGCGGCCGCGCGTGTATTTAGCGCCCAGTTTGGAACTGTTGTGCTCCTTAACCCGACGCGCTAAGTCAACGGTTATGCCGCTATACAGTGTACCGTCTGCACACTTAAGCACATACAGGTGGTACATAATGCCTTTAAACCGTACGGTTGCCTCGCCAACACACTGGGCAACCACTACCGCGGTATTTGTGCCCGCGGCTACATGACTTCCAGGTAGCTACACGACTCGAGAGCTTTGAATCTTTTATTTTTTTCATAAATTATGGAAATGCACGCTTCGCCTGTTCGCGCCAACTAGAACAAGCGCTGCCGCATATTTTCCTATTTAGGCAAATAGGAAAATAGTAATAAATCAAAGGTGTTTCAGTAGGGCGCGGGCGACCGCGGGCATGTCGTCTGCCAGGCGGTAATACACCTGCAAGCTGCGGCGCTCGTACTCCACTATCTCGGCCGCACCTAGGATAGCCAAATGCTTGGAGGTGGTAGGAAACGTTACTTTGAGCATGGCGGTGAGCTCGCCGACCGAGGCCTCGGGCTGGCGCTTCAGGCGTGCGACTATCGCCAGCCGCCGCCGGTTAGCCAAAGCCTTAAGCACTCGTTCGGTCGCTTTCATATGACCAATATATTACTACTTTCCTATTTAGGCAAATAGGAAAGTAGTAATATGGGGGTGGTGGGGTACCTGTACCCTTAGGCGCGGATGTTTTGAATAATTGACTTGGCGCTGTCGTGCATGGCCTTCATGACACTGCTCATAGTTTGCAGGGTTTGGGCGGTTTTCTGCAGCGCGTTCTGAAGCTCAGTAATTGCCGACTCGCTACCGTCTCCCGCCGTTCTGACCTGCGTCTGCATGACCTGCTTGAGCCCGGCTGTCACCCCCTGCTCAATGGCCGCGCTGGCCGGCTTGGTGTAAAGGAAAGCCAGCCAGGGGAACTTCACTTTAACGCGGCTGTCGGTATCCACCTCGGTATGCGCGGTGAGCGAGGCATTAAACAGCCCCAGGAACTTGGCTGGCATTTTATAATCCACTTTTATCTTTTCAAAATTCATACTGATGGATTCCACATTCTGGTCCTTGATCAGTACACCGGTGGCAAAATTTTCCAGATCCTGACCCGACTTAAGCTCGGCCCAGTCCTTCACCGTACTCAGGAACTCCTCTTTTTTCTTGGGGTCCCAACCGCGCACCGTGACTTTGCTCACGGCCACGGGGTTCACCTCGTCCGAATCATCGTCCGCGTCGTCTTGCGAATCGTCGTCAGGTTTAGCGCCAGTACTGGCATCGTCCGAAGCTTCGTCCTCAACCTCGCTCCCGCCGCTCGCGCGCTGCCGCACGAACTCCAGGTTGGTTTGGTTGTTCTGCACGATACCTGCGCTGCCAGTGCCAATGGAAGCAGCCACCTCAACAGTGATCTGCTTGATGTTGCTCCTGAGCCCGGCGCTGTCGGTAACCACGAGCTCGAACACATAAGTGCCGGGGGCTTGGGGCGTGAACGTAGGCTTAGCTGTGCTTTTGCTGCTTAGCGCCACCACGGGCCCCGATACCTGCCACCACATGAACGTACGCACCACGCCGTCATCTTGGCTGCGCGAGCCATCAAGCACAAAGGACTGGCCGACCACGGCCCGCTCAAGCTCGGTTTCAACCTCGGCCTCGGCCTCGAGACTAGCTGACCCGGTAGCAGCCCAGGCCGATGTCGTGGTCGTAAGCAGTAAGGCGAATATGGCCAGTGCCGCGGCTGTGGTGATGATACGGTGGGGCTGTAGTGTACTCATAATGGGTAAGTGATTAATTAAGTAGCTCCTTAAGCCCATTATGCACTCTGTTTGGCCCAAAAACAACCCCTCGACTCTGCTCGGGGCAGGGTGGTATATGCTAATCAATCCTCTACTCCACCCGCATGCTGGGGCCTTTGCGTTCGCGATGCTTACGCACTACACGCAGGCGCGACAGCTCTTTCTGAAGCTTGGACGCGAGCGCGGTAAAGTCGGTTTCATCGGCCACGCGCTCCTGCTGCATCAGCTTATGGGCGCGTTGGCGCGCTTCCTCGGCGCGGGCTTCGTCAATTTCCTCCGCCCGCTCCGCCGTATCAGCCAGCACCACCACCTTGCCTGGGCGCACTTCAATAAAGCCACCGGATACTGCCATCAGCACGTCCTGCCCGCCAACCTTCACGCGCACCTCACCAGCGACGAGCGTTGCCACCAGCGGCAGGTGGTCGGGCAGCACAGTAATTTCACCCATGCTCGTAGGCAGGGTAATAGATTCCACCGTGGGTGCTTCGAACACCACGCGTTCGGGAGTGGCAATTTGGAAGTTAAGTGTTTTCATTGGCTGCTAGGCAGTAACTTCGTCAATTGAGCCTTTCATGTAGAAGGCCTGCTCGGGCTTGGCATCGTGCTTGCCGTCCAGAATTTCCCTAAAG
>Ga0209514_10009807_pt1 | contig 10449 bp, 10 predicted proteins | sample Subgrocontami58m_FD_187452 | JGI IMG/M metagenome (GOLD analysis project Ga0209514, IMG submission 187452) | Subsurface groundwater microbial communities from S. Glens Falls, New York, USA - GMW37 contaminated, 5.8 m (SPAdes) (version 3) | ecosystem: Environmental > Aquatic > Deep subsurface >...
CCGCTTACTTGCCAAAATATATACAAAATATTTATTAAACATAAGCCATTCTCCAGTCAAGTTGAGGACAAGTCTGGATTCCCGCTAAAAACATGCGGGAATGACAAGCCTTATATTTTTATGTCTACTTACTTATTGCCTTTACTATAGAGGGGGCGCTTAAAAGTCGTTGCCGAAGGCAACCTAATTTATGGTTTGGATTATATAGTTTCATCAACGTCAAATCAAGGAATTCATAAATGCGGGTAACAACAATCGTGTTTGTGCCCGGCTATTTAGAAACTATAACTCATACTAAAAAGAACGTTGAAATCCAGTTCCTGGTGTTCCCCACCCAGCGCCTGAAATACGGGCACTGGGACGGACAGCGTTGTCTTTAACTGCTCTGTTACGTGAGAGGAAATCCCAGGTGCGAAAAAGATTGTTGTTCCCCCGGAATCACGTATTGTTTTACTATCCTGTTCGTCTTTATTGGCAAATTGCGTAATAACTTCTGACAAAAGATTAAGGGTAGGCTTTTTATCCCGGTCAATGACATGAAAGGTTGCCCCTGCGGTGGTCCTAATGATATCGCCAAATTTATAATCCTGATCACCTTTTGTTTTCAAATGGTACAGCACTGTACCGTCCAATATAATCAAATGATTGATTTTTTTATTGGCAGAGATGCCTGCCATATAATCCAGAGACCCTGTACCTGTTTGTAATTCCGGTTCAAACCTTTCACCAGCTATATTCCTCTCGTTCGTATTACCTGTGGGCAATTTTAGGCCAAATATCCCTGCCAATCCAAATTGTTTGTCGTAAAACTTATATTTTCCAAGAAGAATTGAGTCTCCAAGTCCAGTAGAATTTTGTCCATCACCAAGAAACTCTTCTTCATGCACCTCCCTGGAACGCCTCTCAACATACGGCACTTGAAGGCTGATGGAAAGGGTATCGGTGATTCCATAGCCAAAAAAGATACTATTTGAAACATCGTTCTTCCTGGCATGGGCATCCCTGCCTTCTTCATGCAGTTCATGTGCTTTGCTTATGTTGACAGCCTCCCAGTCCTGATACTCAAGGATATATCCCAGCGTGTACTTATTTTTCTTAGGCGACTCTGCAGAAATCGGGTTTACAGCGCCCGTCGTTCCGCCAAATCCGCCAAGAGAACAAAGGTCACAGGCAAAGGCATTATTCTTACAAACTGTTGTAATCATCCAGATTACGAAAATAATTATATAATGGTGTTTTAATACAGTGGGTTTCATTACCTATATCTCCTTTTTTTAATGTTCAGGAATTTCAATTTATACCGTAGCGCGGGGGTTTATCGTTCGACTGAGCTCACGACGAAGTCCCCCGCCACATTGGCCGACCACGAGGGATCGGCGCTACAATAACAAAAAGCGTTGCCAGTTGCCAAAGGCAATCTGGCTTAAAAAGATGAACAAGGATTTACAGGTGATATCGTGGTGGTTTCTCAGGTGGAGCTATATATACTTCTGGCAGGCGAATTGAAAGATCATTAAAAAGAAAACACAGGAATGATTCCTTTATCGGTAGAATCTGGCTCTCCAGCATGTATTTAGCCGTAAAGGTTATTGTTGTAAGCGGGTCATTCCCATATTTGCAGTTAACACTGCTTATAAAAGCTCTAAAACCATTATGTTTTTCGCTACTGTTATGAAACTTGTTTTGATTTTCGTCAGGTGCACAGCAGCAATGTGTTTTACAATCAGCCTCAGATTTGCAGCCACATTGATGTCCTTCACAAGGAAATGCACCAGATTTTTTGGCGGAACTTATTATACTACCGCTATTGCATACCATGAGAAAAAGAATTACAAATGTTTGGATACAAGCAAATATCTTATTACATTTACTCATTTTATTCTTTTTACCGTATTTTCTTTCTTCATTGCATCAGCCAAATTTGCCTGCCATTTACTGCCGTAATGTTTTTCAAGCCAGCTTTCGATGTGCCCCTGCCACAAATCGTATGCATGTTTTACGCCCTCTATCTTTGGATGTGCATTGGAAGTATACAAAACAGACTCAGTCTTGGGTACTTCAAGAAGAAAGTATTCAGATGGTTTTTCATTCCAAACAGCGCTAATCTTCACAACCTCTTTACACTGGTTTAATTTCTCCCTGGTTTCTTCGGCTGTATAGCCGGGAAAAATCTTTCCAAGTAATCTGCGATCATCTTTAATAGCATAAAAGAGACGAAAAACGTGCGAGTATTTGAGTTGGATATAATTCTCATGTGCTATGTATTCGTTATAAACACAAGGGGCAGGGACATCGTGCATAAAACTATCCGTCTTGTCTGGAAATGCCCTACAGGTATAAGGTCGGCACCCTTTTGTGAATATGCCGCATCTTAAAATTACACGGAGGGTGGAATAACTCTCTGTATTAACTTCTTTTAAATAAAATTCTAAACATCTGCACGGCGTATAAACTATGTCTTTTGCCTGGATGCTTGTGTAAAGCAATTTTACGCCGTAAGACGCATTTCTCCGCTTTATGAAAGTCTTCCACATGCCCAAATGAGTCTGTTTTCTGGGAATACTCATAAAACAGCATATCCCATCCGCACAGATATCCTCGGTAAAACTAATAGATTTATTAAAATCAACCTGATTAGAATCTGTTTTCATAACGTTATTCTTTAAAAATCTTTTTGGAATTTAATAATCCAGTATCTGTGCAATCTGGGAAATCTGTGGTTCCAAATTATTTTATCGGTCTGAGGCCTCGCCTCGCTAGTGTTTATGGATGTAACCATGCCGATGTTCGTGCTCATGCACAACCTCATCATGACGATGACGATGCTGATGAACCAGATTGTTTTTTAATAATAAGTCGTAATTGTTTAATATTTCTTTGTAATCTCCTACTGCCACTGGTTTCTTTTCTTCACTAAAAACGAGTACCCGATCTGCAATCTCCTGGGTAAGAAACAGATCGTGTGTTACAATCAAAAGCGTCTTGCCCTGAGATTTTAAGGTGTACAGTATATTGATAAATTTTGATATGCTTCTTGGGTCTAATCCACTGGTGGGTTCATCCAATAACAATATCCTGGGATTCATAGACAATACCGTGGCGATAGCTGCCCTTTTCTTCTCGCCAAAGCTTAGATGATACGATGTGCGAGATTCATAACCTTGTAAGTCTACCAGGGCTAATGCCTTTTGTGATGCCTCAGTAACCTGATCGGCATTCAGCCCAAGGTTTAAAGGCCCAAATGAAACATCGTCCATAACGGTAGGACAGAATAACTGATCGTCAGGATTCTGAAATACCATTCCCATCCCCCGTCTGATGTCTTTCAGATTTATTTTATTGAGCAATAATCCCATGACCTCTATATGACCATCACCATCCAGAATGCCCATCAGATTCATAAACAGCGTCGATTTTCCGGTTCCATTAGCGCCGATAATAACCAGGGTCTCCCCTTCTTCCACTTCAAAACTAACGTCTTTTAGACCTGTTGTTCCGTCGGGATAACGGTAATTTAAGTCCGATACTTTTATAATCCTTGCCATAGATGAGCGCCGCTTACTCTAATATGTTCAATTTTATTAACCAGACCCGAGACAATACAAACTAACGACACGATTATACCAACCATAAATAAAATATCCATAGAAGAAAACCTGAAGCGTTTGACGCTGAGTATTTCTCCGCTGAATCCGCGGATAATCATCGCACTGTAAATTCTCTCGGCACGCTCAAACGTCCTGATAAACAATACCCCGATCATATATCCCATAGCTCGGAATTGTTCCTTATGCCTGGAACCAAAATAACGAAGAGATCTGGCACGCATAAGTTTCCTTGCCTCGTCTATCAGCACAAAGATATAACGGTACATAAACGACATGAGCATTACCAGCAACCGTGGTACACGGAGCATGTCCAGTCCTTTTAAAAAATCGGGAAATGTCGTTGTTGAAGTAGCGATCACCAGCAGAAAAATAGATAAAGTAGACTTGACGATGATATTAAAAAATGTCCAGACGCCCTCGTACGTAATATCAATTTTCCAATTACTTATTTCCAATGACCAACATACATTTCCTTCCTTTATAAATGGTACAAACATTGCAATAAAGAGTACAAAAGGGATTAAAATGCATATCTTTTTCAGTATCTGCCCTGGCGTAATCTTTGAGAAAAATCCAATCGCTAATATTAACAAAAAATACAGTCCAAAATCCCTAATACGTGTAATTGGGGTCAGTATCATGCATAAAATAATTGAAAGGAATGAAACGATCTTTGTCCTCGGGTCAAGTTTTTCCAACAGACTGTTAGTCGATTTCATAGTGTGAATTAAACGAACCAAAAAATTTTGATTCAATCGAGGACGATTGAACCATCAAAGGTTGTAAAAATGCATGAAGAACCAATATTTTAAGCATATGATGAATCCAATTCCACAAGCCATAAATAAAATAGACGCAACATAGATAATTTTTATGGCCATATCTATTGACTTTATAGTAAGTAGATTTTTAGCATCGCCAATAAAAGGTTTTTCTACAATCTCACCTTGATACGTACTCGGCCCCCCTATCTGTACTCCCAATGCCCCTGCTATGGCTGCTTCGGGAATACCGCTGTTGGGGCTCTCATGCATACGACCATCCCGTAAGGCAATCCTTAAAGAACCTTTGAAACCACAACCACACAAAAAAGAGGCTATTGGGATTAGTACTGCAGAAATTCTGGCTGGAATATAATTCGCTAAGTCATCCAATCGTGCCGAAGCCCAGCCGAAGCGGAGATATTTCTCGTCTTTATATCCCACCATGGAATCCAGCGTATTCACAGCCTTATATGCCATCGCAGCTGATGGGCCTCCGACAAAGGCATAAAATAACGGCGATAAAACACCATCCACACTACCCTCAGCAACTGTTTCTACACAGGCACGCACTATCTGCTCCTGATTGAGATTTGCGGTATCGCGGCCGACAATCAATGACAATGCCTTTCGAGCCTTCATTAAATCATTTTCCTTTAAAGCTGCAATTACCTTTTTGGATTCACCAGCCAGACATTTTACCGAAATAGTAAAATAAATGATACATGCTCCAATTATTATTTCGCTCAGCATACTCCACTGTCTTGACAATAATACCACCGCATGAGTTACCAGGTAAGTTCCAGAAACAATGATCATGGTCAAAAGTATCCCGCATAGACGTTCAGGTATTGGCAATTTTCTTACCAGATACTCCATACCTTCTATTGACCTGCCAATTAGCCGCACTGGATGGTATGACCATTGTGGATCGCCGATGGCCAAATCCAGCACAAAAGCAAAAGCTAATTCGATAAGACCCATATTGGCGCTGCTAATCATATAGCTAATTTAAATTATTCCGTTTAAGTCCCCCTTAACAAAGGGGGATTCAGGGGGTTGTGTTTTTTCCGGGTTGTTCCCCGTTTTCACGAGGACAAGCTTACAACCCCCTCGCCCCCTTTTCTAAGGGGGATTCTCAAGGCCATACATCGTATAACCCGCTTAAATAAAATGAAACATCCATGACCTTCGGTCACAAAAGGGGATGAAATCTCCCCCTTGGCTGTCATTCCGAGCGGAGCGAGGAATCTTCAAGATTTCTCCCTTCGGTCGAAATGACAATTACAGGTGAAAATTCCTATACAATTTAATTAAACGAGCATGAAAATTATGAAAAAATAAAGGGTAGGAAACCTGCCCAGACGTTTATTGTAACGATCTGAGTGTTTCCTACCCTGGAAATTTAACTGAATTTACGCGCTACTCTTTTACTTCGTAATCGGCATCGATGATATCTTCCTCTCCACCTTCTCCCTTTTTCCTCTTCTTCTTACCTTCGTCTCCCGGAGGCGGTGGGGGAGGCTGCTGCTCGCCCTTTTTGGCTGATTCTTGATACATCTTCGAACTGATTTCATGCAGGATGTTTGTTAAAGCATCCATCTTCTGCTGCATGTCTTTTTCCTCATCAGATTTTATCGATTCTCTTAAATCCTTAATAGCCGCCTCGACCTTCTGTTTTTGTGCGCTGTCTATCTTCCCTGCCATGTCCTTTAAAGTCTTTTCGGCGCTGTAAGCAAGAGTATCCGCCTTGTTTTTTGTCTCAGCCTTCTCTTTCGTGCGTTTATCCTGGTCTGAGTAGTCCTGCGCCTGTTTGACCATGCGGTCGATCTCGTCCTTGTTCAATTTTGTTGAAGCCGTAATAGTAATCTTCTGCTCATTTCCCGTACCCAGATCCTTTGCATGGACATTGATAATACCGTTTGCATCAATATCGAAAGATACTTCGACCTGAGGAACTCCTCTTGGTGCGGGAGGAATTCCTGTAAGATGAAATCTTCCTAGTGTCACGTTATCCCTGGCCATCGCTCGTTCACCCTGAAGGACGTGCACTTCCACACTGGTCTGGTTATCCTCTGCGGTCGTAAAGACCTGACTTTTCTTTGTTGGAATTGTTGTATTTCTCTCAATTAAATGAGTTAATACCCCACCAAGAGTTTCAATACCAAGTGACAGCGGTGTCACATCGAGAAGGACGAGGTCTTTGACCTCTCCGGACAAAACGCCCGCCTGGATCGCAGCGCCCATAGCTACGCATTCCATAGGGTCAACCCCGCGTTCGATTTTTTTCCCTACGTAATCTTCCACAAACTTATGTACGCATGGCATCCTCGTAGGGCCACCTACAAGGATAACCTTGTGAATGTCATTGGGCGTTAATTTGGCATCCTTTAGCGCTTGTTCAACCGAATGCCCGCATCGATTGACGATCGGAGAAACCAATTGTTCCAGCTTTGCCCTCGTTATGGTATGGGTAAAATGCTTAGGTCCAGAGGCATCCGCGGTAAGGAATGGGAGGTTGATATCCGTCGTCAGCGTTGTAGAAAGTTCTATTTTTGCCTTTTCACCCGCCTCTCTTAATCTCTGCATTGCCATTTTGTCATTTTTGAGATCGATACCGTATTCCTTTTTGAATTCAGCCACCAGATAGTCGACAATGAAATTGTCCATGTCCGTGCCACCTAACTGGGTATCGCCGCTTGTAGAAACCACCTCAAAAACACCCTGTCCAAAATCCATAATCGTACAATCCAGAGTACCGCCGCCCAAATCGAATACCAGGATTTTTTGAGACTCTTCAACCTTGTCCAATCCATAAGCCAATGATGCTGCCGTGGGTTCATTAATAATTCTAACGACGTCCAGCCCGGCAATGGTTCCCGCATCTTTCGTGGCCTGTCTCTGGTTATCGTTAAAATAGGCAGGAACGGTGATGACTGCCTTTTCTACACGTTCACCCAGAAATGCCTCGGCATCATGTTTTATCTTTTGCAAGATAAACGCCGAAATTTGCTGAGGTGTAAACGTCTTGCCACGAATGGTAACTTTGTGGTCGGTACCCATCTTTCTCTTGATCGCATATACAGTACCGTCGGGATTACTAACAGCCTGCCTTCTTGCTGGTTCACCTACAAGTTTTTCGTCATCCTTTGTAAATGCAACATAAGAAGGAAATGCCTTTCCACCGATAGTTGCGCCTTCTGCACTGGGTATAATTGTAGGTTTTCCACCTATCAGCACGGCTGCGGCAGAGTTGCTTGTCCCTAAGTCTATACCAATAATCTTTGCCATATCCTAACCTCCTTTATCCTCTTCTTGCTTTTCTGGATTCTGAATGTTTTCTTGTTCGTGTATTGATTTCTGTGATACTACCACCTTTGCTGTCCTTAGCACAAATGTATTTAATAAATAACCCTTTTGAATTTCTTCTATTACAGTATCTTCTGGCACATCATTATCGACTTTTCTCATCAAAACCTCATGCCTGCAAACATCCAGCGGAACACCCACTGACGGTATAGGCTCAAGACCTTCTGATTTTAGTATTCGGGAAAATTCTTTGTATATCATTTTTAATCCATCTTTGAATTCATTTCCCGCTGCATTGTTTACCGTATAAACAGCCTTTTCCAGACTTTCGTAAATATCCAATAATTTTTTAATCAATGATTCTGCGGCTGTTCGCTGAGTAGTTTTCCGTTCTTTATCAGCCCATTTCTTGTAATTATCAAAATCAGCGGCGAAACGTCTAACAGAATCCTGAAGTTCATTAATCTTCTTCTTACTCGCTTCTAATTCCTGCTTGAGAGATTGGATTATTGCCTGTTGTTCTGTAAACAATACCTCGGATGCCTGCACTATTTCTATCTTATCAGACGTACCAGTATCTTTTTCAGTTCCATTTGACATTGTTACCCTATCCTTAAACAATATCCCTTAAAAATCTCATTTTTTAAAAAAGATAACTATAACACAACGATTCGTAAAAGGCAAGCCTTTCAAACACCAAATACTCAGTTACATCCCACCCTCTTTTAAAATCTTAGTAAGCATTGTAACATGCCGGGGAGGAATATTTGTTCCCTGTAGCCCTTTAACCGTCGCTTCTACATCATAAGGTACCCGTTTTATACTGATACTACCGTCCTCCCAAACTGCATACGATGCCATAGGGACACCATCACGTGGCTGCCCTACACTACCGGGATTCACAACGATAATATCGTGTATTTTACGCACCATAGGAAGATGGGTGTGACCGATAAATACGATATCGGCATGAATATCCCTTAGCTCGTCCTCCAATTCCTTTTGAGAAACATCCGGACGAAGATATTTGTACATGTCGCCTCCTGGAGAACCATGCGAAAACAAGAACCTTGTCCCGTTTATTTTCGTATGTAATGTTACAGGTAAATTTGCAAGATAATCTTTCTCGTCCTTGTTCAAAATGCCCTTTGTATAAATTTTCCCTGCATCACTGAGTTCTTTATATTTTATAGAACATCCACAATCCACATCCCTGCTTATGGCATTGTCATGATTTCCCCGAACTATTCCATCGGTTAAGTCACGAACCCTTTCAAGACATGCCTTGGGGTAGGGTCCGTAATTTACAATATCCCCCAGACAAAACACCTTATCGGCTTCTTCACGAATGGCGTCTAATGCAGCAAGATTACCATGTATGTCTGATATTATAAGCACTTTCATGTTTTGTATTTTCCTTGCCTTACGATAAATAAATGTTATAGAATTGAGAAATTATATTGTTATAAACATCTGCAATCAAGGTTTATCTTTATTACTCCTGTAGTGTATGTTTCTTGCTAAAAAATTTCCATACTATACCCGCATTGCCTATTTCTACGACGTAAGATCGGGCATATTTTTTGGTATTTTCAACGGGTTGGTTGTATTTTTTGCACCCATAATTGGACTAAGGATGGGTGCAACATCCCTGGAAGTTGCTATTATTACTGCCGCCCCTACCGCCTGTTTCCTGCTTACCCTGATCTGGGCAAAACTGTGCAGAAACGGCAAAAAAGTATTATGGGTGGTATTCCCCACATTCTTTTCAAGGAGTTTGTATTTAGCCGTCTTTTTTGTAAAAAATCCCTTAATCTTTACATCCATTGTCGTATGCGCTGCAGTCTTGGAATCGATTGCAATGCCAGCTTATAGCAGCGTTATGAAAGAAGTTTATCACGAAAATTATCGTGGAAAGGCCATGGGATATGTGCGGTTCTTCTGTAATATGTCGACAGTAGTGGCCTCCTTTGCAGGGGGATATTTATTAGACCTTGGTAACGGTACTTTTTATAAATACATTTTCCCGGCTGGCGCCATTTTTGGAATGACTTCTTCACTTCTTTTCAGAAAGATCAAGATTAGACGCGAAACAAAGATTAACGCACTCGATCGTTTGTCGGTTATCATAAATGAGTTTGGCAAAAATAATCATCTTAAATATTTTACTATGTCGTTCTTTATTGCCGGATTTGGCTATCTCATAGGTGTGCCCCTTTACCCTCTTTTCCTGGTTGATGAACTCTCACTATCAAATACGATTATTGGATATTTAGGTTCTATTACAGCGCTTTCAGGTTCGATCTCTTTCTTCTTCTGGGGACACCTTATTGATCGTTATAAACCATTGAATCTACTGAAGCCTATCATGCTCATTGCCGTAGCCATTCCTTTTCTTTACGCGATTTCATCCAATATATATCCCATAATTTTTGCATCCTTCATCAGTGGTGTAATCATGAATGGATGGGACTTGTGCTGGTATAACCATATCATTCAGGAAGTCAAAAGAGAACATACACCGGGTATATTTGGCATACAATATTCTCTTATCGGCATACGAGGACTCACTGCTCCTTTCATCGGAACGATGTTATATCAGCACATCGGCATGCGTTTGACGCTTTTAACATCAGGGTGTGTTAGGAGGAGTAAATAAATAAAGGTAGCAACTGATGCCGGAAATCAGTATACTCTTTCGTCATGAAGAAGCCCGGGTCTCTCTCGCAAAAGTTCGCCACCATCTTGCCGCTCTTGGATGAGCGGGCACG
>Ga0209514_10009808_pt1 | contig 10448 bp, 6 predicted proteins | sample Subgrocontami58m_FD_187452 | JGI IMG/M metagenome (GOLD analysis project Ga0209514, IMG submission 187452) | Subsurface groundwater microbial communities from S. Glens Falls, New York, USA - GMW37 contaminated, 5.8 m (SPAdes) (version 3) | ecosystem: Environmental > Aquatic > Deep subsurface >...
CCTCGTTGACATCGGTGATGATGCCGTTTTTGTGGAAAAAAATGCCTTCATTGGTCGCGGCGACGAATTTGCGCATGCGCTCCTCGCTGTCGCGGACCGACTGCTCGGCGAGCTGATGCCGGGTGATGTCGGTGACCAGCACAAACGCGCCCAGGAGCCGCGCCTGCTCATCGAAATGCGGGACCAGATTGACCTCGATGAAGCGCCGCTCGCCATTGGGCAGGGTCATGGGGCGGACGTACTCGACCTTCTCCCCCTTGAGCACGCGCTCGACCTGCGGCTCGATTATCCGCCACGCCTCCTCGCCGATGGCTTCGCGCACGGTCTTGCCGACGATCGAGTCCACGCTCCAGCCGTTCGACTCCGCATAGAGCTTGTTGGCGAACACGCAGCGCAGGTTCCTCGGTTCGTAATACGCAATCATTGCCGGCACATTGTCGGCGAGCGTGCGCAGCAGGGTTTCCCGTCCCTGATCGCGCCCATTGTCCCAGGACGCGGTGCTCATGGACCTGCGCTCACCGCCGGGCGCGGCGCCGGCACAGTATCCGGCCCGCATTTCATCAGGGCGCGAACCCGGCGCCGCAGCTCACTTGGCGAGCCGCGCATTGGCCAAGTCCAGGCGGTCCACGAGATTGCGCACCAGCGCGCGGGTGAGCTGAAGCTGCGCGCCTAGGCTCATCCGGTCGAGGGGTTCCGGCTCGAATTCGGCCAGCAGGATGCCCGTCATGGCCTCCACCGTCGCGTGCCGCGGCATCTCGCCGCCGCGGATATAGGCCATCTCGCCGAAGCACTCGCCTTCGCCGATGGTGTTGAGCAGCCGCCCCTCGAGCGTGACTTTGACCTGTCCCTGGGCAAGAAAAAAGAAACTCTTGCCGGGATCGTTCTCGCGGATGATCGCCTGTTTCGGCGCCACGCGTATCCAACGCCCGGCCAGTGTTAGCTCCCATAGTTCGGCGTCGGACAGATTCGCCAGCATCTCCACGTTTTTTAGCGAGACGTACTTTTCGCTGTCCATGATGGCATCGGGCGGCAGTACCAGCTTGCCCACGTTGGAGAGTTCGAGCGCGAACTCGGCCCAGGTTTCGTAGCGAAACTCCGGCTTCTTGCCCAGCGCACGCAACACCACGCGGTCGATTTCCTTCGGCAGCGATGGGCGCACGCTGCTCGGCGGCGCCGGCTGCTGGGTCAGGATTCTTTGCACCAGCATCTGCAGGCTGTCGGCGGTAAACGGCCTCACTCCGGTCAGCAACTCGTACAGCACCACGCCGAGGCAATACATGTCGCTGTGATGCGTCAGCGGCGTTTCCTCGAGCTGCTCCGGCGACATGTAATAGGGCGAACCGATGCTGGCCGTTTGCACCGACTGCGCCTTGCGCAGCAGGGCGGCGCCGAAATCGGCAATTTTCACGTCGGTGCCCTGCGCGATCATCAGGTTCGCCGGTTTGATGTCGCGATGGACGATGCCCTCGTTGAAGGCGTAAGCGAGCGCGCCGCAGCACTTGAAGCCGATCTGCAACACGTCCGCCACCGGGAGCAGCGTTTCGGCGCTCACATGCTGCGACAGGTCGCCGCCCGAGATCACTTCCATCGCGATATGGCCGGAATCCTCCTGCACCACCGCGTCGAGGATGGTCACGATATGCGGGTGTTTCAGCTTGCCTGCGAGTGAGGCTTCGTTCAGGAACTGCCCGCGGTAGACCGCGCCGAAATCGGGATCCTTGAACACCTCGGGTTCGATCACCTTCAGCGCCACCTCCTTGCCGGAGAAGGTGTCCACTGCCAGATAGACCGTCCCGGTAGCACCCCTGCCGAGCTGCTTGCGGATGTCGTACTTGCCGATTTGCAGGCTCAGATCCATTTCAAACGGTTTTTCCATCAGGCTTGATCCATTAGGCTTGATTCGTCGGCAAAAACATCATTCTAACCTTTGCCCTCGTAGTTGGGGGAAGGCCGGCCTCACGCGAGCGGCGCGCCCGCCGGCTCGATCAGTTCGGGCCCTTGGTTGCGCGCGCTGTTGATTCTGGTGCTCACCGGAAGCGCCCGCAACGCCTCGGCGGGATAGCTTGCGATCATGGTCTGAATTTGCGCCGCGTCTCGCAGCTCGGGATCGAGCCAGCGCGCGTACTGTGCGCGCGGGATGATCGCGGGCATGCGGTCATGGATGCGCGTCATCAGTTCGTTCGGCGCAGTGGTGACGATGGTGAACGAGCGCAGTTCGCCCTCGGGCCCGGTCCAGCTTTCCCACAATCCGGCAAACGCGAAAAGCCCGCCGCCCTTGAGTCCGATCAAATACGGTTGCTCGCCGCCGGCGAGCACTTTCCATTCGTAAAAACCGGTCGCCGGAACCAGGCAGCGGCGCTGCCGCAGCGCCGCGCGGAACGCAGGCTTCGCCGCGACGCTTTCGCCGCGCGCATTAATGGTGTTGAAGCCGATGCTCTGGTCCTTCGCCCAATGCGGGATCAGACCCCAGTCCAGTCATTCTCAAGAATAACCACCCCAAGAACGGCTCCTCGCGCCGCGTCAAGATACTCGCGAAATATCCGGGTTAATCCTGCAACAGTTCGCGTAGATTATCCAGACAATTGAAATGCCAGCCATGAGCATCGATAATCAGCCATCCGGCGCGCTTCCAGTGACCGAGCGAGCGCGCCACAGTTTCAATGCGGGCGTCGATGATTTCGCCGATTTGCACCAGCGTCAGGAAGACGGGCAGGCGAGCCTGCTTGCCATGTTTGTCGACCGCATAACGATCGACCAGATGTAGCAATAGCACCGCAAGGCGCTGCTCGATGGAACCGGCGCTGACGATTTCGATCTTGTTGATGAATGCTTCGCTGAATCGAGTGACTTCGCTCCTCAGATTCTTGGAAAGCCGCGGGTGCCGTTCCGCCAGATCGGATATTTCACCGGCATCGATGATAATCAGGACTACGCCCTCGCTGAGGGCGATGGCGTCGGTCGGATAGCGCATCCCGGCCCAGAAGGCATAAAGGCCCATGGAGTCGCCGGGTCCGAACAAGCCATAGGTCTTGCTGGCTCCATTTCCGTTTCGGCGCGATGCCTTGACGAAACCAGACCCTATCAGCACGATCTTTCTAGCAGCGTCCCCCTGCCGCCAATAGAATTCGCCTTGGCGAAGTGTTCGTAGCTGAGCGCCCGCCGCCACAATCTTCAACACGGTATGGGGTATGCGCTCGAACAGACCGAAGTGGCGCAGCCTCTTGGCCAGTTCAGCCCTTTCCATTTGCGGTGACTGCACGGGGATGATCTGAGTCGCCCTGCCGTGGAAAAAAGCACCGCGCGATAATCCTTGTGTCGGAAATTTCCTGAGGTTCGGACGGCTGGCCCGCGTTTGCGCAGGCGAGTAGTTTGAGAAATTCTTTTCATTGGGAATATTCATATTGCGGCTCGAAGTCGCCTCAGAACTCGATCTCGGATAAATCCAGCTTTGTTCGTCTACAGTTCGTCTACATAGGGTATCGAATTCGACGATGCGTTCGGAATCTCGGAACAGAACGAAATTTCATTTCGAGGCTGGCGAATGGTTCCAGAGTGACAAACGACAACCCGGACGCGTCGCCGCCTCCGGGTTGTCTTTTGGTTCGGTCACCGGGACACCGCGAACCTCGCCCCGGCTTTGTCATTACTGAGGCAGGACAGGATTTGCGCCTATCTCAGCCACTTCCTGCCTATTTGCTATGAACTGACTTGACATCCAATCCATATGCACTAGTCGCGTTGTGGCAGATCGTGCATTGCTCTACGCCCGCGAAAATCTGGCCGTCGATATGGCTAGCAGCCGCTGTACCGTCATGGCAGGCGCCGCAAGCGCGCTTGGTCGGCTTAGTATACCAGTTGGCGGCATTTTCCAGCACTGCCTTCCCATCTGCCTTGGTGGCCGTTGCGCTATGGCAGATCGCGCAGTCCTTGATGTTGCCGGGGAAAGCGCCATACGAGTAATTCTCGTTGTTGATTATGTATGAACCGCCGGCCGCGACGCTCGGCAGATCCCTGCCCATATGCAGCTTATGAACGAACTGCTGCAGATCCACGGATACCGTACCGAGCAAGGTGGTAGTGCTTCCGGAATAGGGTTCATAGGTATTCTGATTGTGACAGGCAACGCAATACTCGACCGTATAACCCTTGTGCAGCTTCGTGCCCGCATGGCAGGTGGCGCAGGTGTTCATGGACACGATATTGCGGGTTTCGGCTTTTCTCGCCGGGTCGGCCAGCGGCACGAAGTCATAGATCGCATTGAATTTGTTGTCGATCGTGGTTGTGCCGGAAACCTTGTTGAACTCCATACCCACCCGGTGCGTCTTCCACCAATCGTAGCTGACCGTGGTCATGCTGGTATCGGTGAGCGTCGCGTTCGGCAGCACGGGCATGCTCGCCGCCGAGTAAACCCCCGTAATCGAACTCGCCGTCGCGTTGGCAACTTTGCTGATGGTTCTGATGTCACCGGGCGTGCTGCCATTCAGCAACCGGAACTTGTAGGTCCAGACCCCGCTACCGGTGTGGGTCAGATTCGCCACCAGTGCATTTTCCGAATAGCCCTGGATGACCGGCGGCTTCGTTGCGTCCTTGGTGCGGCCTCTGCCGGTGTAGCTCTGCCAGTAGGTCGAAGAACCGTTCGCGGCGAAGTTCAGCTTGTTCAGGGTGAACGCCATACCTGAGAACGCCGTGGAGGCGGTGACCGGAACGCCACTATCCGTCAGCGTGAAAGTGACGGTAACATTGCCCGTGCCCGTCGACCCGGCCGTAGTCGTCGCCGTAACTGCCGTGGGGACGACGTCGATGGTCACGCCGGTGATCTCGGCGCTCATGGTGCGCTTGCTGGCATCGGCGGTCGTTGGGATCGTGTCGCTGTGATAGACGGGGATGTTCGCCGAGTCATGGCACAGGAGGCATTGCGCATCGTCCTGTTTGGCGCCACCGATGTGTGCAAATCTAGAGGTCGTCAGACCTTTTGCCGCATCGCCTATGGTGACGCCGGTATTGGTGGCGAAGTTGATTCCGGCATGGCAGGAACCGCAGGCAACCCGGGTGGGCGCGTTCTTCCAGTTGTCGCCCTGGGCGGCCAGTTGCGCGCCCGCTGCATCCTTCTTGGCGCCGTCGTGGCACTTGGTGCAGTTGCCGAGCGGCTGCGGGAAGTTGACTTTGGAAAAATCCAACGAAGCGACCTTGTAAGTGGTCCCGAACCATCCTTTCAGTTTCCCGCCGGCATGGATCCTGTGGGCCATTGTCCTCAGATCGACGTTAGTGTTGTTGTAATAGTCGCCGCTGCCCGGGTTATGGCAGATCACGCAATAGTTCGGGTCGACACGCGTGCCGTGGGCCGTCAGCTTCGAATGGCATTCGTTGCAGGAGGCGGCATCCACCACTTTCCTGTACGGAGCGATGGTCTTGCCGTCGCTCGCCTTGACCGGCACTCCAACGCCGTCGGCGCCGACGGTGAAATCCATGGTCGGATTGACCACGATTTTCGCGCTCGACACCGGGTCGGTGTAGCACAACTGCACGCCGACGCGATGGATGGTATTGCCATCCTTGACGGCTACATTGCCGTTGTTGGCGATCCTGTTCTGATAGGCGGGCGCGGTGGCGGACGCAGCCGTTGCGGCAAAGCTTCGGCCTGCAACCGCATCCTTCAGCAGCAGGGGCGTGACCACGTCTGTTGCGAAACGGTAGGTGTAATAGCCACCCGAGGTATTTTCTTCAAGTATCCCCACGACCCGGGTGCTGGGATCGCTGACTGCGGTTGTGGGATTGGTGAGGGTTGCAGTGGGTTTCGGGTCCGTCGTGCCCTCTACCACCGAGTACCGGGTAATGGGCGTCGTAACACTCGCGTCCAGTCTCTGGCGGGAAATGAGGCTCTGCCAGTAACCGGTGGTGCTATCCATTTTGGCCATGGCGAAAGTCACGTGGCCGCTGGTGGACGTCGCGCTGGTGCTGCAGGCCGGGTCGGCCTTGCCTGCGTCCACGACCAGCTTCAGGCTGGGCACGAACTTGCCCGCAGAGTCGATCACCGTGAAGTGAACTACCGGGGGGCTATTCACCGTAACCGGTGTCCCGCCAGCGGCCACGATCAGGCCGAAGGCCTGATTCGGATTGGCCGCAGTGTTGCTGGTCACAGGGTTCGCCGCGGCAGCAGTCACTACGGCGGTTCCGGCGGGCGCACCGGAGGGCGCAGTAACTACGGGAGGCGCTACGGGAGACGTAGCGGTCGAGGTGCTATCGCTGCTGCTGCCACCACTGCTGCCACCGCATCCGGCCAGAGCGAGCGCAAATGCGCTCGCCGCCACAAAGCTGGCCCAGCGGGGTGAATATGGGTTCTTACGGGATACATTCACGGCGTTCTCCTTCACACATTAAGATTCTTGGATACGGGGCGAAATCGCTCTACCTCTAGCTCTGGAATGTCAGCGGTTCAATTGAATTCTCTGAATTTCGAGTGCAATTGCTAGGCAGGTGCAGCCAGAAGAACCTACTCTGCATATTCGATGGCGCGCTGAGCTTTGCGTTTTCGCTTGCCGGCGCAGTCATGATTCTTCCTCCCAAACTTTTTCGCAAACTATCGACGCGCAAAGCATATGCCTTGTTGATCTCGCCCACTATGGCATTTCTATAGGTGTTGATTGGGGTCTAAAGTCTCATTGGGATCAGACTTTGGTCGCATGAGGGTCACCGTTGCCCGGTGCGTGATATGCTTATCCGCACACCAGCTATCCGCCATGGCACAACCAACATTCCCCCTATCCCTGTTGATGGCGTTGAAGGGACCCATCGGCCGCCTGAGCATTTCGCGCCAGTTCGTGGTGGTGAGCTTCGCGGTCCTGCTCGCCGGCATGATCATCATCGGAAGCTGGCTCGGCCATAAGATCGAAAGCAACACCGTCAATCGCGCCGCGGCGATAGCGACCGTTTACGTGGAGAGCATGCTCGCCACGCAGCTCGGCGCGCGCGCAGGCGCCGGCGGCGTGGACGGCGAGATGCGTGCGGCGCTGGACCGCGTATTCGTAGACGGACCTCTGCGCCGCAAAGTGGTCCGTTTCAAGCTCTGGAGCCCCGATGGCACCATTCTCTACAGCAGCGACCGGGAGCAGTTGGGGCGCCGCTTCCCCGTCGAGGGGATGCTTGCCGCGGCTTTTGCGGGAACGGTTCAGTCCAGGATCAGCAATCTGGAGGACTCCGACAACGCACCCGAGCGCGCGCATTGGTCGGAGTTGCTCGAAGTCTACGTGCCGTCGCGCAGCGGGGCGAATGGCAAGGTCAGCACCGTCGCCGAGTTCTATCACTCGACCGAGAACCTGGGCCGCGACATCCGGGCCGCGAAATGGCGCAGTTGGGTGTTGGTCACTGTCGCTACCGTCGCGATGTATCTGGTCCTACTCGGCATGGTACGCCGCGCAGATGCCACTATCCTCGACCAGCAGCGGGATCTGAGCCGCCAACTTCAGCAATTGCGGGCCACGGTCGGCGAAAACGAGCGCATGCGCGGTCAGCTGAGCGAGGCGGTTGCGCGCACTACCGCACTCAACGAGCAGTTTCTGCACCGGGTGGCTGCCGACCTGCATGACGGGCCGGCGCAACAGATTGCCTTGGCCCTGATGCGCCTGGAGGCGATTGGCGAAGCGCGATACAGCGATGGAAGGGCCGGGGGCAAGACGCCCTACGACTTGGAAAACATCTACCGGGCCCTGAATGCCTCGCTCGCGGAGCTGCGCAACATGGCTTCCGGGTTGGGGATGCCGAAAATCGCCGATCTGTCGCTCGCCGACACCGTAAGACGTGCGGTGTCCGACTTCGAGGACAAGGTCGAGACCACGGTCCAGACCGAGGTGGACGACGCGCTCGAGGAAGCGCCGCTCGCGGTCAGGATCACTGTCTACCGTTTTATCCAGGAGTCGCTTATCAATGGTTGGCTGCACGCGCGCGGAGCGGCACAGCAGGTGCGCGCTCGGCGCGCCGGCGGGCAGGCGCTCATCGAGGTTGCGGACCATGGCCCCGGCTTCGTTCCGCAGGCAGCCTTCGAGTCCGGGCGGCTCGGACTCGCGTTCATGCGCGAGCGCGTCCGAATGCTCGGCGGAGTCTTCGAGGTCGCGTCCGAACCCGGACGCGGTACGCGCGTCCTGGCACGGCTTCCGCTTTCGCTGGACGAGGCGAAACGTGCCTGATCCGATCCGCATCCTGCTCGCCGATGACCACCCGATGTTCCGCGAGGGCGTCGCTCACTCGCTTGGCAACGAACCCGATCTCGAGGTCGTTGCCCAGACCGCAAGCGGCGAGGAGGCCGTGGAGCTCGCGCGCCGCCTGACGCCCGATGTGGCGCTGCTGGATATCACCATGCCCGGCATCGGGGGCATTGCGGCCGCCGCACAGATTGCCGCGAGCGTGCCTCGCATGCGCATCCTGATGCTCACCGTATCCGAGGACAAGGACAATCTGTTGGCCGCCCTCAAGGCCGGGGCGCACGGGTACGCGCTCAAGGGGACGTCGGCGAGCGAGTTGCGCGCCATCGTGCGCCGCGTGGCGGGCGGCGAGGCGTTCGTGACGCCTGCGCTTGCCACGCGACTGCTGGTCGAATTCTCCCGCCCGCAGGAACGCGATCCGCTCTCCGAGCTGACGGCGCGCGAGCATGACGTTATCCGGCTCATCAGCCTGGGTTCCAGCAACCGCGAGATTGCCGAACGCCTTCACCTCGCCGAAAAGACAGTCAAGCACTATGTGACCGGTATCCTGCAGAAGCTCCATGCGCGCAGTCGCACCGAAGCAGCCCTGATCGCGGTCGGGCACGGCTTGCCCATGCGTGCTGCGCCCGAGGCGACACCAGCCAAACAGCATCCGAACGGCGAGCGGTAGTTTCCGTAGAAAGCCGTTTTCCGCGCATTGGACGCGAACACGCTAATACTGGTTAATGTTGTCAAGCCGCTCTTGTAGAAGCGCAAGTCACGTTTGAAGCGACATTCCCGAATTGATTCGCAGGTCGCTTCACATGTCATGACTAACCCAGGAGCGCGGCGAGCGAGAACCAGGCGATCGCGCCCTGTCGCCAGACGGTCGCTGCGCGTCTCCGGGCTGGTCTGCCAACCTCTACTTATGAAATATTCGGGCTAGAGCTTCACACAGACGTTGCGCAGCTCGGTGTAGAACTCGAGCGAATGCACCCCGCCCTCGCGGCCGATGCCGGACTGCTTCGAGCCGCCGAAGGGCGTGCGCAGGTCGCGCAGGAACCAGCAGTTGACCCAGCAGATGCCGACTTCGATTTTCGCCGCGACGCGGTGTGCGCGCGCGAGATCGGTGGTCCAGATGGTGGTGGCCAGACCGTACTGCGTGTCGTTCGCCAGGCGCACCGCCTCCTCTTCGGTGTCGAACGGGCGCACGTGGCAGCAGGGTCCGAAGATTTCTTCGCGCACCACGGCGGAATCCTCCGGCAATCCGGTCCAGATGGTCGGCTCGACCCAGCATCCGTTGGCGAGATCGCCTTCCATTTCCGGCGCGCCGCCGCCGGTGACCACGGTGGCGCCTTGTTTGCGCGCCTTGTCGTAGTACGACAGCACCTTGTTCCGGTGCTCCTGGCTGATCAGCGGTCCGAGGCCGGTTTTCGCATCCTCCGGGCGGCCGGGCTTCAAGCTCTCCGCCTTCGCCTTGAGCGCGGCGACGAACTGCTCGAAAATCGGCCGCTCGACGTAGACGCGCTCGGTGCCGAGGCACACCTGACCGCAGTTGGCGAACACCGCGCGGCCCATGCCTTCGACCGCGGCGTCGAAGTCGCAGTCGGCGAACACGATGCCGGCGTTCTTGCCGCCGAGCTCGAACGACACCGGGCGCACGCGATCGGCAACCGCTTTCATGATCGCGGCGCCGGTGCGCGTCTCGCCGGTGAAGGTGACCGCGTCGATCCCCGGATGGCGGGTGAGCAGTTCGCCCGCCGAACCCGGACCGAAGCCGTGGATCACGTTATAAACCCCCTTCGGCACCCCGACCGCGTTCATCACCTCGCCCAGCAGCGCCGCCGTGCTTGGCGTCTCTTCCGAGGGCTTCACCACCACGGTATTGCCGCAGGCGAGCGCGGGTCCCACTTTCCAGGTCATCAACAGCAGCGGCAGGTTCCACGGCGCGATCACTGCGATCACGCCCTTGGGCACGCGGATAGCGTAATTGATGGCGCCCCGCTTGTCGGGCGTGTCCATCTGGAAAAATTCGCCCGGCACGTTCTTCACCACATCGGCGAAAATCTTGAAGTTGGCCGCGCCGCGCGGAATGTCGATGTGCCGCGCGAGGCTCGCCGGCTTGCCGGTGTCGGCCACCTCGGCTTCGAGAAACTCATCGAAGCGCCGGTTTATTTCGCTCGCCACGGCGTAGAGCAGCTCGGTGCGCTCGGCCATTTCCAGCGCCCCCCACGGACCGGCGAGCGCCGCGCGGGCCGCGTTCACCGCCCTGTC
>Ga0209514_10009812_pt1 | contig 10446 bp, 8 predicted proteins | sample Subgrocontami58m_FD_187452 | JGI IMG/M metagenome (GOLD analysis project Ga0209514, IMG submission 187452) | Subsurface groundwater microbial communities from S. Glens Falls, New York, USA - GMW37 contaminated, 5.8 m (SPAdes) (version 3) | ecosystem: Environmental > Aquatic > Deep subsurface >...
CCGCGGCCGCGATGAGCAATTCCTTCGCCGGAGGCGGCGCCTCGCGGATCGCGCGACCGGAGAGCGCGTTCGCGATGAAGGTCGCGTGGACCTCGACCCCCGGCGTGAGGAAACGGGTCATGCCCGAGTGCGGCGTGGCGAAGGCATCGGCACCTCCCGAGCCCGGGGCGAACGAGACCTTCACGTCGTTGCCGACGAGGACGATCTTGCCGCGGAAGATGCCGGGGGGCAGGAACTTCTCCGGCTCGAGCGCCTGGTAGTACGAAACGTATCGGAACGAGTGGTCGGGCCCGAGGTAGCGCGCCATGCCTCCCGGAAGCTCCGCCTCACCCGCGTCGCGCGGGCCCCGGAAGGCGTGCAGCACTTCTCGCCAGAAGGCGTTCTGTTCGCGCGGGATGCTGCGGACCACCCGGTCCGGATCGAAGCTCACGGTCACGACGCCGGGTCGGGCGCCCGCCTCGCGCAGCAGCGCGAGCGGCTCGATCTGCATCAACTGGCGGTACTGGCCCGACTCCTGGAAGACGAGGTCCGACGCCAGCACGACCTTGCCTGCCCGCTTGATCGCCTCGGCGAGCCGCGCGTCGCCTTCGGGCGTGGATGGCTCGGCGAAGAGCACGTCGAACGCGATCACCACGGCGCCCGCGGCGCGAAGCGCCTCCACCAGTCGGGCATGCAGCTCCCGGGGCCAGGGCCACTGCTGCTTCAGCTCCGCGAACGAGGGCTCGTCGATGCCGACGATGACGATGGGCGCGTCGACCCGCCCGGGCGCGCTCGCCACGCTGAGCAGGTCGAACTCGAGCAGCTCGGCGCGGCGCCCCGGGAGCGTCTGGAGAGCGAGCACGCAAGCGCCCCAGACGAGGAGCGTGGGGACCGCGGCCGCGGCGATCCGGCGCGCCGCACCTCTGGTGTCCTGAGTCGCAAGCTCGCGGAACATCTACATTCCCCTCCTTGGATAAGGAGGGGTGCCTCGCGAAGCGAGGCGGGGTGGTTGGAACGGTGCCGAGCGCCTCACCACCCCCCGCCCTTCGGGCGGACCCCTCCTCGAAGAGGAGGGGAACGAGAGTGCGTCGGTCGACGAATTCATGACTCGGGGCATTAGAAGCGGATGACGGCTTCAGCCACATATTGCGTCGGCCGGTTCCTGTCGAACGCATCGTCGGCCGAGAAGCGAAGCAGCCAGCGCTTGTCCCGGGACTGCCAGTAGAGGTCGAGCGCGCCGTTCCAGCCGCTGTCCAGGCGCTCGGTGTTGGACTCGTCCTTGAATCGCCCGGTGCGATGAACGAGCCGGCCGATGAAGTACCAGCCCGACGGGCTCGCCCAGGCCGCGCCGATCGCGCTCGCGTGCCGCGGCAGGTAGGGGAGCCTGTTGCCCGGGAAACCCTCGCCGGTATTCTCCGAGGCCGTGTTGACGTAGCGCGCGAACAGGCCCCACTCGCGCGTCAGGAGGTGATTGACCGCGCCGCCCGCGGTCCGGATGCGGCCGGCCTCGTAGTCGGGCGACAGGGCGAATTCGAGCATGTCGTCCCGCGCCAGCGCGCCGAGATCGCGCGAGCGCAGCCGGTTCAGCGTCTCGAGATCGCTCACCGTAAACGGGCTGAGGGAAAACGGATTGTGCTTGATCCTCTTCGCATCCAGGTAGCCGGTGAAGAAAGTCCGCGGCGAGATCTCCCATTCCAGTTGCCCGCGCAGGCGCGACAATTCCCCGCCGCGCTGGACCATCCGGTCATCGAGCGGGATGCCCGCGGTGGCGACCGGCCCGAGCGAGCTGAACTGGGCCGAGCGTATCCACTTCTGGTACGCGAGCCGCAGCAGCGCGCCGTCCGCAAAGCGGTAGGTGAGCCCCAGCCGCGGCGAAGTCCTGCGCTTGGGCAAGGACTGGGTCGCGGTTTCCGCCAGCTCGGGCAGGGGTATGCCGAAGAAGATCGGCATGTCGACGTAGGTGGCGCTGCGCCGGTGGCGCTGATGGAACAGGTCGGCCTGCAGCGTCAGTCGCGGCGTCACCTTCCAGCGGTCCGAGACGTATGCGTCGAGGCTCGTTTCGCTGAAGTCGTAGTCGGAGAATATCGTCAGGAAATCCGCAATGACATCGCTGGAGAAGTCAGACGACGTCCTGCGTTCCGCATGCTCGATCCCCCAGGTGATCTCGTGCGCAGCGCCGACCGCGAAGCTGTGGCGCAGCGCGTACTCGGGCTGGCGGACCGCGACCGATGAGCTGAGCGGAACCGCGTTCAGGCTGCCGCGCACCTCGTCCGACGAGTCGAACCGCGCCGCCTTGAACCAGACGTGCGAGTCGGGCGAGAGCTTCACCTGCAAGCCGATGTCGAGGTTCGTCGTCCCGAGATCGTCCTTCAGGTCCGCCAGCGCGCCCGCCATGCGGCCGCGCACGGTGGTCCTGTCGGTATTCTCGTTGGCGAAGACGAACACGCCGATGTCATGGCGCGGAGCCAGCCCGAACGCGGCGGTGCTGAAAGTCAGGTCCGACGGCCCGGTAGCGTAGTTCAGGTCGTAGCGCTCCTGGTTCGCGAACCAGGCGAGCGGCACGCTGCCGTTCGCGAATCCGTGGACCTGCAGCAGCGGGCTCGATCCGTGGACGAGGCCCGAGGCCGAGGTGGCGCGCAGCGCGCCGGTGAAGTATGCGCCGGGCTTCTGCAGCAGCGTCTGGCCGCTGTTGCCGAACGCCGTCGGATCGGCGAGGAAGCCCTGGAACAGCTCGGAATTCTTGGTGAACAGGCCGTGGTAGCGGTCCGCGAGGAACAGGTGGCTGCCGGCCCAGAAGGGATTGTAGGATTCCTGCGCGTAGCTCTGCGCCCACTCTTCCATGCCGAGGAACGCGAACGCCTGCCCCAGGTTCGTCGTGCCGCGCTGGTTGTTGGCCAACTGGTTGAGCGACTTCAGGTTCGGCATGAGCTTGAGCGCCGCGCGCGCCGCGTCGATCGCCTCCCCCGGCATCAGCAGGTCGTTGTAGATGATGCTCGCCATGAAATGCGGCAGCGGGTCCTTGTCGTCGAGCTGGCTCGCGCGGGCAAGCTCCTCGAGCGCGACCCGCGTGCGCCCGAGCTGGTAGTAGGCGACCGCCGCGTACACGTGCGCGCGGGCATAGCGCGGCTCGAGCAGGCCGGCGCGCAGGAACGCGTTCAACGCCGCTTCGGTATTGCCGCGCTTGAGCTCCAGGAGGCCCAGGCCGGTCAGCGCGACGTAGTCGCCCGGTTCGCGCGCAAGGGCGGTGTCGAAGGCGCTGCGCGCCGGGGCGAAATCGTTCGCGAAAGTCTCGAGAGTCCCAAGCTCGCCCTGGTAGCCGTGACCGAGCGGATTGAGCGCGATCGCTCTCGCGAGGCTTGCTCGCGCCTGCGTCACCTCCTCCTTTTCGGTATGGATGCGGCCGGTGCCGAACCAGCCGCGGTCGTCGGCCGGCTTGATCGCGATCGCCTCCTCGAACGCCCGGCTCGCGCCGCGCGCTTCGCCTTCGATGCGGGCGAGATCGCCGGCGGCGATGCGCGCCTCGTAGGAGCGCTCGTCGGACCGCCGCGCCAGCTCGATCTGCTCGCGGCTCTTCGCGCGCTCGTCGGCCGCGAGATACACCCGGGCGAGTGCGCTGTACAGCCGCGCGTCCTGCGCAAAGCGCGCGAGCCCCTTCTGCAGGTAATCGACCGCCTTGTCCGGCTCGCCCGAATAGAGCATCAGGTCCGCGAGCAGCAGATAAGGCGCCGGCTGCGAAACCTGCGCTTCGCGCGTCAGCGCCGCGAGGCCGGCGAAGGCGCGGCCGAGATCGTCGGCGATCATCGCCAATGCGATTCGCCCCAGCGCGAGCAGTTCCGCATCGCGCCCACTGGCAGAGGCGGCGCGATCGAAGTGCGCACGCGCCTCGTCCGCCTTGCCACGGTGCAGCGCGGCGTAGCCCGCGCCGATGCGGGCCGCCGCATCGCCAGGCGCCGCCAACAGCGCGCGCCCGAATTCCGCCTCGGCCTCGGGCCAGCGGCCGAGATCGGCGAGCACGCGGCCCCGCTCGCCCGGGGCGAGCGTCGTGTCCGGCGTGCGCGTCAGCTCGGACGGGCTCCTGCCCGTGAGGGAAATATGGCGCAACGGTTCGACCGCGAAGGCCGTGACCCACTGCACGCGGTCCCGGGGACGGACCAGGACCAGCTTGACGGGCGCCTTGCCCACCTGCGCCTCGGCCGACTCGTTCTGGCGAACGATGACGCGACCGAAGTCGTTGAAGAACTCGACCTCTCCGCTCAACACCGTGATCATGGAACGCCCGCGCTCGTCCACGTCGAGGTCCCAGTCCGTGCCGCGGATCGCGGCTGCGGCCGAGGGCGTTTCCACGTACAGGTTGTGCGGCAGGGTCTTGGTCTGTGCCCAAGCGCGCCCGATGCTGAGCAGCAGGTGCGGCCGGGCCACCGCATCCTTGATCTGGAGCACCGTCTTCTCGTTGAGCCGCAACTGCGTGCGGTCGCGAAACAGCAGGCCCATGCGGCTGAACTCGCCGGTGCGCACGGAGTAGCCGCCGAACAGGGGCTGTTCGACCTTGGCGGGCGACCAGTCTTTCGTGTCCCCCTCCCTGAATTGCCCCCTCCCCTGCATGCTGGTGATGTCGGCTGCGGAGACTTCCGCCGCGGCCGCTGGTTGGAGACCCGCGGCGAAGAGGACCAGAACGGACAAACCACGCCAGAAGATACGCACGTTCCTCCCCTCGGTTGCGTCTCCTGGTGAACACGTCGCGCAACGGCCGCGATCGATGCGAAAGAGGTCCTCAGGCGGGGACCCGGCCTGTTCGACAATTGCGCAGGCTGTTATGCAGTCAGCATACCCTCGCGGGTCCGATCGGGCAATTCGGCCGCGCGCGGCGAATATGCCGAGGCAACGTAGGTTGGACTGAGGCCGCAGGCCGAAGTCCAACGCGGATGTTGGACTTCGCTGCGCTCAGTCCAACCTACGCATCTGGAACCAGAAACTGCCCATAGACCCAATAGGGACGCGCCTCCCCGTCGAGTCGCCCTCCCGCAGCGCGTTAGCGCGCGCCGGGCACGTTGCGGGTCTTGAGGAATTCCTCGAGCGTCTCGCCGCGCATGTGCGCGACCATCGCGGGGTTGGAGACGCCGCTCACGCGGCCGAGTTTCTCCAGTGTGAAGAAGCTCGCGCCGTAGCGGATGAGCGCGCGCCAGTCGAGGTTGCGCACCAGCGTGCGCTCTTCCTCGGTGAGGCCGGCCTGCGCGAACGCGGCCTCGGGGTCGGACTTGAAGAGGGCCCGCCGCTCGGGGATGACGAGGTCGTGCAGGAAGCGGTTCAGGCGCAGGGCCTTGGCGCTGCGCTCCAGGTCGAAGAGGTAGGTCCCGGGCAGGGACTCGATGCCTTCCAGTTGCGGACTCATGCGGGTCTCCGGATCAGACGGGGACGCGTTCGGCCTTCGCGGCGACGCGCCTGGCCGGCGCCGCCACGGGCTCCTCGAACAGGGCCACCGCCATCGCGGTGGTCATCGGCAGGTAGTAGCTCTGGTGAATCTTCTTCGCGCGATCGGAAAGCGCTCCCCGCATCGCGAGCCACATGATCACCTCCGCGCCCTCGGTGCCGCCCAGCCGGGCGTAGTCGGCGAGCCGCATCGCGGTGAGCGTCTTCGGGTCGCGCTCGATCAGGTCGAGGAACTTCATGTCCCACTCGGTGTTGTTGAATCCGGCGCGCTCGCCGTTCATCTGGTGCGACAGGCCGCCGGTGCCGACGACGACCACCTTCAGGTCCTCCGGGTAGGACTCCACCGCGCGCCTCACCGCCTGCCCGAGCTTGAAGCAGCGCAAGGGCGTGGGCACCGGGTGCTGGAGCACGTTGACCTCGATCGGCACCAGCGCCCCGGGCCATTCCCCGGCCTCGATCGCCCTCGGCCAGAGCATGGTGAGCGGCGAGTTGCAGCCGTGGTCGATGGGCAGCTCCTGGAACACGGAGATGTCGAACTCGTCGTTCACGAGCGAATGCGCCATGTGGCGCGCCAGGCCCGGGTGTCCCTTGATCGGCGGCACGGGCCGCACGCCCAGGCCCTCGTCGGCGGTCGGGAACTGCGCGCTCACCCCGAGCGCGAAGGTCGGGTAGTGGTCGAAGAAGAACGTGGTCGCGTGGTCGTTGTAGAAGAACACGAGCACGTCGGGCTTTCGCTCGGCGAGCCATTTCGCCACGGGCTCGTAGCCCTTGAACAGCGGCGTCCAGTCCGGATCGTCGTGCTTCTTCTTGTCGAAGGCCACGCCTATCGTGGGCACGTGCGAGGTGCCGATACCGCCGATGATGCTTGCCATGCCGTTCTCCGGGCTTCTGGATTTCCGGGGCGACGCTTGCCCTCGCATAGTATGCCTCAGCCGGGCGCCTGCCCGGAAGTCGCGAAGCGCCGCTGCAAATATAATCCCCCTTCGGACGACTACGGCGAGGAGCCGAACATGACGAGCGACGCGAGCACGGCGGACCCGACCGGAGCGAAGCCCTGGGGCCGGAATGTCCTGGTCGATTTCGAGGACGGCATCGCCTGGGTGACGATGAACCGCCCCGAGAAGCGCAACGCCATCAGCGTGGACCTCGCGCGGGAGATGGTCGAGGTCGTCGACGCGCTCGAGGTCGACGATCGCTGTGGCGTGCTCGTGCTCACCGGCGCCGGCGACTCGTTCTCCGCGGGCATGGACCTGAAGGACTACTTCCGCGCGACCGACAACGCCTCCGCCGTCGAGCGCGCGCGCGTGTACCGGCTGAACGCCACCTGGCAATGGCGGCGCCTGCTGAACTATCCCAAGCCCACGATCGCGATGGTGAACGGCTGGTGCTTCGGCGGCGCGCTCACGCCGCTCGCGGCGTGCGATCTCGCCATCGCCGCCGAGGATGCGACCTTCGGGCTCTCGGAGATCAACTGGGGGATCATCCCGGCCGGCGTGGTCTGCAAGGCGATCTCCACGCTGATGGCCCGGCGCGACGCGCTCTACTACATCATGACCGGCGAGACCTTCGACGGCAGGCGCGCCGCCGAGATGCGGCTGGTGAACGAGGCCGTGCCGAGGGCGAGGCTGCGCGAGCGCACGCTCGCGCTCGCGAAGACGCTGCTCGGGAAGAACCCGACCGTGCTGCGCCAGGCGAAGACCGCCTTCAAGTTCGCCTCGGACATGTCCTGGGAGGAGGCCTCGGACTACCTGTTCGCGAAATCGGACCAGACCACGTTCGTCGATCCCGAGCGCGGCCGCGACCAGGGAATGAACCAGTTCCTCGACGAGAAGAGCTACAAGCCGGGGCTGGGCACCTACCGCCGCGGCAGCTGAGCGGCGCCCGGCCCTATTCGCCGACGCGTGCCCGCAGCGCCTTGAGCCTGCCGCGCTTCACCTTGCTGTCGACGCGCGCGCGCCGCGCGCTTCGCGTCGGCCGGGTGGGCTTGCGCTTCTTCGGCAGGACGGCGACGCGCTTCACCAGTTCCCGCAGCCGCGCGAGCGCCTCGTCCCGGTTCTTCTCCAGGCTGCGGTACTGCTGCGACTTGATCACGACCACGCCCTCGCCCGTGATGCGCTGATCACTCAGCGCGAGCAGGCGTTCCTTGATCGGCCCGGGAAGCGACGAGGCGCGGATGTCGAAGCGCAGGTGCACCGCGTTCGACACCTTGTTGACGTTCTGGCCTCCGGCGCCCTGGGCGCGGATGGCGCTGATCCCGATCTCGGCGATCGGGATGGAGACGCCGTTGGTGATTCGCAGCATGCTCGACTTTTCGCCTGGCACGCTGCGATTATCCTCCTGTTGGGCTTCGCTGCGCTCAGCCCAACCTACGGCTGCTAGTTGCGCACCGTGTTGACGGCGACGGGTGACGGCGCGGGGCCGCGATACGGCGGCAGGTCGCCCAGGCCGCTGTCGAGCTTTTCGCCGGGAACCGGGTTGATGCGGCCCACGACCACAGGCGCCGGCGCTTTCATCGAGGCGGGCCAGTCGCGGTAGTGGGGCAGTTGCCCCAGGCCGCTGTCGAGCTTTTCCCCCGGCACGGCGTGCATCCGCGCGTCCTTCGCCGAGTCCTGCGCCAGCGCGGGAGCTGCAACTGCAAATGCGGCGACAATCGCCGCGGCCAGCATGCTGCGTGCAATCATAGTCGACTCCTTCTCCATGAGCGATCCGCGGCTTTTGCATGCCGCCAGACCCGTATATCGTTTATCGGCCGTTTCCCGCCGAACCTTAGGGCGCCGCCCCCGTAGGTCGGGCTGAGCGCAGCCCGACGATGCGTTGGGCTTCGGCCGATGGCCTCAGCCCAACCTACGGACGGCGAACGGCCTGCCGGGATAAACTGGCGGCGCACCGCAATGGACACGCTCACCCACGCCCTCTCCGGCGCACTGATCGCCCGCGCCACCGCGGGCCGCGGCGGCGCGGCGACCCTGCCGCTCGCGCGCCGGGTCGCGCTCGGCGCGCTCGCCGCGGCGTTTCCCGACGCGGACATCGTGATGGCGCTCGGGTCGCCGATCGACTATCTGCTCAGCCACCGCGGCGCGACGCATTCGCTGGTCATGCTGCCGCTCTGGGCGTGGTTGCTCGCGTGGATCGCCGCGCGCCTCATGCGCGACCCGCGCGGGGCGCGGCCCTATCTCGCGGTGTGCGCGATGGGCATCGGCATCCACATCGCCGGCGACGTGATCACCTCGTACGGGACGATGATCCTCGCGCCGCTGTCGGACGCGCGATTCGCCCTGGGCACCACCTTCGTGATCGACCTGGTGTTCAGCGGCATCATCCTCGCCGGGCTCGCCGCCTCCTGGCTGTGGCAATCATCGCGCGTGCCCGCGCTCGCGGCCTGCGCGCTGCTCGCGGGCTACGTGGGAATGCAGGCGCTGCTGCGCGGCGAGGCGATCGAGGCCGGGCGCGCCTACGCGCGCGCGCAGGGCCTCGAGGGCGCGACGGTCTCGGCGATCGAGCGCCCAGTGTCGCCGTTCAACTGGACCCTCGTGGTGGCCAAGGGCGAGGACCAGCGCTACGCCGACGTGAATCTGCTGCGAACGCGCATGCCCGCTCCCGCCGCCGGGGATGCGGGATTGATCGCACGCATCTCGAGCAGCTTCGTTCCGGTGTCGATGGCGCGCTGGCACCGCGCCGAACGCTTCGGCGCCTCGCCCGAGGACCGGCGGCTCGCCCGCGAGGCCTGGGAGCAGCCCGCGTTCTCGTTCTTCCGCTGGTTCGCCGACTATCCGGCGCTGTATCGCATCGATCGGGGCAATCCGTCGGACTGCGTCTGGTTCCAGGACCTGCGCTTTGCCCTGTCCGGGCGGGGATCGGTGCCGTTCCGCTACGGCATGTGCCGCGATGCGGGCGGCCCCTGGCGGCCGTTTCAGCTCGGCGCGGACGGCACGCGCCTGATGCTTCGATAACGGGGACTGGTGACCGCATAAGCAGATTTCAGGACGAGTTCACGAAACCCTCTGCTAGATTGCCCGGTGCAATCGGATTTCCGATCCGAATTCAAACCAGACAGGGGGACTCGAAAATGACGCAGAGACTTATCGCGGCGACGATGATATTCGCCGGTGCGCTCGCCGCGCTGCCCGCGTTCGCAGCGCCGACGTTGATGTCAGCGGAATGGGCCGCGGAGGCGTGCAAGGCATGGAACAAGGACCCGGTGCTCACCGAGGGATTGATGAAGTCCGAGTGGGTCAAGAACGACATCGGCCGCGGCTTCAAGGTGATGCAGATCTACCGCAGCGACTGCGCGGAAAGCCCGCGCGTGGAGATGCGCATCGCCTCCAGGGACGGCAGGGCGGCCTGCGTCTACGGGGGCAAGGCCGAAACCGCCAAGCTCGATTCCGGCGCCGACTACGTGATGCACGCCGAGACCCGGCGCTGGAAGGAAATGGGCGCGGGCGAATACGGCCCGATGAAGGCGATGCTGTTCGCGCGGCTGCAGTTCGAGGGCCCGATGGGCGAGGCGATGGGCAACATGGGGCCGTTCGAGAACTTCCTGCTGCTCACGGGCAAGGTGCCCGGCGATACGGCGCAGTGCCCGGCGAAGTAGTCCGCTTTTCCTGATCGAAGGCCGCCCCGGGGCGCACGCCCCGGGCGCTCGTCATCGCGCCGCCCGGGCGCCCCGGCATCCGGCGCAGCGGAGATATACAATCCGGCTCGCACATGCACGCGGAGCCGGAATGAAATTCCCGACCAGACTCGCCAGTTTCCTCCTTCTCGCCGTCCTGCCGCTCGCCTCGCTCGCGCAGGTCTTTCCGAGCAGGCCGATACGCATCGTCATTCCGTTCGGGCCCGGCGGCGGCACCGAAGTCGTCGCGCGCTCGCTCGGCGACCTGATGCACAAGAGCTTCGGCCAGCCGGTGGTGGTGGAGAACCGGCCCGGGGGCAACTCGGTGATCGCCTCGGAGATCGTCGCCAGGAGCGCGCCCGACGGGCACACGCTGCTGATGACCACCGACTTCCACGCCATCAACGCGGCCTTCGGCATCCCGCTGCCCT
>Ga0209514_10009815_pt1 | contig 10445 bp, 7 predicted proteins | sample Subgrocontami58m_FD_187452 | JGI IMG/M metagenome (GOLD analysis project Ga0209514, IMG submission 187452) | Subsurface groundwater microbial communities from S. Glens Falls, New York, USA - GMW37 contaminated, 5.8 m (SPAdes) (version 3) | ecosystem: Environmental > Aquatic > Deep subsurface >...
GGCAAGAGCATATTTATCTTGAAACACAAGGTTCACTCGCAATTCCAATAGAAGGCGGAGGAATAAAAATAATTTCATCAACACAGGGACCAACAACAGTTCAGCGAACGGCTGCACGAGTTCTTGATCTCCCGATGCACAAAATTGAAGTAGATGTTACACGGCTCGGCGGAGGATTTGGCGGTAAAGAAGATCAAGCAACTGCCTGGGCTGTTATGGCATCTTTAGCTGCTTTGAAATTAAATAAACCGGTTAAAATAATTTTACCACGACAGGAAGATATAAGGATTACAGGAAAACGACATCCTTACTCTTCTGATTTCAAGATCGGGTTAACTAAGGAAGGAAAGATTCTTGCTTACGAAGTAACTTTTTATCAGAACGCAGGTGCTGCAGCAGATCTTTCACCTGCGATTTTAGACCGTACACTTTTCCACTGTACAAATTCCTATTTCATTCCAAATGTAAAAGCAACTGCGTTAAGCTGTAAAACTAATCTTACTCCGTTTACTGCATTCAGAGGATTCGGCGGTCCGCAGGGAATGTTTGTGATTGAATCTGCTATCTACAAAGCAGCGAATGAACTTGGTATGGATCCATCAGAGGTCCAAAAGAAAAATCTATTAAGAGAAGGGAATGAATTTCCGTACGGACAAAAAGCATTGAATTGTAATATCAGGAAATGCTTTGATGGAGTTGAAGAAAGATATAAACCAAAAGAACTTTTTGAAAGAATTAATGAATTCAATTCAAGAAATAAATTGGTGAAAAAAGGTGCGGCAATTATGCCGGTCACTTTCGGAATTTCTTTCACTACAACATTTTTGAATCAAGCTTCTGCACTGCTTCACATCTACACGGATGGAAGTGTAAGTATTAGTACTGCTGCTATTGAAATGGGACAGGGCGTTAATGAAAAATTACGAATGATTGCTGCAAACGAACTCTCGATCAACATTGAAAGAATTCGTATTGATTCAACAAATACTTCACGTGTTTCAAACACTTCTGCTACTGCAGCAAGTAAAGGTACCGATCTGAATGGTTTTGCAGTTATAGATGCTTGCAAGATTTTGATTGATCGTCTAAAGAAAGTTGCCGCCGATGAACTAAAGCTGAACGAAACTTCCGGTATCGTTATCAAAGATGAAATAATTTTTTATAACAACAATAAAACCGATCTAACTTTTGCAAAACTTGTAAACACAGCTTATCAAAAACGAATCAGTCTAACAACACAGGCACATCATTCAACGCCAAATATTTACTTCAATACAAAAACAAATAAAGGCGAACCGTTTGCTTATCATTCATACGGTGTTGCGGTTGTTGAAGTAACGCTGGATTGTTTAAGAGGTATTTATGAAGTTGATTCGGTTAAAGTAGTTCATGATTTCGGTGATGCGATTAACCGGACAATTGATTTGGGACAGGCCGAAGGAGGGATCGTACAAGGAATTGGATGGATGACGATGGAAGAATTGATATGGAACAGTGAAGGCAAACTATTAACGGACGCACTTTCAACATATAAAATACCCGATATACATGCTGTTCCGAAAGAAATGAAAATTCATTTTCTGGAAAATGCATCCAATCCGTTCGGACCGAATAATTCCAAAGCAATCGGTGAACCGCCATTAATGTACGGCATTGGTGTTTACTTTGCATTAATGAATGCAATGCGCGCGTTCCGCCCGAATCTTGAAATAAATTTCTCTGCACCATTAACACCTGAAAAAGTTTTACTAATGATGTATAAAAATTAATTATATAAGAGAACGAATGAGCAAAACTAAAATATTTGTTAGTTCGACGTGCTATGATCTTTCACAAATTAGGGAAGATATTAGAAACTGCATAATAGAACTAGGGCATCAACCGTATTTAAGTGATTATCCTTCATTTCCTGTAATTCCTAATTTAACTACTATAGAAAATTGTAAACACAATATTCAGGAAAATACAGATATCTTTATTTTAATTGTTGGCGGAAGGTACGGATCTGTTGATAAAGAGTATGATAAATCTATCACTAATATTGAGTATGACATTTCAAAAGAATATGGAATTGAGTCGTTTATTTTCGTAAATGAAACTATATATAGGATGTTACCACTATGGGATAAAAATGAAAAAGCAGATTTTTCTGATTATGTAGATTCACCGGAAATATTCAAATTTATTAAGCGTATCAATAGCGAACAGAAATGGATATTTACGTTTGATAAAGCGTCTGATATTATTAAAACTATCAAGGAACAATTATCATTTTATCTAAAATATCTTATAGATAAAAAACGTGGAAATCGGTTAGAACCACTTCAAGAATTCTCGACTGAGTCTATACGTGCAAGACAGATTGCAATAGATAAACCAAATTATTGGGAATATTTTTTAACCGACGAGTTATTAAGAACAAATTTGAAATCAATCAAAGAAGATTTTAATGATTTTCATAATGGATTATTTTTTCGAAAATATCAATTAGTATCTGAGGAATCTTTCTTAAAGACTAAATTTGGATCGTTAAATGATTTCATAATTTATTTTGAAAAGGCTGGTAAAAAACTAGAAAAATCTTGGGGTGAGCTTGGTGTTGCAGGCGATCCTATCAAAATAAAAAAAGCTGTCGAAATTTTTATTATAGGTTGTAAGCATTTATTTGAATGGGAAGTGGACTTAAAATTTGATATCCCGCCAACAGGATATGAAAATTTAAAGACACTCTTTCAAGGTTGTGCTTATGAATTATTTGAACAAGTAGAAGTTTTTCCTAATAAGTTAATGGAACCTTTCAAAGAACCTAATCCTAAAGGTGAATATACTATATATATTAAATTTAATCCTCCATCGCGAATCGATGAAATCAATAGAGAAATTGATAGACTTAAAAACATTAATTAATCATTTGTAGATTTAACTGAGTTTTTTTTGGTGTAAATATATCTATAAGGAGAAATAATGCAGAACTGGTCCTGGCAAGTTGAAAATAAAGAATATCTAAAAAGGACGATTGAACGATGTAAGAAACAAAAAATAATTCTTCCGAAATTCAGTGAAATAAAAAATCTGGGTGGTCCTTTTGGTGGACTTACAATTATTGATATTACTTCACGGAACATTTCGAAAAGAAGAAACGAAGTTATTGCAGATGTTTTTAATCGAGCACGTTTTGGAGAGAGAAAAGGCAGAGGTATATCCCTTATACTTAATAAAGAACCGAAGACTAAATTTGAATTAATAGCGGATTTATTCATTACGACATTTAAACGGAAAACAAATTTAATCCCCCAAGTGAGTGAGGGTATAAGTGAGGGTATAAATGAGGGTTTAAAATCTCTGTTAGAATACATAACGAATAATCCCGGGACAAATGCAATTAATATATCTGATAAATTAGATAAACCATTAAAAACAATTGAGCGATGGATAAAGATATTGAAGAAGGAAAATAAATTAGAATTTAGAGGATCAAAAAAATTGGGTGGTTATTTCAAAATATAAATATCATAGTTATTAATTATAACACAAAAATTATCACGGAGAAGTAATGAACAATTGGTCATGGCATATTGAAAATAAAGAATATCTAGAAAAGACTATTGAACGATGTAAGAAACAAAAAATAATTCTTCCGAAATTCAGCGAAATGAAAAATCCGGAAACCATTCCTCAAAAAATTCAAGATAAACTTCTTAAGGTTGGTCTTCAGGATACCGATCCGTTAAATTTATTTCGTATCAATTGGCAGAACGATTCTACAACAGGAAAAATTAGCGGAATAAATTTTTTAGAAATACCAAAAGAAATTACAGGAGTTAAAGCACGCATCATTGGTTTGGTCGGTAAATTTTTTCCCACCGGCGCACATAAAGTCGGTGCTTCATACGGTTGTCTTGTCCCTTATTTGATAACGGGAAAATTTAATCCTGAATATCATAAAGCTGTCTGGCCCTCGACGGGAAATTACTGCCGAGGCGGAGTTTTTAATTCGCGGTTACTCTCAGTTCACGGAGTGGCAATTCTTCCCGAAGAGATGAGTAAAGAAAGATTTAATTGGCTTAAGGATATGGGGGCGGAAATTTATGCAACTCCAGGATGTGAAAGTAACGTAAAAGAAATTTACGATAAATGTCACGAGCTAGAAAGTAAGAGTGATGAGTATGTAATCTTTAACCAGTTCGATCAGTTTGGAAATATGATTTGGCATTACACAGTTACCGGTTCAACAATCGAAAAACTTTTCAATCAAATAAAAAATCCAAACAATAGATTTAGCGGATATGTTAGTGCAACCGGTTCAGCCGGAACAATTGGTGCCGGTGATTACCTGCGTGAAAAATTTCCAGCACTAAAAGTATTAGCCACTGAAGCATTGCAATGCCCAACACTTTTAATGAACGGCTACGGTGCGCATAGGATTGAAGGAATTGGCGATAAACATATACCATGGATTCACAATGTTAAGAACACGGACGCTGTATGCGCAATTGATGATGAAGATCCGTTGAAAGTTCTGCGTTTGTTCAACGAACCGGAAGGGAAAAGATGGTTGATGAATAATGGTGTGAAGGATGATGTTATTGAAAAACTTTCCTGGCTTGGAATTTCCGGAATTAGCAACATGTTGAGCGCAATTAAACTTGCAAAATATTACGAGATGAACGAGAACGATGTAATCTTCACGATCTTCACCGATTCGATAGAAATGTACAACTCACGTTTGGAAGAAATGAATCAAGAATGGGGAAAATATTCCGAGCATCAAAGTGAAATTGATTGGACTTCCGTGATCAAAAAACAAACGGTTGACTATTTCAGTGAGTTGAGCTATTATAATAAGAAACGGATTCACAATCTAAAATATTTTACCTGGATAGAGCAACAGGGTAAATCAGTTGAAGAACTAAATGCTCAATGGTATGATGAGAATTATTGGAAGGAGAGATTTTCCGTTGTTCCTTTATGGGATAAACTAATTGATGATTTTAACAAACAAGTTGGATTAACAGAATAGAATCGAGATTGATAAAAATGAAAACAAAAAATCTAACAATAGAAAATGCTTGGATCTGTTCTGTAATAGAGAACGAGATAATTCCATTTTTTGGTGATATCATAATTAGCGACGGCAAGATCTCAAAAATCCGCCCGAAGAATTATCAAACATTTTTGAATAATCCTAATAAGGTTAATAAAGTTTCTTTCAATGCATATGGTAGAGTAGTAACAATTCCGATGGTAAACTTTCATGATCATATTTACTCTCGTCTTGCAAAAGGTCTACCGCTTAAAGGTAAGTTTGATAATTTCCAAAACGTTCTAAAAAACTTTTGGTGGAAACTCGACCGCATACTTGATACAGAAATGATTGCTGCATCGGCGCAAATGGCTGCTATCGAATCTATCCGTAACGGGGTAACGTATATTTTCGATCACCATTCCTCGCAGACCGAAATCTCTGGAAGTTTGAAAACAATAAAAAATGTATTAAATGATTTTACATTACGCGGTGTACTTTGTTTCGAAAGTACAGATAGAAACGGTCTCAACAAAGCATTTGAAGGATTATCAGAGAACAAAGAGTTTTACTCGTTTCAAATGAATGAAGATTTCTATGCCATGCTGGGATTACATGCATCGTTTACACTCTCGGACGATCTTCTTTTTGAAGCTAGAAAAATGATAAATCGAAATTGGGGTATTCATATTCATGTTGCCGAAGATGAAAGTGATAATAGATTAAGTGTTGAATACACCGGCTCGTTGCCTGTCAGCCGCTTGAAAAAATTCAAGCTGATGAATGATAAAAGTATTTTGGTGCATGGTGTTCATCTAAAAGAAAGAGATTATTTGAAAATTAGTGAAGCCGGAAGCGCAATTGCATTTTGTCTCGATTCGAATATGAATAATTCTGTCGGTGTTCCCGAGTTTGGAAAAATCCCCCAAAGCATTCCACTATTAGCCGGAACCGATGGAATGCATGCAAACATTTCCCGCTCGCTAAAACAAATGTTTTTAACTTTTAGAGATCAAGGCATCAGCGGAGATCAAGCGACTGCACTTATCAAAAAGATTTATTTCGATCAGATCGGGTTTGCTAAAAAATATTTCCCGGATTTTGCAGCACTCAATGAAAACGACCGTGCCGATCTGATTGTTTGGGATTATGTTCCTCCAACGCCGATGACTAATGAAAATTTTTGGGGACATTTCATTTTCGGTATGTTGGAATATCCAATTCACACAGTTTTGCAGAACGGAAATTTTTTGATGAAAGATTTTCAGTTAATTGGTGTAGATGAGAACAAGATTAAAAATGATATTTACATACAAGGTGAACTGCTTTATAATAAATTAAAATGAAGTTGTCATTCTGAAGGAGTGTAACGACTGAAGAATCTCAAAATGACAGGGCGAGAATTAATGAAAAAAGAATTTTCTGTTATAGGCAAACCGATAGTTCGTGAAGACGGATTCGATAAAGTAACAGGTCGCGCTAAGTTTGCTGATGATTATAAATTTGATGGAATGCTTCATGCAGTTATGCTTAGAATTCCGGCGACTCACGCAAAGATTAATTCGATTGATTATTCAGAAATAGAGAACGATAAAACAATCAATTCGATAATCACATCTGCAGATATCCCGGGCATAAAGAAAGTTGGTATGATCAAGAACGATCAGCCGATTTTCTGCGATGAAGTAATTGTAACACCGGGAGATGTTCTTGCAATGCTCGTCGGCGAAGATGTGCCTCGACTGCGCTCGGCACTATCAAAAATAAAAATTGATTATACACCTCTTCCGTTTTTAACAGATCCAAGAAAATCACTTGAACCGGATGCAATATTAATTCATCCGGAATTAGGAAGTAATCTTATCATTCATCATCCTTTACGCAAAGGGAATATTGAAAAAGGATTTGCCGGTAGCGATCACATACTTGAACAAACTTATACAACACAATTAATAGAACATGCTTACATTGAACCGGAAGCAGTTATTGCAATACCACTCGGACAGAACGGAATAAAAATCATTGGCAGTATTCAAAATCCTTTTAGTGCAAGAAGAATTGTTGCTTCGGTAGTAAATCTTCCTCTTGATAAGGTGCAGGTAATTCAAGCGCAATTAGGAGGATCGTTCGGCGGAAAGGATGATACAATGTGCATTCTTTCTGCGCGTGCTGCAGTAGCGGCGTTAAAAACAAATAAACCGGTGAAGATCCGCTACACTCGCGAAGAATCTATTTTAGAATCCTACAAACGGCATCCGTACATTTTAAGTTACAAAGTTGGATTCACAAACTCCGGTAAGATAAAAGCGATGAAGATAGACATTCTTGCTGACGGCGGCGCTTACTGCTCGATGAGTCCGTTTGTAACGTGGCGTTCTGTTGTTCAAGCAACCGGACCTTATGAAATCGAAAATGTTCATACTGATGTACGCGCAGTTTACACGAATAATCCATACACAGGTGCAATGCGGGGTTTCGGTTCGCCTCAACCTATCTTCGCAAATGAATCGTTGATGGATGAGATTGCACTTAAGTTGGGAATAACTCCTTATGAAGTAAGAAAAATTAACGGATTGAAACCCGGATCAATAACTGCAACCGGACAAAAACTTCAGAACCATGATGTGAATTTGCTGACTGTTCTCGAAATCGCAGCGAAGGATACTGACTTTCAAAATAAATGGAAGAAGTATAAAAAAGAAAAATCAATAGTTAAGAAGTATGATTTCACAAAACCGGTTTTCAATGATTCGCAATTCATTGAACCGGATCAACTTATTAAAAAAGGAATTGGTCTTGCAGTTAGTTACCGCGGGTGTTCTCTCGGCGCAGAAGGAATTGATGCTGCAGCTTGCTATCTCTCATTTCAAAATGATGGAACAGCATATTTACTTTCCGGACTTGCTGAAAACGGACAAGGATTAAGAACAACATTATCTATAATTGTTGCAGAAGAATTAGGAATTACGACCGACAATATATTTTATCTTGAAACAGATACATCACGTGTACCGGATAGCGGACCAACGGTTGCATCGCGCGCAACTTTGATGGGCGGGGGTGCTGTAAAAAATGCTGCAGAAATTCTACGGGAACGACTTGAAGAATTGATTCGTGCAGAATGGAAATTAAAATCTGAAGACGAAATAGTTTTCAGTGATAATAAAATACTGGCTACTGATAACCGACAACTGATAACTCTCCAAGATCTTTGCAAACTCGCTTCTTCACGCGGAATAAATCTTTCAACAATCGGCTGGTATAAAAGTCCAAACGTTGGTTGGAATGAACATACGGGACAAGGAGACGCTTACTTTACTTACGTGTACGGATGTCAGGTTGCTGAAGTGAGCGTTAATTTAGGAACAGGCGAAGTTTATCTCAATAAAATTACAGCAGTGCACGATCCCGGAACTGTAATAAATAAACTTGGTGCAGAAGGTCAAGTTTACGGCGGTGTTACACAAGGTGCTGGTTACGGAATGCTGGAAGAAGTTACAACAGAAAATGGATTAATCCGTGAATTAAATTTTGATCAGTATTTAATTCTAACAGCAAAAGATATTGGAGAAATAAAACCAATCTTTGTTGAAGGAAAAGAAATTTACGGACCATGGGGAGCTAAATCACTTGGGGAACCGACTTTGGAATTGACAGCGGCTGCAATTTCAAATGCAGTTTGTAATGCAACCGGAAAAAGATTTTTTAATTTACCGCTGAATTTGGAAGAAGTTTTGCTTGGTAAAAAGCTAAGACCGGTTGAAGTGAAAAGAGGAAGCTTGCAGTGATGCCATCAATCGAAATATTGACCCCGCAAAGCTTGAACGAAGTGCTTGGTATTCTTTCAAATAACGATAAAGTTTTAAAAATAATTGCCGGCGGTACAGATGTAGTTACAGGATTGAAACAAGAATCAAAACGTTTTATTAATACGGAAGTTTTAGTTGATATAAACCGTATTGCAGAGGTAAAAGGGATAGAGCAAAGAAACGGAAAGATATCTATCGGTGCGGCTTCGACATTCACGGAAATTTACAATAACCAAATCGTTTCAAAAGAATTGCCGATTCTAAAAAAAACTGTTGCTACAATCGGCAGTTTGCAAATAAGAAACCGTGCGACGATAGCGGGAAATTTTGTGAACAACGCTCCGTGTGCCGATACAGTTCCTGCTCTCTTGGTTTACAACACTACAATAGAAATTGAGTCAATTAATTCCAAACGGGAAATATCTCTACAAGATTTTTTACAGGGTCCTTACAAAACGCAATTGAAGAAAGATGAAATTGTAACCCGTATAAATATTCCAGTTCCGCCAAAAACTTTTGTCGGAGATTTTTATAAACTCGGAAGACGCCAGGCGGTAGCAATCAGCAGAATTACACTTGCTGTTTTGATGGAGTTGAACGAGAACAAAATAAATGAAATAAGGATTGCTTCCGGCGCTGTTACTCCAATAGGAACTCGTTTCCCGAAATTAGAAAAATTTGCCAAAGGAAATGAAATGAACGACAATTTTCTAAAAACTCTTGCAAGCAAGATGGGGGAAGAGATAATTAAATTAACGGGACTCCGCTGGTCAAGCGAATATAAATTACCGGTTGTCCAGCAAATGTTTTATCAAATGCTTTCTGTCATTCTGAATCGAGCGAAGCCGAGATGAAGAATCTCAAACAGTAAAAATTGGAGATTCTTCTCCCGACAAGTCGGGATCAGAATGACAATGAGAATAAAATGATCAATCTAAAATTCATACTTAACGGAAAACAAGTTGTTGTAGAAACAGAGCCAAGTATTCGCTTACTTGATCTACTGCGTGATAAATTTAATCTAACAGGAACTAAGGAAGGGTGCGGCGTAGGTGAGTGCGGTGCATGTACAATTTTGATGAATGGAAAAGCAGTTAATTCATGTTTAATTTTTGCGGCACAAATTGAAGGAAGTGAGATCGTTACGATTGAAGGAATAGCAAACGGCAACGAATTACATCCGATTCAAAAAAATTTCTTAAAGTACGGTGCGGTACAATGCGGATTCTGTTCACCGGCAATGGTCTTATCGGCTTATGCTTTGCTTGAAGAAAATCCAAATCCAACCGAAGAAGAAATCAAAGATGCAATTGCGGGAAATCTGTGTCGATGCACAGGATATAAGCAGATTATTGAAGCTATAGCAAAGACGAAGGAATAGAATTCGGAAATCAATTCGTCCTTGGCGTATCAAACTTCAAAAGTCTTTACAAAATGTATTACCAGAGCCGAGACTTTTGAAGTTTTTCTGTATTTAGCGTTTTTACCAGAAAACTCAAAGATTAGTTCTCCCCCAATAAATAAGTTGAATCAGAATCAAAAAAAATTTTATCTTCACGTGGAGGGAAAAAGTTTTGTCATTTAATAATAATCTGAAATCAAACCATGCTGCT
>Ga0209514_10009816_pt1 | contig 10445 bp, 12 predicted proteins | sample Subgrocontami58m_FD_187452 | JGI IMG/M metagenome (GOLD analysis project Ga0209514, IMG submission 187452) | Subsurface groundwater microbial communities from S. Glens Falls, New York, USA - GMW37 contaminated, 5.8 m (SPAdes) (version 3) | ecosystem: Environmental > Aquatic > Deep subsurface >...
ATTCTAAGGTAATAATAGATTTTATTTCCTATTATTTTTTTGTATATGTAAACCATGATTAATTAAGAAATTTAAGGTATTTAAATCTTACCCTCTACATTTCAATTATACTATTGTAGGGGGTAAGTGGAGATGGGTGTTTAAAAAAGTTATTAGATTACTTTTTCTTTTTCCAGAAATAAAATCCTAAAGAAGCAAGTGCTATTAGAATAAAAACTACCCCAATATTTTTTGAGTTATTAGAACCAATTACATTTCCAGTTATTCCAGAAAAAGAAGAAAGAGCTAAAACTCCTGAAGCTATAGCAATGCTTGGTATAGGATTGATAATTGCAGGAAATTATGAGCATAAGCAAATAGAAAAGGCTAGGCAAGATGCAGTTCTTGAATATAAAATGCATGAACATAGTGGGTTAGAAAATAAAGTTAATAATATTTATACTCCTGCAAATTATTAAAATTATCAGTAATCTTTTAATACCCCTTATATCTAAGGTATATATGTGGAGCCTGAAATTTAAGGTTAAGAATGTTGATAGTGTTTATTCTAAATTAAGTGAGAAACATAAAGTTGTTGATTATTTTTATCCGGTTGATAGATATTTGAAGGGAAAGAAAATTTTCATACTTGGTATTCATACTGTTGAAGGAGATGATAAAGAGGTTGATAAATTCTGTAATGATTTAAAGAAAAATAAACAGGTAATTAACTTTGAAAGAAATGAAGATGTTGTTGTTATATTAATTTCTGAGGAGGAAAAATTTTATGAATTATTATATGATCCTGAACTTTATCTGCCAAGTCCTGTAATTGTTAAGGATGGGTATGAAGAGTGGAATGTTGCTGCTTGGAATAGGGAAAGACTAGAAAAACTAATGAATGAAATTTTAAAATATAAAGAAGATCTGAAAGAATTTGAACTTAAATCAATTGAGAAAACTAAACATAATGAGATATATTTTCCTAAAATTTTGCCTGAACTTCCTGAGAAACAGAAAGAGGCATTTAGACTCGCCATTGCAAATGGTTATTATACTTGGCCAAGGAAGAAAGATTTATCTGAGCTTGCTAAAATGATGAAAATTTCTACTTCAACTTATCAAGAGCATTTAAGAAAAGCAGAGGCAAAATTATTGCCCTTTTTTGCGAAGAATCTAAGATAAAGATAATAATTTATGAAGTAATCTTATCATAAACCTTTTAACGAAAATGTTTCCAAAAATACTTTTGTAAAAGTATCAAAACCACCTTTTAAAAAAAGGTTCCCAAAATATTTTATCATGAATAAACCCAGGTTGTGAAAGCTAATTTAATCATGCTTAACTTACAATTCCATAACCCAAATCAGGCAAAATATTGTATTTTTAGATTTAGAACAATTTTATATTCAAGACATTTCAAATAATATAATTGTTGTAATACCTAAGATAATTCCTAGAATCTGATAAATGTTAAGAGTTTCTTTAAAATAGAACCAGCTTACTAGTGATAAAGTTATAACATTAAATATAACAAATATCGTTGAGGCAACAGCTATGTTTTTATACCTGAAACTTTGAGCTAAGAAGTTTAAACCTATTAGATAAATTGATATTCCAATTATATAGAAAGAGTAAGCATTTGTATTAATCCATTTTTTCATTACAATATCTCCTATTGTAAGAATTATTCCTCCAATTAAAAGAAGTAATATTGGTATAGGGTTCATTAATAAATTTAGAAAACTAAGTTAAAAAGGATTATTATACTTAACTCATTTCCTGCAACTTTCTTTGAATCTCTTCTAATTCAGATTGGATAGAAGTTTCTTTTTTTATCTTTTTCTCTTTAGATTTAGTTTCTTCTCTTAATTCAATTTTTTCTTCTTTAGTTACTATTTCTTTTAGAATATTATCTTTATGGTATTCTTTTAGTTCCTCAGCTTTAGGAACTTTTGATTCAATATCTTTAACTTTTTCATGAACATCTTTTAAAAGAGCTTTCATTTTTATTTTCCAAATTAGCTCTTTTTTTCTTAGATCTTTATACTCTTCTATATTTTTTAGAGTATTTAGTAAATTCACCTGCATTTCAAGTACATTCTTTCTTGAAGAAACAGCATCTTCATATTCAATTTTAGAATAAATTGGGCTTTTATTTCCCATCTTACCTCATCTTATCAAAAATTTCTTTATCAATTTGGTCTAATCTAGCTTTAATAGTTTGAACTTCTCTTTCCCATTCATTTAATTCTTTTTCTTCCTTCATTTTAACTTCTTTAATATTTCTTAATAAAGATTCAATTTCATGAATCCTTAGTTTTATTTCATTGAAAGATGATAATGCACTTTCAAAAGTATCTAATTTTATAAATAAGGGTTCAGATTTTCTAATTCTTTCGTTAGAGATCATTGGAAGAGGTTGTCTATTAAATTCAGGCATTTCCATTGTCCTAGGTTTTTCAATTTTTTTATTAAATTGCGGTTTCATAGGCCTTGGCATAGGCATTCTCATGGACATATCTTCTTCCCTAGAATATCTTCTCATCTGATTTGGAAATGCAGGAATATATTCATTATCTTCTTTATTATCTATGACTGCATCTTTAATAGTATTTTGATTAAATTTATCTCCTATTTGGGATGAAGGAAATGATGGTAAGAAATTTTTCCTTTCGTTATTATTAGAAGGAATATTATCTTCAGGTAATTCTGGAAGTTCTGGTAAATTAGGTAATTCAGGTAGCGAAGGAATTCCCGAAGAATCATCATATTGATTTCCAATATCTGATCTGCCTTCTTTTTTCTTGTTAAAGAATCCCATTTTTCCTCTTTATTATTAGAGAGTTTTTTGACTTATAAATCTTTCCAACATGTTAAGTCCAATATCAAACTTGATATTTTAATATATTCTTAGAGATATCATAAATATAATGTAATGTCAAGAATCATTTGATTCTTGAGCATGCCCAAGATTTAGTAAATCTTGACATCTTGACTAATCTACAATTAAATGAATGATAAATAAGGCAAAGTATGGGATATTTTAAAAATTTCTTCGGAAATTTTTAAGCCACAAAAATCTTTGATTTTTGATGTTTACAGATAAGTTATGTTAAGATATAGGGTTTAATTTACACAATATTAATAATTAATTTCTTTCATCCAGAAAACCACTAAATAAACGCAAGAACTTCTTGATGGTGATATTTTTAAACCCATTTTTCTTAACTAATTGACTAAATGGCTTCAAAAAAACCTTCTTTGATTAAAACTCAAAAATTAAACTCCCAATCTAGTTTGGACCTTTTAAGGGATGTTTCTGCTTTAATAGGTGGTAAAAATGCAGGCGCAATTGTCGATCTACTAATTGATAAAAAGAATATTAATGAATTTATTATTGCTAAAAAATTAAATTTAACAATAAATCAAACGAGGAATATTTTATACAAGCTTTCTGATGAAGGATTAGTCAGTTCAATTAGAAAAAAAGATAAGAAAAAAGGTTGGTATACTTATTTTTGGACTTTTAATTCAGATAAAGCTTTTTTGCTTTTAGAAAAAACATTATTAAAAGATATTGAACAGTTTGAACATCAATTGAAAAGTAGAGAGGTGAAGAGATTTTATGTTTGTAAAACTTGTAATTCTGAATTAACTGAAGAGCATGCTTTGTTAAATGAATTTACTTGTCCTGAATGTGGAGAGGTATATGAATTAAATGATAATAAACAGTCTATTCAAGAAATTAAAAATAACATTAATAGATTAAGAAAAAAACTTGATGAAGTTATTTCTCAACTGGGTCTTATTGATGTTAAAAAATCAAAGAAGTTTGAAAGAGATAAAAAGAAAGTTGAGAAGGATAAAGTTGAGAAAAGAAAACAAGCCCAGCTTTTGAGGCAAAAGACTATGAAAAAAACAAAAAAGATAAAATTAACAAAAAAAGTTTCACCTAAAAAAATAAAAAAACCTTCTCTAAAGAAAAAGAAATTGTGATTTGATAATGGATAGGCCTTTAAGTTATTATACAAAAAAAAATATTAGAAGAAAATCATTTGAAGATTATTTTGGTAGTCTTAGTGTAACTAATTGGTTGATTATTGTTAATGTCATTTTTTTCTTTGTTGCTACAACTTTATTAATTATAAATGAAGATTATATTAGTTATATTGCTCTTAATTCAAGTGATATTTTACAAGGAAAATATCTTTGGACAATATTAACAAGTATGTTTATGCATGCTCCAGGTGTTGGAATTCCTTACCTTTCATTTCACTTAATAGTAAATATGTTCGTTCTATTTTCTTTAGGAAATTTTTCTGAGAAAATAATTGGTAAGAAAAGATTTATCTGGTTTTACCTAATTGCAGGTATTGTTGCAGGAATTGTTACAGTATTATTTTCATATTTTTTTGGAAATTTTGACTTAGGAATTAGAATATTTGGAGACCCTTCTATTCCTGGTGTTGGTGCTTCTGGAGCTATTTTTGCTATTGCAGGTTTATTTGTTATATTAACTCCTAAACTTAAATTTATGATAATTTTCCTTCCTTTTTTCACTCTTCCTGCTTATATTATGATACCATTCGTTTTATTTGCAACTTGGTTAGTATCTGCTGGAACTGGCTTGCCTATTGGAAATACAGCTCATTTTGGCGGATTTTTAGTTGGAATAATTTATGGTTTATATCTTAGAAAAAAGTATTATAAAAAAATATTAATGTTAAATAGGAATATGGGGATATCAAATGGGTAAATCTATTAAAAAGATATCAAGAAAGAGAATTATTTCTAATAAAAAATCTAGAAATAAATTTAGTATTAAGAATGAATATAGAGAATCCTTAAGATATATTAAAGAAAGTGATAATTATATTGCGATTGTTGTAGGAGTATTTGCTTTATTATTTATGTTGGGTTTTATTTTTCCATATATTGCTCCAAAAGAAGCTTTAGATCCAATATTATTAATTGTTCAGGATTGGGTTAAAGATATTTTAACTAAAACTGAAAATCTTGGTTTTTTAGGATTATGGTCCTTTATATTTCAAAATAATTCAATGGTTGCATTTCTATCTTTATTTTCTGGATTTATATTTGGAATTTTGCCTATTATTTTTCTTTTTTCAAACGCTTTATTTGTAGGATTAATTTCCGGGTTAGTTGTTAATGTTTCTGGAATTTCTATGTTTTGGAGGCTTATTCCTCATGGAATATTTGAATTACCTGCAATTTTTATTTCAATAGCTTTAGGAATAAGATTTGGTTCATTTATTTTTCATAAAAAACCATTTGATATATTTAAATATTATTTTATTAATTCAATAAGAGTTTTTATCTTTATTATATTACCTTTGTTATTAATTGCATCTTTTATAGAAGCGATACTTATTACTTTATTAGGATAATTTTCAATAATTTATCTTTTATTAGTTAAACCATTCGCTAATTCTTTTTTGTTTACCATAATTATTTAATATTATGGATTTATCGGAAAATTCTTTTACATTTAAATTAATTCTTTCTTGAATTTTGTTAATTGCTTCTTTAATTGTTTGGAAAACTTCAGGTTGTTTTGTAAATGCATTTCTTGAATTTTCCCTTAATATTCCTACTCCTAGTGGAACATTATATTCTGGCCTTACTTCTCTAAAATATATGCAGGAACATTGTCTTTTTATTTTCATTAGATATTCACATAATGCTAATCTATTCACATAATATGCTCCTGTAACGCTGTCTGCATAATTTTTTCTTCCAAAAAATCCTTCATAATCTTGCCAAACCCTTTTATTTTTCATTGATATTTCAATTACCTCAAATTCAAATTTTCCTGGAAGTAATATTATTTCATAATGATTCCCTAAATATTCTGAATGTAATATTTTAATATCATTTATTTCGGGAAAATATCTTATAGATTTCAACATTTCCTTTGATATTGTATCATCTGTTGCAGTAATTGCCCATCTTGAAGGAACTAATTTTCTCTGAGTTTTTAATCCTAACAATCCTGCAGAAAGTATTTTTATTATTCCACTAATTTCAACCTTTTTATTATATAATTCTTTAATTCCATCTGAAGCTTTTAATTTATTATCTCCAGTAATATAATCTACAACTGGGAGAATTTTTGGATTTTCTTCTAATCTAATTTTTTTTAGAGGAGCAGGATTACCTATGAATGGCACTGAAGATTCGTTTATCGGAGAAAATTTTGCAGGTTTTCTTAGTGTGAATTCAGCAGATACCGATTTGTTTGATAGAGATATTTGGTTTAATGCTGTTAGGAGGCTATTTCCTGTTCTTACATCTTTAATTTTTGACTTAAATCTTGGATAAATTAATTTTTTTCTATAATCCATTATTTCCTTTATTGAAGCTTGTTTCTTAAACCAGTCTTCGGGAGAGCTAAATTTCTCTGTATCTCCTCTTTCAATTGGTGCTAAAATTCCAGTATATACATTTGGATAACCATGTCTTCCTACAAAAATTTCAGGAGGAGAACTTCCAGAGAAAATTATTTGCCGTTTATAATTTAATAATCTCAACTCTTCTTTATAATCAGAAATATCCATTTTTAGAAATGAAATATTAGATTATTAAATTTTTAGGTCTTATTTTTTCTTCTTTTTCTTATAATAATATTTTTTATATGAGAGGTATATGATTAAAAATATTAAAATAATAATTATTAAAATAAAAATAATAAAATTCCAATTTCTTTCTTTTTTACAATCAATATTACATGATAATTTATCTTCATTACAGATTCCATCTCCACAATATTTTGTTTGTGGAGCTATTGATCCATTTGTAGGGCAAATTTGAATTTCAATTGGTTTATTTGTTGGAATTTTACAGTTAATAATGTCTGTACATTTTCTTTCTCCACATTGTTGTTCTATATTTGACCATTCTGAACATTGATAAGTTGATAAGCAAATTGATGGGGTTCCTCCTCCGCCTCCACCGCCTCCACCTCCTCCACCTCCTGGGCCTGGAGGCGATACACATATTCCACAATCTGATGAACATGAGGAGCAACTCTCTCCTGTATTGCAGATTAAATCTCCACAATAATTAATTGAGTTGTTGATTGTGAAATTCACTTCTGTAAAATTAATTCTATTTAAGCTATCATTTGCATATATTCTTAGTGTGTAAGAACCTTCTGGCAAATTAATAGTAAAATTTCCAGTTATTGTATTGTTTATTCCATCATTTATCCAATACCAAATACTATCTAGTGAATTATCTATTACGGTAAAGTTTACAGATATTGGATTGAAAGAATTATAATTTATATTAGTTGGATGATCTATGATTATTATAGGATATTCAGAATCTACTGTAACTGTAACATCAGAAGGACTTAGCTGATTTATAGCATAAATCCCAATAATATTTAAAATAATTAAAATAAAAAATATTGATAATATCTTTTTTTTCATTTAATAAAAAAGATAATATTATATTTAAACCTTCATTTTTTGTTAAACTAATTATCGAACACCAAAGAATCAATGATTCTTTTGGTTCCCAAAAAAATCTACATAAGAAACTACACCATAAATGGTTTAGATTTTTTTTAGGATTAAAAATTTCATATATTATTGAAATATCATAAAAAATGTAATAATAACAAATCTGCAATTAAATTAATGATAAATAAGGCAAAGTATGGTATATTTTAAAAAAAAGTTATGTTAAGATATAAGGTTTCCTTTACATTTTTATAATTTTAATGAATATTTCTCTTTTCTATAAAAATATATAATAAGGATTATTACAACTATTATTCCGATTATTAGAAGTGAAATAATTGCGATTATTATCCATGTTAAATTCTTGCTTTCTGATGGTGCTGATTCATTATTAATGCTAGTAATATTTCCAAGATTTGCTATTTCTTCTTGAGATTTAACTAATACTGGGAAACCGACATCATATGATGTTCCTAATTGAATAGTTCCATTTGTTGGGGGAGGAGGTGAACTTAGCCTTAGTAAAATTCTATATGAACTTCCAATTGTATCGGATTCAGGTATAGAAACTTTTAAGGTAATATAATTATCTACCGAACTATATGGCAGGTAATAAGAAGTACCAGATAAAATTTCTGTAATTTCAATTCCTTCTAATTGCTGCAGACTAATGTTTTCATTTCTTTCTTCACATTCTGGAGATTTTGCTGGACAGTTTTGAAGATTAAAAGATATTTCTTTAGATTCTCCTGGATACATAATTAATGGTTTTTCATTATAATATTTGGTATTTACAGCATAGCTTGCTTGTATATTATATGAACTAAAAAGTAGGAAAATAAAAATTAATAATAATACATAACTAACTTTTACAAATTTATTGCCCATTGAATTCCTCCTGGTGCTGTTGTACTATAAGTTTGAGTGCTAATTCCTCCTGGAACATCTAAGCAATATCTTAATGTTTCAGTGTTGGATCCTGATTGGCCTCTTGGAAGGTTTGAACTTGTAATTGTTGTGCTTAGTGCATTTGCTAATGCAGTTCCTGTTGTACATACTGTTGCTGCTTGAGATGAGCCAGCTGCATTGAAATTTGATGCAGGGATTAATTCTAAAGGATTAGTAACTCCCTTAAGATTATTAGCTAATACTTTTAGTGCACCAATAACATTTCCATTATTTGTAATAGTTGTATCTGTAAGTGAAATTATATCATTTTGGCCCGGAGAAACAGTTCCAAAACTAATTGAAGCAGTATTAGATGTTGAAAATAATTGATCAACATCAAAAGTTGAGGATAATTGAGTTGTCGATGTTGCTTGATCTTGAATGCTAACCTGAACATTCCAAGTTCCAAAACCATCGTAATACTGCATTGTAACTGTACATGTATATGTTTTTTGATTTCCAGATGGAGCACCAGCTGAACAACCTGTTATTGGAACTGATGTTCTAGTTGCTTCTCCTGATTTTGTAAAAGATACAGAGGCTGTTGCATCATTTAGATCTGAAGCTCCATTTAAATCTTCAGCTGTGAAAATAACTGTTACATCTTTTGTTGTACCTGAATTAAGAATTACATTTGAAATTGGAGTTATAGAAACAATTGTTGGAGCGACATTTCCAACTATAACAGAAACATCTTGTGGAGATAACCCAATATTTTTTTTAAATGGGCTCAAGAAAGTTAAGTATAATGTAATTAATAATAAAACTATTAGAATAGCTAATATTATCCACAAATAAGTCATTTTTGATTTTGACATTTTCTCTTTTTTATATAGGCATTATTAACTTTTTAAGTTTTTAAACATATCTTTAATTAAGTTTATTTCTTGCTCTGGCATATATTAAGCTTGTATTTCTTTGATCTTTTCCCAATAATTCAGCTATTTCACTATTTTTATATCCCTTAATTCTAAGATAATTAATTATAGATTCAAAAATACTTAGTTTTCTGTTTGATATTATATTTATTGGAATTGTTATTTTAGACTCGTTATTTATTATTTTCCCTTTATTCTTATTTATTGCATTATGATAATTTAATGCAATTGTTCTTTGATCTCTATTTAATACCTTAGAAATTTCTGAAAATCTCATTTGTTTCTTTTCTTTAAGATATTTACATATTATTTCAGCTGCCCCAATATTTCCTTTAAATATTGAAATTGGTATTGTTATTTCTTCAATATTGTCTTTTTCTTTATTCTCATTAATGATTACCTCAAATTCAATTCCATATTTTTCTTTGATTTCTTCATTTAATCTTTTTAATAATTTTTCTTTTTTCTTTTTTCTTTTTCTTATTACTAAAACTGCTAAAAATAATCCTATATCCCAAGGATTTCCTTGAGATGTTGTTGAACTATAACTTTGTGCACTTATTCCTGTTGGGATATTCATACAATATTTTATATCTCTAAAATTATTTGTTCCTGTTCCATCATTTATTTGAATTTGTACTCCTGTTATTTGTACTCCTATATTATCTATTAGTTGATCTCCTGTTGTACATACATTTGGAGATGATGTTAATCCAACTCTTATATCTGATGCAGAAATTTGTTGACTAGGAATAATATTTCCAATTAAATTTCTTGAAGTAACTCTTATATTTGAAAGTGCATTTCCTATATTTGTAATCCTTGTGCTTGGAGAATTTACATCATTTTGTCCAGGGGTTGTTGCTCCAAAACTTAGTGCATTTGGATTTATTGAAACTCCAATTAATTGATCAACATCAAAAGTTGAGGATAATTGAGCTGTCGATGTTGCTTGATCTTGAATGCTAACCTGAACATTCCAAGTTCCAAAACCATCGTAATACTGCATTGTAACAGTACAAGTATATGTTTTTTGGGTTGCTGTTTGAGATTGTAGGTTACATCCTCCCGGTATTGAATTTCTAGTAGCTTCTCCTGCTTTAGTAAAAGTTACCGAAGCTGTTGCATCATTTAGGTCTGAAGCCCCATT
>Ga0209514_10009818_pt1 | contig 10443 bp, 11 predicted proteins | sample Subgrocontami58m_FD_187452 | JGI IMG/M metagenome (GOLD analysis project Ga0209514, IMG submission 187452) | Subsurface groundwater microbial communities from S. Glens Falls, New York, USA - GMW37 contaminated, 5.8 m (SPAdes) (version 3) | ecosystem: Environmental > Aquatic > Deep subsurface >...
GGCGGGAGCGCCGAGATACAGCCAGGCGAGCAGGCGAAGACCGAGCGGGACACCGCCGATGACCGCCGCGCCGAACGCGAGCAGCGCGAACGGCCGGTACACCGCGGCCTCGCGCGGCGGCGGCGTCACCGCCGGCCGAGCGCGAGCTTCGCGCTTTCCGGCAGTCGCCGGAGCGTCCACATCGCGAGCGTCCCGAGGAACGGGCCGGGCGCCAGGAACAGGAACGCGAACGCCCAGCCCCACGCGTCGGCCATGACGGGCACGAGGCGCGTCGACACGAGCGTCAGCGTGAACCCGACGCAGGTCTGCAGCGACAGCGCCGTGCCGATGTACTCGCGCGGCGCGAGCTCGCTCACGGACGTGGAGAACTGCGCGGAGTCCGCCACGATCGTGAAGCCCCAGACGAGCGCGACCAGCACGAGCAGAACGGGCGACCCGAAGACGAGCCCGATCACCGCGGCGGACGTGCCGCTCGCCACCATCGCGATCATCGTCGTCGCGGTGCGGCCGACGTGGTCGGCCAGGCGCCCCGCCAGGATGCAGCTCACCCCGCCCGCCGCGATGACGACCGCGGTGACGAGGCTCCCGACCCGCGGCGCGGCGCTGACGCCGGCGCGGCTGAACGCCTCGACGAGGTAGAGCCCGATCCAGCTCCACATCGCGTAGAGCTCCCACATGTGCCCGAAGTACCCGAGGTTCGCGAGCAGCACGCCGCGATTCCGCAGCAGCACGCCGACGCAGCGCGGGTCGAACGGCGCGCGCGCCGTCGCATACGGACCATCGCGCACGAAGAGGATCATGATGCCCGCGCCGACCAGCGACGCGACCGACGTCGCGACGATCACGCGCGGCCACGCCAGGCCGCCGACGAAGTTCAGGAAATGCGGCGCGGCGCCCCCGAACGTCAGCGCACCGACGAGCGTGCCGACCGCGAGCCCCCGATGCTGGATGAACCAGCTCGCCGCGAGCTTCATGCCCGGCGGGTACGTGCCCGCCATGGCGAGACCGGTCACGAAGCGGCACGCGAGCACGGCCGGCAGCGAGTCGATCGCCGGAAGCAGCGCGAGGTTCGCCGCGGCGCCGACGACGGCGCAGACCGCGAACAGGCGCCGCGCGCCGAGATAGTCGGCCAGCGTCAACGCCGCGGACAGCGCGGTGCCGACGACGAACCCGAGCGTGACGGCCATGGAGAGCCACGCTTTGGCGGCGTCGTCCATCCACGCCGTGCGCAGCGCCGGGATCACCGCGGTCGCGGAGAACCAGAGCGACAGCGCGCCGAGCTCGGCGAGCGAGATCCAGCCGAGCATCCTCCAGCGGTCGGCGTCGGGCTCGGTGCGGGCGGCGGCGGTGCGCGGTTCGGTCCGGGCCATCGCGTGGGATAGCATGGCCCGGGAGGATCGCATGCGCTACTTCGAGGACTTCACGCCGGGCGAGGTCATCGAGCTCGGCAGCCGCGGCATCACGAAGGACGAGATCATCGCGTTCGCGAAGGAGTTCGACCCGCAGGTGTTCCACACCGACGAGGAAGCGGCGAAGCAGACGTTCTACGGCGGACTGCTCGCGAGCGGCTGGCACACCGGATCGATCATGATGCGCCTGCTGTACGACGGCGTCGTGAAGCACGCGGTGTCGCTCGGATCGCCGGGCGTCGACGAGCTGCGCTGGGTCAAGCCGGTGCGGCCGGGCGACATGCTCTCGGGCCGCATGACGGTCCTCGAGTCGGTCCCGTCACGCAGCAAGCCCGATCGCGGCATCGTGAAGTCGCTGATCGAGCTTCGCAATCAGCACGGCGAGATCGTGCTGACCTCGAAGGGCATGAGTATGCTCGCGCGGCGGCCTACGACGTCAGGCGCAGGACGTTGAAGGCCGGCACCGGCTTCAGCAGTCCCTTCAGCGTGAGCGCGCCGACTTCTTCGACGTCCGCGAGCGCCTCGACGGCGTTCGCGACGCGCGAGCTCACGAGCACCTGCCCGCCCTTCGCCTCGCCGCACAGGCGCGCCGAGAGGTTCGTGACCGTTCCGATCGCGCCGTAGTCCCACCGTCCCTCGAACCCGATCGCGCCGATCGTCGCGTAGCCCTGCGAGATGCCGACGCCGAGCGCGAGATCGAAGCCCTGCTTGAGCCAGCGGCGGCGGAGCTCCTCGACGCGCTCGCGCATCGCGCACGCCATGCGGATCGCGCGCTCGGCGGCGTTCGGGACCGGCACGGGATCGTTGAAGAACACCATCATCCCGTCGCCGGTGAACCGCTCCAGCGTGCCTTCGTGCTCGACGATGAGCTGGCCCATGGCGGCGTGGTACTCGCGGAGCACGCCCATGACTTCCTCGGGCTCGGCGGTCTCCGCAAAGGCGGTGAAGCCGCGCAGGTCGAGGAACACGACCGTGATCTCGCGCCGGTGCGTCTTCAGCGGATCGTCGGCGCCGCCGTGCAGGATCGCCTCGGCGAGCTGGGGGGAGAAGAAGCGCTTCAGGCGGGACAGGCGCTCGAGCTCCGAGACCTGCTCCTGCACGCGCTGCTCGAGACTCTGGTTGAGCGCGCCGAGCTGATCGTGCAGGTCCTTCACGCGCAGCAGTGAGCGGACGCGCGCGAGGAGCTCGGCCTGATTGATCGGCTTGGTGAGGAAGTCGTCGGCGCCGGCCTCGAGGCCCTTGACGCGCTCCTGCGCGGGATCGAGCGCCGTCACCATCACCACCGGCAGCGTCGCCGTCCGCGGCTCCGCACGGATCTTGCGGCAGACGTCGTAGCCGTTGATGTCCGGCATCATGACGTCGAGCAGCACGAGATCCGGCTGCGCCGCGTTCACCTGATCGAGCGCCTCGCTGCCGCCGCCCGCGGTGATGACCTCGTAGCCCTTGAACTTGAGGATGTCGGCGAGCAGGCGGACGTTCTTCTCGACGTCGTCGACGACGAGCACGCGGGCCGGCGTGTTCACGTCGTCTTCTCCAGGACGCGCTGCACGGTCGCGAAGAATTCGCGCACGCTGATCGGCTTGCCCTGGAACGCGTCGAACCCGGCGTCGACGATCTTCTGGCGGTCCTGCGCCATGACGGACGCGGTGACGGCGATCACCGGGATGTCGCGCGTCGCCGCATCCGCGCGCAGCTGTCCGAGCGCGGTGATGCCGTCGATGCCGGGCAGCTGGATGTCCATCAGGATCAACGCGGGACGATGCTCGCGTGCGAGGCGGACGCCGTCCTCGCCGGTCTCGGCTTCGATCGTGCGGTAGCCCTTGAACTGGAGCGTGTCGCGCACCAGCTTGCGGTTCTTTTCGTTGTCTTCGACGATCAGGACGAGCTCGTTGGCCATGGCCTCACCGGGAGTGTGAACGTGAAGGTCGAGCCCTCGCCGGGCGCGCTCTTGAGCCAGATCGCGCCGCCGTGCAATTCCACGAAGCGCTTCGTGAGCGCGAGGCCGAGCCCGGTGCCTTCGCGCTTGCGCGCATAGTCCGTGCCGACCTGGCGGAATTCCTCGAACACGGCCGCCTGATCCTCCGGCGCGATGCCGATGCCCGTGTCGGTGACGGCGATTTCGACGGTGCCGTCCGTCAGGCCCGCGCGGAGCGTGACGCGGCCGCCTTCGGGCGTGAACTTCACCGCGTTCGACAGCAGATTCAACAGGATCTGCTTGAACTTCCGCTCGTCGCCGGCGAACTCGCCCAGCCGCTCGTCGACGTCGGCCTCGAGCCGGATCGCGTGCGCGTCGGCGCGGCCGCGCACCAGCGTCATCGCGTTCTCGATGGCCTGCGGAAGATCGAACCGTGTGACCTCGAGCTCCATGCGCCCGGCTTCGATCTTGGCGAGGTCGAGGATGTCGTTGATCAGCGACAGGAGATGGCGGCCGGACGAGTAGATGTCGCGCAGGTACTCGTCCTGCTTCTCGTTGATCTCACCGAACATCCTCTCCAGCAGCACTTCCGAGAACCCGATGACCGCGTTGAGCGGCGTGCGCAGCTCGTGCGACATGTTCGCGAGGAACTCGGACTTGTGCCGGTTCGCGACTTCGAGCTGGCGGCTCTGCTCCTGGATCTCACGGAACAGCCGCGCGTTCTGGATGGCGAGCGCGGACTGGTTCGCGAACGTCTGCATGAGATCGACGGTCTCCTGCGTGAACGCCCCGGGCGCCCGGCGGCTCACGACGAGCCCGCCGACGACGCGGTCTTCCTGGATCATCGGCACGGCGAGCAGGGCGCGGTACCCGCCGCTGACGAGCGCGTCGCGGAGCGGGCTCTGGTACGCGTGCTCCTGCAGGATGTCGGGCACCTGGACCGGCGCGCGCGTCTCCATCAATCGGCCGACCGCGCCTTCGCCGACGTGCAGGATGGCCGCGCGCTGGGTCTCGAGGAGCTCGGCGGTGATCTGCTGCGTCGCGCGCACGCGAAAGCCCCGGACGGCCTCGTCGTACTCGTAGATCGAGCATCCGTCCGCCGCGGCGAGCTGGCTCGCGCGGCTCACGACCGTGTTGAGCACGCGGTCGAGGTCGAGCGTCGAGCTCACCGCGCGGCTGACGTCGCCCAGCGCGGTGAGCTGGTCGACGCTGCGCGCGAGGTCTTGCGTGCGCTCCTGCAGCTCGGTGAACAGACGCACGTTCTCGATCGCGATGACGGCCTGGTCCGCGAACGTGCTGAGCAGGTCGATCTGCTTCGGCGTGAACGGACGCATCTCCAGGCGGCGAATCGTGATGGTCCCGAGCACGGCCCCTTCGCGCATCAGCGGAACGACGAGGACGGTCCGGAACCCGGTCGCCTCGTGAAGGCTCCGCGTCTCGAGATATTCGCCGCGCTCGAACTCGGCGACGATGTCCTCGACGTGCACGATCCGGCGCTCGAGGGCCGCGCGGCCGGTCGGCGTGTTCCGCGTCAGGACGCGTGAGGGACTGACACTCGTGATGGAGCCGACGTGCGCCACGCGATGGTAGACGTCTCCGTCGAGCCTGCCGATGATCGCGTCCGCCGCGCCGCACACGCGGGCGGCGCTTTCGGCGACGGCGTCGAGCACGGGCTGGACGTCGGTCGGCGACGTCGAGATGACGCGGAGGATTTCCGCGGTCGCCGTCTGCTGCTCGAGGGCTTCCATCACCGCGCGGTTCTTTTCCTGCAGCTCGGTGAAGAGCCGCACGTTCTCGATGGCGATGACCGCCTGGTCGGCGAACGTGCGGAGCAGCTCGATCTCCCGTGGCGCGAACGGGCCCGGCTCGGCGCGGCTGACGGAGATAAGCCCGATGGGCTGGTTCTCGCGCAGCATGGGGACCGCAAGGTTCGCGCGCCAGCCACGCATGCGCGCGGCATCGCGGAGTTCCGGTGGAGCATCCTGCTCCACGTCGACGACCATCTTGATCTCGCGATCGAGGATCGCCTCGCCGATGAATGTGCCAGGCCGAACGGGCCAGGGGAACACGTCGCGCAACGCGTCGCCGGACCCCGGGAGCCCCCCGTGGGCCGCGGCCAGGTGGAGCTCGTCCCGTTGCAGTCTCAGCACGACGGTCGACCATCCGCGAAGCAAGCGCGTCGCGCTTTCCGCGATCGCGTCGAAGACGGGCTGAACGTCGGTGGGCGAGCTGGAGATGACCTTCAGGATCTCGCCGGTCGCGGTCTGCCGCTCCAGCGCTTCCGTCACCGCGCGGTTCTTCTCCTGCAGCTCGGTGAACAGCCGCACGTTCTCGATCGCGATGACGGCCTGGTCCGCGAACGTCTTCAGCACGGCGAGCTGCTTGTCCGACAGGGGGCCCGGCGTGAGCCGCACGACGCTGAGCACGCCGATCGCCGCGTCGCCGCGGACCATCGGCATGATCGTGATCGCCCGATACCCGCTCGCGAGGAAGTTCCGGCTCCCGGCCAGCCATTCCGGCGGCGCGTTCTGGACGTCGGGGACATCGACGATCGTGCGATCGAGGATGGCGACGGCGTGCATGTACTCCCGGGTCAGCGGGAACGGGAAGCGGCGGCGCCAGGCCTCCGCCCGCTCCGGATTCGACTCGGCGACGGCGGCCGCACGAACGGTCTCTCCGTCGGGAAGCGCGACGCTGATCGCCGCGCCGGAAAACAGCTTCAGACCGCTCTGGACGATCGATTCGAACACCGGCTGGACATCGGTCGGCGAGCTCGAGATAACGCGCAGGATCTCCGCGGTGGCGGTCTGCTGATCGAGCGACTCGGACAGCTCGCGCGTCCGCTCTTCCACGCGACGCTCCAGCGTCGCGTACGACTCCTGCAGACGGGCCGTCATCTCGTTGAACTGCGCCGCCAGCGCCTGGAGCTCGTCGCCCGTCCGTACGTCCAGGCGATGCCTGAGCTCACCGGCGCCGATACGCGCCGCACCTTCCTGCAGCGTGTGGATCGGACGCACCATGCGCCGCGCGAGCACCACGCTCGCGATCAGTGACGCCGCGACGCCGAGGAGGATCAGCAGGATCGTCCGCGTCACCGACGCCCGGAGCGGCACCAGCGCTTCTTCGATCGGCTGCTCCACGAATACCGCCCACCGGAGCGGCTTGATGACGGAGTACGCGGCGAGCACCTCGCGGCCCTGCACGTCGATGGCGCGCGGCACCTCGCCGGCCGCGCTCCCCGCGAGCGCCGCCTGGATGTGCGGCAGCGCGGCGAACGACGTCTTCTGCAGCACCAGGCTGATGTCCGGATGCGCGACCAGGTGGCCCTGCCCGTCGACGACGAAGGCGCGGCCGGACTTGCCGACCTTGATCTCCGACACGACGTCCCAGATGAACTTGAGGTTGACCTCGGCGATGATGACGCCGGCGCCGCCGCTGACCGGCATGGCGATCGTCATGTACGGCTCGGATTCCTTCCGGAAATAGACGGGTCCGAACCACGTGCGGGAGCGGGCCTCGGTGAATCGGGGCTTGTCGGCGAAGTCGGTCTGGCTGTCGATGACGTCCATGGACAGCCGCGAGATCCGGAGCCGCTCCTTGCCGGTCGCGTCGAGGTGCTGGAGCTCGGTGATCGCGGCCACCTGACGCTGCAGCCGGTAGAAGTCGATGCGGCGCTGTTCGAGCGCCGCCGACGGCGCGACGAGCTGCGGCTGCGTCGTCCATCCCATCTGCCGCTCGATCTCGCGCACGAACGTCTCGATGCGCGCCGCCGCGCCGATCGCCTTTTCGTTCTGGAGGGCGAGGAGCGACGCGCGCGCCTCGTGATAGCTGAACCACAGCTCGATGCCGCCGCTCGCGAGCAGCGCACCGCTCACCAGCGCCACGAGCACGACGACGTACTTGAGGAAGAGACCGCGGCGGGCAATCACCGCGAGACCGCTGGACGGGGTGCTACCGGCGTCACGGGGCTACGTTAGCACGCGGGGGCTGCCCGCTTGCGCGGGCGGTCAGCGCTGCCGGCGCACGCCGTTCAGGCGGGTCGGACCCTCTGCCACAACGCCTGGGCGTCCCCGGGCAGCATGCCGACGGTCGCGTCGACCTCGGTGACGATCGAGGCGCCGTTCGCAAGACCGATCAGCTGCGTGATGTCCCACGCGTCCTGCGGTCCGCCGGCATAGAGCTTGAGCAGCACCAGGTCGCGGGGTCGGACGACCATCAGCGGCACACCGTCGACTTCGCCGGGGCCGGCGGCGGCGATGGCGGCGGCCTGCCAGGCGTGCCGGCCGACGACGACGTCGAGCGGTCCACCGCTCCGCGCACGGGCCCGGACGACTCCGGCCAGCGGATCGGTCGCGTCGCCACGCCGGATATCGACCGACACGTCCCCGCCCGACGACCAGTAATCCTGGGTCAGGCAGCGACGGTCGGTCACGAGGAGGTCGAGATCGGCGGTGGACCGGCTGACGCCGTGGACCGCCATCGCACCGGCGCCGATCAGCGCGAACGGCGTTCCGTGCTCGCGCAGGACGCGCGCAACGGACGCCAGCGCCGTCAACCGATGATGGCCCGCATGCACGCGGACGGGCGCCGACCGGCCTGGCGCTGGCGCTCGATGGCGCGAACGGCCTCGTCATGCGGGAGCTCGTGCGCCCGGCCGAACGCGTCGGCGTCACGCTCGCCCAGCGACAAGGCGAGGGCGACACGGTCCGACGCGCTCAGCCGCATCACCGCCTCGCGGTCCTGGTACCGAAGCTCATCCGCGACGCTGCGCATGAGCCGACTATAGCAGCGCGCCGGCGATCAGCCGTCGAGGCGCCGGAACAGCAGATGCCGGCGGTTCGACGTGTACGGCCGCACCTCGCCGGTCCAGCGACCCTTGTCGACCGCCTTCGCCCACTGGTCGCTCACCAGCACCGACGGGCTCTCGAGCTCGTAGAGCGCGAGATACCGCGGCTGGTCCTCGACGACGATCGTCTTCTTCTCGCCGCCGATGATCATCGTGAGCGGTTCGGTCCTGAAGCGCGCGACGGACACGACGCCGGGCACGCCCTGGAGAATCGGGATGTGCTCCTTGTCGTAGATCTCGTTGAAGAGCGCTTCCTTGTCCGGCGTGACGTCCATCGACACGTGGAAGAGATACCGCGATGCCATCGGCGCCTCCTACTGGAGCGGCGAGAACTTCGTCGGCCGCCAGATCTTGTTCACGACGCGCTCGACCAGCGGGCCGTTCATCTCGCTCTGCTTCTTCGCTTCCTGCCACTCGGGATCGGCCACGAAGGCGTCCCACGCCCGCTGCCGGTGCGCGAGGTCGTCGAACGCGCAGATGTAGGTGAGCTCGCTCGTGTCGCCGATGATCGTGTCCCAGAAGCCGACAACCTTGATGCCGTGCTTCGCGAAGAGGCGCATCGTGACGTCGTTGAATCGCTTCTGGATGTCGGGCATGCGGCCGGGCATGACGTAGTACGCGCGGTACTCGTAGATCATCTGGTCCTCCCTGCTGTGGCGGTTAGCGACCCTGGAAGATCGGCGGGCGCTTCTCGAAGAACGCGCGGCGTGCCTCGGCGGCGTCGTCCGTCGCGAAGGCGCGGCGGATGTTCGCGAGCTCGTACCGGAGCTGCGCTTCGAGGTCGATGGCCGTCGCGCGCGTGACGCCGCGCTTGGTCAGCCGGCTCGCGATCGGCGCGCGATCGGCGAGGAGCGCGCAGTATTCGGCGAGCCGCGCCTCGAGGCGATCGTCGTCGGCGACTTCGCCGGCGAAGCCCAGCCGCAGCGCCTCCTCGGCGCCGACGTCGCGGTTCTCGAGCAGGAACCGCATCGCCTGCTCGTAGCCGATCGCCTGCGGCAGCGTCCACGTGAGCCCGCCGTCCGGTGAGCCGCCGATGCGCGGATAGCCGGCCACGAAGCGTGCGCTCCGCGCGGCGATGCGGATGTCGGCGGCCATGGCGAGCGACAGCCCGGCCCCGGCGGCGACACCGTTGACCCCGGCGACGATCGGCTTGTCGCAGACGTGGCGCAGGACCAGCGCGAAGCGCCCGACCCACGAGATGTCGTCCATCAGACGCTCCTGGGGCGGCAAGGGCGACGTGTCTTCGCCGGGTCCGGTCAGATCGAGTCCGGCGCAGAACGCCTTGCCGGCGCCGGTGAGCGCCACCACCCACACGGCGTCGTCGTGCGCGGCCTGTTCGACCGCGGTGACGACGGCCCACGCGAGCTCGTGGCTGAGCGCGTTCATCTTCTCGGGGCGATTGAGCCGGATCGTGCGCACCCGGCCCTTGTCTTCGATCCGTACGACTGGAGCCATGCGCGTCCTAATAGAGCCGGTTGCGGTAGCCGTCTTCGAGGCGCGCCTGGAGCGATTCGAGGGTCTCGTTCGCCGGCTTCGCCTGATCGAAGAACACGCGCGCGGGCCCGGGCATCGCGGAGACGTCCGGCCACGTGTCCGGCTTCCAGAGCCCCGAGCGGCGGAACGCCTTGGCGCAGTGGAAGAAGACTTCCTCGATCTCGACGCCGATCGCGAGGTGCGGCCGCTTGCCGCCGACGCTCATCCGTTCGAGCAGCTCGGCGTCGCGCAGGATCCACGCGCGACCGTTGATACGCAGCGTCTCGTCCTTGCCGGGCACGAGGAAGATGAGCCCGATGTGCGGGTTGGCCAGGATGTTCCGCATCCCGTCGAGCCGCTTGTTGCCGGGACGATCGGGAATCACGAGATGCCGGTCGTCCAGCACGAGCACGAAGCCGGCGGGATCGCCCTTCGGCGAGACGTCGAGCCGTCCGTCGCGGTCGGACGTCGCGAGCAGCGCGAACGGCGACTTCGCGAGGAACGTGCGGCAGTGCTCGTCGAGCCGGTCGAGCTGCTTCTTGAGCGCGAGCTCGCTCGGCTCACCGAGCATCGCGCGCAGCTCGTCCAGCGAGGTGACCACGTCCTTGAAGGGCTCGCTCATGTCGTCGCTCCTCTCAGTACCGGTCGACCACGGTCACGCCAACGGTGGCATAGCTGTCCATCGACGCGATGACCGCGCCGGCTTCCTCGAGCGCGACCGTCCGGCTCACCAGCTTCTTCGGCGCGAGCTTGCCGCTCTCGACCATGCGGAGCATCGCGCCGTAGCGCGGCGCCTGCAT
>Ga0209514_10009827_pt1 | contig 10434 bp, 10 predicted proteins | sample Subgrocontami58m_FD_187452 | JGI IMG/M metagenome (GOLD analysis project Ga0209514, IMG submission 187452) | Subsurface groundwater microbial communities from S. Glens Falls, New York, USA - GMW37 contaminated, 5.8 m (SPAdes) (version 3) | ecosystem: Environmental > Aquatic > Deep subsurface >...
TTTGATGGCACAAAAATCTTTGATTTTTGTTGTGCTCAAGAATTGTTTTTTCTTTTCTATGAATTAAAAATAAAGATTTAATGAAAAAAACAATTCTTGACACCTTGAGAAAATTAGGCTATTTGTCAGTTGTAATTATAGGAAATAACATTAATTTTCGTATATTTTTAATGTCATTTCCTATCTAGCAAATAACCCGATTATATCCGATTATTGAAGTTATTTGCTATAAGATAGTTTTCTTTGTGACTTCTCAGCCGTTAGCAGATACGGTAGAGTTATTTTCTCGTATCCCAACTCTCACTCTGATAAAATGCACAAACAAGGGCACATGCAGGTCTTCCGTCGGATTTTATGCCCGTAATCTTTTTATGAATCTCGCCATATTTTTGAGTCCTGTATTTTTTCATATCCTCAAGAGATTTCTGAATTAACTTGTTTACCTCTTCTTCAGAGGAACCATGATGTTCTACAAATAACCCTCCTCCAGTTTTATCATTTTGAACCCATCCAATACCTGCCCAAGCTTCTTCTCCTTCTTTATCAGCAGAGGCATTTGCTAAAACTGCGTACAATTTATAACCATGCTCTCCGATAGCATTCCTGTCTATTTTCTCAACAACAACTTTACTTCCATCGGGAATCACAGAACTCAATTCTAAGATATTATAGTTGGCTACGCCTGCATCAAAAAGAGCCGCATCAAATGCACCTTTCTCTGTGCGGCCAGAACCAATCCCATCAGTTACATATATATCCATCTCGTTTAGTTATTGTATATTATAATCCTAGAATTATCAATTTATTCTTTTTAAACTTTTTCCCTTCTTTTATTTTATCGACGCAAAACTTTCAGCCACAAGCAAAGGAAAAACGATTGTCGCATCAACAAAGACCTTCACACTTTTTCCTTCTCCTAAAATTTTTCCCCAAGAAATTGCTTCTTCAGGCAATGCACCAGCATCACTCCCATCAAATTCCTGCGCAGTATTGATATAAACTGCATAATCAGCGCCATTTCTTAACATGTTTGCATTTAATATTGCGTGTTTCATAACTCCGCCTCCCAAAATTATAACTCCAGATTTCTTCAATCCAATAGTCATATTATTAAATTCAACAATATCTTTTACAATATCCAAAACAAAATCCTCATGTCGGGAACGTTGAAAACCGCACCTTTCAAGGTGCGGTCGTTCCCGAGCATCCGAAAAACGAGCGCCGAATAAACCACTGCTTTCAAGCCGTGGCAGCGCATCGTTTTTCTGATGTTTAAACTGTGCAAAATAGATATTATCCCCCAAAGCTCCGTCGGTAATTGCAGGGCAATAAATTCTTATCTTATTTTTCCATGCCCAATAGCAAATGCTTTTCTCATCATTTATCTTCTCTCCTAATTTCCATATTAAATCCCCCGGGCTGAAAATTCTTCCAGTCTTTTTTTGTTCTCCCCACATTTCCTGAATAATTGGCTGCACAAACTCCTCAAACTCAATATATCGATTATTTGGAGCGTAAATATTCCCGATTCTATTAATTCCCCTTTTCCTTAATTCTTTCCCTGAAGCCCTAAAATCGCCTAAAGTAAAATCTCCAAGACATTTTATAATATCCTCTTCAATTCCTCCAGCAGTTGTCACAACCACATTAACCTTCTTATGTTTTACAAGCCATCTAAAAATATCTCTCAAACCAGAAGAAACCATATTTGAAGTATACCCTAAAAAGATAAAAGCATTTTCTTTTATCATTTCCCTAGTTATTTCAATGGCTTTAGAGAGATGTATTGCTTGAAATCCAGTACTTCCATAACTCTTTATTATTTTTTCAAATTCAACGCCCTCGTCAAAATCATATCCTTCTATTCTAACTCCTCTTTCTTCTTCGCTTCTCCTCAATAAGTTTTTCCTTGCAATTTGTTCTTTATCCGATAAGCCCATTCTAATCTCCCCCGAGCCTTCTCTGCACACTAGAAAACCATTCAACTGCTTTTTTCAATTCATGAGCGTCAAAGTCAGGAAAATATACCTCGGTAAAATACAACTCCGCATACGAGCTCTGATAACTCATCAATCCTGAAAGCCTTTGTTCCCCTCCAGTTCTTATTATCAAATCTGGATCAAGAATACCATTAGTATCCAAATATCTTTCAAATTCCTCTTGATTAACCTCTTTTTTCTCATCCTTTAAAATTTTATTAACTGCCCTAACTATCTCGTCCCTCCCGCCATAATCTAGCAAAAACTGAACATTCAATCCGCTGTTCTTACCTGTATCTCTCTCAAACTCCTCCAATACTGAAACAACATTTTTGGGCAACCTATCCTTTCTCCCTATGTGCCTAAATTTAATTTTTTTATTTTTGGCGTATTCTTTTAAACTGTTTATTGATTTAAAAACAAGATCAAAAATAAAAGCTATTTCTTCCTCAGACCTCTTCCAATTCTCAGTTGAAAACCCCCATAAAGAGAAATATTTTATTCCCAATCTCGAAGCTTCATCCAATAAAGAAGTTATATTCTCAAACCCTGCAGATTTCTCTACACCTTTTAGTATCCCCAAACCTTTCTCCCTCGCCCATCTTCTATTCCCATCAGGTATTATAGCAACATGAACAGGTATTTTGTTTATCATATAAAACTAACCAAAAAAGCTTTTTTAAAGCTTCCGAATTGAAAATACAGAGCATTCCGATAATTGTGTCAGATTCTTTATCGGAATCTCTGTTTATACAATCCCTAAACTATCTGACCTTATCATCGGGATTGTCTATATAGTTATGAAGCAACTCCTTGAATAAAACCAGTTGTTGTTAACTGTTGAGTTTGCCCCTCGCGGCTATACTCAATTATTATATTTCCCTGATATTCATCACCATTATTAAATTTGCAACTTTCTCCATTAACCGTAAATGTTTTAATCTCTCCAGCTTGGATAGTTTGTTCAGAATTAAATAAACAACTCTGCCCATTTCCTGAAACAATAATTGACTTAATTATATAGTTTTCTCCTGCCTTATTTTCTAATCCTAGATTAATATTATCTTGCCTTGCGCTTATAACAGATGAATTTGCATAAAATGGTGCACTTACTACAAATCTACTTTTGCCATAATCTATATTAGAAGGCTTAAAATAAGTAAAAATAGAGAAAAGCACAATCAAAGCATAAGCTATTGACAACACTCCTCCAATAATCCCCAATACTAAGCCTGTTGTTGCAATACCATTTGAATAACGTTTCTTTTGTATAATTGAAAAAGTAATTGCTAAAATAGAAAAAATAAAACTAACCCCTGTAAAAAATAATAAAATTCCTATAATAGACAAAACCAAAGCAGCTATGCCAAATCCATTACTTTTATTTGATTCAAGCATATTCAATTTAGATAATTTATCTTTTTAAATTTATCTTATTGAATGTTTTTTCATGTCAATAATGAAATCTTCTTTCATAATTTTTATGGTCAAAATACTCAACAATTGCGGCTACAATTTCCATATTATTTGGAGTCAATATAGTATAGACTAGCCTCCATCCTTCGGGCAGAGGATACCACCACAAATTTTCAATCCTAAATTCTTTCGTATATTCCTTGGGAATCAATTTCTTAGGAATGTTTTCTCCCCAAAAAGCATTTTCCTTTAAATCTTCCATGCATTTTCGTATTGCCAATTTTAACCAATTATTCTCTTCTAAAGAATTAAACTCATTTTCCAATTTGTCATTAATAAAAATTACTCCGTCTGCAGGTTTTACTAAACGCATATAAATTAATATCTCTTTCTATTTATAAATCTCTTTGCTAATTCGGGATTCCAAATATAAACAACATAATCATTTTTATCAATGCCTATTTTGTTATTATCCCACAAGTATTTTAAAATAACATTAAATGTGCCCCACATCATTTTCTTTGGCAGTTTTTGAAATAACTCGGTTTTTTTATACTCTCCAGAGTTGTCTTTAATAAATTCCTCAGCCATTATAATTGTATCTAATCTAGGGCTTCTCACAATAATATTCTCAACATTAAAGCTAACTTGTTCTTGTTCTGCCATCTTATTTATCTATTGATAATATAATCATTTGATATATAAATCTTCCTATCTTTAAATTTCCTTTTCCAACAACTCTTTAAACTTTCCCAAATCATCCGCCTTAATCCTAGCTCCAACAGCATCTTCATGTCCTCCCCCTGTCCCTGAAACATCTTTCAATATCTTCTCCAAAATTTTTTTTACATTTTTCCCTCTTAAAGAAATATTTGTAATATTCCCATTTTTATAAGCTACAGCAACATATTTCCCAGGATTTCGATACAATAACTCATTAGACAAATCAGAACTAATGCTCAAATCTCCAGAATATTCAAAAAATATAAGCTTATCCTTGACAAAAGTCTTCGCCCCGTCAATTAAAATATCATATTTCTTTTTCACATCCCCATACCTCTTCCTAAAAAGATAATTAGTTGGTTCCTCCGCAAAAACGTCTCCAGGATTTTTGCAAGCTATCAAAAAATTCTGCAATCTAACAACATTACTCACGCTATCCTTCAAGCCAAAATTAAATGCCCTAGCTATCCTCCCAATTTCCGTTCCAAAATAAGCATCAAATGGATCTTTAACCTTGCCCCAAAAATCAGGATATTCCTTTTTAAACTCTGCAACAAATTCTGGAAGATAATGATCATATATGCATCCAACAACCGCCAGCCACAAATCCTCTTTTCTCTCACTAACTTTATAAGACCAGTATGTCACCGGCTCAAAACTCTTATCTTTCCCATGATTTAATGCAGGGTTGTAAATAAAAAGATGTTTAAACTCTTTCTCACTTATATCGGATTGTATTTCGTGATGGTCAATCCAAACCATCGTCAATCCCATTTTATCCAACTCCTCAACAAACTCTCTCGAAACAACAGGTTTATCTAAAACAAAAACATAATCTGCATTAAGTTCCTGCGCCTTCTTAGCGTAACTCGCATTCAAATCAGGAAAACTTTTTACAGCGACGCCCTTCCCCCTTCCAATAAACTTTCTTAAAATAACATAACTGCATAAACCATCAGCATCGTTATCATAAAAAAATAAAGGGTTTTGCGCCTTTTCAAGATGTTCTCTTATCTCCATAAGTTGTTTTTCAGATAACATCAAACTTAATGAAATAAGTTATATTTAAGCTTGTCTGATCAATACAAAATTCCGCCGTAATTATCTTCCTTGAAAAGAAGTTTAATCTCATTTATATCTTCAACTGTATTCAAATCACTAGCTTTTATCTTTGCTTTAGATATAGTATACAAAGCATCATCGATATACAAGCTTCTCTCAACTTCATATCCCCAATTATAATATTTCTTAGATTCAACATTGTAATGAGTTACTTTTCCTCTAACCTTTATTTCTTTTTCATCTATATCCAACACATAAGCTCCCTGCCAGACAATCTCCCCATATGCCCAGCTAGGAACTTTTTCATATTGCTGCAAATAAGTTTGTTCATTTATTTTTGCCAATCTAACAGGCAATACTAAAACTCCTTTCTCTTTATTGAACAAAAATGCCTTATGATCATACAATGCGTTACTGTCTGTTCCCCTATCCCCGATAACTATCTTCGCCTGTTCTCTAGGATTTTCAACATCGCTAACATCAAACAGACTTATCTTTAACCCTTGGTACCATGCAAAGTCTCTTCCATTACTTTCATCATCAGTTGGCTCTGCAGTATCTTTTCCAATTCCGATTATATGGTTTTCATCATAAGGATGCAGATAATCTGAAAATCCCGGAATCTTCAAATACCCTAGCACTTTTGGATTTTCAGCATCGCTTAAATCTATAACAAAAAACGGATCTATTTTCTTGAAAGTTACTAAATATGCCCTATTTCCAATAAATCTCGCAGAATGTATTGTCTCCCCTTTTCCTAAATCCTCCAACTTCCCAATAACTTTCAATTCTTCATCTAAAACATAAATATTATTCTCACTTTTTCCATCCCAAACATTTCCAACAGTTGTAGCAATCCTAAAGTTTCCATTATACTCGTCCATTGAAAACTGATTCAGCACAGTTCCATAAACCTCTCCTTTCCCTTGGTAGCTTATATCTTCCTTATCGATGCTTATTTTATTAATAACTGTCCTCATATATTCTTTATTTATCTTTTCTTCAAGATTCCGCAAAGAGTCTCTTAATCTCTTATCAAAATTAGATTTTTCTTCACCCCTCAAACTATTAGAATAATCAATAGCTATCTTATACAAAGCCTCATATTTTTCATAAACGCTCTTATCACTATTTACGATTCTATCAACATCATCTTTCTTATCTTTATTTTCAGGCATGACAGGAATCAATCCCTCATTTATCATCATCTCGTATCTTGTCCTATAATCAATATATTTCTGATATGTCAAATAAATATTATTTTCAGAAACATATAAACTTCCAGAATTATCCATCAAATAAACTTCGGTTTCAAAATTCCCATTCCCTAAATTTAGTGCACTTACCGAAGTAAATGTATAACTTCCCGCATAATCAAAATAATATATCCTCCTTATAGGCATTTCTGCCTTAATTCCATTAACTTCATACATTGGCATTGGATAATTATAATTTGCATATTCATTTGATATCAAATAAACATAATCTTCTATCATCCTTGCATCCCTATAACTTCCGCTGACAGAATAACTATCCTCCAATTGAGGATCTTCTCTATCAGATACATCATAAACATCGATATGTGTTTTTTCCCGGTTATACCTTGGAGGCATGTAATCTGGAGCAAATCTTCCAACTCCTACTGCAGCAATTTTATTGCTTGCAGCACTATCCCCTCCAGAACCTTGTGCTTCTATTCCTCCGTCATCAATCTTTATCTCCTCTTGGTCTTGAGAAAATATTATTAATTTATCTCCATTTACAAAAATCTGGCTTATCGTTCTATTCAAGTCTATCTCACTAACAATCCACATCTCATTTGCAGGGAATGCGTTTACTATTACAACTCTATTATCCCCATAATTCCCGCTCACAATATAGATATATTTCTCATCATTCTTTACAATATCCGGTTCATCAACTCCCTCAACTTGAACATTTGTCCTTGAATAATCACCAGCAACTTCGTTAGCTCCGCTTCCAACCGAACCAGTAGATTCAGCAAATGATGCTTTTGCTACAGTAGTTGAAGGAGCAATACCTGAGACAGCCATACCTCTTTCATATAATCCATAATCTCTCCCTTCATCAGCATTTTTCTTCAAAAACTCCTTTAATTCATCATAACTCGAAAAACTCTTTAATCCCTGAACATTATTGCCAATTCCAGCCAATGTTTCTCCGTTCTCTCCATTATTAATTCTTTCAAAAATATTTTTATTCAAACTTAACCCAATTATAACAGCAAGTAATACAGCGAAAACAGCAATAAAAGGCAAGATGCTTTTCAAATAACTTAAACTCGGTTTGCTATCAGATGAAATAATTATATGTTTTCTCGTCATTTGATACATATCTATTCTCTTCCCCTTCTCACTCCAATATATCTTGTCAGACTTCTTTACAAGTCCTGCTTTTACAAGTTTATTTAGATTATACTCTGCGGTATTTAAAGGCATTCCTAAATTATCAGCAATTTCTTTCTCGCTAGCTTCTTTTCTGTCGGCCAAATAATCAATTATCTTTTTAGCAGTCTTGCTTTTCATAATCTCCGCTATATCTTTTGAATTCTCATCTCCCAATCCCATAAGGATAAATTTGTCGTCCATGATTTACAGAGAATTTGATTAATTGAGCTACTTTTCGTTTCAAATTCTCTGATTAGAGAATTCGAATGAATTGTATAATCAACCGAATTCTCTATAGCTAGAAATATCTTCTTTATAAACCAAGCGAAGACTTCAACTGGAATTGAAGTTACTCATCTGCCTAAAAAATATTTGTCTTTTTCATTGAGCAATTTTTCTCTAATCAATGTTATCAACTACAATCTAATAAGCAATAATGAATAATGTGCCAATCTAAAAGATGTAGTTGTTATTATATCCCAAGCAAATTAAGGTCTTCAAAGCATTGAAAGATTTATTTTTGCTTTTTCCTCTCCTTGCTTTTTTATATGCAAGAAATAAATTCTCCATAGAACAAATTCTTTTGTATAAATTATTATGAGTTTTCATTTTATAATGCCCTAGAGGAAGGCTATTCCAAGCGAGGCGCTGGTGTTGTTAGCATCCCTATTGCAATTCAGGTTAACCCTATTGGAATTCGCATTAAGCCTCGCGACAAAGATAGTCCATTCATTAAGTCACACCATAACTTTAATCTTCGCTCCAAACTTCCCCAAGGTTTTTCATAACTACCAATTATCATTATTGAATTTCATGGCTAAAAAACAAAGCACTATGAATGAACGTGTAACCTTTCGAGTCTTGTCTTTAATTTCCATTCTGTCGGAACGAACTCGATAATCCTCCAGGGTATATCTTCTAAATTTTCATACTTTTTATAATCTTGCTTATAAAAATCAAAAAATATATTAAATCATGCCTAAATTTTCGCGCGCACGACGTACCCCAAGCGAGGCGCTGGCGCTGCCAGCACCCCCATCGCAACTCAGGATAACCCCATTGGAATTCGCATCAAGCCCCGCGACACTTTCAACAACATTTTCAGGCTTTGAATTTAATCTCCAAAGATAAGCGGGAACTTTGTTTAACCATTGATAAACTTCATTTATTTGTTTCAAATCACTCGTTCCTAACAAAGATTGGTAAATTATAGGAGTCTTTGAATCTTTTACCCATTCATCCCCTCCAACAAAATTAATTGGAATTTCTTCCTTGTCAGGCATGTTATAATTATGTATTACCAAATCCTTTCCTTTAGGATTATATCTTATTCTTGTAGATGTTAACAACCATCTTGGTTTCATTTCATCATCAATGAATTTTCTTATTTCTTCAGTTTGAGGATTATTCCTGCCATTATACAAAGTAGTAAACAATGACTGATGAAATGCAATGCTCTCAATTCCAAAGTCATTGTTTTGCCTTGCGTTTAATGTATGAGCTATTAATTGGTCTTGAGTTCCTTTTAAGAATTGTTTAGATAAATCATAATTTCCAATTTTTCCCCTATAATTAACTCCTTCAATTCTCCAATAATCTCCCAATGTTTCTATTCTCGTTTCAGTTTTAGGTTCATTTCCCTTTTCCTTTTCAGCTTCTTCACCTTTCCCTTCCCCCTTTCTCTTTCTCTTTTTATCTTCATCTTCCATTTCCCTCAATATCCTATCCCTGTCAGCAAGAACTTCTTCTTTAGTGCTTAATCCTTTTATTACTGGTCTTAGCATTCTGTGTTTCATTTTATTCTCCTTCCTTTGTCTGTTCTCTACTTTTACTATGAACAATTCCATCAACATATTTTTTAAACCATTTCATATCAATTCCTGTACTTTTCTCAAACTCTTTAAAAGGATCAATTACTCTATAAGTTAATTTCTTTTTATTTGGTCCTGGCTTTTCAAGGTCATCTTTCAGCTCTTTAGAATATAATATCCTTTTCTTTTCAGATTTGCTGGCGTCATATTCTATAAACCTTGTTTCAGCTCTTCCATTATTAACAGCCTCGTCAATACTTCCATCCATATATTTTCTAATTGGTGTGATTTTATCTCTAAGCAATGTGATAACATCTCTCATCTGCTCCTGGTCCTCCCCTTGATATTTTGACATCACAGAAATTCCGTTTAAGTTTCCGTGATAAGTTGTAAATTTAAATGATTCCATTGCTAAATCAAAAGGATCTGTAATAACTTCTCCATATTTCAATTTAATCAAATAGTCAATTCCCAAAGCAAATTTCTTCAACGCCCCAGCAGTTCTTGTAGTTGATTGCTTTACAAGGGAGCACAAATCTTTATTTGCAAAAGTACAGCCATCACAATTTGAAGGCCATATTTTCTTTTTCTTTTCATCCTTATCTTTGTTGCAATATTCCAATCCTATAGAAAAAATTCTTATATATGCATCAAGCCAGGGGTCCCTTTGTGAAGCAGCCGCCTTAATTTTTTCATGTGCCGCTAATATTTTATCTGAAATATCTCTTATTGGTGCGAGTTTTGGCCTTCCAGATGATTCCATTGCATCAAGAGCGTCCCTGTCTCCATCAGTTAAATCGAAATAATCAAAATCAAAAGTTACCCCGTATCTGTTTAACAGCGCCCTGTTTATTTGAGAAGTTCCAGTAAAATCTCCGTTTACCCTATTTAAATTGCATGCAGACATCGGCTTTGCGTGAGATTGACTTATTTTTCTAATAGCTTTTCAAGAAGGTCTAATTTTTCTAATAAATTCTCTGCTGTTCCTATATATCTTATTGGCTTTTGAATTATCTTATCTTTCTCCCTTATAGA
>Ga0209514_10009830_pt1 | contig 10432 bp, 9 predicted proteins | sample Subgrocontami58m_FD_187452 | JGI IMG/M metagenome (GOLD analysis project Ga0209514, IMG submission 187452) | Subsurface groundwater microbial communities from S. Glens Falls, New York, USA - GMW37 contaminated, 5.8 m (SPAdes) (version 3) | ecosystem: Environmental > Aquatic > Deep subsurface >...
TTGACCACTCGCAAAATAATAAGTACCGCTGGATGCATACTCATTCATACGGTCATCTGTAAATGGCTTTTTTTCCTGAATATCCAATACTCGTCCGTCCGTCTCTCGCATAAAGGCATAATTTGTCTTTCCTAACATGTGGGGATGAAATCCTTTATAAGCAGGAATCGCACCGTCACAATTGCTTTGAGTTACAAACTCGCAAAAATGGGGCCAATTCCAATAACATGTGAAATCGGAATAATTCACAACTACTGGTTGATCTTGTTTTATTTGTTCAGCAATTTGTAAAACTGCATGAACTGGCCCAAACTTATGCGGATCAATTGCAACTATCCTACCTATTGGACAAAAACCATAAATTATCTCCTCCATTCTATAAGCAGGTTCAGAGAGGTGATCACGATTACAGATGAAAATAAAATCTTTTTCACCAGGGAACATTTCTATAACATACGCAATGATCGGCTTACCATCGATTTCAATCAATGGTTTTGGAATCGAATAACCAGCACGCCTAAAACGTTCGCCAAATCCAGACATCGGTATAACTATTTGTATTTCTTACCTCTAAATTGTTATTTGATACAGGAAAAAGTTCTTTTGAAAAGAATTCTTAATTTGTCATTTAAAAGGTTATTGATGAACTTCTTATTATATAATGTTTTAAAAGGCATTTATAACTTTATCAAGATAAGTATGGTCTCGATTCATTGCACCCATAATCAAAAATTGTAATTTTTTATCCATTTTTTCTTAAATAGATGTTTACTCTAATCAATATAATCCCAAGACTAATCTTTTTTTAGGCAGCAATAGTGTATCGAGTCAAGTATCTTTCCAATATCAAGAATTCGATTTATTTGGAGGAAAAATCCTTTATCTTGTTATAACTAAATATCACTTCACCTATATGGTACTTATCCTCATACAGAAGATTATAATAACGACTATAGTAATTGAAATATCCTTTATTCATTCTTGTATTTAATTGCTTCGGTTTTTTACTGTTTCAAATCGGGTTTTATCTCGTTCACCACAATAAGGCCCCTGTTTAACCTCAATCATTTCAGCGTCATCAATAATTTCAAATCCGTGTCCTCCGCTTGCAAGTAGTATGATATCTCCTTTTTCGAGTATTCTACTCTCAAGATAGTTTTTACTATCATCATAAAAATCAACCCGAACTTTTCCTGATTTAATAAATAATACCTCTTGTGTCCAAATAACTTCTCTAATAACCGGATTGTGAACATGTGGTTCGATTATATAACCTGAGGGGCGATTCATATATCCTAATTGCTGAGAAAATGAGTCCGGTGTAAAAAATTCAATTCCGCTTTTTTTAAAGTCTGCTTTAATAATTATAGATAATAATTGTCCTTGGTGTAATATTTTTTCCATAATATTCATTTCATAATGAACCTTTATAATTATTTCTGTACCATTGGTTGAATGCTTCTAAACCCTCAATGATTGAAGTACTCGGATTATAATTCAGATACATCTTTGCTTTACTAATATCAGCATAAGTTTTGGGAACATCTCCGGGTTGTTCGTTTTCATAATTTATTATCACTCTTTTCTCGGTAATCCTTTCAATTTGTTTGACTAATTCTCTGATTGTAATCGTTTTAGAGTTGCCTATATTGAAAATTTCATAATTAGTTTTATTATAACCCATTGCGTTTTTAATAGCTTTAATCACATCATCAACATAAGTATAATCACGACTAGTAGTGCCATTACCAAAAATTGTAATTGGTAAATTATTATAAATTTGTTTGAAAAATTTATGAATTGCTAAATCCGGCCTTTGGCGAGGTCCATAAACAGTGAAAAATCGTAAAGCTAAAAAACGAATTCCATAAAGATGACTATATACATGACCCATTAATTCTGCAGATATTTTAGTTGAAGCATATGGACTAATTGGTTTTAGTACATGATCAAATTCTTTCCAAGGGACATTCTGATTAATTCCATATACACTGCTTGAAGAAGCAAAAACAAATTGATTAATATTAAGAATTTTGGCTAATTCAAGTAAATTCTGAGTTCCTTTTACATTAACGTCTTGGTATAACAAAGGATTAATCAAGCTTGGTTGAACCCCAACCATAGCTGCTAAATGAATAATAATATCATAATGGTTGTTAAGTTTTTTTTTTAGAAAATCAAAATTTCTTATGTCTCCTTCTATTAAATTGAAATTTTCTTTCTCTAAGTGATGAGCAATATTATTCCGCTTAATAATTGGATCATAGAAAGAATTAAAATTATCCACACATGTTATCGAAATATTCTTTTGGAACAACAAGGCATCGAGGAGGTGACTTCCAATAAAACCAGCACCGCCAGTAACTAATAATTTTTTAATGACCTTTCTCCAAATAATTTTCCTTAATAACCCATTTAAATAATTCTAGATCTTTTTTCACTTCCTTTTGATGATATAGGTATCCTTGATTATATGATTTAGCGATTTCTCGATCTATTTTCAGAATTTCTTTATCGATTAATAAATTATTAATTATTTTTTTTAGCACCTTTTTTTGATTTGATAAAAAACTCGTGCTGCTTTTAACGCTAGCATTTCCATAATAAGAATTTCTAATATCAGTATATGAATTAGAAATACCTTGATAAAATACCCTTCTTTTAAAGTATTCTAGTGTTAGTCTTTCTTTAGATATTAAATGGTAAACCGAAGCATCTGGATGATAGTGAGCGTATAAACCTTTATCTTTTATGAATTTTGATACAAATGATTCTCCATCACCTTTAAATCTTAATAACTCTATCGGCAATTCATCGGGATGAAATCCTCCACATTCAAGTAGTAATTCTTTTCGAATAGAAAAATTGCAACCAAATACATAATACGGATTTATTTCAGCCGGTTTTTCTCCCATATCAATTAAACTTAAGTTACCCAAAATACGATTCTCACCATTTTTCTTACTCCACATCTTCAGAATCCATATCGGTGGTGTTTCTTCAAATTTAGGTAATACACGCCCTCCTACCAGCATTATCGAAGGAGTGAAAAAAGATTTTTTTATTGTAGATAACCAGGTAGGGAAAGCTTCAATATCATCATCACAAAACACTAAAATCTCAGACTTTGCTTCATATAATCCACGATGTCTGGCATTATGCAAACCAGGTCGTTCTTCAAAAATGTATCTAATATTCTTTAATTTATTTTCAAATCCTGTAATAACTTCATGAGTATTGTCTGTAGATCCATTATCAACCACGACAACTTCAAACTCTTCTTGAGATAATTCTTGCTTTAGCATAGATTTGAGTGCACATTGAAGTTGCAAGGATCGATTTCTTGTTGGTATAATGACTGACAGATTAAACATTTCCATAATGCTATATGTTATATATATAAATTCATTATTAATTTACCTTATTAAATTTTTGAATATTTCTTAAAATTCATAACCTGGTATTTTATTAATAAAGTACCCCTGCTCTAAACCAAGAAATTTCGTTATGTATGCGATGCTAAGTGTACGAAACCAAGTAGAGAATATACAACTTTCATTTTTCATAGCAGACATTCTTTGATGTCCATATCTCCAAGTCTTATTCCTTCGGAACACGAATCCTCCATCTTTGTTCATGTTAGAAAGTACCCATGGTAACGTTTTTTTTAGTGAATTGGCAATATCATAACTTCTATAATCAGTTAATTTAGAAAGTCTTATTAACAAATCAATCGAGTCAATATCTTCGCACGCACTTGAATTAAAAGTAACACCAAATCCACCCATTATATTCTGCGTTAATAATATATTATCAATTAATGTTTCTTTATATTTTATTTCTCGGTTGTCATAAAAAAATAATGGGTACAGATGATACGCGAATTGAACTATTTTGGAAAGTTCATTTTTACTCTCAGGATGTTTACTACACCACATTCCGGTTTCAGGAAAAATTTTAGATTTTAAATAATCAATTAAGTAATTAACAGCAATACCAGCTCTTTTATCATCTAAAAAATCTCTCGAATATTGTAAAAGACAACCAATATTCATTACTTTATTATCAAAATCATTATAAGTAATTTTTTCCCAATCAAAACTATCAAGCCATGAAGTTATGTTGGATTTCGCATAATAATTTTCTAGGAACTTTAATTTATACTTTGGAAGGAACCCCAAATTATTTAATGCCATTATAGTCAATAATGCTAAATGCCTTGCGCCCCACCAATCCGAATTACAAAAAATATTATTCTGAACTGTCGGATCATAAAATAACCCATCAGATTCTGATTGAAAGGAATTTAAATATTTTACCCATTTTTCTTTTTGTTTTAAATCAATATTTTTGATTTTCCCATAAAGAGATAATGTATTTACCGCGAAAACCGAGGAATATATGCTTGGATCAAAAGATGAGTATGAATATTTGTAAAGACCGATTTTGTCATTGATATTTAATTTATTTATATAAGAAATTGTTTTATTACTCAAATTCTCAAAATTAAATTGCACGGCTTTTTCAATTCCTTTAGAGTAGTAATTAAAAGAAACCTTATCTATTAAAAAAATATTATCAGAAAATGCAGCGGAACTATAATTAGGTAATTTCGGTAATAATTTAAGGAGTAATTTATTAAATAAATTTGTTCTGATTATTTTTTTAATAATTATTTTTATAAAATGTCTTACAAAATTTATTATTTGAGATGGTATAAATTTTATAATTTCTTTGAACCTTCTTTTAAAATAAATTTTTATTAATATTCTATTTAATTCTTCAGCTTTTATATAATCCTTAAATCCAACTTCTTCAGAGACAAACTCAATTTGTTCAGGTAAAATTTCTTTTGTTGGACCAGTATTAAATAGATCATAAGCTTTCTTACCAATGGGGAAATCAATGATAGTCGATATTGCGGGATAATTTGGATCTATTTTGTTGGGATTATCGTTTAGGGGTAAATCACCAGTTATAAAAAATGGTATATCCATTTCTATCGAGTAAAAAGTAAAACTTCCAATACTATTACTCGTTGAATATTGATTTTTTTTTAATAAATCGTAAAAATTTCTTGCAAAATTTGAATCATATCTACTCCCAGCCGTTACAACTTTAAATCCATTTTGGACGTATTTTTCTTCTACCCCTCTTTGAATATCATCAGAATGTAGACAAATAATCACAGGTTGAAATTCTTGTGGCAATTTATTGAGCTTCTCACAAAAAGTATTTATTTCGAATTTTGATTCAATAAAAGTTGCTGAATGATCTGGGAATGCAATTGTTCCTTTTGCATTAGCATCTTTTTGAATATCATGCATTTTCCTAAATAAAATAAATGGCGCTCCAATGATGAAAATTTGCTTTTTAGTTTTTATTTCCCAAGCTTTTTTTCTTCTCTTACTAAATACCAAAATTAAATCCTTATCTGTTTTTAAATCTGTTACTAAAGGTTCATCTAACGGTGTCCAGCCATGTTCAATATGACAAGGTAAGGTCAACATTTTGGGAAAACCACAATAATTCCTAATTATTGTATTGAAACCATAATCTGACATCTCGTTCGAACTTGCTAGTCTCATTATTAAATCCTTATTTGAAGTATTATTATGATCGTAAAATAATTTCATCGTTATAGAAAATATTTAATAATATATTTGAGATGTTTTAAATATTGTAAGTACTAAAAAGCTGCATATAGCAATTTAATCAATTATATAAATGACCAAGAGTGAGGTAAATAGATAGGTGAACCTTGATAAAAATGATTCAATGCCATAGGACCCTTGAATTTATTCCAATTAATAGTCTCAGATGTAACCTTGAACTTTGATACGATCGAAACCGGATAAAGATATACTGCCCCAAATTTGTTCGAAACCCATATTAGGATTTCGTACTCTTTTGGAGTTAGGGGTAGGCTTTCAAATTTACATTCAACAATTCCAGAGCCAAATATTTGCTTTATTATTGGTCCATCTATATTCATTCCAACTTCAATTATATCTCTCCCATCATTTAAGATTCTTATATTAAATAAAGGTGAATCAATTTTCCTTTTGGAAAAAAAATGTATTCGTATAGTAATTTTTTCTTCAAATTCTATGTTATTAACTACTCTCCCTTCGGAGTTAATAATTTCAACACTATTAATTGTAATTGGATAACCACCAATTAAAAGATTAGATTGTTTTTTTTTAATTTCTGTTTTCCGTGAATTTTCGAACTCCAAATATTTTTTTATCACAGTTTTAGGTTTTCCAATTTCTCTAATTTTTCCCTTATCCAACCATATTGCTTTATTGCAAAGTGATTCAATTCTATATAAACTGTGGGAAACAATTATAACAGCCTTCCCGGAATTTATCAATTTTGCCATATATTCGATTGACTTAGCCTGAAAGTCCTGATCTCCAACTGCAAGAACTTCATCAACAAGAAGTATATCAATATCCATGTGGACTGCAATACTAAAACCCAACCTAGCATACATACCGGAACTATAAAATTTCACGGACATATCAATGAATTCTCGTATGTCGGCAAATTCAATAATTTGATCTATTTTTTCTTCTATTTCGCTTTTTCTCATACCCATAATAGAGCCGTTTACATATATATTCTCTCTTCCGGTTAATAAAGGGTGAAATCCAGCTCCTAATTCTATCAAGGCGCCGACTTTCCCTTTCATTGTAATCATACCTGCATCAGGATAAAAAATACCATTTAACATTTTTAAAAGAGTGCTTTTACCTGCGCCGTTGGATCCAATTATACCTAAAATATCTCCTGGATGTAGATCAAAGCTAACATCTTTAACTGCCCAAAATTCATTTTTTCTAAGAATAGATGAATTATTTTTGATACCTACAATATCTTTGGCAATATCAACAATTCCATATTTAATCATATCATTTAGATTGTTGCTAAACTTTTTCGATACATTTTGCAAGGAAATACTTATATTATCTGATATCATACTTTTTCTGCAATTTTTGGTTCAATAATATGAAAAACTCGCCAGGAAATTAAAAAGATAAGAATAGATATCACGGAAGTAATTAAGTAATTTTCAATTAATAATTCACCACCAAAAACTAAGTTTCTTAAAAAACACACAAAATTGCTCAAAGGATTGATTTCATTTATTAAACCAATTAGCCCGGTTTTTTTCGGCACATATAATACAGGAACAAGAAATAATAAGAATGTAGTACCAATGGTAACTATATTAGCAACATCTCTTATTATAGCGTTTAATAATGCAAGCTGATATCCTAATGCTAATGAAAAAAGAAATAATGGAATGATTGCAATTGGAAGAAAAACAATATACCATGATATACTTTCTTGATATATTAAAAAAGCAATCACAACTAAAATAATTTTTATGACGAATTCAAAAATAACTTCCGCTAATGAAGCAATAACAATTGCTTTTTTAGGAAAATTTATCTTACTAATTACATTACCAGATGATACCATGCTATTTGTTAAAACTACCATACTTGTTGCAAAAATTTGCCAAAAGGTTAACCCAACTAAAGCATATAATGGATAAGGCACTGGCGTTTCCCCTAAATCCATTACCCCAGCAGATCTAAGAAAAACAAAACTTCCAATCACTACAAATGGCATGATGACTGCCCAAGTAACACCCAGCAATGATTGCTTATATTTTCCTTTTAAGTTTCTAATAAACAATCGCCAAATCAATTCCTTAATTGAGATAAGTTCGTGAAACATCTCAACCCATACTTCAAGCCCTCTACGAGCGTTCTTACAAGGATAATATTGTACCATTTTCATATTTAAGTTATGGTTTTATTATATGGTTTACTTTGTAGTACATAGCATTTATTGAGATAAACGTCAATTAATATATAAAGTAATATTATTAAGAAATATAAATTTGTAGTAGTCATTTCTGATATTATTACACTTACCTGGCTAACTAATAATGCTAAACCTAAATAGTAATCCTCTTTATAAAATTTTAAATTTTTTAATTTTAGAAATAATAAAAATAATTGCCGAAAAATTCTAAATAAGATATATAATACACCAGGAAGCCCAATAAATAACAGCCAATTTAGAAATTGATTTTCTGTAGTAATGTAAATTCTTGATATTGTATAAAAAGAATCTGACGGATCTGAATACAATCCATTACCTAAAATATTTTTCCACATATTATCTAATACAATTCCATAAAAATCAAACCTGGTTACTAAATTTACGGAGGAGATAATCCTTTCATAATGACTTGAAGATACAAGAAGATTAAAATAGAAGAAGTAAAACAGAGTTATAAAAATAATTACAAGAAATAATAGTTTAGACCAAGTTCCAATTTTGTCTTTCAAACCAAAGTAAAAAAATATCATAGTGCCAATGAGGAAAGCTGCCCAACCAGCTCTAGTATAAGTAAAAAAAAGAGCAAAAAGAGTTAGAATCAGACATAAGAATGATAATCCTCTTTTATAAAATCCAGCTATTACTATGGATGATAAAAAGAAAACTAATACTAAAATAAAACTTACTGCATCATTAGAGGTCCCGTATATTAATCCAGTAAATCTTCCGGCTTCTAAATAAAAGGTTGGATTAAAAGCTCTAAGTTTACTGGAATCATATATCGATATATGAGTAAAATATTGATAAAAACCAATTAAAATAACAGTTAAAAAAATATATAAAAGAAATATTTTAATAAATGTAAATAGTTTTTCATAATTGTCCAAATAGAAGATTAGAATTAACAGAAGACCTAAATTTCTATAAAATAATGTCCATTTAAGAGATGCAAATAGATTTCCATGAATTGAGTCAGCAATGAAGCCAAACAAAAGTATCCATCCTACAATTCCAGGTTTTAGTAATTTATTTGCTTCAATTGATTTTATAAAAATATACGCAAAAAGTAATAGCCGGATTACGAAATTAATTTGTAATAAACGATGACTTGACAAACCCGGATCAACTACAAACCATAGAAAACACCAGAGAATGGGAAAATAATAATCACTTAATTTATGACTAAATTTTAAAGAGTCGGGTTTTTCAAATAGTTGCATATATTAAGATAAATTTTAAAAACATAATAGCTATTCAGTGTTTGATTACTTTAAATAATATCATTCAAATTTTTAACATCGATGAGACTAAAATTACTTCGAACTTTTAAATATCGATGAATATTAAATCCATTTTTGTTAATTCTTAGTGGGTCCTTATACCTACCAACATAAATTTGATCTCCATGAATGTCTTGATCAGAACACCAAATGAAAGTGTTTTCCCAAAGAATTTCACTTTTACTATGGAATAAGAAAGAGAAAAATAAATACGTAACTAATACAGCGGATGGCAATTGTAAGTTGTCAAAATCATTGATAGTTTTTCCTCTATGCTCTTCATAAACATTTTTTTTTAATAAATACCATTTAAATTCCAAAGATGTTTTATTAGCGAATTCTTCATTTATATACCAATCTTGGTTATAAAAACATGGCTCGGATTTATCAGGTTCCCAACCAAAATGCTCTCGCATTTTTACAATTGTCAAAGGCGTACGGTCTTTATAATAAGGAATACCAAGAATTAGCAGATAATCATTTTTATGATTTTCTAATAATTCTTCTACGAAATTAATTTTGGGTGGTTGCTCAAGTATTTCATCCGGTACGAAAATTCCCATTTCTTTTTCTATGGACTTAAGTTCTTCAGTCCCAATAAAATTCACACCCATGATTTCTTTAGCTCTAATTAAAGTTGTTGTTCTTTCCATATTTGATATTCTATCGCTTCTTCAAATGTTGCGAGATGACCTAATTCACTATATTTTTCAATTCTAACAAATTCTTGTTCTAACAAATCAAAACGTTTTCCCCAACCGGTTTCTTCAAACCATTTCAGGTTTTGAGAGGTTGCATTAATAATTTCAATTAGCATCCCAGATTCCTGCATTGCTTTCAGAAATGTAAGGTAAGCCCTATACTGATGATAATGCGAAGCAACAAGTATAATTCTTTTCCATGATCTATCTCTACATAAGCCCATAATTTCAATTGCTTCATCTCTTGTATTCAAGGATTTACCTTCAATAATTATATCTTCCATCAGTATTCCGCTTTTAATAAGCTCAGGAATAATATACTCTTTTGGAAAACTTCCATATTTGGGGTCATAAATACCGCCTGAGAATAAAATCTTTTTCGAGTAATTCTCATGATATAATTCAACAGCTTTCTGAACCCTGAAAAGCCCGTCGCCTTCAAGAAGTACAATTACATCAGAGGGCTTAATGGTATCATTATCAACAAGGATTATGAATTCTTCTCTTCTGGTTAACATGGTAACTCCTCATTCCAGGTCTTCCCACAAGATAGGTTCATCGCGTAAAATTTGCCTACTTGTTTTTTTA
>Ga0209514_10009834_pt1 | contig 10429 bp, 8 predicted proteins | sample Subgrocontami58m_FD_187452 | JGI IMG/M metagenome (GOLD analysis project Ga0209514, IMG submission 187452) | Subsurface groundwater microbial communities from S. Glens Falls, New York, USA - GMW37 contaminated, 5.8 m (SPAdes) (version 3) | ecosystem: Environmental > Aquatic > Deep subsurface >...
AAGATCTTCTCGCCCTCGGTTCTGAGCAAAAGGTCAAGGAAAAAGGGCTTTTGCGGCTTGAGGGGAAGGAATACGTCATGAAAGACGGAGATATCGTGCATTTCCGGTTTAATGTGTAAGAATCGCGAACAAGTGCGCCGCCCCACGAATCCCACGTCGAAGGGGGACACGTAAATTAGGTCTACGGCGACTTTGTTCTGGATAAAACGTTTCACCGTAGGGGCTGAAAATTTTCAGCCCCTCCTTCGCGGGTTCAAGTTTGCAACTTGAACCTGGAGGTTTATGTATTTCTGGGCGTTGTGACTGTTCAACCGGGTATCGTTTGTTCAAACTACATGGTTCAGGTTGCAAACCTGAACCCGCCGATTGGTGGGAGCCGTCTCCCGACGGCGATTGACGGTGCATGACAGCGCACAAGCTCCCGTTCGCCAACAGGAGTTGGCTCCTACCAAAAACATGAAATTCCTTAACACAAAATCAGAACATATCAGGAAACTTGAGTCCGCTGGGTGCGCCGGAAAACCGCCCATAACACTTCAAAAATTGAGCGGCAAACACGCACTAAATTTCCTTGTAAAGCCTGAAATTACTGATAAAATCTGATCATGCCCTTCGAATTAGCCTATTTTCTTCTCAGCGTGGTTTCTCTGGCAGTCGTTTGCTACCTGTTTTATGGAAAATATGTATTCAAACGCAAAAAAAATAAAAAGTGATGCGATGGGAAATATTCAACCACTCCCAGGCTTCTTTTCCCGTACAATACCCCTGCTACTCCTTACAATCATCTTCGCTTCCCTCGGAGGAATCCCTATGGCGTCGGCCCAGAAAAAAAGCGTTCCTGCCCCAGAGCTGACGGGCGGCGCCGCCTGGCTCAATGTTTCAAAACCGCTTACCCTGGCTGATTTAAAAGGGAAGGTGGTGCTCCTGGATTTCTGGACGTACTGCTGTATCAACTGCATGCACATCATCCCTGACCTCAAAAAACTGGAGGCAAAATATCCGAAGGAACTGGTGGTCATTGGGGTGCATTCTGCAAAACACCGGAATGAACGTGAATCAGAGAACATCCGGCAGGCCATCCTCCGTTATGAAATTGAACATCCGGTGATTAACGACAGCGATTTTGCACTATGGCAGGCTTATGGCGTCAGGGCGTGGCCAACGCTGGTGTTGATTGATCCGGAAGGAAACATTGTCGGGTCAGATTCGGGAGAGGGGCACTATGAAATTCTCGATACACTTATCGGGAAACTCGCGTCAGACTTCCGTTCCAAAAATCTTATCAATGAAAAGCCCGTTCCGCTTTCACCGGAGAAATATAAACGCGGTCACGGCTACCTTTCGTTTCCAGGCAAGATACTGGCAGACGAGGCTTCGAAGCGGTTGTTCATCGCCGATTCAAATCACAACAGAATTGTTATTACCAATTCTGAAGGTGAAGTCCTGGACATCGCCGGTAATGGCGAAACCGGCAGGAACGACGGCGGCTTTAAAGACGCGCGCTTCCATCATCCACAAGGGATGGCGCTCCACGGGGATGATTTATATGTGGCGGATACGGAGAATCATCTCATTCGCAAACTTGATTTAAAGGCAAAGACGGTTAAAACAATTGCAGGCACCGGGAAACAGGCGGCATTCATGGATACCGGCGGCATGGGCATATCATCTCCGCTTAATTCACCCTGGGACATGGTCTATGTAGGAGGACAACTTTACATTGCCATGGCCGGCGCTCATCAGCTCTGGGTGATGGACATGACAACCACGGTATTTCAGCCGTTTGCCGGCAGCGGCAGGGAAGGAATCGCAGACGGTTCGCTGGATGGCTGCTCTTTAGCCCAGCCAAGCGGTATAACAACTGACGGTAAAAAGTTGTACTACGCCGATAGCGAGACAAGCGCAGTCCGTTATGTGGACATGGAAAATAAGACGGTGAAGACCATTATTGGCAAAGGACTTTTTGACTTCGGCGATAAAGACGGCAGCCGCGAGGAGGCGCGTTTACAACACCCATTAGGGATTGCATATCATGATGGCCTCGTCTTTGTTGCAGACACGTATAACCATAAAATCAAGATAGTGAATCCGGGAGACAACACCTGTGTTACCTTTGCAGGAGACGGGCATGCAGGGTTCGTTGACGGCACAGCGCCAAGGTTCTACGAACCGGGGGGACTCAGTATCGCCGGTGACAAACTGTACGTCGCCGACACCAATAACCACGCTATCCGCGTGATTAACCTGAAAACAAGAGAGACAGGCACGCTGCAAATTCATGGGATCAAAACAGAGGCGTCAAAAGACACGTCACCATCGGCAACACCGCCATTTGCAAGGTTGATAGAGCTATCCGCGAAAACATTGAAGCCGGATGCGGAGACACAACTGACATTAAATATACAACTTCCCAAAGGGTATCATTTGAACCCCCATGCGCCGCTGATTTATCGTACCGATGCAGGCAGTGGCCTTCAGGTTGAGCAGTCGAAACAGGAGGTTCAACTCGAAAACCCTGTACTGCCACTAAAAATATCTATTAAGACTGGCGCAGAAACAGAGAGGACAGAATTAAAAGTATCCGCTACCTTTTACTTCTGCAGGGAGGATAACCAGGGTGCGTGTTATATTGATGCGGTAGTCTGGCGCCAGCCGATCAGGATTGGAAAAGAATCTGCAAACACTGCGGTAACCTTAGACTATGAGGTAAAATTGCCTTAATTATCTTTGTGGGGTATGCACTTGACGGCACCTGTTAGCATATGTAGTATATGAGGCAGCACTCATAATACAATATATTGTGGTAGGTGTCATCAAGTGAATACCCCACTTATCTTTTTACCGCGGAGAACGCTAAGTACGCAGAGAATTAGAAGCCGTCAACATTTTCATTTTTCCACATTCCTGCAAATTGCATGAATTTTCTGATTTTATCCTTTTTCCGCAAAATTAAAAGTTTTCCTCTTTCAACCTTTGCTTCTACGATTATGCCATCCTTTAAGGCGAATTTCTTTGCTATCTTTGGAGGGATATCAATGGCATCGCTGTCTTTGCATTTTGTTTTAAGTATACAGAGCTAATTTTGTCAAACAAGATGTTGTACAAAAGCTAACGGGTGTGGCGGCTTTTTGCCTCGTCCCTCTGGAGCGCTTTCTTAGATTTTTTTGATTCGGGCATTCTAACAAAATAACGATTGTGAAGAACTTTCTTAACATTTATATGCTTGCATAAACCATCTAGGTCGGCAAACAAAGAAGCTGAATTAATTCCACATAAATCAAGATGCTTCATCATATCAGTAATATTCTTGTTCACTATTACCTTAGTTAAGAGTTTCTTAAATTTAGTATTATTTTCTAAAGCGATAAATTTATCCTTTGTACTATTGTGCTTATGAATTGTAAACCAGCCAGCTTGAGGTACTAAACGAATCGAAACAATATTTGGCATGAATACCTGTGTTCTGGAAATCCCGAAGGGATTTGTTTTCTTGGTCGGCGTTATTATTTCTTTTCTGCCTATTCTTAGTATCCATATTACCCTTTGCTGATTTTCCATAACAGGCTCGAGCGCAAAAAATAGACCTACCAAAGGATTTTCAGTCCAATCGAGCAATCGCGTGTGCATCCCGTGATGTTGAGCTACTGTTAGCCAATCCCAATCTGAAATTGGCTCCTTTGTCAAATTGGGTCTTGACCTTCTCTTGAAATCTTCCAACATCATTCCTTCATAAGTAAAAAGATCATACAGATAAGGGTTGCCGTACACCTTAGTATCTTCATATTCCCTGGCAATTTTGGGCAGAAGGGGCTCATCAACATTTTGTCCTCTAAATAATAATAAATCGTCACTATTACTTTGACGAATGTCCGCAGAAATACCCTCAACAATCTCTAAGTATTCAGATATTTTTTCTATGTGTTCTATTTTCATTTTATACAATCTAACGCTCAAGGTAACCAGTTGGGTAGGGTGGATTAAGGCGCTGTTTTTTGTGCCGAATCCACCTTTATACTTGCCATACTCGGAATGCTAACCAATCCAAAACCAGAGCATTTCTTTATCCTGCAGTCGTTTTGGATTTCACAATTTATTAATATCCAAGGGCGTTGTCTTGCCTTCTCTATTGGCCTCAAGTGCTTCATCGGCAAGCCGTTCAAGTATATCCTCAGACGCAGCAAACGACTCTTCCCATTTCCTTTCCGCCTCAAGTTCCAGCAGCAGCCATTTTGCTAATGCGTTTTGTTCGATGTCTGAAAGTTTTGAAGCTTCCGCAAAGGCCTTTTCCAGTAATTTTGTCATGATTTACCTCCGTTGCTCGGATTAAGGAGCTGTTTTTTGCGCCGAATCCACCTTTGTTCTGGTGGGTTCGCTCTGCTTAACCCACCCTACCAACTGAATAAAATTAGTTAATACGGAGAGGCTACAGCGCTGTAAATCAATCCACCGATGCTTTCGTCGAAGTCTCCAAAATACAGTCTCCATCTTCCATCAGGCAAAGCAACAACATCGGGGTCGTTCCCCTCAGTTTTTTCTGTAATGCCCGTTGATTCCTGATCTTCCCACGTTAAACCATCTGCGGATGTGGCTGTCCACAACCCTGTGGGATTATTTCTGTAGTAAAACATTCGAAATGTTCCGTCTGACCGCTTTACCACGAAGGGATGTTCTGCTGACATGTCAATATCAGAACCGCTTCCCACCCGTACCCCTGATTCCGCAGTCCAGGTGAGCATGTCACTGGATGTGGCGCTGAATACCTGATGATCCTTCACTCCTTCACCGGGCTTTGGGAGATCGCTGAAATACATGCGATATGTCCCGTCATCCAGTTCAACAAGGCTGCCGCCGCTCAATTGCTCGACTCCAAAATCAGAAGCCTTGATGCGTGTCCCTTCTTCTACGCTAAACGCTAACCCGTCCTCACTGACGGCGCTTGCAATGCCGTCGCTTACTATCGCAAACAAGCGATACCTACCATCACTTAGCCTCACAACGCGCGGCATTCCATAACCCTCTGGCAGACGGAATCCATCCTCGACGGTAAATGTCAATCCATCGTCTGAAGTCGCGCTCCGTATGCCTTCGTTTATCGCAAAATATGCGCGATAGGTGTCGTCAGCCAGTATAATTACAGAAATGTCCGCAACCACCGAACCGGATTCCAGAGCCGCATCAGAAGGCTGCAACCGACTACCGTCTTCTTTTGTCCAAACGGATGTTGTCACCGTCGGCGCAGGTGTAAGGGCTGGCGTCGGAACGGGAGAAAACACTGGTGTTGGCAGAGGCGGCGGTATTGGCGTTAATGTTGGCGTTGGCGTCAATATCGCAGTTGGTACAGGCGTCAGCGTGGATAGCGGCGTTGGCGTAGTTCCCGTGTCTTTTTCTACCCGAACGATTACCTTTGCCTTCCGCCTGCCAGCCTTGAATACAATCCTTGCAATACCCGTCTTTCCAGCAGTAACCGTGAATTTGGCCTCTCCGTTTGCATCCGTTACTTCACTCTTTGACGACAAAGATACCCGATTTTTGTTTTTATTGATTCTCGCCGTGACTTTAATTCCTTCCGGAAGATTATCTTTTTTGCATGCAACCGTTATTGTTACCGTCGCTTCTTCACCCTCGGCAAGCGATAGCTCCGGCTGGTCAGGTGCTATGGAACTGACTTCGCAGGAAGCACTATTATTTTTTGAAGGCCCTGGCAGGCCACCGTCAGCCGCAAATCCATCCTGTTGCTGAAATGCAAGGCAAGCAATTTGAAAGGAGAATATCTGGAGAACAATTAAAAATATCGCCCTACAAAGATAACCCTTTTGGTGTTGGTTAGACATTTTAACCTCCTTCTTGAATATGTAGAACCCTCTATCATTTATCGTACTCCCCCACCCTATAATAAATATGCGGGTGCGCAGGTCACGGCGACGACTTAAAATCTTCCTCCTTGTCTGACTTCTCTGGCCTAGCGTCTTTGGGTAATTTCTTTTTCCCGATCTCCTCTGCGTAACCCATCGCCTTGTTCGATACGCTTTCCGGAACGACAGAGACCATCGTCTGCATGCCTTTCCCAATCTGGCTTGCAATCTTTGAGGCATTGACCGTATCGCACGTCGTTTCAGCGCAAAATAACAGGACGCCGAGGATAATTACGCCGCAGAATACCAGCCCCTTAAAAATCCCCAATAATGCACCAAAGAGCCGGAGTCCCATTCCCATCTTCCAGCCGCCCATGAGTCTCTTTAAAATATCCGTGAGGATAAACGTAACGATGAACACAACCCCAAAGACGGCAAAGTAACTTAACAAGCTGGCGGTGGAGGGTGTGAAGATGCCCTTTATGAAATTGCTCAAAACGCTGTGGAAGAATATCGCAGCGAAGAAGGAGACCAGGAGACAACCGATTCTCAAGAGTTGAAGCACCGGCCCGCTGGCAAGCCCAAAGGCCGCAGCGAAGAAAAGGACGCCAAAGATGGTGTAATCAATCCAGTTCATTTTTTACAGGGGACGCAGGTTTTCGTGGATAAACGCAGACAATGTTTTCTCAAATCAAATGTTTCGAAATTTCCATCTTTTGTAATTCCCCTCTAAAAAGAGGGGATAAAGGGCTTACGTGTTAAGTTAAGGACTCTAAAAATATCACTAACTGCTTATTATTACAGCCCTGAGGGTGCAAATCTGTAGCGCAGGCTTCCAGCCTGCCAGCTTTCTTTTATTTGCTTCATGCAGGCTGGAAGCCTGCGCTACTTTTTGTGCAAACATTGCTTACCCTAATACCTATGGGATAAAGGGGGGTGTAAGTTTTTCCGCAACACACCCCCAGCCCCTCTTTTTAGAGGGGAGATTAAAAGTCGCTGCCGATAGCAGCCCAACTTGATGTTCAGAAATTTCAATGTTTTTGGTAGGAGACAACTCCTGTTGGCGATCGGACGCAGGTGCGCTGTCATGCACACTCAATCGCCGTCGGGAGACGGCTCCTACCCATCTGGCGCGGGTTCAGGTTTGCAACCTGAACCATGTAGTTTGAACAAACGATACCCAGTTGAACAGTCACAACGCCCGGAAATACATAAACCTCCAGGTTCAAGTTGCAAACTTGAACCCGCAAAAAATGTTTCGAAATTTCAAAGTTGCCCACGAAAAGACGCGAAAATAGCGAAATTTAGCTTTCGTGTCTTTTAGCGTGTTTCGTGGGTAATTTATCGTCGCCGATGACAGCCTAGCTTGAGATGCTGCTTATTCGCGTCCGAAAAAATATTACTCCCTTAGTTGCTCTTCTTTTCCTTCTTCTTTTTTGGCTTCGACAAAAAATCATCTACCAATCCCTTGACGAGGTTTTCCAGATTCTCCTTGGGCAATTTTACCGATACTTTTGGGTCTTTTGTCGTACCCCGTATTTCTATCGGCAATGCATTGTCTTGCAGAAGCAATCCCGCAATTTTCTCCACATCCTTGCCCATGCGTTCTTTGCTCAACCGAACTGTGGCGTCATAAGCGATTGAACCGTCAAACCCGGTCACACCGGACGCACTCAATCCCAGTATCGAACTGTGAATGTCCATCTTTGGCGTGGAAATTTTTCCGTCCTTGATCTGAATTGCCGCCTCAATCAAATCAAATGAATACACGTCCTTTATTCCCGCAATATTCAGTATGGAAGATAACAGTTTGTTTCCCTTGATGTAGCCATTCCTCACTTCCAGTTTCACATCGGCAATAAGATGTTTGTTGAGGATTTCTTTGCCAAACCCCTTTCCACGCATGAATCCAGCGATGCTCAGCAGGCCTCCAACCTCTCCATTCTTTGTCGCAAATATCGGTAATATGCTGATGGAGGGGACGTCTTGCGTAATATGCACGTCATGTGCTTCCACTGAAAGATCAAAAGCGGGTGTTTTTTCCCTGAGATCAATCATCCCTTTTATTATGGTAGCCCCCTCATTCACAGTTAACCGCAGACGGGTTGAAATGACGCCGTCTTTCCAGGAAAATTTGTTCGTAAAGAGGTCTTTGATTAATAACCGGTTCCCGTAATTGATCTCCCGGATAGAAATGTTTTTGACAATAATTTTTTCAAAGAGCAGCGGAAGTAATTTTACATTCCCCTGAATGTGCTCGATTTTTATTGGCTCCTCGCCGGCATCCCCCCGTTTCTGCATGGCGATGTGGGAGATGCTGATCTGATTGGGCCAATCAAACGAAAGAGTTCCGATCTGGCATTCAAGATCGAGCCTTTCGTCTAGTAACCGGGTAACCTTCTGCTGTACGAAATTTCCGGAGATAAACGCAGGAATAGCCAGGATTACTGCTGCAGCAATGCCCAAAACTATGCCGCAAGAGATTAGCGCCCATTTCAACCAAGTCCCTTTATTTCTTTGCATTTGCGTACTTGACCAGGAGCGGCATAAGTTGCGTGCCGTTGATTTTTCCCATCTTCCCGGCTAAACATGTCTTCTCCGAGAACGATTTTGTCGTGTCAGGTTTAACGTTCCCTCCGCTTATCAGCAACGGAACTGGGTCGTCAGAGTGGGATTTCAACCGGCATGGGGTTGAATGGTCCGCCGTAATCGCAACGATAGTGTCGTCAAGGTCTATGCTATTTATCAATGGGGTGAGATAATATTGGTCAATCGCTTCGATAACGGCCTTTTTCTTGACCGCGTCGCCATCATGACCGGGCACATCAGGCCCTTTTATATGAATATAAAGTCCATCGAATTTTTTCATCTGTTTGATGGTCATATCGGCGCGCAGGGTATAGTCATGTTTCAGGTCTTTTGTGGGCGGCGGTATGGGCACGATCTTCATACCGGTCAGCAAGGCAATGCCCTCTTCGGTCGGCATCTCCACAAAGCAGCCAAAATTTTTCTTAAACTTGCTTTTCATCGTGGGAAACTTGGGGAGGTGATCGCCCGCGTCCCTCAGTAACACAAGGTTTGCAGGAAGGAATCCCTTCTTAATGCGCTTTTTGTTCACCTCTGATTTATCCAGCACCTCGCAGCACTTCAAGGTAAATTCGTTTACGAGGAGCGCAGAGCGGTAAGCGGCTTCAATGTCCGGACAATCGTGGACGGGCGCGCAATATTCAACGATATTGTCATAAGTCCCCGTTTCCTTCGCAACGCCCAGAAGACCGTGTTTTGTGTACGCCGGGTCGGTGTTTGTCACGTATCCGGAAAGTTTGTTTTTAACGCCGCGGATGACCAGTACGCCTCTGTATTCGAGGGTATTCCTGAAGACAAATTTGGCAGGCACGGAATTCAATGTCACCTTTTTGCTGATTTCATCGCAGAGGATCGCGGCCTCTTCCGTGGAAAGATTTCTTCCCACACGGCGGTCCTCTATGTGCCGTCCCGTTCCCCGTGTGGCAAGGTTTGCGCGAAAGGCAAGGTCGCCGTCATTAATTTTTAGTCCCGCCGCAAGCGCTTCGAGCGGGCCGCGCCCTGTGTAATACTTCATCGCGTCATATCCCAGGATGCTAATCACCGCAATATCAGATTCGGGCGCAATGCCCTTTCCCACGGTGTACATAAGCCCCGTCTGTCCTTCCCGCGCCAGCATATCCATCGTGGGTGTAGCCGCTGCCTCAAGAGGCGTGCGATTGCCAAGTTCTTTACAGGAATAATGCGCATCACCCAAGCCGTCCAACACAATATATAATATTTTTTTCATTTTCATACCTTTTCTATCTTAGTTTTTAATTACTTTGATAATATAAAACGATTCCAGAATTTTTGTATAAACCATTAAACAGCAGAAGTTTCCTCAAAAACTAAAACATCAACTGTCATTTTATCCATTATGCGGTTTTTATTTTTTACCAACCTCTGCAACTCCTTATAAGCACTACTTGAGAGGTATTTTTCCCCACACTGTTGACAAACTGCTGCTGGAACATCTTTGATAATTACAAGAGTATCCCCCCACCGGTAGTCAACAGTAACCAGTTGTTGAACTACATCCGCCTTGCAAAAATAGCATTTATCAAGCATGTCGAACCCCCTTCCTTCTCGTTTTCCAATCTGTTTCCCATTCATGGAGATTGGGTTCATAGGCAGTTATTATAAGTACTTCATCCTCCTCCAATCTACCACAAACGATATGTAAAGGTCTACCCTGACTTGTAAAACCTAAGATTAAACAACTTGCACCTCTTGGATCATTCGAATATGGTTCGATAATTGTCCCTTCACAGATAGCGTTTTCAATCTCTTCTACTTCGATTCTTCTTAACCTCAGTTTTTCAGTGTGGGTAAATGAAATAATATATTTTCCCGCCCTAACCTTTGCCCGAATCGGCTCTATATGCAGCGTTGTCCGGTTAAGTAATTGCGTAAGAGTGCCATTTTTGTTCTTTGAGATTATGGGTACCTGTTTGTTGAGAGCGAGGAGGAGGTTGGCCATTTTCGAGAATGCGGGCTTCGTTTTGTATTTT
>Ga0209514_10009835_pt1 | contig 10429 bp, 10 predicted proteins | sample Subgrocontami58m_FD_187452 | JGI IMG/M metagenome (GOLD analysis project Ga0209514, IMG submission 187452) | Subsurface groundwater microbial communities from S. Glens Falls, New York, USA - GMW37 contaminated, 5.8 m (SPAdes) (version 3) | ecosystem: Environmental > Aquatic > Deep subsurface >...
CAAGTTCCCTCATATTGGTGTGTCCAGGTACAATGTCTGTGAAACTGGTAGCCACGCCAATGAATGGCTTCTCAATCTGTGACCTTGTTAAGCCGGTAGCAAATAGGAGTGCACGATTCGGCATCCTCTCCAACCCCTTTTTAATCCTATCACTTCTCATCTTTTTCATAAGTAAAAATTATTATACCTTATACATCCATCTTTTGCAAGATATTTTTTAGAGATTAGATTGGTTTGAATAGGCATATGCGTGGATAGTCTGTCCAGTGCCTGTAAGGGGGATAACTATAACCTTCCAGAATTTACATATAAGTTTATATATGGGATTGGCAATTCCACGAAATATACAGTGTGCAAGAAAAGAATAAAGGTTTCGGGATTTTGACTTATCCGGTTTATGGAAAAATCTCTGGAGACGTATACGAATTCCTATTTTTGCAAGTATATCTTCAAAAAGCCCTGCTAAGTTATGGTCATATGTCTCCATACTTAGAACAGAAAATCCTGCCTTTTCCAGGAGCATCTGTAGGGTCCTGGGAGTAAAATAATAATGGTGTTCCTCTGGCAGAATATACCTGACAGATGAACCCCCGAGCCAGAAGTTTGGTGTCCTTGCATTAGGGGTGGTAATAGATAAGACCCCGTCATTCTTAATGAATTTGTATATCTCTTTCAATGTCCCTAATGGGTCATGGAGATGTTCAATAACCTCGTGCATCGCTATTACGTCAAAGGAATCTTTGGGAAAATTCTGCTCAGAGAGAGTGCCTACCCTTACCTCAATCTGAAATTCTTCTTTTATTTTAGAGGCAGCAAAACCTGATACTTCAAGTCCCAAAACATCCCATCCCTGAGACTTTGCCTCTTTCAGGAATATCCCTCTGCCAGGGCCTATCTCAAGTAGTTTGCCAGGAATTTTGTATCTGCTAATCTGATACAGGATTTTATCTGCCAGGTTCTTCTTACATGCACCATTTTCTTCTAAAAAGACATGGTAGTTAGAATCGTAGGAAACTGGAGCGGATAAGTCAGAATAAACATATATGAGCCTGCAGGATGAACACCTGACAATCTTAGCTTTGCATGGCTTTTGCCTAGAATCATTTGCTACACGCAGAATAGAATATTTGGTACCCAGGGCACAAAGGTTACAATAACCTAATTTAGGCATGTTTGCCTTTTATCTGAGTTTCTACTGCCTCCATCACTTCATCTACTGTGATTGAATCCATACATACAGGGACATTGCATTCTTTTAGTTTACATGGCCTGAGACATGGCACGTCTTTCTGCACAACAATGTGTTTTTCAAGGTCAACACAGGCAGACGTCTCATTCCTATCTGAAGGACCATAGAGTGAAACCGTCGGCTTACCCAGGGCGATAGCGATGTGCATTGGCCCACTGTCAGTAGTTACAAACAGGGAACATGATTCTATGATTGCTGCTGTTTCTCTGAGTTTTGCTCCACATACGAGAACAAGGCTATGTTTTGTCCGTGCAGTAATCCTTTTTGAAATAGATTCTTCATCTTTTCCAGAGATAAGTATAACCCTTGCACCATATCTCTCATGTAATCTGTCAGATAATTCTGCTGACTTCTCAATCCCCCACCATTTGGAACGCCTGCTGCCAAATGGGTGTAGACCTATTACAAGGTCATCCTTAAGAATCGTATTATCAGAAAACAATTTCTGCCTGAAATTCCTATCCTCATCAGACAGAAATACGTCCATATGCCTATCCCTGCTATCTATCCCGAGTATCTTCAACATATCTAATCTATCATCTATGGCATGTGTAGACTCCCCAAACCTCTTGTGCCTATGCGTCAATAAGAAACTAAACCTGCTCTCATCCCACCCTATTCTATATAGAGCCTGACTCAGGTATGCTATAGGCACGATATCAGGGTCATTGGCATGGAGGATTATAACTATATCAAATTTTTCCTTTCTCAATTCCCTTATCAGGGAAAATGCCTTCTTAAATTTTCCATGATATGTGATTAACCTGTCAATATAAGGATTACCTTTCAGGATATCTATCCTGCGCCTATCTGTTAGAACTGCGATATAACTTTGGGGGAATTTCTGGCGGACTGCCCTGATTGCTGGAGTAGACATGAGTGTATCCCCAATCGCTGTAGTGCTTATTAAAAGGAACCTTTTTAGTTCCTCATGTGTTATTTCACTTTTAGATAGGCGATTCCTGTCAAAAAAATATATAATACCAAATATGGCTCTTAATAACTTATACATGCTGTAGTTGCTTATCTACCGCCTGGATTACCTCATCAGTAGAAATCTCATCTAAGCACCTGCTATGCTTTGAGCCGTTACATCCATCTTTTCCACATGGCTGACATGGAAGTTCTTTATGGAGCACGATATCATGCTTTCCAAATGGCCCCCATGCCCACCACCCTGTCGGACCAAATAAAGCGATAATAGGTGTGCCAACACTAAATGCAATATGCATAGGTGCAGAATCCACCCCTATAAACAGATTTGACATTTTTATCAATGCGGCAAGTTGTCTTATAGAGAGCTGTCCACTCAGGTCCTGGGGTGATGTCTTCATAAGGGACAATATCCTCTTCACCCTATCCTTCTCCTTTGTATCAGCCCCGCATGTAAAGACTGCCTTATAATTGTATCTGGTAGTAATGTAATCTGCCACCTCTGCCATCCCATCGTCTCTCCAGCATTTGAATAACCAGCGGGAGGTGGGATGGATAGTAACGATACCTTTAGCGAAGCATGCCCTTTGGCTATAATCATTGCCTCCATTCATACTGAGTATCCTTTTGATAGAATTTGTATCCTCATCTGAGACGAAGAGCTCTGGCATCCTTTCATCTATGCTGGCGCAAGGTTTTGTCTTAAGTATTGACCCTATTACATAATCAATCGCCTTTAGATTGTAATCTATCACGTGTTCTCTTATATTAGATGGCTCAATGAGGTGGGTATATAGAAACCTCTTTCCCCACATCCCTTTTCCTTGTGGGTCATATCCAACCCGGTATCTTGCACCGCTAAAGAAACTTAAAAATGCCCCCCTATCTCCACCTCCACTCAAATCTATACTTAAATCAAACCCCTTCTTTCTAAGGGCATACAAAAAAAACCCACTACTTGGAGCCAATACGATAATCTCGTCAAGATAAGGTAAGCCTGCCAACAACTCTTCGGTGCCTTTTTTTACAAGGATGGCAATATGGGCATCAGGGAAACGTTTTCTCAGTCTCCTTAGTGCAGGGGTAGTCAAGACTACATCCCCGATATTCTTCAATTTTATAACTAATATTTTCTTAATCATCTGAATTGCTTTTCGTAGAGTCTTCTATAGAGTTCGTTATTCTCCAAAAGGGACTCGTGTGTACCAATGCCGCAAATCTTCCCCTTGTCAAGGACAACTATCTTAGACACATTCCTGATAGTGGATAATCTGTGTGCAATGACAAAGACAGTCCTGCCATGCATAAGTTTATCTATTGCATCCTGGACGAGCCTCTCTGATTCTGAATCCAATTGTGAGGTCGCTTCATCTAATATTAATATAGGTGGATTCTTTAATATAGCCCTTGCGATAGCCAGTCTCTGTCTCTCTCCGCCTGATAGCCTGACACCCCTGTCTCCAATATAGGTATCGTAACCCTTTTCCATCTTCATAATAAAATCATGGCAGTATGCAGCCTTGCATGACTCTATAACCTCATCAAAAGGAGCATTCGGTTTACCATACGAGACATTTGCAAAGACAGAATCGTGAAATAGTATGGGTTCCTGTGTTACTATGCCAATCTGGTCTCTTAAGGATTTTAACGTCACATCCCTTATATCTATTCCGTCTATCTTTATGTTTCCATGCGTTGTGTCATAGAACCTGGGTAATAGATTCAAGAGCGTCGTCTTACCTGTCCCTGTAGGGCCAACTAATGCTATTACATCGCCAGGTTTTATTTCCAGGTTTATATCCTCTAATATATACTCTGCATCATATTTGAACCGGACATTATTGAAAGATATTGACCTATTTATTGTGGGTAGGGTTACTGCACCTTCCTTCTCCTTAACAGTCGGCTCTTTATCTAAGATTTCAAATACCCTTACCATAACGCTATGCGCCTGCTGATTTATGAGGTGTGTCCTGCTAAGTTTTTTTAAGGGCTTCAACAGAGAGAGGAGTGCCCCTAAGAATGCCATGAATGCCCCTGCATCAATCTCACCCTTAACAACCTCTCTTCCCCCAAACCATAGAACCGTTACTGCACATGCTATACCTATAAATTCTGTGAGGGGTCCTACCACCTCGGTCCTCTTGATAGACTTCATGAGCATCCTGTATAACATCCTATTCTCACGTCTGAATTTATCCAATTCCCTCTCTTCCATGGAGAACGCCTTGAGGATTCTTATCCCTGATATAGATTCATGTATCGTTGTGCTGAGTTCACCCATCTTCTCCTGTGCTGCTTTACCCAATGTCTTTACCCGCCTGCCAATCCTTATAACAAAATATGCTATAATGGGCCATAAGACGAGACTAATAAATACCACACCCCATGGAATAGAATAATGCATCTTTATATACAGTGCAATCACAAGATAGACGACTAACTGGATAGATTGAAATATCAGGTCAGTCATCGCCTCTGTAAGAGCACCCTGGAGCATGCCTATATCATAGATAATCCTTGAGACTATTTTGCCTGTGTGGCTTTTGGTATAAAAGTCAAGGGAAAAACTTATGAACTTTTCATAAAGACGATCTCTCACATCCCTTGTGACGCTCTGACTTACATCATTGATGAGATAGGATTGTAAGAATAGAAAGATACTTTTGATGAGAAATATTATTATAATCAATATGGCTATCTTGTTAAGCAATTCCCATTTGGGCAAGGAATTCACATAAGTGACAAATCCCTTTAAAAATCCAGGTAACCCTTGTGGGATATGTATACTCTTATTGCCTAATATATTATCAGTAATAGGCACTATGATGCCAAGTGACATCCCGGAGAGTATTGAAGAAATCACCATGCAGAAAATAGCAGCAATAAAGATTAAGAGGTGGGGTTTCAAAAACTTCAAGAAGCGAAGGTATGTCTTCATTTTATTTTCTCCCATAACTTGATATATTTGACAAGGGTATAACATGAGTAAAGAGAAGAGATTATAAAACCATACACTCCGTCAAGAAAGCCTAATCTCAGGAAGAACATCTTAAGAAATGTAAATGCAGGGCTAAAGATTAGGTTACAGATTAGTTTTATTCTCACCTTAGCTTTGCATGCTTCGCTAAGACTGATAGGGCGTTTAAACTTATTCTGCAGCAATTCCTCAACAGATAAATCCGTGTACAGATTCAGCCTGTTTATATAATCCTTGATAGTTTTATAGGTATAATGTTTCAAATGTCCTTTCAAATAACCTGCCTTTCCATTTAAGTGGACGGATTCATGGACTGCCCTTTCACGAAACCTGCCATTTTCTTTTCTGAATAGTCTTAAATTATGGTCAGGATACCACCCGCAGTGCCTTATCCACTTCCCTAAAAAATAATTCTCTCTCGGTATATAATATCCATCACTGTTTGGCGCAATTAATTCCTTCATTATTTCATCTTTCAGTTCCCCGCTTACCCTTTCATCGGCATCTATATTCAATATCCATTCACAAGAAGCCTTCTCTATACATAGATTCTTACTCTTTGAAAATCCCTGCCATTCAGATTGAAAGACTTTGTCTGTGTATCTTTTTGAAATCTCAACAGTCTTGTCTTTGCTGAATGAATCCAGGACTATTACTTCATCAGCCCACTGGACACTCTCAAGGCACTCCATGATATTATCTTCCTCGTCACGGGTTATGATACAGACAGATACACGAGGTCTTTGCATACTCTAATCCCTTATCAGAGACTTGACTGCATTCATTACATCTTCTACTTCTATCATCTTCATACATTCCATATCAAACGGGCATACTCTCTTAAAACAAGGGCTGCAAGGGATATTCTTTTTCACTATCTTATGACTATCACCGAGAGGTCCGGTGCGATTGGGGTCTGTAGAGCCAAATATTGCTACAACAGGCGTGCCCACACTATAGGCTATATGCATAGGCCCGGTGTCATTTGTTATGAATACATCGCACCTTTCTATCAATGCAGCAAGTTGTCCAAGTGATGTTGAACCTGCCATATTGAGCACATCACCCTGTTGAGTTTTTATCCCGGCCGCGATACCTGAAACAAATTCTTTCTCCTCTGGACCTCCAAATAGTATAATAGAGGCATTAAATTTCAGGGTAAGTCTATTACCCAATTCAACAAATCTTTCTGCCAGCCATCGTTTTGCCGCACCATATCTTGCCCCTGGATTTATCCCGATAAGATACTTCCCTTTTTTAATTTTTTCTTTCACTAAATTTACTGCCCATTCACGGTCTTTTTCCTTAATATGTATTTCTGGAATTAGATTCTTCGCTTCGCTCAGAATGACAGTATTGTCATTCTGAAGGAACAAAGTGACTGAAGAATCTCTATTTTGAAATTCCATACAATTAATTAGATTTAGATATATACATGTCTGATGAATGGACTTATTTTCATCTTTAACCTTTATCGGATTTGTAAGTAACAGACCTCTCCCATCCTTGTTATATCCTACCCTGTCAGGGACACCTGCTAAAAAGGCGATGAGAGCAGAACTGAATGAGTTTGTAAAAAGTAGTGCCGTATCAAAATCGCCTTTCCTTATTATATCTCTAAGATGTAATATCATTGAAAACTTCTTTAGGCCATGCCCTTCTTCATAAGGAATTACCTCATTTATGGCAGGATTATTTACCAATAAATCCACTAATTCCTGCTTAACCAAGACGGCTATATAACTATCCGGGTATATACCTCTCAATGCCTTGATTGCGGGGATAGACAGGACAATATCCCCAATCCAATTGGGTGATTTTATAAGTATCCTTGAACTTAATTTTCTGGTTGCGTCTTCCATCTCTTATGTACCCAAAGCCATTGTTCAGGGTATCTACGGACATAGGATTCTAATATACTTGTAAATACCTGTAGATTGGTCTTAATATCTGCTTCATAGTTGCCTGACCTGGTTATGCGTAGGGGTGATTCTATCTTCAGGGTATGCCTTGCGCCATTTTCCCTTATTATCAAAGTTGGCAGGATGGCACAACCTGTCTTTAAAGCAAATGCAATAGCACCTTCAGGAGTGGATGCCGGCCTACCAAAGAAGTTGACGAATACGCCTTTTTTACCGCCATCCTGGTCTGCCAATATACCTATCATCTCATTGTTACTTAGCCCCTTTATTATCTCACGGACAGCCCTTTTCTTAGGTATTACCTTGCACCCATTCCATTCCCTGTAAGAATCCAATAGCCTGTTTAACCTCATCAGTTTCTGCTCTCTTGCCAATAACTTTACCTTATGTCCGAGTACGCTTATTGCAAAACCTGCTAATTCCCAGTTTCCAAAATGACCTCCTAAAAATATAATCCCTTTATTTTCTTTCAACGCCTCATCTATATGGCTTAAACCTTCTGTCTTTATATACCTTTCTAAATATTTAGCATCTAACCCTGGGAAATTCAGAACCTCTATGAATGACATACCTAAATTCTGGAATACCTTCCTTGTAATCCTATGGAATTCCTCATAATTTTTCTCATCTCCAAACGCTGATTTAAGATTATCTAAGGCAATCCTTCTCCTGTCCATTCCAAGCCAGTATCCTAAGTCACCCAATCTCCTGCCAAACCACAAAGTAAGCCTTAAAGGGAACAATCGGACAAAAAAGCCTGATATTCTAACACCTATATACAGCAAGTAGTCTATCAATCAGATTCCTTTCATTCGTGATAATTTTTAATTCTATTCTTAGAGATAATACCCTATTGGGTTTTGATGACAATCCCTGAAGTCCATCTAATAACGGACCTACCCTGACCATATCCTTTTCTGTAGTAATGACCGTATCTATGCCAGATTCTCCTGCCGCAGTAAATATATCCTCTATATCCTTATTCCTGTATATGTAATGGTCCGGGTAACGAAAATCCCCTTCTACTTTCGCACCCAATTTAATTAGATTCTCTTTAAAAGAATCAGGGTCACCTATACCAGAGAATATTATTACCTGAGTTCCCTTGATATTTTCAAACCCAAGTCTTTTCTTCTCATAGAAGTCATATAAATAAACTGGATTATGGATGGATTCCACAAAGAAGATGTTGCAATTAATACCTTTTAACTTGGCCTGTAATTCTCCTGTATCCATACCATCTACCTTTGTAAGACAAATCATATCAGCCCTTGAGATAGAAGATACAGGTTCCCTTAAGATTCCCCTGGGTAGAAGCCACCCATTACCAAACGGGTCATTCCCATTTATAGTAACTATATTAAAATCCCTCTCTATCTGCCAGTGCTGGTACCCGTCATCCAAGATTAAGGTGTCTACGCCATATCTGTTTATTGCCAATCTGCCATTTTTGAGCCTGTCTCTACCTACAAGCACATGTATCCCAGGTAGGTTCTTCTTTAATAGAGCAGCCTCATCCCCTATCTCCATCCATTCTATAGATGGACTCAGATTCTTAGCAACCTTCTTGCCATATCCCCTGAGTAATACGGCAACCTTCTTGCCTTCTGATGTAAGGGATTTTGCCAGCATCTCAACGAGTGGAGTCTTGCCTGTTCCACCCCATGTAATATTGCCTACGCTGATAACTACACAATCCAATTTCTGAGGGGCTAATACCCCGGCCTCACAGAGGGTTTTTATTATCATTACCCAAAGCCAGTAGATAAAAGACAGGAGTGATAAGAGATGCCTTAAGGCTGTAATACAAAGCCCTTTATTACTTTCATCATAAGCGGCCTTGTGCATTAGAAATAGCCAATTTTTCAATCTATAAATAATCAACCCTTCTTCTCTGAGTGCCTTCTCTCATGCATTAATCTCTTTATCGTCTTTTCATATCCCATATCAGATGGCTCATAGTAATGTTTAGCCTCTGGAATATATTCTTGTGTCACATAATGGCTATCATAGTCATGTGCATACTTATAACCCTCACCATGACCCAATCTCTTTGCACCTTTGTAAGACGCATCCCTCAGGTGTTTAGGCACCTCTAATGACCTTTCCTTCTCAACATCAGCCATAGCTTTGTCAATACCAATATAAGAGGCATTGCTCTTTGGCGCTGTTGCTATATAGGTAACAGCCTGTGCAAGTGGTATCCTCGCCTCTGGCAACCCCACAAACTCTGAGATTTGAAGTGCAGCATTAGCAACTACCAGGGCTTGAGGGTCTGCATTCCCCACATCTTCAGCAGCGCATATTACAATACGCCTTGCAATAAACCGAGGGTCTTCACCTGCAACAAGCATCTTTGCAAGCCAGTAGAGTGCAGCATCAGGGTCAGAACCCCTCATGCTCTTTATGAATGCTGATATCGTATTGTAATGGCCATCCCCATCCCTATCATAGACTATAGCCTTCTTCTGTATGGATTCTTCTGCAACAGGAAGTGTAAAATGTATAAAGCCATCCTTATCAGGCGGTGTAGTCATCACACCCAATTCCAAGCCATTGAGGGCACGCCTGGCATCACCATCTGAGAGTCTTGCAAGATGGAGCAGGGCCTCTTCATCTGCCTTAATAGATAGAGAACCTAATCCCCTATCTTTATCTCTCAATGCTGCTTTAAGTATTAAAAGAATCTCATCTGCAGAAAGTGGATTCAATTGAAAAACCTGAGAACGCGAAATCAGCGGGGATACGATAGAGAAAAACGGATTGTGTGTAGTAGCGCCAATCAATGTGATAGAACCTTCTTCTACATCAGGCATCAGGACATCCTGCTGTGCCTTGTTAAAGCGGTGGAGTTCGTCAATGAACAGGATAGTCTTCTGGCCGTTGATGTTCCGGCGCTGTTTTGCCCTGAGCAGGACATCCCTGATATCAGATACACTTGATATGACAGCATTCAGTTGTTCAAAATAGGATTTTGTGACGTTACTGATGAGATGGGCTAAAGCGGTCTTTCCTGTCCCTGGCGGTCCATACAATATTATGGATGTGAGTTTGTCTCCATCTATCGCCCTCTTTAGGAGTTTGCCTGGACCTAATATGTGGGTCTGGCCCACAAATTCTACTAAATCTCTGGGCCTCATCCTCGCTGCGAGAGGTGCTATTATATCTTCCTTTGGCTCACCCTGCCTTTCAAAGAGGTTATTCTCTTTCATAATAAAAATCCCCGCTCATACCGTGTGAAGTGATAAGTTTTGAACCTGTTTTTTCAGGTGGGTACCCTCTTGCGTAGTTCATGCTTCCTAAAGGCATAGCCAAAAGGCATGCAATCCCTACCTAAAGTTAGGT
>Ga0209514_10009845_pt1 | contig 10422 bp, 8 predicted proteins | sample Subgrocontami58m_FD_187452 | JGI IMG/M metagenome (GOLD analysis project Ga0209514, IMG submission 187452) | Subsurface groundwater microbial communities from S. Glens Falls, New York, USA - GMW37 contaminated, 5.8 m (SPAdes) (version 3) | ecosystem: Environmental > Aquatic > Deep subsurface >...
TGTTGGTCGAGTTGTTGTAGAGGAGTTTTTGTGTGGAACCGCTACATGAGCCGAGGCCTGCGCCGTAGAACGTGGCACCGCTAAGGGAACCCTTGGAGGTGATGGAGGTCTTCACGAGGAGTGCACCGGAGATGGAGGCAGAGCTGGAGACGACGAGCTTGGTGCCGGAGAGGGTGGCTCTGGAGGTGATACCTCCGACGGAGAGAACGGAACCGGTGATATTTGCATTTCCGGAAATGCTGAGACGTGCACCGGAGATGGTTCCGAGGACATCGAGCTTGGCTTTCGGCGAGGCGGTGCCGATGCCGACGGAGCCGGCGAAGTAGTTGAGGGCGCTCGCGTCGTTGGCGTAGATGTCGAAGGCGTTTGTGCCCTGGATGCCGGTGACATAGAGACCGTATCCATTCTGGATGGTGGAGCTCGCGGTCTTCAGGCCGGAGGCATAGAAGGCATAGTTACTGACGATGGTGCCGGTGGAGTCTCCGTTGGCTCCGTTGTAGGTGCCGGCTTCGGACATGACACCATAGTTAGCCTTCAGCCGTCCCATCCCACGGTGAATAGCAACTCCATGGACACCGACGAGGTAACCGCCGGTATTGGTCCATTGAGACCCTGGGGGACTATCGGCTTCAAATGTTCCGCCGCTGATGTATTGCGTGGTGCTTCCTGTTCCTGCCGGACTGAAGAACACCAAGCTATTGACCCCGGCCTTGGTCGCGCCATAGGTCGTGTCGGTGAACGTTCGGTTGACATTGAGCGAATACTCGATGCCGTTATTGTTATAAGTAGAAGGACCTGCGCCGATACCGATGTTACCGTTTATAACGTATTCACTGCCGTTCAAATGTAATGGGTAACTCGGGCTTGCTACGCCTATTCCCAGCTTGCCCATCACGTTGAGATTGTTACCCGAAGCCGTGCCTTCCCAGACGATGGAACCCGAGGAGGAGAGGGACTTCTCTGCGTGAATGATCGAACCGGAGGCCATCTGGAGGACTTTCAGGCCGAGGAAGCCGGAGGTGAGATTGATGGTGAGCGCACCGGTCATGGTGTCGCCCGAGGTGTTCACATAGCGCGCGTCACCGAGTGTGAGGACATTTCCGGTGCCAAACGAGCTCGGGGCGGTGCCACAGCCGAACTTCTTCGTTGTGCTGTTGTACTGGAGGACGCTGTTCCAGGCCGAGCAGGAGCTTAAGCCTGCGCCGCCGATCGTTCGATAGACGTAGAGGTGACCGCCGGTCATGGCGGTGGCGGCGTAGACCGTCGCCCCGGAGAGGCTGCCTTCGGCAATGATGGAACCGGAGGAGGAGAGGTTCCCGGCAACCACGAAAGTGTCATCGGTCTTGAGGATGTTCGCTGCTGCGCGGTAGAGGTTGGTGTCGTAGGATGTGCCACCGGAGCCGAAGATGATGTGGTTCGCGCCCTGTGTAGAGAGGCGCAGCGCTCCGGTTCCCGCGACTCCCGCGGTGGAGAGGATGTCTATGCCGACCTTACTGGCATCCCTTGGAGAAACAGTGATGGTTCCGGAGGCGGTAGATGAGATGTCCGATCTCAGGAATTGTGTGGAGTTGAGGCCGTCCAGTGTATCGGCATTGCGTGCGTAGGGGACGGAGGCGAAGCGTCTGCGTGGAGAGAAGACCTCGGGGTAGGTGCCGGCGTTGGCAGGATCGAACTCGACCTGGAGGTAGAGCGAGTCGGAGTTGAAATCTACGGAACCGGTCATGGTGGTGTACGTTCCGAGGGCGACAGAGAAGAGGCCGCCGGTGGAGGTGACCCGGGAATTGGTTGTATCCCAGGTCTCGGTCCAGAGCGGGACGCCTGCGGAGGCGGCAGAGAAGACCTTGAAGCGCATGTTGTAGCTGCCATTGGTAATGGCAACGCCGCCGGAGCTGGTGATCTTGCCCTGATAGTTGATGGGCTTGTAGATGCCCGCAGCAGCGTGGGTGGTGAGGGAACCAAGCCAGAAAAAGGCAAGAAGGCAAAAGGGCAAGAAGGCAAGAAGTAATGTGTCCGGGAAAACCTTTTGCCCTTTTGCCTTTTTTCCTTTTTGCCCTGCCTGGTGGCCCGGACATGCCGCTATTCCGCAGACGACTGCGTTGTTCATAAGCCGATACCGGAGGGTTCGTTTCTTCACGGCATTGGGGCGTAGCTGGGTGCTGCGTGGATCGGCTGTTCTTCCATGGTTTCCATAATCGGGGAACGGGCCTGGATGGAGTTCTTCTCCTGTGCTTTCTCTGCGCGTTCCAGGAGCGACATGCCAAGCAGCATCGCTACGAAGGCAATGTTGGTTACGAGGCTGCTGATGAGCAGGCACCGACGGATGAGGGACCAGAGAGGACGACGGCGAGCTGCAAGCTGCAAGCTGCCCGTCCGAACGGACATTCGTCCGGGCGGGCAAGCTGCAAGCTCTGCTTGTGGCTCACCGCTTGAAGCTTGAGGCTTAGAATCCGCTTGGAGCTCTCCGCTTGAAGCTTGAGGCTTAGAGTCCGCTTGAAGCTCATTTCCCGCCGCCGGCACTTCCTGTTGCCCTCGTGCGGACTTTTCGAGTCTGTATACAGCGATCTCCCGTGCGATTTGCGCGCGGGAATAACCGGTGATTTTCTGGAGGAACTGCCGGACCTGCCCTTTCTCAGCGCGTCCCAGGTGTTCGTAATGACATGTGAAAAGCCGCTCATGGATCCATGCCTTCCGTTCTTTCTGCCCCCAACCGCCGTGCGCATCGGAAGCACCCGCATCGAGATACTTGCACATCTCTTCGAAACTGCCCGGCTGCGGAGGAATGAAGTGCATTTTTGTTTGAGCCCCAGGCTCACTTGTAGATTTATATTGTTATTATAACATAAACTAATAACCAAGTACATACCCTATACCGGAAATGAGCCTAAGACTCAATTCCAGCATCCTTATGCCATATTTTCGGGTCACATCTGCGACGATTTTCCGATTGCCGACACTCGAATTTTGTTCTTATGAAACTTTGTTGCTATTAAATCAACTTTCTTGGCTTAATACTGCTATTTTTCCGACCTCAGATTATTGACAAAATCGCTCATCAAATCTCTAATGTTATTTTTCGATGGTTTTTCGACGATAAATCCAGGGGGCATCATGACGATTCCGAGCCTCAGGCTCAATTCCCGGTTTTTGTTTTGCTCTTCGCACAAAGGATGATTGAAGCGGAAAGAAAATATCCGCCAATGAGCCTGAGGATCAGACATTTTTGTCCCTCGACAATAAGCAACAACAAAATAAACAAAATCTATCCTGCGGGAACGAGTTATCCCATCCACCAAAGGGCGGCGTGCGCCACGGCGGGGGCCTGAGGGCGGACGTTGGCGCACACGCGTTCTTTTTGGTTCTTTTTCTGTCGCTTAGACAGAAAAAGAAGAGAACTGTTCCATCCTTCCATGGAACATGTTTAATGGCTTTTACATGCCGTAAACCAAAATTGCTTTCCATGAGATTTCTAACCGCTACTATTCCGGCTCCCCATTCCGTGGAAAATATGAACCTGGATCACACCCCCCTTCAGCTCCGGCCCACCACCCTCACCCTAACCCTAACCCTAACCCTCGACCCCGCTCCCCCGCCCGCCGCCCCACTCACCATGGAACGTTTCCTCGCCCTCAGAGCGGCCATCGCCTTCGCACGGAGAATCCACGAAGGACAGCAACGCATGAGCGGATGTGCCTTCGTTTCCCACCCGCTCGCGGTCCTGCAGATCCTCCTCTCGGCCGATACAAGCCTCCCGCGAGAAGCGTACGTCGCCGGGCTCCTCCACGACGCGCTGGAGGACGGCCAGGCAAACTCCAGAGAGCTTCGCTCACTCTTCGGCAAGGAGGTGGAAGCAGCGGTCAGGGCACTGAGCCGGCCGGAGAAACCCCACTCCGGCTTCGCTCCTGCGGGAGCTACGCCGCGATTTTGTCTGTTCGATCAATCTGAGAGCAGAACCGACCATGAGCGCGAGTACTTGGCGCAGATGGTTCTCGCGAACGAGCTCATCCCCTACGTACTCCTCATCAAGATGGCCGACCGCCTCCACAACGTCGAAACCTCACATTTCCTCTCTCCGGAGCGCTCCCGGGCCCTTCTCAGCGAAACCGCCACCCTCTACCTCCCCGCCTTCCAGGCCGGGGAACCGCGCCAGAAGCGCTTTCCGGAGGCCTACCGGACACTCCTGCAACTGCTGGAAACAAGTGTAGAAAGCCGGATGAGAAGCACAAAGGTTGTGGGGCTTCCTGCGAAACAGGAAGAACAGGCAGCTGGTAGCAGGTCAGGGAACTTTCTATGATCGTGGCTCTGAAAAATTGCCTTCAACGGTCGTTCGGAATGAATTCCGAAAATGACTATCGGGTTAACGCAGAACGCATGTATGTGATGTGCAATTCCGATGACGCCGCAGCCAGGGACGGCTGCTGCTGTGGCAAAAATATATCTGTGATCCAGCAGCACCCCTCCGCGGGTGCGGCGCTCACGTTGTTTCTGCGTTAACCCGATAGTCATTATTCCGAATGGTACGCAACGTTAGCCGCCGATTTAAATCGGCGGCTAACGGATGATGAAAGATGCGAATTCATTCGCTCCGGATGCGTTGTGATTGTAGACGATTCTCATCCGTTTTTCAGAGGTTCCGTAGTAAGTAGCTGGGGAATGTTTCAATCCCTTGCTACCAGCTACCCGTCCGAACCGGCCAACGGGCGGGCGGGCTACTTGCTACCTGCTCACGCTTCACTGGTATAGTTTCACCTGTTGCGACCGCTTCTCTCCGCGACGGCCATCCATCTTGAGCGGAACCTGCTGCACCGGGCTTTCTGGCTCCAGCTTCTCATCGGACGAATCCTTCCAATCGCCATCCCGCTCCTCGCGTGGGAAGCGCTTTTCGATTATACGCAAGCCGTCGAGTTACAGGGCTGGAGCCGCAGCGCGATGACGAGTTACTACTTCATCGTTTTCTTCCTCTCGCTCTTCGCCGACATCCACTTCCACTACGAAATGAGTACGATGGTGCACATGGGAACGCTGAGCCAATGGCTGATGCGCCCGCTCTCATTCCTGGAGACAGCGACCAGCTTCGTTCTCGCCAAGATCCTGACGCTCCTGATTCCCGGCTTCATCGTGCTTCTCCTCGGCTTCTGGCTCTCCCCCCCCTTCCCCTCGAGCACGCCGCTCTTCTCGTTTCTCGCCGCCATCGCCACTGTCCCTCTCTCACTTGTGATGTTCGGACTTCTGAGCGCGGTCATCGGCATGTTCTCGTTCTGGCTCATGAAGACCGAGAGCATTTTCGCGCTCGTCATGCTCGTCCTGGAGTTCTTCGGCGGTCGACTCCTCCCTCTCTCGCTCCTCCCTAAATGGCTCGAGGAACTGAGCTATTTCTTCCCTCTTCGCTTCGCCATCTCGCTTCCGGCGGAGGCTATCCTGCATCCGCTGCAGCGGTCCGTCTTCCCCATACTCCTTGGCCAAACGCTCTGGTGTGCGTTCCTCTTCCTTCTCGCTTCCTTCCTCTGGAAGAAAGGTTTGCAGCAATACGACGCCGTCGGCGGATAAACGTATGCGTTACTACCTCACACTCTTCTCACGGGCCTTCCGTCTGCATCTCCTCAGGGAGAGCAGGTATCGGGCGGATGTGGTGACATGGCTCTTCATGATGTGGCTCACCGTGGGAACGCAGTTCGTCTTCGCCTATACCCTGTATCGGTCCGCCAACGGCAATTTCTTCGGATATTCCGGAAGGGAGGTGTTGGGGTTTTTCGGGATCGCTCTCTTCGCAACGGGAGTGGCGCAGTGCGGATTCATCGGCATTGTCCTGAATCTCGCGAAGGCGGTATGGCAAGGCGATTTCGACTTCTGGCTTGTGCAGCCTCCGCCCATCCTCCTGCGCATGGTTATCGAGGACCTCGGGGTTGTCTGGTACTGGCCTTACGTGCTTGTCGGAGCGGCGCTGTTGCTCTTTTCGTTCCCCGTGACCATGTGGCCTATAGCGTTTTTCTCCGCCATCGTCGCAGGGGTCATTGAATCCGGGATCATTCTGATATTGTGCCTGCCGGCAGTTGCGTGGGGCCGGTGGAATCCCGGAGAAGGGCTCTGGGAGTACGTCGAGGGCTCTCGCTATATGCCCATTGGACGAACTCGCAATTTTATGTTATGGTTTGTTTCCTTCGGAGTCCTGCATTACTCCCTCGCCCTTGAAGTCCTCACGGGAAGGCTCTCGATTTTCCTCCTCATTCTCATTGCCATCGCCCTGTATCTGATCGCCTGGCTCCTCCTCAAACTCTTCCTCCGTTCCTATAGCTCCGCTTCCTCCTAAATCTCCGGCCGACGACACGATCGTCTGCGAGAATCTGCAGCGAACGTACCGTCACTACGAGAAAGATCCCGGCTTCCTCGGGGCACTCAGGAGCGTCGTATGGCGGAAATGGGTGAATGTCCATGCCGTAGGGGGCATCAGTTTCCGTATCCCCGAGGGTAGCTTCGTGGGATTTTTGGGGCCCAATGGGGCGGGCAAGACCACGACACTCAAGATGCTCTCCGGCATCCTCACGCCGTCTGGCGGCTCCTGCCGCGTTTTGGGCTTCATCCCCTCCGACCGCAAGCGCGCCTTCAAGAAGCAGATCGCGCTCGTGATGGGACAGAAATCGCAGCTCATCTGGGATCTGCCGCCGACGGACACCTTCGTCCTCCACCGCGACCTGTACGAGATCCCGCGCGCGCAGTGGAACGAGACGCTCATGACCCTCACCAAGCTCCTTAGGGTAGAGCATGTGCTCGATACCCCCGTCCGCCAGCTCTCGCTCGGCGAGCGCATGAAGTGCGAGCTCATCGTGGCGCTCCTGCACCGGCCGAAGGTCCTGTTCCTCGACGAGCCCACCATCGGGCTCGACATCATTTCCCGGATCCACCTCTGGGAGTTTCTCCGGACGTATCAGAAACAGCAAAATATCACAATCGTTCTGACTTCTCATTATGTCCATGACATCGTGAACCTCTGCCAGAAAGTGATCATCATTAACACTGGGAGGATCGTCTTCGACGGCCTCTTCGACACGCTCATCAATCGCCTGGAACCGGATCGGCACGGCATCATCCGCTTCCAGCGTGAGAACCTGAAAGAGGAACAACTCAAGCAGATCGCGAAGATGGTGAAAGACAGGCACTTAGAGCAGATAGACCCGGATACCTATCGCATCAGCGTGCCAAAAAACCAGCTCTCCGTCGCGACACAGTGGATCTTCAAGTCCTTCCCCATCGAGGAGATGCGGATGGAGGAAGTGGATCTGAAGACCGTGATCGAACGGGCATTCGCGATGGATTCAGAGTCGTGATTGCCGCACTAAGAAAACAACATAACAGCAGCGGCTTTTCAAGCCGCGGCGTTCGCGTGATAGACAACGCAGCAATCTTTCGTTCGCCGCGGCCCGAAGGGCCGCTGCTGATATGCAATGTTGTCGGTTAAAAATGAATTACCCCGCACTCTAAGTGCGAGGTATCTACGGAGTCATAGATCAGTTTGATCGTGTTTTTCCCTCTCCCTCGCGCTTCGAGCGCGAGGGAGAGGGTAGGGTGAGGGTGTTTCAGTGTGTGCTGCAGCTTCTGACTCTTAAACCCACCCTCACCTTCATCCTCTCCCTCCCAGCGCGACGCTGGGAGGGAGAGGAAAAATTCCATTCCCCTTGCAAGCCTCGCAGCTTAAGCTGCGAGGTATCACGGAATCAGAGGTTCCCCAACCCCAACCCCCTCCTGTTCCATCCCCCCATAGAACATCTTTTACCGCTTCCCTGAGCCAGGAAACGGTGGTGGTGCCTTTTTAATGGTCAGAGAGCTCTACTCTCCCCCTTTCCTTGAGCGTGCAATGGTGGCGACTTTCCCCCCATCCCCATGGCTCGCGTTCTTGCTCCAGAAATTACCGACGCCGTTCCTTTCTATCTCCATCCCACAAACAAAAGCGTCTCTCCGGGGAAACCGGCGAGCGCCGCCGAACTTGCGGACAGAGCATTCCGGGATTCTGCGTTCATCGACAGACTCTGCCCTGCCGCACGTTCCGACTCTGTGACTGGGGAAGATACTTCTCAACCCCCGGTGACAAGCTGGAAGCAGGGAACCCGAACAAGGCTGGAGACGACACTGAAACAGGGACCATATCGCCGTCTCGGTCTCGAGAAGCTGGAAGACCGCATGGCCCTCTCGGGGGCGGCGGCCACGTACGCCGAGGAACTGCGCCTCCAAGCTCCCTATAGCGAAACCGGAGCGATGGTCACCGGAACGGACATCGAGATCCTGACTCCGGAAACGCCCGCCTCGCCTTTCGATAAGCTCCTGGAGGGGAAACACACCGAGGGAGCCCCACTGCTCAATCTCGATACGAAGGAGTGGATTTACGCTTCGGACTTAAGTGCGGACGGTGGGATGCTGGTGACGGGAGGGAGGCCTTCGACGCTGTACGCCTACAGGACGGAAGACCTCGCGAAGGGGGAACTTAAGCCCGTTCTGGCGCTCAAAAACACGGGGAATCCGTACGTTCAGTCGGTCGCGGTGTCTCCGGACGGCAAGACCATCGTGTCCGGAGGAAACGGAAAGAAGATCGTTGCGGTGGAGATCGCAAGCGGGCAGGTGCTCTGGACGAAGGATGTAGCGGGCAATGTAAACAAAATAACGTTTCTGGATAGCGAGACGGTTTTGGCGCAGGTGGATTACGGCGCGATCCAGAGGGTGAATGTGAGGACGGGGGCGATGAGTACTGCCTTCCCGGAGGCGGGAGATGCCGTGTGGCTCTTTGATTCGGATCAGAAGGGAGAGAAAACGGTGGTCGGAGGGGAGAAGGCAGGACTCTACGATGAGACAGGGAAGAAGATACGTGATTTTCCGGGGATTCCGGCGGGACTTGGAGATGTCGCGATCTCACCGGATGGGAGCAAGGTGGGACTTGGGGGAACGGACGGGACATTGGTGATTTTGGACAGTGAGACGGGGAAGGAGATAGCCAGAGGGAATGCAGGTGGATGGGTGGGGAAGATACAGTTCCTTTCGGAGGATACGATTGCGACATTTGCTGCACCCAAGTGGCTCGTGATGCTGAAAATCGAGGGAAACCGCCTCGTCGTGGATAAGGTGCTGGCTACGGGTGGAGACATCGGTTCCATCGCGTTCGATCCGAATAGGCCGGAGGTGCTCGTTGTGACGAACGGAACGAAGCTCGAAGTGCACAAGACAGGGCTAAAGAGGCCGGCGCCTGTGGTGACCGCGAAGGCTCCTTCCACTGTCCCAGTGGAAAAGCCTGCGGCAGCGGCACCGGAAGTTACGACGGTAGCGGCTCCGGTCAATGCAAAAGCTGTGGATGCGGCAATCGTTGCATTGGAGAAAGAGACAGCATTTCAGGCGGAGAAAGTGCTCTCGAGGAGGACGCTCGAAGGGTTGGATGGGAATGAGGAATTGAAGAAGCGCGGGAAGGCGTGGCTCACTACGGGGCCGGATCCGGACACCGGGAGGAAGACGGAGATCCGCATCACCTCGCCGTACGACCAGTCGTTCCTCGTCACCCCACTGGGCGTCATCAAGCTCGATCATCCGGGCGGAGTGCAGAACAAGGTGGGATTCGGGAGGATTTTGAGTGACGGCGCGATCGTGAACTTCGCTCTGGCCGCTCATCCCAGACTGGAGTTCGTGTTGTATGCGGATGAGGGGAGGACGGTGATGCTGGATCGGCTGGTGTTCGAGGGAGACCGGGCGAACGGAAGCTTCGCGCTCCTCACGGAACAGAGGACGGAGGCGAGGGAATGGGAGACGGAACCGGGCATGCAGGTGCTTCTCACGGAGAGAGCCAATGTGACGCTTGCGGTGGAGAGCCCCATGGCGGGAGCGGTCCTGGAGCTCACGGGTGGAGGGTTCCTGGGGAAAAAGGTACTGAAGGAGGGATTCTCGACCCCCACACTCACGATGGACGGGACGAAGCCGAGCGGAACGTATGAAGTGCAGCTTCTGGATCGGCCGAATGGGGCGATTTTGGCAAGAGCAAAACTCAACTGGGATCACGAAGGAAAGAAGCTCACTGCGAGTGAGCCGCTTCAGGCGTTCGTCCCGAAGGCGCACGTGAGCGCACGAGGAGCGATGAGGAGCACCGATCCACTCGATTCGACTCGTGGTTTCCAAGCGGTGTTCGGAGCGCTCAGCGAAGAGGTGGCGCAGGTGATGGCGGTGGATCAGGCAATCGAGACACAGCAGAAGATGGCGCAGGCGGGAGGTGCGGCGGTGATCGCGAGCAGGACGCTGGATGGTGCGCAGGCGGATGTGATCGTGAACACGCAGAGAGGGAATCTGATGGCGCTCGCGGGGCAGGCGGATGAGAGGTTCCAGTTCTCACTTGATCCCGACAAGCTGTGGGTGAAGTTTTTGGAAGTGTTGCAGGGTTGGAGGGAGGAGAACAAGGCTCAG
>Ga0209514_10009847_pt1 | contig 10418 bp, 8 predicted proteins | sample Subgrocontami58m_FD_187452 | JGI IMG/M metagenome (GOLD analysis project Ga0209514, IMG submission 187452) | Subsurface groundwater microbial communities from S. Glens Falls, New York, USA - GMW37 contaminated, 5.8 m (SPAdes) (version 3) | ecosystem: Environmental > Aquatic > Deep subsurface >...
TTTCTTCAATAATCAAACTGCCAAGATGTTTCCAAAATAAATGCCTTGGAAAAATAACAGCCGCTTCATAACTTATATTAAATGATACCGTCGAAAAAATATCAAGCTTAATTCCACCTTCATTCACTGTTCCAAATCTGTATGCGTCATGAAATCTGTTGAGAATTTCGGTGTCGTTGATTGCATTATCCAAACTCATAGGTGGATTTGTTAACAAATAAAATTTAGCAGGGTAATCAATCATTTCGATGCGGGACCATACAAAACCGCTGCTGTTATACGGCATGATTGAAATATTATTAAGCTTGTAAGCATATCCTTCCCTCTTGGCAAAACCAAATCTCCATAAATCGGATTTCATTTCGCCAATTGATGTTGAAGAAGATTTCAAATCCGCACGAAACCTAGAACCAAAAAGATATTTCTCGCTGAATTTAATAATATCTTCTGCATAGTATGTTGAACAGTAAGCATGGCCTAGTTTAATTTCTAACGAACCGATATCTGCAAATTTACTTTTAAGCTTTTTATGATCGGCACCGCCAATTCCGTAATTAACTTCAATAAAAGGCCTTCCGTGGAATTCCCAGTGGAGCCAATCATAATCCTTCCAGTTTAACCACTCTTCGTCATTCCAATTTTCATTGGTCGAATCTTTTTCGTTCTGGGCGAACAAATTCATGTTTGTTAATAGAACAATTGCTGCAGCAAATAAAAATATTTTACGAATCATACAAACTCCTATAAATATTTTAGCTTTAGACGAAATTCTATTAAGAATTGTTACACATCATTTTCAATGAATAAAATTAATGTGAGTAGATAATCAATCTACTTTAATACCGGTTTTTGTTTAAGCGCAGTTAGAAGATTTTCCATAAGAAAATTTCCTTGAACTGGTTTTGTAATAAATATATCAACCCCGGCTGCATAAGCATTATCTCTATCTTTTTGAAAAGCATGTGCTGAAAGACCAATGATAGGCATGTTTTTGTATTTTTCTTGAGAACGAAGTTCTTTTGTAAGTTGAAGACCGTCTTTTGCCCCGCGAAGCGAAATATCCATCAAGATTATATCATATTTATTTTCATTAAGTTTTTCATAAAATGATTCTTCAGAGTCACAAACATCCAATTCAAAATTTCTTTTAAGAAAAATGCGAAGGAATTTTTGATTTTCTAAATCATCTTCTACAACAAGTAATCTGGGTTTCTTTTTATCCAAAATATTTCCCTTTTTCCATATTCAGATTTTATTTCAAGAATAAAATAAGTATTTAAATAATCATAAGAAATACTAACTACTTCATCTTACGCATAGTATTGTAATTGTCATATTGAGCATATTCACTTCGTTCAATGTAAACTCCGCGAAATATCTCAAAACAGTTTGAAATCGAGGTGTCGAGATTCTTCACTCCGTTCAGAATTACAATTTTGCGTAAGGTGAGTAACTACTTAAACTTAATACTCATCCCAACTTTTTGCTTCTAAATTTAACGGATTCTTATTTGTTATTGCTTCTGCAAGACGCATAGCAAGCTGGCGGTTTGTGATAAGCGGAATTTTATAATCTACTGCGGTTCGGCGAATGATGTAATCGTTGGTTAGTTCTTCTTCCTGGAAATTTTTAGGAATGTTTATCACAAGATCAATTTTACCGGACTTAATATAATCTGCTGCATTCGGAGTTTTACTGCTTAGAGGCCATTCCAAAGTTTCCACGGGAATTCCGTTTGCATTCATAAACTTTGACGTTCCTTGTGTTCCGTAAAATTTTATTCCAAGTTTTACTAACTGTCTGGCTGGTTCTAATAATTCTGATTTTGAAACTATAGAACCGGAAGAAATTAAAATTGATTTGATCGGAAATTTATATCCTACAGATGTAAGTGCTTTTAAAAATGCTTCGTCAAAATCCTGACCCAGACATGCGACCTCGCCGGTTGAAGCCATTTCAACTCCTGTTGTAGGATCAGCTCCTTCGAGGCGTGTAAATGAAAACTCCGGCGCTTTTACCCCGACATAATCGTAAGTCAACGTTTGATCATCCCACTTTTCAACTTTTTTCTTCATAATAACTTTGGAAGCAATTTCTATAAAATTTTTCTTGAGTGTCTTGGATACAAAAGGAAAACTTCTTGATGCACGTAAATTACATTCTATAACTTTAACACGATTATCTTTTGCAATAAACTGAATATTGAAAGGACCATTAATGTTTAGCTTTTTTGCAATATCTGAAGAGATCTGTTTTATCTGCCTCATAGTTTCAAGATAGGTTCGTTGTGCGGGCAGAACCAAAGTTGCATCGCCGGAATGTACTCCGGCATTTTCAACGTGTTCCGAGATTGCTGAGCAAACAATCTTTCCGTTTTGCGCAACCGCATCAAACTCTAATTCCTTTGCATTAACTAAAAATTTTGAAATCACAACCGGATGTTCCGGAGAAACATCAACTGCTTTTTGTAAGAAGCCGGTTAATTCAATATCACCGGTAGCAATTGCCATGGCAGCGCCGCTTAGTACATAAGAAGGGCGAACTAATACAGGGTAACCGACCTTATTTGCAAATTGTAAAGCATCTTTCAAAGTACTTAATTTACTCCACACAGGCTGCTCTATTTCAAGTTCATCAAGCATTGCAGAAAAAATACTTCTGTTCTCTGCTGCATCAATTGATTCCGGTGAGGTACCGAGAATTTTTACACCAATCTTATGAAGTTTTAGTGCGAGGTTATTCGGAGTTTGCCCGCCCATAGAAACAACAACCCCAAGCGGTTTTAATGCATCATAAATTTCCCAAATCGTTTCGGTTGTCAGTTCTTCAAAGAACAAAGCATCAAACTCATCGTAATCTGTGCTTACGGTTTCGGGATTGCAATTGATCATAACCGTTTTGTATCCCATCTTGCGTAAAGTTTTTCCTGTAATCACACAACACCAATCAAATTCAACCGAGCTGCCAATTCTGTACGGACCTGATCCTAAAATGAAAATGCTCTTCTTTAGTTTAAACTCGAAATCATGAATGGAACAATTATATGTGAGATATAAATAATTTGTCTTTGCAGGATATTCTGCCGCAAGTGTATCTATATGCTGAATGAACGGATGAATATTATTTTTCTTTCTGAGCAGATAAATATCATGTGCATCTTTACCAATTACGTTAGCAATTTGACGATCGGAAAAACCATGCTGCTTTGCTTCTATCAGAAGTTCTTTGGTTATTTTTCCTTTTGTCACAGAAATTTTTTTTTCTATATCAACAATATTTTGAATTTTATAAAGGAACCATTTATTAATATGAGTTAGCGAATGAACCCAGTCAACGGAGTAGCCCTGTTTCAAAGCTTGAACAACAGCGAACATTCTTTCTTCTGTTGGATTACGCAGCGCTTCTTCTAATTCTTCAAACTCCACTTTTGTTCTGCTTGCGGTTAATCCTTCAACACCAATATCCAGCATACGCATTGCTTTCTGGATCGCTTCTTCAAATTTTCTTCCGATCGCCATTACTTCGCCGACGGATTTCATCGAGGATCCGAGGTTGCGTTTTACAAGACGAAATTTTTTCAAATCCCAGCGGGGAACTTTAATTACTATGTAATCAAGTGCAGGTTCGAAAAATGCTTTAGTAGTTTTTGTGATCGAGTTTGGTAATTCGTGCAAACCAAAGCCAAGAGCAAGTTTTGCCGCAACAAATGCAAGAGGATAACCCGTTGCCTTCGATGCAAGCGCAGAACTTCTTGAAAGACGCGCATTAACTTCTATAACTCTATAATCTTGAGAGTTTGGATCGAGTGCATATTGAATGTTGCACTCGCCCACAATTCCGAGATGCCGGATAGTTTTAATTGCAACTTCCCTCAGCATGTGAAATTCATTATTGGTGAGTGTTTGGCTTGGCGCAACCACAATACTTTCTCCGGTATGAATTCCCATCGGATCAATATTTTCCATATTGCAGACTGTGATACAATTATCGTATCTATCGCGTACAACTTCATATTCAATTTCTTTCCAACCTTCAAGATATTCTTCAACTAAAATTTGAGAAGAATAAGAGAGCGATTTAGCTGCAAGCTTTTTAACTTCATTTTGGTTTCTGCAAACTCCCGATCCCAATCCACCGAGCGCATAAGCAATTCTAATAATTACCGGGTAACCGATTTTTTTAGCAACCTCAATAGCTTGATCAACGCTGGCAACAGCTTTGCTCTGTGGAAATTTCACATCTATTTCTGAAAGCTTATTACAGAACAACTGTCTGTCTTCTGTATTTTCAATCGCATCAATTTGGGTTCCCAGAACTTGTATTTTATATTTTTTTAGAACCCCTTCTCTATGAAGAGCCAATCCGCAGTTCAATGCTGTTTGTCCGCCGAATCCAAGTATAATTCCGTCTGGTCTTTCTTTAGCAATAACTTTTTCAACGTAGTTTGTATTTATTGGAAGAAGGTAAACTTTATCGGCGAGGTAATCCGAAGTTTGAATTGTTGCGATGTTGGGATTAATAAGAATCGTGTAGAGTCCTTCTTCTTTCAATGCTTTGATTGCTTGCGAACCTGAATAATCAAACTCGCCGGCTTCACCAATCTTTAGCGCCGAACTGCCGATGATCAAAACCTTTTTAATTTTATGCTTCATTTTTTCCTATCAAGATTATATCTATAATTTTTAGATTATTTTTTTATAAAACCCTTCCCCCTTTGGGGAAATCGAAGGGGGCATTATTTCACATCCTTCAAGAATTCATCAAAAATAAATGCGGTATCTACCGGTCCGGGGGCTGCTTCAGGATGAAATTGAACACTCCTGAAAGGAAGTTTTTCATGCCTGACACCTTCATTTGAATAATCATTTAAATTTTCGAACCATGGCTGCCAGCCCCTTGGTAATGATTTTGTATCAACTGCAAAACTGTGATTCTGCGAAGTAACATAGCACTTGTTGGAATCTGCTTGCTTTACCGGTTGATTCTGACTGCGGTGACCATATTTTAATTTATAAGTTTTTGCACCCGCAGCAAGTGAAAGTATCTGATGACCCATACAGATACCTAATGTTGGAATTTGTTTCTGAATAAGTTTTTTTGCCGAGGCAACAAGCTGCTTATATACAACAGGATTACCGGGACCGTTTGAAATTACAGCCCCATCAAAATCTTCTTTGTCTATATCATAATCATACGGAACACGGAGGACGGTTACTTTTCTTTTAAGCAGATTTAAAAAAATACTTTTCTTACAGCCGCAGTCAATCAATAAAATTCTTTTCTTACCATTTACAAATTTCTCTGCTTTATTTACTGTTACTTTTGAGATTAAATCTTCTATATCCGGATTGTAATATTTTATTTTTTCTTTTCCGATCTCAATTTTACCGAGCATCGTTCCCCGTTCTCTTAAAATTTTTGTCAGGCGGCGGGTATCAATTCCGTAAAGCCCGGGAATCTTTGAATGCTTAAACCATTGATCAAGACTTTCAACAGCATTCCAATGATTAAATGATTTTGATTCTTCGGAGACAATTAAAGCTTGCACTTGAATTCGATCTGATTCAAAATTTTCGGATATTCCCTCATTCATTGATGGAATTCCATAATTGCCTATAAGCGGGTAGGTCATTACAAGTATTTGACCATTGTACGAAGGATCGGTTAATGTTTCGGGATATCCAACCATACCGGTATTAAAAACAACTTCCCCGGCAATAGATTTATGATAACCGAAAAGTTTCCCTTCGAAAATATTTCCATCTTCTAAAATCAGCTTTGCGGTTTGAGCTGGTACGGTTTTCTTGTTCAACCTCTTTTCGGACTCCTAATAATTTCTTGATTTCGTGAAGGGAGGAAAAATTCAAAATTGATTGCACGAAGGTAAAAAAATTATTTGTGCTCGCAAAATTTTTTTCGGTTAAACGACGATCTTACTCTATTTTATACCTGATAATTTACATTGAATATAAAACTCCACTGTCCTAAGTTTGGCAGTAAATATCCGGGATTCTGAATGAATACTTATACAATCAACCGCAATCTGCCATTGCAAAGCAAAAATCTGTTGACCTGGGTCTTAATTATTTTTGTTTTGATCATTACTATTTTCAAAACAGAAATGCGGGCACAAGAAAAAGGAATACTCCGCGGATTTATTGCCGATTCATTAAGCGGAGAAGCATTACCATATGCTAATGTTTACATCAGAGAATTGAACCGCGGTGCTATTACAGATTTCCGCGGCTTTTTTGTTATGGCTTCGCTTCCTTACAGAAGAGTGACAGTTGTGATTTCCTATGTAGGTTATAAATCAAAACAGTTATTCGTAAATATTGAACCTGGTGTTGTAAACGATCTTCGTGTTCAACTCACAGCATTGAACATTCAAATGAAAACTATTGAATCAATCGGTCAAAAAGTTGCAAAAGAGAATGCAACAGACCTGAGTTTGCAAAAAATTGCTATCAGAGATTTGGAAAACTTACCGAAGGGTGTTGAGTTAGATGTTTTTCGTTCACTTCAAAGCTTACCCGGTGTTCAGACCGGAGGAGATGTTTCAGCACGGTTCTATGTACGAGGCAGTCCAAGCAACGAAAATTTAGTATTGCTTGATAATACAACAATTTATAATCCATACCATGCACTTGGAATATTCAGTGCTCTCGATCCTGATATGATCAGCTCAATGGAATTTTACAAGGGCGGTTTTCCATCCGAATTTGCACATAGATTATCATCCGTTCTAAAAGTAGTTACTAAAGACGGAAACAAAAATTCTTTTGGCGGAAAAGCCGGCATAAGTTTATTAACGGCAAAACTCTTTTTAGAAGGACCAATTCCTTCCGGTTCGTTCATTATCAGCGGAAGAAAAAATTATTCGGATGCCGTATTAAAAAAATTCAGAAATAATAATTCTATCCCCGCAGATTTTTATGACCTCTTTGCAAAAGTAAATTATTCAGATAATGCTTTTATGCAGGACGCCAAGTTTTCACTCAGTACTTTTATAAGCAGTGATCAGATAATGAACAATAATCCGCGTAGAGAAGATTTTAAGTGGAATAATAATACTTTGGCTTTCAATTATTTTCAGATTTCTGATTCCCCTCTTTTCTACCAGTTAGATCTATCATACTCTACTTTCTCAGGGGAGCGCATACCAAATCTAAGCGGCGGTAAGGGATTGAAAAATGAATTATCCGATTTCACTATGCGGGTTGATTTCAATTACGTTTATGATAATAAAGATGAATTAGCCGGGGGATTTAAAATTTCCGAAATACATACAACATTAACGCTGGAAAATTTCAGAGGACAGTCTATAACTACAAACACAAAAGGTGTAAATGTAAGCGCTCACGCAAAATATAAAATTTTACGAAGCTCAATCTTTGGTGCCGATATTGGTGCAAGAGTTCACGCAACAAGATTTGCCGGCGGCGGATCATCTTTTTTTATTGAACCAAGAACAAGTTTTACGTTAAGGTTTATTCCTGAATTTGCATTAAAAGGTTCATGGGGAATTTATATGCAAGATCTAGTTACAATTTCTGATGAAAATGAAGTGGTCTCAATTTTTGAACCCTGGGTGATTACTCCGCTTTACTTAAGTCCTTCAAGTGCAATTCATTATATATCCGGTTTGGAATTTACACCTACACCAAACCTTTCTTTCAATTTGGAGGGTTACTATAAAATTATGCATAATTTGGCAATTGTAAATGATCAAAAATATTTTGATTCCGATCCTGATCTTATTAGCGGCTCAGGAAATTCTTATGGAATAGAATTCCAAACTAAATATCAATTATATCCGTTTAATTTTACAGGTTCATATTCCTGGATGCGTTCATTTAAGAATGTTAGAAATATTATTTATTCCCCCAGATATGATTCACGAAATAATATAAATCTTTCTTTAGAGGCAGAACTTGGTGACGGCTGGACAGCAAGCGCCGTATGGACTTATTCCACGGGTCTTCCCTTTACACAGATTGCCGGTTATTATGATCGCTTCACGTTAGATCAATTAAGCGATAATACATTTTTACTTGATGCTTTTAATCCGTTTGTACTCCTGGGAAATTTAAATACCGGTCAATTGCCGGATTATCATCGTCTTGATCTAAGTCTATCTAAGAAAATTCAGATCAACCGGTTAAAGATGTACATAGATTTAAGCGTGCTAAACGTTTATAACAGAAACAATTTATTTTATTTCAAAAGAGATACCGGCGAAAGAGTTAATATGCTTCCGTTTTTACCGTCGGTTAATTTCAAGGTGGAATTATGAGAAAATTAATTTTCTTTTTATTCATAGCAATAAACATAATTTTATTAATTTCTTGCGATGATCAAGTAGATCCTAAAACAAACTTCAAGGATGTATATGCTCTTAATTGTGTTATAAGAGGAGATACATCATTTCAAGTTGCAACTATTACTCGTTCATACAATGTAGATGGATTTGATCCTTTAACTAATACTGCCGATCCTTTTGTGAAAGGTGCGATAATAAAATTAACTTATCAGAACAGCGGAAAAATTTATACTTTTAGGGATACATCAGTTGTCCGAACCGGCAATTCAAGATACAGTACACCGATGAATTATTATTATATAAAAAATTTCCAGCCGACCTCCGAAAGCCCAATAAGCATCGAAGCTACTTTACCCAATGGAAAAGTTCTTAGAGCTAATTCAACTACATTTTTTGTATCACCTTATTTAATTCAAAATAATTTTTACACCATTCCAATTGCCGTCTTCGGTAATTATTTAGTTTTCAATTGGACAAATTTAACTTCCACTAAAGATGAAAAGATTTATTACGTCCCGGAATTAATCATTAAGTATGCGAAGATTCAGAACGGAACTCCTGTTGAAATGCAGAAAAAAATTCCACTCTTTTATATTTCCGGTGATAACGGCGATGTTCCTTTGTACCCGTCAATTCAAGGAAATATTACAAACGCAAGATTCGATACTTCAACCATCCGCAGATCATTGGAAGAAATCTCAATCGGTGATCCGAATAAACAAAACTACATTATTCACAAAGCTGTATTCAGATTGTTATTAGCAGATAAAAACCTGGCGATTTATTATTCGGCACAAAAAACATTTTTAGATGAATTTTCTGTAAGAGTTACTCAACCCGAGTTTACAAATATCAACGGTGGACTTGGGGTATTTGGAACACTCACATCAACACAAATAGATGTACCTATAAAGGCAAATTATATTAAATCGTTCGGATATCTGCCTTATTAATTCATTTCAATGATAGAGAATTGATTGGTTAGCAATTTTCTATTCGTATTAAATCAAAAGGGAGCGTATTATTATTCCCTTTTGTAATTTTAGTCCGAACAAAAAATAGATATAGTGAATAAAAGAATAACTAACGCCACAATTATTTTAATTACTTTTATTGTGTTAACAGCTTGCGGATCAGCTCCGCGTTTTACTTCAAAAGAATCTCGGTTTGAAAAAAGAACGCCACTACAAATTGATAATTTAGATCGTTATAAAAATGTCGAGCCGCTCGAAACTGTTACAGGAGTTGCCTCTTATTATGCAGATCAATACGACGGGAAGATTACTTATAGCGGCGAAGTATATGATATGTACGGTTTGAGCGCAGCACATCCTTCTTATCAGATGGGAACGATAGTTCGTGTAACTAATCTTTATAATGATAAAAGTGTAATTATTTGGATAAATGACAAAATGCCTTTCCGTCCGGATCGAATTATTGATCTTTCACTTGGATGCGCTCAGGAACTGGATATGGTTAATGCAGGAATTCAAGAAGTTAAAGTGGAAGTTCTTGAGTGGGGTAAAGGAAGAAAGTAAATTTCACAGAATCCCAACTTCTTAAAGAAGTTGGGTTTTTCAACTGAATCCAAAATTAAATTATCTCATCTAACTATGATATAATCAGAGTTGCATAAAATGAAACTAAAAAAAATATTGCCTGTGTTTGCCGGAGCCGGCTTAGGTTTTGCTTATTATTATTTTATCGGCTGCAGAACAGGATCCTGTCCGATTACCGGAAGTCCTTACATTTCTACTTTATATGGTGCTTTAATCGGTTTGATATGGATTATTCCTATTAAAAAGAATTCTGTAAATGATAACAAAAGAAATTGAAATCGAAGATCTTATAAAAGAAATTCCACAAGCGGTAACTTTTTTGATGGATAAAGGTATAAGATGTTTAAGATGCGGCGAACCAATTTGGGGTACACTTGAAACCGCCGCTAAAGAAAAAGGGTTCAATGATTTTGAAATAGAAGTATTTGTAAATGATTTGAACAAACTAATGAATGAAAAGATTAACTAATTTTTACCAATGAGAATAAATTCTTATTTTATTAACGGATTAATTCAGAGGATATAATGAATCAGAA
>Ga0209514_10009850_pt1 | contig 10418 bp, 14 predicted proteins | sample Subgrocontami58m_FD_187452 | JGI IMG/M metagenome (GOLD analysis project Ga0209514, IMG submission 187452) | Subsurface groundwater microbial communities from S. Glens Falls, New York, USA - GMW37 contaminated, 5.8 m (SPAdes) (version 3) | ecosystem: Environmental > Aquatic > Deep subsurface >...
CCCACAAGGCGCGAGCAATGCAGATCGCGGCGATGGAAAACCTCACCCGCTTCTTGCACGCGGGCGGCGATGTGGCGATCAAGGCTAACAGCTTGCTTAAGCAAGTCGTAAGAGACAATGAGCAAGCACGGATCACATCACAGATCGAGACGGCGCGAGCCGAGGCGAGCGATCTTGTTGACGATGTTCTCGCAATGGAAAACCTCGCCAAAGATTTAGCGAACGAGTTTTACGGTCAACCCTCGCCACTGGGCGCCCCGGATGCTTTTCGATTGCAGTTTATCAACACGGTTGAGAAGATCGAGCGTAAGACTCTGCCCGATGGGAAGATCGAAATACGAATCACGTTTACCGAATAAGGAGGACTGACTAATGACCTCAACCCTTTTACCGGCTGACGAGATCGCCGCGATGCAAGCGACTCAGAATGACGCTCTGCCTGATACATGCACGATACAGACGCGCTCTATCGTGAACACAAAAGGATCGGTGAGCGAATCGTATGCCAACACCTACACGGGAGTCGCTTGCCGTTTGGGAGCGATGAACTATCAGAAAGCAGAACGCGAGATCGGCGCGGTGCTGGCTTCGCAGACCGATTATGTTTTGACGGTCAAGAACGATCAAGCGGTATCGCCAACAGATCGAGTCGTTCACAACTCAGTTACTTACGAAGTGATGGCGGTGTCGAATGACAAAGCGTCGTGGCTGTTTGCGCGGCGGGCGTTTTTGAAGAGGACTCAGTAATAGCAAGTGCATAGCGCGGGGGCGAAACCTCCAGAACGGAATTGCCAGTCGCCCTCGTCGCTATGCACTTGATCAAGCAAGCGCAGAACTTTGACAACTGAATAGCGGGCGCGTGTTGAGTGTTGCGCTTGCGCGGTGTTGGGTTAAAATACTGTCATGGCAGAATGGATTACGACTCAAGAAGCGGCGGAGATGACGGGTTACACTCCGGAGCATGTTCGCAGACTTGTTACCTCGGGCAAAGTGAAAGGGCAGCGATGGGGGCGAGATTGGCAAATAGATCGCCGTTCACTTCTTGCCTATGTCAAAGCAGCTGAAAAGTTGGGCGAGAAACGAGGACCCAAAACAGAAGTTTGACAGGTATGATATAATATCCCCTAGCAAACATTTCTAATCCCTAAAACGGATCGCGCAAGTGCGGAAACACTTAACGCGATCCTGACCCAAACTCACCGGACTAGCGGCGGAATGGGCTGACCGTATTGTAGCAAAAAACAAAGCGGGCAGCTTGCCAAAGCAAAGGCGAGCTGCCCGCTTTTCGTTTTCATGGGCGCGGGGTGTGTCGAGGCTAGTCACCCGATACACCCTGCCCCGCCTGAAAAGGTGATCAGATGATAGTGACATATTTTGACGGTGTTCGCCAAGAGTGGAACGACTTAACTGACATCCCCGATGGTAGGAAACCTCACGCACATTGCAAAGTGTGTAATCGCTGGTTGCCCGTATTCCCTTATGCAAAGCCCGGAACGTGGGCGGGTGAATTGTGTTCACAGTGCAACGAACAGGCAAATAAAGATCGCATGGCGCGTGAGTTGTATCAACGTCACGGGAGTTGTGGCGCGTGTCGTAAAAGTATCGCGCTTGCCGATGCGCTTCTATTTCGTTGCCCGCATTGTGGCGCGTTGTATCTCGCGGGGATGATGACCCCCGATGAAGGGCGCGAGATGTTAGCTACTCTCAAAGCGCGGCGCGTGGAGTTGAAGATATGAACGAACCCGCGCGCCCGTTAGGACGCTATCACGTTGACCGTTATTCACTCGAATCGAAATTCAAACACAAAAGGAGAATAGAAAATGTTTAACTCAATAGTTCGTGAAGTGCGAGACATTCTTAATCAGTTAGTGCGCGGCGATTACGGTTGGCGCACACCGGCGAATGTGATCAAACAGATCGCCTGTTACGCGAAACACTATGCCCAATAAAAAAGGATGCGAGCCATGAACAATCAACCTAACAATCAACTCGATAAACCTGAACCAAGAATCCCCTCGGAGTTGGGAAAAACTTTCTCACTTGAAGCGATTAACTTCATCACCGGCGAGATCGAGAAAGTTAACAAGCCGCTTGCAGAGTTATTGGACTATGCCTACTGCATCAACAACGATTCAAGGCGTGGCGATGGTAGCGGGGGCGTTGATCCCGTTGAATTCGCAGAGGCAACGGAGATATACGCGCAATTGGGCGGCGTGTTTACAGGGGGCGGGATTTTAGTGTCGCGCAAGAAAAAAACTTCCAACTAAAGAATGGATGCGAGAGATGACAAACAAAGAACTCAAGTCACTCAAGAAAAAGCTAAGCAAGGCAGATCGCAAACTAGACGCGAGAATCATAAAATGGAGAAGCGGCGGGAAAATCGAATTGAACTCCTTAGAGAAAGCGTATGTTGTTTGGCGTGGTTGGCGGCAAAAGAGGAAGATGGTACGCCTCTAACCGCCACTTTTGCCATTTTCTGCCCCTGTACGTTGAGTGGACAGGGGCAGAAGAGCGATTTTCTATGACGAAACGACCTGTAAGACCTTTGACCGCTAAAAAACGAAATTTTAAAAAGTCTTCGCCACTGGCGAGGAAGTTGATCGCCTATCAGATCGACGTGAAAGGTCTGTCGCTTCGCCGTGCGGCGCGCGCTTTACATCTTCGGAATCACATGGATTTAGTCAGGATGCGCGATGGGGCGATCTCCGATACACCGCAGATGAAAGCGGAGATCGCCCGTCGCAAGTTGAAAGCGAAACAGGCACACGAAAAAACCTTCTTCGGGATGAACGGTGAGAACGTGATCCCCATGTTGCCCAAACAGATCGTTAAAGAACAGATCGACTCGTTGATGAAGTTTGTAGAGTCGTTTGAGGTGTCCCCATGAAAAGATTGAAACTCGGACTCTTAATTTTCATTGTGTATTCAACATTCTTACTCGCGGCGTGTGTCGGTGCCAGTGCCGGTGACATTCGCCCTCTCTCCGTGCAAGAAGCCGGGCGCATTGTGATCGACGCAACCAACACGGCGCAAGTCATGGCGACTCAAAATACCCTCGCCACTGCCACGCGGCAAGTCGTGATCAACTTGACCGCCGATGCACGCTCTCAAACGGAATGGGAAGCGAAGCAACGCGAAGAACAGAAGAAGCGTGACGAAGAAACGCAAAAGCGATTACTGGCACAGCAACAACTTTCAGACAACGCAACAAAGATCGCTAACCAAAACAGGCGTGATGATACGGCGGCGATTCAAAATATGATCGATGCCCGCGAATGGGGCGAGACTCAACGCACGACGATCACCGCCTTCGTGATCGTCGGAACGCTCGTAAGCGTCGTCATTGTGATCGCGTCTTTTATCGGCGTGCGAATGTGGATTGAAGTAGAACGCGAGAGACGTAGACAACTGCATGAGGTTGAAGTCATGCAAAAGAAATTGATCGCCCTCTCAATGGCGATCCGCGAGACGCGGGCGGGGACAGTCATGCCCATGATTGACGGCGCTCCGCTAGTGATCAACCAATTGGCGGGACCGTCACAAACTGCCAAGACCCCCGAGGAAATGCAAGCGATGTTGAGTGATGCGCCCGATGCCCCCGAAGTGAAAGAGGATCCGCTTGTGATCAATGCTGATTACAGTTCTTACACGATTCCGCGCGTCACATCCGAAGAAGAAGCGGCGCGGCAAGAAATGATCGCGTGGATTGACTCATCTATCGAGTGGCACGCCCGAAACGGGAGCAAAGCCGCACACCGCGAAACGTTTTTGAAGAGCTGGCGCGAGTTGGGTAAAGAGTGGAATAGCGACAGGCAGAAACGCGCCCGGTCATACTTCGGCGATGAACTTATCGCCCAAAGCGGAGTCGGCACATGGGCGACAGAAGGGCGATCACTGCTTGACCTTAAGCGTGATGTAAAGATGGGCAAGATAAAAATTGCACTCCCCCACTCTCAAGGGCAAGCGGTCAAATTAGAAGTTGTGCATGGCACAAGCTAACACGATCAAGCACAGAAAACACAGGCACACAAGCACAGGAAAGGACGGTCAATCATGACAAAGCGAGCGGTAATTTATGCGCGGGTGAGTTCAAAGGGACAGAGCGATAACTACTCTCTCCCGACTCAAAAGGCGGCGATGCGTGAGTATGCAAAGCGTCACAGCTTTGAGGTCATAGACGAAATTGAGGATACGCACACCGGAAACTCGCCCGTTGCAGAGAGAGCAGGCGGGGCAGCGATCTACGCCCACCTAAAACAAAAATCAGTTGACGCAATCATTCTGTACACGATAGATCGCGCGGCGCGTGACGATGAGGCAATAGAGTATGCAATCTTCAAGCGCGATGTAAAACGAGCGGGCGCGGAATTGCATTTCGTTGACACGGGCAAAACCGCCGATGATCTTTTTGGTGGGATGATGGAACAGTTTAAGGCGATGGGCGCAAGCGACGAAAGACACAAGATTCGGGAAAGGCTTTTGCGTGGCAAAAAAGCAAAAGCGGAAAGCGGTAAATGGGTATGCGGTAATGTGCCTTACGGTTGTGAAAAAGTAGGACTCAAAAAAGATGCACGCTTGATCATTCACAAAGAGCGGGCGGCGATTGTGCAACGGATGTTTGATATGTATATCGGCGCAAACGGCAAGAATAAGATTGCATTGAATGGTATCGCCACAGTTTTAAACAAGGAAGGCATCCCAACACCAAGAGGCGGCGCGGCGTGGTGTAATCGTGGCGTTGGGAAGATCATTACAAACCGATCCTACATCGGCGAGTTTCGATACCAAGATCAAGTTATGCACTTCCCCGATCTTGCAATCGTCAGCAAAGAGACTTTCGAGGCGGCACAAAAACAAAAAGAGAAGAATAAGGAATTGTCGCCGCGCAACCTAAAGAATGAATATCTGTTGGTCGGTCACATATTTTGTGGTTGTGGCGGCAGAATGTTTGCTCACACTCAAAGACCTTCTAAGCGCAATAATCAGATTAAGACTCCTCTGACATATTATCGGTGTGGCTGGAAGACCACGAAAAGACACACATGCGGTTTTGAGATTAGCTATCTCAACGCAAGATCACTAGAGGGCGCAGTATGGGATTTTCTTGTGAGTGAATTAGACGAACAAAAACTAATCGAGGGCTTACGAGCATCGGCGAAGAAAAAAGAGTCGGAGTTAGAACCCAAGCGGGCGCGATTGGCAACGCTTGATGAGTTGATAAAGAAAGCGGAACGGAAGATCAAGAAACTTGTAAATGCTTTTGCGGATAGCGAGGATGAAACTGTCACCGCAGAGATGAAAAGCGCGACGAAAACGGTAGCCAAACATAAAGACTCGTTGATAGCTGAAAAGGATCGGGTTGTGGCAGAGTTAGCCAAGTATGGACTATCAGACGATGAGCAAAGAGCAATTGCGGCGCGAGTCGAAAAACTGAAAAAGAAGATCGCCACCGGCAAGCCAACCTATCAGCAAAAGAAAGAAGCGATCAATCTGCTGGATGTTGAAGTAAGATTAGTGAAACAAAAAGGCAAGGTAGTTTTATCAGTCTCTTACTTCCTTCGCCCCGAACCTGTGCAAATTGATATACCGTGTTCAATAGTAAGAGGGAAGTTCAAGGAGCATAAAGATAAAAGACCTTCAAGAGAAAATCTTGGAGGTCTTTTTTGTTTTAGATATAATCGTTTGACGCAATGAAAAGATGGCTTATACTTGAAGTCAAGATGACTGACGTATGTGTGTGGTAGAGATCTCAGGGCGCTATGTTTAGCAAAACGAGTGAAATGGTTTGTAGCGGTTAGTAACAATGAACTCGTTCCGTTTAAGAACAGTAAGACACAGAAATCATGGAACCATATTCCTCAACTGCAATAGGCTGAAAAAGATTTTGGGATTGTCCAATGAATGTTAGTGATGTTACAGCAATTATCACGGCTGTCGTAGCAATAGCAGGATTGGCTCTTTCTATCTACAATTTCTATATAAGTCGCCGAGATAGAAAGCCAGCATTGATCGCGAAAATTTCAAACGGCTGGCTCGCGTCCAGCTCAGAATTGAGTGAGGTTATGCTCCTGCTGGAAATCGCAAACTCGGGCGAGAAGAAAGTAAATATATCTTCTGTCGAGATTGCTTGGGACAAGAAAAGAGCATTCGTTTTTGGCGGTATGTCTGGAACAAGAAATATCCCATTCGAGCTACTGCCTGGCGAAAATGCCAACTTCTGGACACCTTTCCACGAATTTGCGCTTACGCTTCGCAAAGAAGGAGTCACAGGAAAAGCAAAATTGAAAGCGTGTTTCACCGATGCATTGGGAAGCAAGTATTATAGCAAGCCGCTTAATATCAATGTTAAAGAGTGGATGAAAGAACAACATAAGTAGCGTGCCCAACAACGATGCTCAATTTTGCCAATAACAGAATTATGTAGATTCTAATATCATGGCGAGCGTCTTTTGCCAAACCCGACGACGTTGGTATGCCAGCAAACGCCGATTACAGTTTTGGATGTTGGTGAAATATTTGTGGCAAACAACAGGCAATTCGTGTCCGTGAGGAAGCACCACAAGTTACTAGGCTGTAGGAGGAAGTAAGGCTACTATGAATTACAAATTTATCGCGGTTATATCAGTGATAAGCATTATTAGTGCGGCTTGCACGCCCTCTGCTTCACTTGTTCAAACGGCTATCGCGCAAACTCAAGCTGTCATGCCAAGTCAAACATCAATCACAAACACGCCCTCAGTATCACAGCATGTTGATATTGAAAATATTATATTATTGCCCGGCGATTTACCCAAAGAATTTGTTCGAGGGCAAACCAAGAACTTTATTCCTAAAGATTTTTTTAGAGTTCCCGAAGGCGCTTCAAAAGTGATCAATCAGGAATTTGAAGCGGAGAAGCTCGATATCAGTTATGTGGTTATTCTTCAATACGAGTCATTGGTTGATGTGAACAAAGTCTACGATACTGTATTCACATATTTGGATAAGACCAAGGATTACAACAAACTAGACAATATTCTTACGATTCGGGGATTAGGGGAAACTTCGCATATAGCTGGGCATGACCGAGATGCAAATGACTCTAAGAGGTCAACAGTCCACGTGGTGTTTACTAGATGTAATGCTTTCGTATACATTTATTTTAAATCGGATAAAGTACAAACTGACTCAGTTGCTGTATATGCTCAAAGGTTGGATAGCAGACTAAAGCCTTTGATCTGTATCTAGTTCATCCGTAACTTATCAGGATACACTTAATGCCGATACAAACTTCAGACTACATCAGTGTAAAAGATAGAGCATTATCCTTGGGTTGTAATACACCTACGGGTATAGCTATATTGCCGGAAAACTTCGTCAATGCCCGGACAAAGGGAGAATTATTTTATGGCCCCGCTGCCTACGATCTTCGGGAAAACTTCCAGAATGGAGGGATACCAGAGACACCGCTAGAAAATGAAGGCGATGAGTTTCTTACGCATTTGCAAGAATCTGAAATATCAGAATTGATTTTGCCAACGATATTCGTGGGTTACGCACTTTATGTCCAGAATCCTCATCTCATTGATTTAGCATTGAGCGTTATAGCGAACTATATTACGGACTGGTTCAAGAACATTGGCGGCAAGCAGTCCACAACTGTCAACGCTGAATTGAATATAGTGGTTGAGACAAACGGCAGGAAATGCGTGAAGGTGAAATACAAAGGGCCAGTCGCAGGCTTAGATAAAGTGCGAGCAATCGTCAGGGAAATCAACTCTCGTGACTGAAAGATGCAGTAGGCTTGAAAGATTTACGAGCCACTAGCGGGCTAAGACCGGCATGCAGGCGATGTGTCTAGACGCGTGAGTTGAGAATCAATTTTGACGGTGGGCGATAGTGGGCAATTGATGCCTACAGTTAGCTCAATCAAACTTTCAAAGACTCTGATTCCATCATCAGAGTCTTTTCATTTTATAATCCCCGCAATGTGATTTATACTTCGCACAACTTCATCGGCGGTTCACTTGTTGCAACAAACTAGAAACGGAGCAAATAATGACACTGATTGCAAATATTTTTGTGGGCATCGTTGCCCTCTTCCACATTTACTTTCTGGTGCTGGAGATGTTTCTTTGGGATAAGCCTCAAGGCAGAAAGACGTTTGGCTTAACGCCCGAATTTGCGGCGGCTTCCAAATCACTCGCGGCGAATCAGGGTCTCTATAACGGCTTCCTTGCCGCCGGATTGATCTGGGGACTGGTGTCGGGAGCGAGTGGCACATCGGTGAAGATTTTCTTTTTAGCCTGCGTCATCATCGCTGGCATCTATGGTTCTTTTTCGGTAAGTCGAAAGATTTTCTATGTTCAAGCACTCCCGGCGATCATTGCTTTGGTTTTAGTATTGCTGGCTTAGCATCATCATAGTCTTTTCATTTTGTATTCCCCTCAACCTGATCTATACTCTCTTTATCCTAATTCAAGGAGAGAGTCATGCGCCGATCACAACTGGGTAATCTCACCATCACCGCGCTTGTGGTGATCAACGTTGCTTTATGGATCATCTTCCCCCCGCTCCACAACGGTAAAGAGCTGTTCGTCAATCAATACATCGCCGAAGTGCTGTCTACGAGCGCGTTGATCTTATTCGCTTGCGGAATCATTTTGTCGTTGCGCTTGCGAATATTCGAAACATTCTTTGGCGGGCTAGATCGAATGTATTCGACGCACAAATCGATTGCCCTCATCGGCATCAGCATGATCTTCGCCCACTTCTTGCTCATGCCGCTCACGGGTGATACGCCGTGGGGTAACCGACTCGGCATGACAGCGATGATCGGCATGACGGTCTTGATCTTGTTGACGCTCGCCCATCGCATTCCATTTTTCGGAACGATGGTGCGCTTGGCGTATCACAATTGGAAGATCACCCACAAGTTCGTCGGACTGTTCTTCATCATCGGCATGATCCACGCGGTGAATGTGAACAACATCGTGCAGACAACTTCGATCCCGAACTGGTACGGAAAAGTAATCTACTACCTCGGGGCTGCCGCCTATCTTTACAAGGAACTGCTTGCCCCCTTGTTGCAAAAACCCTACGCTTACGTCGTGGAAAAAGTTCGCAAGTTGAATCTGTCTACGCTGGAAGTGACGCTGAAACCGAAAAACGAAAAGGCGAATCAAGTGGCGGGTCAGTTCACTTTTGTAAGTTTCAAGGGAGATAAAGTTTTAGGCGAACAACATCCGTTCACGGTGAGCAGTTCGCCCAAAGAAAATAATTTGCGCCTGTCGATCAAAGCGTCGGGCGATTGGACAAAACATCTTTACGAAAATCTCAAAGAGGGAAGCGAAGCGCACATCGAAGGTTGTTACGGGCAGATGAATTACAAAGACGGTGGCGCAGAACAAATTTGGATCGCCGGCGGCATTGGCGTCACGCCGTTCTTGAGTTGGGTGCGCGACTTTGACGATGTGGATCGCCAGATTGATTTTTATTACACCGTGCGCGCCGAGAACGACGCGCTGTTCTGGGATGAGTTCAACGCGGCGGCGCAAAAACATTCACGCTTCCGCGCCACGCTCAACGTGTCGTCGAAAGGTGGCAGTCTCACCGCCGAAAAAATTATGAGCAACGTCAAAGGAAACATCGGCGATAAACATATTTACTTGTGCGGGCCCGTGCCGATGACCGAAGCGTTTCAAAAGAAATTCATCCAACTCGGCGTAGCGGCAAGCCAGATTCATTTTGAAGAATTTAATTTTAGATAATTGTTTTGTAACTGCTCAACCGTCATTGCGAGCGCACTTCGCGAAGCAATCTCGGTCGCGCTATGAGATTGCTTCGTCGCGAAGAACACTCCTCGCAATGACGCCGAGGAATCACATTATTTTATGATTCGAAAAATTACGGTAGTAATTCCATTGATCGCCGCGACGCTTGCTTGTAGTTTGAATTTGAGTCCCGCGCCCGCCGCCGTGTTCGCGCCACTTAATACTCAAGCTGCCACTGCCACGTCGGCACCCCCGATGACGTTCACCCCGAGTCCCACTTTCACGCCGTTTGTTTTCGTCAACACGCCGACGCCCAATTATGATCGCTATCAACCCGGCACGCTCGACTCTGTGATCCAACTGAATCAAAAAACTGTTGCCGCGCAAAACAACGGTCCCTACTTACCAGCGAATCCGCCTGCGCTCAAAGTTAAGTTGAAGTACAGCGGCGAGACGCGCAAGATGCCCTTCGCGCGTTCTCTCTTCCTCTCGGTGTGGATGAACACTTTCGGAATAGATCGCAACCTGCGTCAATCGCTGGCGGACGAATTGCTGTTTGCCGAGAACGCCACCGAGTTTTGGATGATGACAAAAGATGCGGTGATCCCGCGCCTGCAAAAAGGCGATGAGGCGACGTTTTATGTGGCGTGGATCGGGGCGCTCATC
>Ga0209514_10009851_pt1 | contig 10418 bp, 9 predicted proteins | sample Subgrocontami58m_FD_187452 | JGI IMG/M metagenome (GOLD analysis project Ga0209514, IMG submission 187452) | Subsurface groundwater microbial communities from S. Glens Falls, New York, USA - GMW37 contaminated, 5.8 m (SPAdes) (version 3) | ecosystem: Environmental > Aquatic > Deep subsurface >...
ACTGCGTTTCCCAGGTTTCCCGTCGTGGCGCACCCCACCGTTTTAAAACCAAACTCCTTTGCCTTTGTCAGCGCCGTGGAGACGACACGGTCTTTAAAGGAAAAGGTGGGATAATTCACGGAATCGTTCTTTACGTACAGTTCATCCACCCCAAGGACTTTGGCAAGGTTGTTCGCCCTGACAAGGGGCGTAAAACCCACTTGTGCGCCAACCGTCGGCTCACCGTCAACCGGCATCAGTTCCTGATAGCGCCACATCGTCTTGCCCCGCGATTCGATCAGTTTTCGCGTCAGCACCTTCTTGATTCCATCATAATCATAGTCAACTTCCAAGGGGCCGAAACAGAAGCTGCACACGTGCAGCGGCTCTTTTGGATACGGTCTTCCGCACTCACGGCATTTCAGGCCTTTTACAAATCCCATCTATTTTGCCTCCATTCATCTGATAACCAGGACACAGGTTTTCCGCAGATACACACAGGTGGTAAATCACATCTGTGTTTATCTGCGTCAAAACTGTCCAGCAAATAAAAAAGCCTCTTTCTATTTTACATAAGATAGGAAGAGGCTTTTCCATGTCCCTATCTTATCTTTTCCCCAATACTGAGAAAGGAATTAGCACCAGCATCCTGCCCAAGTAATTTGCCGGGCAAGACCGGTTGCTGTGGCTTCACAGGGCCAGTCCCTCTGCCACTCTAGATAAGACGAACAAAATCAAAATTTAGCAAATTGTAACGAAAAATACCCGGCCTGTCAATTGCTAATCGGAAAACCGCAAAACACCACGGTTACAAGGCTACTACTTTTTCCGCAGGGATAGCTTGACCAGGTATCCAAATTCCTCCGATTTGAGCAAGACAGAGACGCCGACAAATGCGGCCAGCGCGGCGGTCATCGGGGCAAATAAGCGAAGTCCTTTAAAATACAGGCTACCGCTTCCATCTGAGACAGGAAACATTTTCAGGACGAACCAGCACGCTAATCCCATTGCTATCGAGGCGACTACAGTCTTCACAATCGAGACAACGACCTCGCCTCCGATCTTGATGCGAAGTCTTTTTTGCAAAATAATGGTCAGGATAATAATCTGGACAATGGCGCTGATTGCCGTTGATAGCGCCAAACCGCCTTCCTGTAATACCCAGATGAGCGAAAGATTTAACACAAAATCCACACCCACGCATATCGCTCCGATTTTTACCGGCGTAATGGTGTCTCTGACTGAATAAAACGCCCGGATTAATACGTGGAGACCGCAATAAGCCCATATCCCAATGGCGTAGAAGAGGATAACGCGCGACGTCCGGTATGCCGACACGGCGTCAAACTGTTTCCGCCGGTAGATGAGGTCAATGATCGGTTCGCGGAGCATGATTATGGCCAGGGACGCCGGAATACCGATTAAGAGCATAAATTTTAACGCCCTGTTAAAGGTGGTTGAAAAGTTGTCCCAGTCTTCACGTACCGCATGGGTGGAGAAGAGCGGGAATACAGCCGTTGCCATCGCAATACCAAAGACGCCCAGGGGAAACTGAATCAAGCGGTCGCTGTAATACAGCACAGACGCAGCGCCCGCCTTCATTGGATAGTTGATGGCCATGCCTGCAAAGTGGAAAAGGTCAGGCCCACCCTGCGGGGCGGAAAATCCAACGGCAATGATGCTATCAACGAGTACGTTGATCTGAACAACCGCCAGTCCGAAGACAACGGGACCCATGCGGGCAAACACCAATTTCAAGCCCGGGTCTGAAACTTTCAGGACAGGCCGATAGTATAATTCTTTTTTCCGCAACACGGGAATATGGATAATCACCTGAACAAGGCCGGATAAAAAGGTCGCAATGGCAACCGCATAGATCATCTTTTCCAGGGTTTTTCCCGTGTAAGGCGCCAGGACAGCCCCTAAAATCCAGCACACGTTCATAACAACAGGGGCAAAGGCAGGCATGAAAAAGTGGTGGAGGGTATTGAGCACGGCGCCCATAAAGGCCACCAGGCAAATGAAGAAGACGTAAGGAAACATGATGATGGACAGCTTGAAGACAAGCTGCCACTTTTCCTGCACCTGAAATATGCGCGGGATAGCGAAAAAGGAGCCTTCTCCCAGGAATACAATACCACCCAGGATGATGATAAGCATGGTGGCTACGACGTTGACGAATGCCAGGGCGTCCGCCCTGCCGCGTTTTTCGATGTGTTCTGTGAAGATGGGGATGAAGGCCGCGCTGAGCGCCCCTTCGCCAAAGAGGCGGCGGAACAGGTTCGGTATCTTAAAGGCAACGGCAAAGGCGTCCCAGACCATACCCGTGCCAAAGATGCTGGCGCATATTATATCCCTTGCCAGGCCGAGCAAGCGGCTTAAGAAGGTACAGACGCTGATAATCCTTACCGAACGGAATAAATTATGTGTTTCAGGCACGGTCTCTAAGCTATATAACGGTATTTGACGGAATAATACTGCCTTTCGGTATGATGACTATATGATCCTGAATCATGTAGTTATCAGCGCTGAGATTGTCAACTTTGTTTACGTTTTCTATTCTCACGTTTTCGCCGATGTGCACGTTCTTGTCAACAATCGCCCCGGTAATACGGGAATTGTTCCCGATGCCGGTGTCCGGCATTTTTTTAAAACGATTCGCCCTGATGTTGGATTCTGATTCGTAGTAATCCGCGCCCATGATAATGGAATCCTGAATGAGGGTATTCCTGCCAATAATGCTCCGTATTCCAATAACAGAATTTTTTATTTCCGCCTCGTGGATCACACAGCCATCAGAGATAATTGATTGAGTAATCCTGCAATCATTGATAACTGAGCCAGGCAGAGAAAGCGGATTGGAATAGATCGGCGCTTTTTCGTTAAACAAATCAAAGCTGGGTACAGGAGAGGCCAGGTTCAGATTGGCTTCATAAAATGATTTTATGGTCCCGATGTCTTCCCAGTAGCCGTCAAAGAAATAAGCGTAGACACGGCGGTTTTTGATTATCTCCGGGATGATGTCCTTGCCAAAATCCGACTTATTCGTTTCCTTCAAGACGTCGTTCAAAACATCAAGATTAAAGATATAAATACCCATTGAGGCAAGAAGCGTACGCCCTTTTGCCTTGATACCACGCCTGTCAAAGACAGATGCGTCCAAGGAAAGGGAATCAACAACTTTTCCATCCTTTGGTTTTTCAAAGAAACCGGCAATACGTCCGAGTTCGTCAACCTTCAGTATGCCCAGGTGAGAAGCGTCTTTCCTTTCCACCGGAATCACCGATACAGTAACTTCCGCGCCGCTCGCAATGTGCATTTTTATGATCTCCTGATAGTTCATCCGGTACAGTTGATCGCCGGAGAGTATCAGGACAAAATCGGTGTTCGGTTGATTAAAAAACCTGAGGTTTTGACGAACGGCATCGGCGGTGCCCTGATACCAGTTCATACTTTCTACGGTTTGGGTAGCGGCAAGGATTTCGATGAACCCCTTTGAAAAGTTGTCGAATTTATATGCCCTTGCTATGTGCCTGTGGAGGGAAGCGGAATTAAATTGCGTAAGCACGTAAATTTTGTTGAGATCGGAGTTCAGGCAATTACTGATGGGTATGTCTATGATCCTGTATTTGCCGGCAAGGGGGACGGCCGGTTTTGACCTTTCTTTCGTCAGGGGATAGAGCCTTGTTCCACGCCCTCCTCCGAGAATTACAGAAATTACCCGATCCATCTCTACCATCTTAGCACATCCCCTGCGTGCGAAAACAATTTGGCAATTAGCCAATTAAGTGAAAATTGCAAAATCACCTTTGCCGTCCTCATTTTATACTGCGTTTTGAACTTATAAATTCCCCTCTTGGGAGGGGATTTAAGGGGTGGGTAAGGCGATAACTTCGTGAAATATTCATTGAGATTTCACTACCCTTGTCCTCGTGAAACTTGTCCTCATGGAAATGGGGAATGGAGAAAGACACCCACCCCTAACCCCTCCCAAGAGGGGAATAATCCATGCCACCCCGTAACCCGCTTAAATAAAAGAAAATTCCTATACAATCAAGTTATGTGTAGGGTGGATTAAGGCGTTGGTTTTTACGCCGAATCCACCAAGAATGTTTCCGGGAAAGGTGGATTCGCTATCGCTTAATCCACCCTACAGCAAACCCGCTTAAATGAAATGAAACATCCATGAGTCAAAGACTCACAAGGGGACATAAAAATGTTTATTTTTTTTAACAACCGACTTCATTTTCAGGTGAAAATTCCTATACAATTAAAATACCAACGTAGTTTAACACAAAATCTTACTTATTCAAGTCATATACGGGAAATTTTACAACCGTCTTATCCGTGCGTTATTTCCAGCATATTGTTATAATCATGGCCGCACCTCTTTTAATCTTGCAATTGCTCATTTGATTTGATAGTATTCCTTAACATATTTTCGTCAATATACTTGAAACAATTGCCGCAGCAAAAAGGAGGGTGTCGGTATTCAGAAAAATTTCTTGGATGTCGTTGATCCAGGTTCGTTATCTTTAGTCTTCATTGTGGGGTTAATAGTAGGTAGTTTCTTAAATGTTTGTATCTATCGAATCCCCAGGGGAAAATCCCTGATATCACCCCGTTCTTTTTGTCCAAGCTGTAATACACCCATCGGGTGGTATGCCAATATCCCCGTATTAAGCTATCTGTTATTGCTGGGACGGTGCAGGGCGTGCAGGGCTAAAATTCCGGTACGCTATCCACTCGTAGAGCTGTTGACGGGGTATGTTTTTTTACACCTGTATTACGTATTTATCCTGTGCAGACACGAGTCGCCCTGTGTTTTCCTTTGTTACCTGGCTCTTTGTTGCGCACTGATTGTATCGGCTTTTGTAGACCTTGAACTGCTTATCATTCCCAACGAGATTACCTTTGTGGGTATTCCGGTTGCCCTTGTTTTAAGTGTTATATGTCCGGGTTTACACGATGCACAGGATACCTTGAGGAATTTTTCATTAACTGGTGTCCACCGTTTGGATACGCTGATTGCATCCGCATTGGGGATGATCGCGGGAGGTGGTCTGATATTTCTCTGTAGTATCATAGGGAAATGGGCGTTTAAGAAGGACGCCATGGGTTTTGGGGACGTAAAGCTCATGGGTATGATTGGCGGGATTACAGGATGGAAATTAGCGGTGACAATCTTCTTTGTCGCCCCATTTTTCGGACTTTTAATGGCCGTTCCTGTGCTGATATTCAAGAAAAGCCACTTAATTCCTTACGGACCGTTTTTGGCGTTAGCCGCGCTGGTGTGCATTTTCATGCAAGATTATTTTATAGGACTTGCTAACGTATACGTACAACTCTTTGTCGTGTTATTTTCTGGGTTCCATTCATAAATACTATAAGCGTAAAAATACCGAATTCATAAATATATGTTTAAAATTTCTTTACCTGTGAAAGGAGGAAAGACACATGTTAAGGGGACGTAATGTAGCGAAAGGTCTTTGTCTGGTTGGGGTATTGGGGATGCTGACGGCGGGCACCGGTTGTGGCCAGCTCAAGAAATTGCGGCAGGAAAATCAGCAGCTCAATGAAACGATATCAGGTCTGCAACAGGAAAATGCGGAGCTGTCATCAAAAGCGAGCAGGTACGAAGGCGAGGTAAACAGGCTCGAGAATGCACGAAGGGATCTCGAGGCCAAATTAAAAGGCACGGGGGCTACCGTGCGGATAAAAAACGGCACCGTTTCCGTATTGCTGCCCGGCGCCGTATTGTTCGATTCAGGCCAAACGATCCTACGGCCTCAATCCAAGGCAACGCTTAAGAAGATCGCCAGTATATTGAAGTCTTCAGCAGCAGGTGAAATCGTCAGGATTGAAGGTCATACGGATAACGACCCTGTCGTCAAGCAGAAAGACAGGTACAAGACAAACTGGGAACTTTCCGCGGCAAGGGCTGCCGCCGTTCTCCATTATATGGTGGAAGACTGCGGCGTTTCTCCCACAAGGGTCTACATTGCCGGATTCGGGCAATACCAGCCCCTTGCGGACAACAAATCAAAAACCGGCAAGGCGAAGAACCGGCGTGTGGAGTTTGTCATCGTGCCGAGAGGCGGCGGCTAAGGTCAATTATAAAAAGTGAAACATGGTTGTAATTGTTGATTATGGAATGGGAAACCTCCGCAGCGTGGAGAAGGGCTTTGAACGGTTTGGTTTCGACGTCAAGGTGAGCGCCAACCCGGCGGAGGTTGGAAACGCAGACAAACTGGTGCTTCCCGGCGTGGGGGCGTTTCAAGACGCCATGGACGGCCTCCGACAGAGGGGGTTGATAAAACCAATTGTGGATTATGTCCAATCGGGAAGACCGTTCCTGGGGATTTGCCTTGGATTGCAGTTGCTCTTTTCTAAAGGCTACGAAGACGGCGAACATGAGGGATTAGGCATCATTCCCGGCAAGGTGGTCCGGTTTAACTTTTCAGAAAACGGATCAAAAGAAAGGCTGAAGATCCCGCACATGGGCTGGAACCAGATAGATTTCCGAAAAGAAGGCAATCCCCTGCTGCAAGACGTACCCTGCAATGCCTACATGTACTTTGTGCATTCTTATTACGTGTCACCGGATGATAGCGGCGTTATAGCGACCGAGACGGAGTACGGCATACGTTTCACCTCCATGGTTTGGCACAGGAATATTTTTGCAACGCAATTCCATCCCGAAAAAAGCCAGCAATACGGGCTAACCATACTAAAGAACTTTGGGAACTTGTAATAATTATGTTAATCATTCCAGCAATTGATTTAAAAGGCGGCAAATGCGTACGATTGACACAGGGCAAGAAGGACGCCGAGACGGTATTTTCCGACGACCCTGTAGAAGTTGCCAAATCGTGGCAGGGTCAGGGTGCAAGGTATTTACACTTGGTAGACCTGGACGGGGCATTCGACGGCGTACCCAAAAATCTTGCCATTGTCGAACAAATCGTCAAACAAACAAAGATACCGATTGAATTTGGCGGTGGATTGCGAACAACACAAGCAGTCAAGACCTTACTGGAGCTGGGAATTAACCGGGTAATTATAGGGACAAAGGCCATAGATTCACCATCATGGGCGTCTGAACTCTGCGCTGCATTTCCAGGTCGTATAGCAATCGGGATTGACGCGAAGAATGGCAAGGTGGCCGTAAAAGGCTGGACTTCCGTGAGTGAGTGGACGACGGTGGCGTTTGCCAGGGAAATAGAAAAGGTCTCACCCTGTGCGCTTATCTTTACTGACATATCAAAGGATGGCATGCTGCAGGGGCCTAATATTCCAAGTTTGCAGGAGCTCTTATCCGCCGTAAGAACTCCGGTTATCGCGTCGGGTGGGATTTCTTCCCTGAAAGACATCGAAGCGCTCAGCCGGCTACCCATTGCGGGGATGATCGTTGGAAAGGCTTTGTACACAGGGAACATCAGACTATCAGAAGCAAAACGGTTGTGCGATTCGCTCCGTATTAAATAGCATAAAAAGGCGTCGAACACGGACAACTTTTTTACCCACCACTCAATCCCCCCAAGAGGGGAGCCCTTGGCGGGCGATGGCGAAATCAACCACAGCAAACGTGGAGGTTCGGGTTACAAACCAGAACCAGTTATGGAAATCGAAGTATGAAAGGAAAATAACAGCAGGGAGCTCATTCCAAATCTAAAAAACCACAAATCACACCATTACGGCACCAGATGAGGGTGGTTAAGCCTTAACAATCCAAAAACATTTTTTTGGAGGTAACCCATGATTCCGTATGAAACAAAGGACATTCGGACCATTGTGCTTCTGGGACACGGCGCTTCAGGAAAGACTTCACTCGTTGAATCCATGCTTTTTAAGGCTGGCGCTACCACGCGCCTCGGCAGTGTAGAAGACGGCACTTCAGTCGCAGATTACGACGTTGACGCAAAAGAAAAAAAACACACCATTGACTCTTCTATCCTGCACTGCAACTGGAAAGGACGCGAAATCAGTCTGATAGACACTCCCGGATATGCCGATTTCATTCGAGACACAATCACCGCCCTCGCTGCCGCAGAAACAGCCGTCGTTACCATCACCGCCACAGACGGCATTCAGGTGAATACCAGAAAGCTGTGGAGTCTGGCCTGTCAAAAAGGGCTGGGAAAGATAATTGTTATCACCAAGATTGACGGTGAAAACGTTGATTATCTGGCGCTGCTCGATTCCATTAGAAATACCCTGGGTTCCCCGTGCGTTCCACTGGTTTTACCTATCGGAGCCGGACACGATTTCCAAGGAGTTGTCAACCTATTCGAATTGCCCAATCCCTTGCCCAACGGGGTAGTGGGCGACGCATACGCCTCACATGACGCCTTAATTGAGACGATTGTCTCCGCCGACGATACCTTGATGGAAAAATACCTTGACGGAAAAGAGATTGACCGGGAAACCCTTCAATCCTGCTTTGTAAGGGCAGTTTCAGGCGGAAACGTTGTACCCGTTCTCTGCTGCTCAAACAGGAAGGCGCTGGGAATCGAAGAAGTCCTGGATGCGATCGCTTATTTTTCGCCTTCTCCGCTTGAGGGCGTTAAAAGAACCGCGCTTGACGTCCAAAAAAACCAGGAAATCACCGTAGAAGCCGTAAATAATCAACCTTTCTGCGGCTTCGTATTTAAATCGGTAATAGACCCGTTTGTCGGCAAACTGAGTTACTTCAGGGTACTTTCCGGTTCACTGGACGGAGAGTTGTCATTTTATAACGCAACGAGCAAAAAAGTGAATAAGGCGGGACACCTCTACAGGATTTTCGGGAAGGAACAGCAGCCGGTTTCAAAGGCTATTCCGGGCGATATCATAGCCGTCTCCAAGGTGGAAGACATCCATATCTCCGATACGCTCTGCGACGTCAAGCACCCGGTGAAATTCCCGGAGATTAAATTTCCCACACCCATGTCATCGCTGGCCGTAATACCAAAAAGCAAAGGGGCGGAAAAGAAGATCAGCGAATGTCTCCACAAACTCACGGAAGAGGACAAAACCTTCAGGGTTTCCCATGACACCCTGACCAACGAAATGGTGATTACCGGCATGAGCAATCTCCATTTGCAGGTGATAATCAGCCGCCTGAAGCGCCGCTTCGGGATTGAAGTGGAGGCGCATACCCCAAAAATCCCTTACAAGGAAACCATTACGGCAAAGTCGCAGGCGCAGTACAAGCACAAGAAACAATCGGGGGGACACGGCCAATACGGGGAGGTGCACATTAAGATTGAGCCGCTGTCAAGAGGCGCAGGATTTGAATTCGTAGATGAAATAGTCGGCGGCTCCATCCCGCGCCAATACATCCCTGCCGTTGAAAAGGGTATTCGGGAGTCGTTGGACAAAGGTATACTGATCGGGCATCCCATTGTTGACCTGCGGGTGCGACTGCACTACGGCTCTTATCACGACGTTGACTCTTCCGAGGCGGCATTCAAGATCGCCGCTTCACATGCGTTCCAGGAAGCCTTCAACCACGCGAAACCCGTGCTTATTGAGCCCATCGTAAACATCGAGGTAACGATTCCCACGAAATTTATGGGCGAGATCACGGGAAACCTTTCCAGTCATCGGGGTCACATCAAAGGGATGGATTCGTTGGGAGACTTACAGATAGTGCGGTCTTCCATCCCCATGTCATCAATAGCCAATTACGAAACGGAGTTGAAATCCATGACCGGCGGACAGGGCTCATTTACGATGGAATTTTCACATTACGACGTCGTGCCCGCGCACCTCATGCAGTCCATCATCGCCCAGTCACACGCCGTCCACGCGGCGAATGCAAAGAAGGAGTGAGCAGCCGTTTGTTTTGAATTTTAGTCTTTTTAAAGTCATGATGGTTAAAACCCATGTCAATAGTAAATAACAAATTGAGCCCCACGTTAACAACGTTGTTAAACGAACTCAGAGACGAGTGTTTATCAGCGATAAAGCTAATCCACCAACTAAACATCGAGAATCTAACAGAGGAACAAATCGAAGATGTTTTATGCGATTTAACGGCATCTATAACCCATTTACAAACACACTCTGTAATAGCTAAGGAAGAATTAGACAAAGTATAGGTTAATCGGAAATAGCAAACGGCAATTTCAATTCAAGAAAAAATTATTTCAAGGTCAGGACGGCATGCTGGACGATTTCCATGACTTTGGAGGGGAAGATGCCCAACTGGAGTGTGCCAACCACAGAGATAACAATGGCGGCGACAATTAGAGGAGAAATGGTGAGGGGGCTAAAATCCCTCGTGGGTTCCTTCATATACATAACTACCGTAATCCGCAAGTAGTAGTAAACGGATATGACGCTGTTTATCACGCCAATCACGGCCAGCCCGACATAACCCGATTTCATGGCGGCGCTGAAGATATAAAATTTCCCCACAAAACCGCCCATGGGCGGAATACCTGCCATGGAAA
>Ga0209514_10009852_pt1 | contig 10416 bp, 8 predicted proteins | sample Subgrocontami58m_FD_187452 | JGI IMG/M metagenome (GOLD analysis project Ga0209514, IMG submission 187452) | Subsurface groundwater microbial communities from S. Glens Falls, New York, USA - GMW37 contaminated, 5.8 m (SPAdes) (version 3) | ecosystem: Environmental > Aquatic > Deep subsurface >...
GGATTTGAGCTTTAACTGAGGGGCATCTTCGGCCAAGACGGGAGAAGCCATAAAACACACAACCAACGTGATCATTAGGATTTGTTTCATAGTGGATATTAACTATTATATTGAGACGAGCATGTCCACCAATTAATGCAAGCCATTGAAATACAACGACTTTATAAATACCTAGCAACTTTTCCCGATTTCAACCGATAATATTAATAGGATATATGACTAAGCCCATTTCCCCACTCATTGAAAACGATTTTCAGATGTATGATACTACGCCTGATGGCCGCCTTTTTCTTAATGAATTTGGGGATAACCTGCACTCTTTTGTAGAAAAATATATACATACCGACGACCGCAATGTCCGCGACACCTTTCGCAGCGCAATGGAAAACTCCATATGGGAAGCCGTCCAGAAAGCCATTATGAAAATGGCGAAAGGCGATATCGAAGACAAGGTGCTAAAAGACCGCATAACTTACATCCTGGAATATGAGTTCCCTGCCAAACCGGTAAGCGGCTATTCCAACGCCGAAGTTGAGCACAATGAGGAGAAAGAGACAAGCGGCCAAGACGCAGACCGCTACGAACTTGAGAAGAGCACAAATACTTACAAGCTCACCCAAAACCTTAGCTTGCGCGCGCCATTGAACACTTCATGGCTGATGACGGGCAATGCCTCCGTAACTGCCAGCCAAAATCAGCAGAGGCAGACAGAATATACCGATTCTGCCGGCACAAGTTCGGACTATTCTTATTTAGGGACGATCGGTTCCGGATACTTAGGTTTCCAAACAAGGGATGATTTCTTTAAATCTCGTGTCGGAGGCACATTGACCCAGAACCATCAAAAACCGCCGCCTGACCTTTTATTGACGAGCGGGATCGTTAATGGAGGATTCGAGTTAAATAATGCGTGGGACGTTTTTTCCATAAGAGGCAACATCAGCTACACAAAAGAAAAATACTCGGCGCCGCCCGCCGATTCGGATTTTTTCCAAAACGGCACAAATGCGCTAAACATAAGTTCGGAAGCAACGTATCTATTCAACCCTCTTGGCATAGTTGTCGATCATTCATACGGGGCTAGTGATTCATCCAGTCATTACAGCAAAGACAAAACATCGACAAATAGCTTCTCCACTTTAGCGCAATACACCTGGAAAAAAAGTTATGTTCAAGCCGGCGGCGGCTACAGTGTATGGGATGTGGAAAATCTCTTTATCGGCGATGAAGAAACTTTGAGCTATAAGGGAGATGCTGTATACGGCACGGTAAAGGGCCAGTACCAGATCATCGACAAAATAAGAATTGACGGAAGCGGAACTGTGAACAACAACAAAAGCGAGGGGACATTTCAGGGGAGATATCCATCGTGGTCATCGGATATAAAACTGTCATGGACCCCTGACAAATGGACGATGTCGGCCTTTTTATTATACTCCGGCCATAACATTGACCTGAATAATTCACAGAGCAGGCACGCGGTGGAAGGCGGAGCAGATATAACTTACCGTCCATCCGATTCGCTAAAAATCTCTGTCTCTCCAAGCGCAAAGAACTCCTCTGTTGACGGTAAGAACGCCTATGAAAATGACTCATGCAAGATAAACGGTTATATTTCATACAATATAATAGGCTCAATTTGGCTATGGACATACGCCGGAGGTTATTTATATCGATATAAAGACGATGAAAATTCGCTCTCCGGGTTCGGCTGGTGGAGCGGAGGCGGAGCCGGAGTCAACTATTAATTAAAAGCAGGACAGGAAGAAATAAAACTTATGCATAAAGTTACCAAGTTTGTTAAAAATCAAGAGACAGGGCAACACGACAGGGTCTATCAACATTTTGACCCGCCCGTTTTCGAACATCCTTTTGAGGTCAAAGCTTCGGAAGAATGGTATTTGAATGAATTTTTGCGGGGCGAGGTGTCAGATGATCGAGAGGGCATTACCCAATCGTGCATTAACAGCGGTATAATGACCAGAATTGATTTTCAAGATGCACAACCATATAACATGAATGGCGATACGATTCGCTTCTGGAATAGAACAGATGAAGGCCGGATGCTTGCCGGAAAGCATCCCAAATTGAGTTTCTGGGGGATGGATTCAATTTCGAAGTGCAGTTTTGGAGACTTTAATAATGATGGAATTATGGATATAGTCTATGAAAGGTCGGTGGAGAGCGAAGAAGACAGGCATCCCGCGACATTTATGATGCTTGGATCTGATATTTACCAGAATCTGCCCGGTAATATAACGCTCTCATCTAAATATAAAGGCTTCTTGGCCTCTCCCTTTTCGAGGCTGACGGGTGTGATGCCTCAAAGATCATTAGAGCTCATGGCGGAGGCCGCTGCGGCCATTGAAGCAAGGAATATTCCGGATCGCGAACTCAATCTTCTCCTTGGAGAGATATTGCATCCTTTGGATGTCCCGACATCTTTGCAACGGAATGGCTCGGGATTGAAGTGGCTTAATTTATATGGTTTGACGATAAAGAAATTCTTTTCACATGATAACTACCAAGAGCTGGTAGGGAGTTTTAGACAACTTGATAGAGCTTATAGTGTAGCCAACGCGGGAGTCAATGACGCTTCAAAAAATAAAAACGTTCACAATCCATATCGCAATCGTCTTGACCCTGTTGCCCTGATGGAGGCCGTTCATTCCTTTTCAACAAAAATAACTGATGGCGGCAAATTAAGACAGGCACTTGATATTTTGACTTTTCTTACATCAGCAGATGAATTGACACCATACGATTTTTCGATGTTTTATGCCGTCGTCGAGAGATTGGCGGTGAAGCTTTCCGATGCCGAACTCGCCCTTTTTTACAGGGAGCTTCGCAGAAAATTCACAGATGATATTTCCAGAGCAAAGATTCCGACAATAGCGAAGGAATTAAGCGATATCGTCTTTTATTCGGAACCTGCCGATTATTTCAAGAAGGCATACGAATGGGCGTCGGGTGACGAGCCCGAGTTCGATCACACTTTGCTTGAGAAATATAAATTCCTGCTTTTGGATAAAAACCCTCCGGCTTATGAAGACATCGCCTATGCCGACGAAAAACTGGGAGCGGAAAAAACGCACTTATTGTACGAAAGATTCAATATAACGTATTTTTATAGATATTCCGAAAATGTTTTGGGCCACTTGGTCGAGATGGCAAAGGATCCAAACTATAAAAGGGATCTACCTCTTCTCTTTGCTATCGTCGCAAAAACCGACTATCCAGACATGTTTCGTTGGGGACGGGGTTTTGAATATGATCCTAGAATAAGAGTGGTTGTAGTCGAAGTGGGAAGCAGAAATGAATATTATAGATATAGCAAATGGGTCAAAAGGAGATATGGAAATCCAAGCATCCTTTTTCAAACTTCACATGGCATGAGGTATGCCGCACTTTTAGGGCCGATGAGGAATCCTGATGCGAGCATTAGCCTGAAAAACGAAGATGAATTCAGAGAAAGAATCAGAGGAATTTATGGAGATGAACCGCCAAAACAAATCGTCATAAACGCCTGTTCCACCGGGTCATCGACAGCAGACTATGGCCCGTCGTCTGATTGGCTCAAGGGAAAGAGCAATCAACCAAATCTTGCGCAGATGTTTGCCGATGCCTTCGGAACGGATGTCTATGCGGCGGAAGGAAGGGAAGCCCTTTGGGACTTTAACATTGAGGTGAAGAATGGAGCGGTCTTTCTTTATCCTTATTTCATCGAGTGGGGAGACGGAAGCTGGGGAACGAATTTCGGCGGAACTCGCTTTAGGCCATCTAAGAGATAAAATAATCATCAGAATTGCCGCTCATCGAAGGGCTTAAATTTTAGTTTAGCTCGGCGATGATCCTTTTCAGGTCTTCTCTGTCGATGTCTCCGTTTATAATGGCCTTAGCGACCAAAAATGCCGTGCCGACATGCAGTTGCCTCTCTTGCCAGAGCCTGGAATTCTCACACGAGATCTTCCACTCCGCCGTTTCTTTTGCACAACGATCATTCAGATTCTTGTAATCATCTGCTATCGCTTTCTTTAATTCCCTCAGATCCTGTTTCGGCAAGAGCGAGGCCGCCTTTTCGATAAAGGCATCTTTGACCCTGATGTGAATACATGGATCGTAATTATATCCGCCGCTATCCCCCCAATAATACGGTATCGGAAATATATAATTTTCCAGCCCCAGGCCTGCATACTCCGTTTGCAACGCCTTGAAGAACAGATCGGAATAACTGATAGAAGAACGATCCCCGTCAAATAAAACAGCCTCGCTGAATTCTCTGACGGTCTCTGGAAGTGTGGCAGGCTGCGCAATGCGGGAGATATCTCTGTGATTTAATGGAAGGCCGGGATCACTGCCATGGGCCAGACAACGTCCAAAAGACATGAACTCCAACTCATGTAAGAAGTCATCACGAATGCTGCTCAAACCAGCACTTTTTAACGCCTCATCCGGATCTGCATTGGAATAATAATCTGCCCATATGCTCGTGAGGCTGACCAATATTTCACCTTCCGCCCTTGGAGGAACGGGATAGGTCACAGGTTCAACGGGATCCGCTGCCGGCGGCAATTCTGCCGGATCGATCTGTCCCTCTATCAGCGCCCTTATAAATCCGAACGCGATGTGTTCGTCTGTCATGTATCCCACTGCGCCGATGGGGATCAGATCGTCAATCGTGTTGATATAATCCATGTCAACCGTAATATGTGATTCGTCGAGCCCGCATCGACAGCCGATCGGCTGGAAGAATTTTGCGAGAGAGGGATATCTGGTTTCGATGATTTCAGAGAATAGATCAATTGAAGATATGGAGGTTGGGTTTCCATCGCGAAAGGCAAGCCGTTCAAAATCTCCTCCCGCAAACTCATCTTTTGTAACTTTAAAATCGCTGCTTTCATCGGCCACAACGCCCAGAACTTCCTTTTGCATGCTTTGGAACAGCGCCCTGCCATACGCTGGACTGCTCATGTAATCGTCACAGACCTTTACAAGGCTGATGGTTTTATTGTTCATATAATACCTCCCTTTTATTATTCGAACTCGGGTTCATTATGGCCGGGGCTTTGCAACATGCAAATTTTTATACCGGACAACATGCGTAAGATTATCGCCCTTTTCTCTGCTGTTATCCCTTTTTTAAGCACATATTCATCATTATATGGAAATGTGATCTCTTCCGCTCGAGTGACGACAGTTGTTGTGCAGGTTACATTCTCAACTAGATCAAAAGTTTTTCCGGAAGGGCGAAAAAATCTTAGATACGTACAAGACGTTCTTTCAGGTCTAAAATTTTTATCTATTTTATCAACCACTGTTTTTTCAAATTTAGGGTCGTTATCTGCAGGGTAGGTTTTGCAATTGCCTTCAACTTTAGGGTTTTCTGGCAATAAGAATGAAAAACTGTTAAAAGGTGTGTCTGTTAAGCTACTAATGTCCGAGATGGCTCTCTCACTTAATATTAATGGTGTTGGCATATGACCCTCCTTGCTTGCCTGCCGGCAGGCTTTGTTTACTTGGATACCAGCCCACTCCCATCTTATCCGACAACTTGTCAAGTGAAAATTTTGAACTATTCTTAATAGCGTCCATGTATGGAGTGGGGTCACCCATTACCCAGCTTGCTATTATTGCGTGAGTGTTCTATGTTTACGCTTGTCATCCTGATCCGCCTCTGGCGGAGAAGGATCCAGTGCGTTCAATTGTGTTCACGGGATTCTTCCCCGCCACTAAAGCATTGGCGGGTCAGATGACAGCAAGGGGGGGCAGATGAAAAAAAAGATAAAACTACCACTGTCGGAAGTTTACAAGCTGATCGAATCCGGGCCGACCGTGATGATCACCGCATCGCTCAAGGAAAGACCCAATGTCATGACAATATCGTGGACGACGATGCTTGACTTTGATCCGCCGCTCATTGCTTGCGTCATCGGCGCCCAAAGCCACACGCGCAAGATGATAGAAAAAACGCGCGAGCTAGCGATAAACATACCGACCGTCGAAATAGCCAAAAAGGTCGTCGCCTGTGGCAACGTTTCGGGGCGAAAGGTGGATAAATTCGCGAAGTTCAAGCTGCGCACCCTCCCCGCCTCAAAGATATCCGCCCCGCTTCTGGACGAATGTTATTGCAATATCGAATGTAAGGTCGTTGATATGTCGATGGCCAAGAAATACGACCTCATTATCGTGAAGGGGATCGCGGCGTGGGTCAGGCCATCGAAGAGGCCGCCCGCAACACTGCATCACGCCTCGGGCCGCAACTTCATCGTTGCCAAGAAGAGGATGATAGTTAAGTAAAAGAGACTCGCGTTTTATCATTCGAGCGACCCCGAGACTTGTCGAGGGGGAGTCGAGAATTATTAATGGATTTTATCTTCTCGACTACGCTCGAAGAATAAAATCCACTGTTATGCTTTATGACTTACTAATCATCGGCGCTGGGGCCTCGGGGCTTATGTGCGGCATGACAGCGGCGCAGCGAGGCAGGCGCGTCCTGATCCTGGAGCACAATGATCGGCCGGGACAAAAAATACTTATCTCCGGCGGAGGGAGATGCAATTTTTCCAACGAAAACATCTCCGCCGAGAACTATATCTCCCAAAATCCCGATTTTTGCAGGTCCGCCCTTTCACGTTTCAAGACGGAGGATATTCTTAAATTTCTTGACGCCCATAAAATTCAATACGTAAAAGAAGCCGGCGGAGAGTTCTTTTGCAAAGGGAGCGCGCGGCTCATCCATTCGGCATTGGTCAGTGCGGCGATGAAGGCCGGGGCAAAGATCGTCACGGGTTGCGGCGAGATATCCGTTTCTAAAGATGGCTCTTTTGTCGTTCGTGCAGGACAAAAGGCTTTTAGCGCAAAGGCCCTTGTCGTCGCCACCGGTGGGATATCATACCCAAAGCTCGGCGCAAGCGGCATTGGCCACAGAATTGCCGCCCAATTCGGGATAAATGTCACAGAATTGCGGCCCGGGCTCGTGCCGTTCGTCATGGGCGGGACCCATTCGGCATTTTGCAGAAGGCTTGCCGGCATCTCACTTGAGGTCGAGGCAACTTGCAAGAGGAAAAGGTTCAAGGGAGCGATGCTCTTCACGCACACCGGCCTAAGCGGCCCTGCAATGCTCCAGACCTCCCTATATTGGGACAAGAGTCTTCCGATATCGATCAATGCCCTGCCGAATATGGACATCGCGACGCTCCTTGAAAGAGAACGAGCCGGGGGGAACAAGGTGTTGCTAAAGAATTTTTTGAGCGGACTCTTGCCGCGACGTTTTGTAGAATCGTGGTGCGACCTGCAAAAGATCGAACAACGCCCCATGTGCGCCTATCCGGAAAAGAGGCTGAAAGAAATTTCCGCTCTTATGAAGGCATGGCAGTTAAGGCCGGCCGCAACCGAAGGATATGACATCGCCGAGGTGACTTTGGGCGGCGTTGACACAAGGGAAATCTCGTCTAAGACGTTCGAGTCGCTCAAGGTGCCGGGGCTCTATTTCATCGGCGAGGTGCTGGATGTCACCGGCGAGCTTGGGGGTTATAACCTTCACTGGGCCTGGGCCTCAGGCCACGCCGCAGGCACCACCGGTCACGGAGCAAGCCTATTATTTTCCCTTATTTTTTAGGGCATTGCGGGGGCATAAAAAACTTAGCAACTTTCCCTGATTTCTGCCGATAACTATATCAAAGGAGTTTTATGGCTTTTACATTAACTGGCTTAATAAAATTACCACCTTATGGCCCCACCATTGTTGAAATTCCAGTGCAACCTGCAACCTGCCGCCTTTGAATCTGGCATGGTTACTGACATTCTTGATGCCACAGGTGGCGGCGTCGATCCGGATATGTTAAAAGTTAGCTATGCGCTTGAGCTGCCAGCACCCGAGGGTCAAAAAACGGAGCATGTTGTAACAATTACATCTCCGAGTGGCGTAGCCAAAACGGTAAAGAGCCCCCCTCCAGAAAAAGGAAAAACCCTATTAGAGGCGAAATATGCATCGCGAGATAGAACTGACCTATAGCGTGCCGCATTTGACGTTCGAGGCCACAACGAGCGCGTGGCTCACTGCGACCAACGCCGCCGGCAAGCTCAACGAATATCTTGGAGAGGACATCGGTCTCGACGGGGATTCGGCCGGAAGATTCTTGTTATATCTCCTGGCCGGATATACGAACTGGGTCACAACCTACTATTCGCACGAGCTCGCCCATACTCATTACGCCCGAATGTCTGGCCGTGAATATGATTTCTGGCTGGACTTTCGGGACTGGACGCTGATGACCCCAGCGTTTCAATCGAAGACGGCCGCCGATGAGACTCCCGAGAAGAACTCAGAATACGACCTATACTCGGCCATGTCCGGCATTGTGCAACAGAAACTGAACGCAAGGGAGATTTTTAAGAGGAACATTTCGCAAGATGCCATCGCATATGACCTTGGGCTCGCATGTCTCTTTAACAACGCCGCCGATATAATCTATATCCTTGCGCAGGCCGCCATTGACCCCGACCTGTTCAGGCAGGCCGCGTATTATGACCCGAATTTAAGCTACAGAAGCGATGTCGATATCTATCTTGATCAGGTGAACGATGGCCTGCAGCAGGACATCTCGCGCGGAGAATGGGCGCTGACGTCGTTTGCCGCCATGGCGCTAAGCGCCCACACATTCGACAGCATTGCCGCCTCGGTTAGATATCTGGCGAACGGTGACAGGACCTCCGCGCCGGTTTCGCTCGCGGCCGGCAATGCCCGTTTCTATCCGCCAAATTTTCAGGTCCTGCCGCATCCGGAGGGACTTTTTATAAATGGAATGTTCCCTGCACACAACCTGCTTGGATTGGACGAGACCCTCTATCTGGAATATGGCCGGGTCAATAGATCCGAGGTAGATGGAAACCGCGTTGGCCTGCAGATCGACGATATTAATTTCTTTCATGGACTCCCGAAACAGCCCTTTGCCATTACACAGAGCTTTGGTTTTTCCACAACACTGGGCAGGGAGAGGATCGGTTTTTCTTCAGATATGGGGTTCAATTTCTGGTTCTTCAGCCGGATCGGCATTCGGCTATTATCCCGTTATTCCAATGGCGATATGCTCTATAACGACATCCTTGCAAAGGGGATAGAAAGACAGGCCGACTCCACCAACCGCCGCGCGATGGAGGTCTTTACGACAGGTGTTTTGAGATTTTAATGCTAACTTTTTTGGGTCATTTTTTGGGGTCAGGCTATGGTAAACCAGTATTTAGCTATCATAACCATCAATACTGGTTTACCATAGCCTGACCCCACCAAGATTGTACAAGAACGCCACGAACGAACGGGTTGGAATGTTTTGAACGCATGAAAGATTTGATAAATATGTAGAGCAGGACTTTAGTCCTGCTGGTTGAATTGGCAGGTCTAAAGACCTGCGTTACGAAATCATTTTGGGGTCACCCAACAGCTCAAAGACCTCTACCTCTTTCGCCTTGCCCTTCACCTGTGCCTTGCCGAGAGATTTGTAGTGCAGGTCTTTAGACCTGCCAGTATTGGCAGGACTGAAGTCCTGCGCTACACACCTAACTACGGAGCCGCTCACAATGATCGGGGCGCCGTATTGCTTGGTCAGCCCCTCAAGGCGGGAGGCAACATTGACCGAGTCGCCGATCGCGGTGTAATTGAACCTGCGGAGCGAACCCATGTTGCCGACATGGGCGGTGCCGGTATTTATCCCGATCCCTGCCTTGAATTCCGATATGCCGTATCGCCCCTTCCAAACCGGCGCCAGTTCTGCAACTGCGGCCTGCATCTTAACTGCCGCATTGCAGGCCCGCTCTGCATGGTCGGGCTGATCGGCCGGAGCGCCAAAGAACGCCATGATGGCATCGCCGATATATTTATCCACTAACCCGCCCTCTTCTATTATAATGTCGGTCATTTTGGTAAAATATTCGTTCATGAGGCCCACCAACTTTTCCGGCTCCAGCCCTTCGGAGATGGTGGTGAAGTTTCGGACGTCCGAAAACAATATCGTTATCTCGCGCCGCTCGCCGCCAAGTTTGAGCTTTGAAGGGTCCTTCAAAAGCCCTTTGATGACAGATGGGGCCAGATAGAATTTAAAGGCGTCATGGATTCGCCTCTTTTCCCGCCCCTCGGTGAAATACCGATACAGCATTATGGCAACGAACAAGGCCGCCAGCTCAAGCACCTGATAAATGAGCGGGACCCACAGGCCGCGCACAAATGCCAAGTGGCCGATGCCTAACAATGCCCCCGATAAGAGAAGCGCTATGGCCAGCGACAAAGTTATGCCCGTGTAAGAAAAGGCAGCGGCCGTCATGGCCCCGATAAGGACAAGACTCGCCATATTTATGGCCTCGGATGCCGCCGCCCGTTCGATATAACGGCCGGTCAAGACATTATCAATGATGCTGGCATGG
>Ga0209514_10009856_pt1 | contig 10412 bp, 7 predicted proteins | sample Subgrocontami58m_FD_187452 | JGI IMG/M metagenome (GOLD analysis project Ga0209514, IMG submission 187452) | Subsurface groundwater microbial communities from S. Glens Falls, New York, USA - GMW37 contaminated, 5.8 m (SPAdes) (version 3) | ecosystem: Environmental > Aquatic > Deep subsurface >...
CGGTCCGGAGGCGGCGCGATAGAAGAGGGGAGCAACGAAGCAGGGGGCCAGAAGCGCCGAGCAGACTGGGCACAATTCTCCGGGGTGCGGTACTGAGGGCCGGTTCGAGCCAGGCGCACCCAGCGCGGCCTCCGCCGCAACCGACGGAACTACGGATTTTACGGATTTTACGGATTGTCCGGATTGCACGGATTGTCCCACGGCAGAAGGTGTGATTCCTCGCAAGGTCGTCGAGCAATCCGACGTGTGTAATACGGTGCGCCCTTCGGGAATCCCGTGCCCACGACAGCACGAACCTTCCTGTGGCGCATGCTGTCCTTTTCCTGTTACACTCCCTTCCCGACTCAGGGAGGACATCCATGTCCGAACCGCCCGTCAAGGCCGTGGCGCTGTTGTCCGGCGGCCTCGACAGCATGCTCGCCGTCAAGCTCATGACCACGCTCGGCGTGGACGTGACCGCACTGACGTTCATGACCCACTTCGGCTGCTCGGCCGGGCTGGACGGCGGAAGCTGCGGGCACGACCCGCACAAGCTGGCCGAGACCACCGGCTTCAAGGTCAAGCTGTGCCACCTCGGCAAAGACTATATCGACATGGTGCGGCAGCCCAAGTTCGGTCGCGGCAAGAACATGAATCCGTGCGTGGACTGCCGGATCATGATGCTCCGTGCGGGCCGCGAATACATGGAAGCCAATGGGGGCGAATTCGCCATCACCGGCGAGGTCCTCGGCCAGCGCCCGATGTCCCAGCGGCTCGACATGTTCAACGTGGTCGACCGTGAATCCGGGCTGGTCGGCCGGGTCCTGCGGCCGCTTTCCGCGAAGCTGCTCCGTCCGACGATCCCGGAAACCGAGAAGAAGGTCGACCGGAGCAAGCTGCTCGGGATCTCGGGGCGCGGCCGCAAGGATCAGATGCGCCTCGCCGCCGAATGGGGGATCAAGGAGTACCCCACGCCGAGCGGCGGCTGCCTGCTCACCGACCCGCACTACTCCGACAAGCTGCGTGACCTGTTCATTCACCTGCCGATCGGCCAGGAGCGCGTGAGCGATATCCAGCTCCTGCAGATCGGCCGCCACCTGCGCGTGAGCGACGGCTTCAAGCTGGTGGTCGGACGCGACCACGAGGAGAACGAACTGCTCGAGACGCTGGTCGAGGACGGCGATTGGTGGATCGAGACGCCCGAGCACCGCGGTCCGCTCACGATCGGCCGCGGGACTCCCACCGAAGCCGAGATCGTCACCGCCGCGCGTACCTCGGTCCGCTACGGCAAGGCGCCCAAGGAAGGCCCAGTCCGCGTCCTGGTCAAGCGCCTGGGACACGCGGAGGAGCGCACGCTCGAGGTCGACGCGCTGCCGCTCGCGGAGATCGCGGCCATGCGCGTGGAAAACGTGTTCGCCCATATCCCGAAACATGCAGGCGCGAAACTCGTCCACAGCCCCGAGTGACCATGAAGGTCGGCATCGTCGAGCACATCGACTCGGGCCACCACCTGCCCGGGCACCCCACGTGCGGTCGCCCCCACGGCCACACCTACCGGGTCGAACTGACCCTCGAAGGCCCGCTCGCCGACGGCATGGTGATGGACTTCGCCGAGGTCAAGCGGCGCCTGTGGAGCGTCATCGGACCCCTCGACCACGTCGACCTCAACGGCGTGATGCCCTACCCCACCTGCGAGAACATCTGCGATCACATCTGCCAGGGCCTCCGCGCAAAGCTGTCGCACCCCTTCACTGTCCGCATCTGGGAGGGCGATGGCAAATGGGCGGAGATGGACTCCCGAACGTGAGCGCAGACGCGCCCGGCCCAGCGCGCGAGGACGGCGGCGCAGGCAGCGCGCGAGCCGCTCCCCTCCGCAATGCTGCCGTTCGCCCATGGCGCACCGCCCTCCCGGTCGCCCTCCCCGCCGCCCTCCTCGCCCTGGTCACCGCGCTCGGCACGCTCCGCTATGGCTTCGTCCAGGACGACTTCTTCCTGGTCCCCGCCAATCCGCAGATCCGCTCCCTCGCCAACCTCCCCGAGATCTTCGCCACCCCCTATTCCCGGTACGCCGGCCTCGCCGGGATGACCTACGACTGGCGCCCCCTGCCGATCGCGACCTTCTGCGTCGAATACCGACTGGTCGCCGACGACCCCTGGCTCTACCACCTCGACAACGTCCTGCTCCACGCGGCCGCCTCCGCGCTCGTCGCCCTCCTCGCCTGGCGGATCACCGGCGATCCATGGCCCGCCACCATGACCGGAGTCCTCTTCGCCCTCATGCCGGTCCATGCCGACAACGTCGCCAACATCACCGAGCGCTCCGGGCTCCTCGCCGCCGGGTTCGGCTTCGCTTTCCTCCTCGGACACGGAGCCCGATCGTCCGGCGCGCGCGCCGCCGCGGGTGCCGCCCTGTTTCTCGCCCTGCTCAGCAAGGAGTCCGCCGTCGCCTTCCCCGTGCTCGCGCTCCTGATCGACTTTCGCGAGCGGGCGTCCTTCGCCCCCCGCCCCCTGCTCAGCCGCTGGCTTCCCGCGGCCGTGGCCCTGGGCGCCTGGTTCGCATTGCGCGCGGCCTTGATCGGCGGCGTCGCCTATCAGCCCGGCTTGCACTACTTTCACGACGTGCCGGTCGAGCGCGTCCTCCCTACCATGGGGCGCTTTTTCCTGCAGAGCTACCTCGCCCCCTGCCTGCTCGCCTTCCATCGCAGCTCGGACTACAGCTTCCGCTCCTTCCCGACCTCCGCCGCGGACGATCTCCTGGGCTGGATCGCCCTCGCCGTCGCCACCGCGGCCGGCGTCGCGCTCTTCATCCGCTTCCTGCGCGCGCGCTCCCCTGCCGTCCTCGGCGCACTCTGGTTCCTCGCCGCCCTTCTGCCGGTCGCCAATCTGCTCGTGCGCATCCTCGTGATCGGCGCCGAGCGCCTGCTCTACGCCCCCTCCTTCGGCCTCGCGCTCGCCGGCGGCGCCATCGCCGCGCGTTTGACTGCCTCCGACGTGCCGCGCCTCCGGCGCACCCTCGCCGCGGGGATCGCCGTCCTCTACGTTGCCGGCTCCGCCCTCGGCCTGCTCGAAGGCTACTCCGGTTGGCGCTCCGAGCGCGCCTTCTATGACGGCGTCCTCGCCTCCTGCCCGGAGAACGTGCTCGCCCTCTCGGGCCGCGCACTGCTCGCGCGCGAACCGGAGGACTTCCCGCAGGCCCTCGAGGACGCCGAGCGCGCAATCCGCATCGCGCCCAGCGCGCCGGAGATGCGCTACGCGCTCGGCTGGACGCTGCTTCACGCCGGGTTTCCCGAGGCCGCCGCATTCGCCGCCCGACAGGGCATCGCCCTGGACGCGCACGCACTCCACAAGGGGCACTCCCTCCTCGCCCAGTGCCTCCAGGCCCAAGGGGACGACGCCGGAGCCTTCGCGGCCTATGGCGACGTCCTCCGGCTGCGGCCGAACGACGGCCACGCGCGACACGAGCGCACCGCGATCGTCTTCGCGTCCGGGACTCTCCTGGAGGCCTACGATGACGTGCGCGCCGCGCGCGCCGCCGATCCCGACCACCCCTGGTCCGCCGCCCTCCAGGCGCGCGTCCTCGCCCACTCCGGGCGCGCCGAGGAGGGCGAACTGGTCGCGTTGCGCCCGCCGCTCGGAAACCCGGAACAACCACCCACCCTGGTCGCCCGCGCCGGCATCCTGCTCGAGACCGGAAATCCGGTCCTCGCCGTCGACCTCCTGCGCCGGGCGATCGAGCGCGACCCCGATGCCCGACTCGCGCATGCCTGGCTCGCCGAAGCGCTCGAGCGCACGCGAGACCGCGAGGGCGCCGAGGCGGAACGCATCCGCAGCCGGCCCGGCGGCCGCTCCCTTTGGCGCGAAATGCGGCGGCCACCGGACCTGGCGGCCGACCGCCGGCGCGCGGAACGGGCACGGGTCCTGGGGCTCACTCTCGACCTGCCCGCGCTCCTTCCCCTCGCCGAGGAGATCCGCCGGAAGCAGGACTGACGTCGGACGTGCGCTACGCAATGCCCGCGCGGGATGGAGACCCGAGCGCTTCGGGCGGCTGGAATTGGACGCGAGTCGCGCGAGCGGATGGCCGGGAATGGACGGCACACTACGCCCGGACCGTTTCCCGCTCGAACACCTCGAGGATGCGATAGCGCGTGTCGCGCTGGGCGGGGACGAATCCCACGGAGCGGATGTGGGCGTGGATGTCCGCTTCGGTGAGGCTGGAGCGGGGGTTGCCCGCCGCGGAGACGACGTTCTCCTCCATCATCGTGCTGCCGAAGTCGTCGGCGCCGCACTGGAGCGTGCGGCAGGCGATTTCCGGCCCCAGGGTCGGCCACGAGGCTTGCAGGTGGAGGAAATTGTCGAGCAGGATCCGGCAGGCCGCGAAGTGGCGCAGGTAGGCGTGGGCGCCCGCCTTCCGATGGTCTTTCCGTCGCAGCACGCGGCCCAGGGGCGGATGGTCGAGCACCATGGTCCAGGTGATGAAGGCGGTGAAGCCGTTACCGTGCTCCGCCAGCGCGCGCTCCTGGCGCTCGCGCAGCGCCATCAGGTGATTCAGCCGCTGCTCGTAGGTCTCGCCGAAGCCGATCACCATGCTCGCCGAGGTGGCGAGCCCCAGCCGCTGGGCGATCTCCATGGTGCCGAGCCAGCCGACGGCCTTTTGCTTCTTCGGGGACACGCGCTTGCGCGCCTCGTCGTCGAGGATTTCCGCGCCACCCCCGGGGAGCCCGGCCAGGCCGGCCTCGCGCAGTCGCCGCAGCACCGTCTCCTCGTCCAGCCGCTCGAGCTGGGCGATGTGGTCGATCTCCGAGGGTGAAAAAGCGTCGATCTCGATGCCCGGGAACTCCGCGCGCATCCACCGCAGCAGGTCCTCGTACCAGCCGATGCGAAGCGCCGGGTTGTGCCCGCCCTGCATGAGCACGCGAGTGCCGCCGACCGCCGCGAGCTCGCGCAGCTTCGCCGCCAATTCGTCGCGCGTGCGCACGTACGACTCGGCATGCCCCGGCGGGCGGTAGAAGGAGCAGAACCGGCAGTCGGTGATGCAGACGTTGGTGTAGTTGATATTGCGATCGATCAGGTAGGTGACCCGGTCGCCGGGAACCCGCTTTCGACGCAGCGCGTGGGCGGTCTCCAGCAGGGGCCGGAGCGGCGCCTCGCGATAGAGCCGCAGGCCCTCCTCGCGAGTCAGCCGCACCTCGTCGCGGGCACGCGCGAGAACGTCGCGGATCGGCTCCGGGGTCACGGGAGGCTTGGCTCCGCTCGGGGATTATGGGATAAGCACCGCGCGGATTATAAGGACGGCGGGAACGAGGCCACAAGCCAATTCGGGGGCGGCATGCCGAGGAAGAAGAGCGCGAGGCCGGTCGAGCGGTACCTGGCGATCCGGGTGATCATGCTCCCGCGGGACACCAACGAGATCGGCACGATCTTCGGCGGGACGATCCTCGCCTACCTCGATCTGGCCGGGGCGGTGCAGGCCCGGCGCCACGCGGCGCGGGAGTTCGTGACCGTGGCCATGAAGGAGGTGGAGTTCGTCGAGCCGGTCTTCGTGGGCGACGTGGTCTCCTATTACGCGCACACCCTGCGGATCGGACGCACCTCGATCACGGTGCGGATCGAGGTCGAGGCCGAGCGGGCCCACGACGCGGGGAAGCTCGTGCGGGTCACCCAGGCGGAGGTGACCTACGTGGCGGTTGACCGGTGGCGCAAGCCGGTGCCGATTTGCGGCTGATGGGGCATCGACTTGAGCGGGGGCCCTAAACGATGGTCGCATCCCGTCGTCGTGCTTTGCCCTTGCCCCTGCCCTTGCCCTCTCTCGTCGGGAAGCGGGCAAGGGCAAGGGCAGGGGCAAGGCGGTCCGTTTAGCGCCAATGCCTGGTCACGCGCCACCCCCATGCCGCCCCGGCCGAGATCCTAGCCCGGATCATTCACGAACGGCTGCGCCGTTCGCGAACAACCCGGCTGCAATCCGTCCTCCCAGGCCGGTTGCAGCTGGATACGCCCCGCCCAGCGCGCGACACACGGTGTCGCGCGCCGGTCGGCCCGCGGCCCTGGCTGCGACGCAGCCAGGAGGCCGCGGGCGGATGATTCATGAATCCGCTGATGCGGCTTCATGAATAATCCGGGCTAGGTGATCTCGTTGATCTCCCAGAAGTTTCGGAACTCGTCGACCGTAGCGGCGTGGACCTTCTCGGGCGGGGGCAACTGGATCTTCGCCGGGTCGCTGCGCTTTTCGAGCTTCTTGAGCTGCGCATAGTACGTCACCGCGCGCAGCGGGCGACCGGCGTCGTCGCATTCGAAATACGTCCACGCATCGCCCATCCGACCCCGGTACATCGAATGCTTGAGGTACTTCATCCCGCACGCTCGCTCCAATCGGACCGCGGGATTCTACCCGCGCGCGCGGAGCCCGCGCAACCATCGCGCGCCTGGGTGCCTGGGTCCGGGGAAGTGCGGGGGGGGCGATCTTCAAGCTGCCGATCCGCTGAATCGCGTGTTCGAGTCATGCGCCGGAGTCTCGCGCGTCGCGCGCAACGAGGTGCAACTCGGCAACCCTTGCTCCGCCTCACCCGCCGGACGTAGACTGCCGTCGTTCCTGCCGGGAGGCCTCGCCACGCCCATGCCCCGTCCGGTCGATCTTCTGCTCGGCCGCCTCGCCGTCGAACGCGGCCTGCTCACGCGGGCCCAGGTCGATGAGGCCCTGTGCGCGCAAGCGGCCCAGACCCCCGCGCCGCCCCTGGGCGTGGGCCATCCGCGCGAGAGCGTCCTGGCGCCGCTGGCCGTGATCCTCGTCGAGCAGGGCTGGCTATCCCACGCGCAGGTCGAGGAGCTGTTGGCCGCACCGGCACAGGCGTTGGCGGGAAGCCAAACGCCGACCATCGTGGAGACGGGTGGGAGGGCCGGCTCGGGCTCGAGCCCGACGCCCGGGACCGCTCCGACCGGCATGGACGCCGGCGGAGAGTCGCGCGCCGCGGCCCCGGCCGGCCGACGGTTCGGCAAGTACGAACTGCTGGAGGTGCTGGGACGCGGCGGGATGGGTGTGGTGTACCGGGCGTATGATGCCGCGCTGCAGCGGGAAGTGGCGCTGAAGACGCTGCCGGCAGGCGACTCCATCCATCCGGAGGAGACGGCGCGGCTGCTGCGAGAGGCGCGGACGGCGGGGGCGCTGGACCACCCGGGGATCGTGCCGATCCACGACGTGGGGGTGGTGGACGGAGTACCTTATCTCGCGATGGCGTGTCTGCGAGGGAAGACGCTGGACCGGTTGCTGGCGGAGGGCGGGCTGCCCGGATTGCCGGCGCGGGTGCGGGTGGTGGCGGAGGCGGCGCATGCGATCGCGCACGCGCACGGGCGAGGGATCGTACACCGGGACCTGAAGCCGTCGAACGTGATGGTGGGGGCGGACGGCGCCGTGTGCGTGTTGGACTTCGGGCTGGCGCGGGGCCTGGAGCGAGGTACGCGGCTGACCGCGACCGGGCAGTTGCTGGGGACGCCGCAGTACATGCCCCCGGAGCAGATCGAGGGGGAGCAGGAGCGGATCGGTCCGTGGACGGACGTGTACGCTCTGGGGGCGATGCTGTACGAGGTGCTGACGGGGCGGCTGCCCTTCACGGGAACGACGGTGGCGGAGATCTTCGCGAAGGCGCTGACGCGGGAGCCGGAGCCGCCGCGGCGGCATGGCGCGCGGGTGCCGGCGGACCTGGAGACGATCTGCCTGAAGTCGCTGGCGAAGGAGCCGAAAGCGCGCTATCGGACGGCGCAGGAGCTGGCGTCGGACTTGCAGAGGTACCTGGACGGGGAAGCGATCGAGGCGCGGCCGGAGGCCTGGTGGGAGCGGCCCGCGCGTTGGGTGCGACGCCGGAAGGTCCTGACGGCGGTGGGGTCAGTGGCGCTGCTGGCGCTATCGGCCGTGGCGGTGTTGGGCTGGGTGGCGCGCGAGTACCAGGCGAAGTTTCTGGCGGAGCTGCGCGGCAAGGCGGGCGTGTATCTGGGCGCGACGCTCGATCTGCGCCGGGCGGGGCTGTCGATGGAGAAGGCCAGGCAGGACTATCTGCCCAAGCTGCGGGAAGCGGCGCGGCGGGCGGCGGAGGCGGATCCGCGGAGTCCCGAGCCGCACTATCACGTCGGGCGGATGCTGCGCGCGCTGATGGACTTCGACGCGGCGAAAGCCGAGCAGGACCGGGCGCTGAAGCAGGATGCGGACTACGCCCCGGCATTGTACGAGCGGGGCGTGTACTGGGCGGCGCAGCGGCGGCAGCGGGTGCGGGTGCTGCGGAACGAGTGGTTGCGCAAGGAGGGGGAGCGGCTGGCGGGCGCGGGGGCGCTGACCAAGGGCGGCCTGGGCGGGGAGAAGATGAAGCCGGTTCCGAGCGACGTGGAGCTCGCCGCCCCCGACGGCGAGGCCCGGCGGCTGCTGGCCGCACTGGTGGCGGACCTGACGCGGCTGGAGGCGGCGGGACCCGCGGACCGCGGTGGGACGTATCTCAGCGAGGGGATGCAGGCGTGCGCACGCGGGCTCTTGCGGATGGCAGCGGGGACCGAGCAGAATCGAGCGGAGGCGCACGCGCTGTTTCTCGCGGCGCGCGGCGAGCCGTCGCCGCCCGAGGAGGCGACCGAGGGGTTGGCGGAACTCCTGCTGGCGGCCGGGCGCGACGAGGACGCCATCGCGGCGTACGCGGCGGGGCTGGAGCAGGATCGAGGCTACGTTCCGTTCCGGATCGGCCGCGGCAACGTGGGCACGAACTGGGGCGTCTTCAAGATGAACCGGGGCGCGGACCCGGGACCGGTCTTCGCCGAGGCGATCGCCGACTTTGGCAAGGCGCTGGAGCTGAACCCCGCGTCCGCCGAGGCGTGGTTGGGTCGGGGCAACGTACGCACGAACTGGGGAAACTTCAAGATGGCCCGGGGCGAGGACCCGGGGCCGGTCTATGCCGACGCGATCGCCGACTATGGCAAGGCGCTGGAGCTGAACCCCGGGTTCACGGAGGCGTGGATGCGCCGGGGCGCCGTGCGCTCCAACTGGGGCGTCCTCGAGCAGACCCGTGGCGAGGACCCGGGGCCGGTCTACGCCGACGCGATGGCCGACTACGGCAGGGCACTGGAACTCGACCCCGCGTCCGCCGAGGCGTGGCTGCGCCGGGGCAACGTGCGCACGAACTGGGGCGGCTTCCAGCAGAACCGAGGCGAGGACGCGGGGCCGGTCTATGCCGACGCGATCGCCGACTACGGCAAGGCGCTGGAGCTGAACCCCGCTTCCGCCGAGGCGTGGAGAGTCCGGGGCCTCGTGCGCACGAACTGGGGCCTGCTCCAGATGAACCGGGGCGAGGACCCGGGGGCGATCTATGCCGAGGCGATCGCCGACTTCGGCAAGGCGCTGGAGTTGAACCCCGCGTCCGCCGAGACCTGGATGCGCCGGGGCATGGTGCGTACGAACTGGTGCGTCTTCAAGAAGAACCGGGACGAAGACCCGGGGCCGGTCTGCGCCGACGCGATCGCCGACTACGGCAAGGCGCTGGAGCTGAACCCCGCCTCCGCCGAGGCGTGGATGCGCCGCGGCATGGTGCGCACGAACTGGGGCAGCTACAAGATGAAGCGGGGCGAGGATCCGGGGCCGGTCTACGCCGAGGCGGTCGCCGACTACGACAAGGCGCTGGAGTTGAACCCCGCCTCCGCCAAGGCGTGGATGCACCGGGGCCTCGTGCGCACGAACTGGGGCAGCTACAAGATGAAGCGGGCCGAGGATCCGGGACCGGTCCACGCCGAGGCGATCGCCGACTTCGACCGCGCAGTGGCGCTCGACCCGGGCTCCGCCGAAGCACGTTGGCGCCGCGGGCGGCTGCACCATGCGCAGCGCCGCTGGCCCGACGCCGTCGCCGATTTCGCGGCCGCCCTCCGGAACAACCCGGCGAGTGACGCGAACTTCCGCACCCAGCTCGCCGAGGCGCGCGCCCAGCTCGCCGGCACGGTGGGAACCCAGTCCGTCCCGCCTTGGCTCGACACGCTGCAGCGCGCGCACGGAGCATTCCAGTCACGGGACTACGCGACCGCCGGCCCGGCATTCGAGGCCGGATTTCACGCTTTCGACGCCCTCTCCCCCTCCGACCGCACGCGTCTCCTCGCCGACCCGACCGTGCGCGCGACCCTCGTCAAAGCCCGATACCACATCGCATGCGTCCTCTCCCTCGCCTCCACCGGACGCGACCGCCCCGACGCCGCGGCCCACGACGTCCCTCCCGCCGACGCCGCGCGCCTGCGCGACACGGCCTTCACCCACCTCGACCAGGCGATCGACCTGGGATATGCCGACGCCGCCCACCTGGAAGCGGACACCGACCTCTGCCCGCTCCACGCCGATCCGCGCTGGCGATCCTTGCTGGAACGGATGCCGTCGCATCGGTAACCTCGACCGGCAACGCCCTCGCAGTCCCCCCCCCCCCCCCCCC
>Ga0209514_10009857_pt1 | contig 10412 bp, 8 predicted proteins | sample Subgrocontami58m_FD_187452 | JGI IMG/M metagenome (GOLD analysis project Ga0209514, IMG submission 187452) | Subsurface groundwater microbial communities from S. Glens Falls, New York, USA - GMW37 contaminated, 5.8 m (SPAdes) (version 3) | ecosystem: Environmental > Aquatic > Deep subsurface >...
GGCGCCGTACGCCTGGCTGATCGTTTCCGTCAGGTGCTTCGGATAGTGCGCGGTGCCGCACAGGAACACCCCGTCGGCGGCGAAATCCACCGGCCTCAACTTGACGTGGGCCTCCTGGAAGAAGCCGTCCGGATTCAACGGCACCTTGAACAGCCGCGACAGTTCCTGGCTCGTGGACGACGGAACCACTGCGGCGGCGAGCGCGACCAGGTCGGCGTCCAGGGCGAGCCTCTGGCGCAGGATCGGATCGGTGACGGTGACCCTCAGCATCTTCCGGCCGCCCTCCTCGACCGCCTCGACCACGGGCTTGTCGTCCGGCTCGTAGCGAATGAACTTGACGCCCTTGCTCGCCGCCTCGCGGTAGTAGTCCTCCCGGAACCCGTAGGTCCTCATGTCCCTGAAGATGATGGTGATGTCGATCTCGGGGCTGGTGTGCTTCAGCTTCAGGGCGTTCTTGATCGCCTGGCTGCAGCAGACCCGACTGCAGTAGTTCCTCTCCGCCGTCCTGCAGCCCACGCACTGGATCATCACCACGGCCTGGGCGCTCGTCACCGTCGCCTCTTTCGCGGCGAGCCGCCCTTCGAGCTCGAGCAGCGTCAAGACCCGGTCGTTTTCCCCGTAGAGGTATTCGGCCGGCTTGTGCTCCTCGGCGCCGGTGGCGATGATCGCCGCGCCGTGGCGTATCTCCCTGAGCCTGCCCTGGGTTTTCACCTTGGTCGTGTAATTCCCCACGTATCCGGACACCTCCTTGATGGTGGAATCCGTGGCGACGTGTATCGAGGGATGCCGGTAGACCTTGCGTGTGATATCGCCCAGGTACGCCTGGACATCCAGCCCTTCGAGGGTGTGGTGGATCCTGCGCGCCATGCCGCCCAGGTCGGAATCCTTTTCCACCAGATAGACCTCGAACCCCTGCTCGGCCATGTTCAGCGCGCTGGTCATGCCGGCCACGCCTCCGCCGATGACCAGGACCGTCTTGTCCACCGGCAGCTTGATTTCCTGCAACGGCTGCAACAGCGCGGATCGGGCGACCGACATCCGCACGATGTCCTTCGCCTTCGCGGTGGCTTCGTCCTTCTCCCGCGAATGCACCCAGGAGCAGTGCTCCCGGATATTCGCCATGTCGAAGAAGTACTGGTTGATTCCGCCTTCGCGCACCGTGTCCCGGAACAGGGGCTCGTGGGTCCTCGGCGTGCACGCGGCGATCACCACGCGGTTGAGCCCCTTTTCGCGGATGACGTCCGATATCTGCTGGGCATTGTCCGTGGAACAGGCGAACAGGCTTTCCTGGGCGTGAACGACGTTATCGAGCTTGGAGGCGTATTCGACCACGGAGGGAACGTTGACCACCCGGCCGATATTCGCGCCGCAGTGGCACACGAAGACGCCCACCTTGGGTTCCTCTTCCGAAACATCCCGTTCCGGTGGATAGATGCGCTCCCTGCTCAACTTGCCGCGCTGGGTGGCGAGCATCTGGCCGACCAGCGCGGCGGCCCCGCTCGCTGACACGACCGATTCGGGAATGTCCGCGGGTCCCTGGAAGGCGCCGCTGGCATAGATTCCCGGGCGCGAGGTCTCGATCGGGTTGAGCGGATTGGTCTTGCAGAAACCGTGCGATTCGAGCTCGATGCCGAACTTCTTCGCCAGGTCGGCCGCATCCTTGGGCGGACTCATTCCCACCGACAGGACGACCAGTTCGAATTCCTCTTCCTTGACGCCGTCGCCGTCGGTCGCGTAGCGGATGGTGACGTTCTTGCTGTCCGGGATCTCCCTGCCGACCGAGACGTAGCTTCTGATGAAGCGCACGCCGGGCAGGTTGGCCGCCCTCTGGTAGTAGCGCTCGAAGTCCTTGCCGAAGGCGCGGATGTCGTTGTGGAACACCGTCGCGTCGATGTCCGCGTAATGGTCCTTGGTCAGGATCACCTGCTTCTGGGTATACGCGCAGCAGACCGACGAGCAATAGGTGTTGCCGCCGGGGATGACCTGCCTGGAGCCGACGCACTGGATCCAGGCGATCTTATGCGGATGCTTGCCGTCGGAAGGACGCAGGATCTCGCCTTCGAAAGGCCCGGTTGCGGAAATGATGCGTTCGAATTCGAGGCTGGTTACGACGTTCTTCATCTTGCCGTAGCCGAAGTCGCCCCTCACCGCGGGGTCGAAAACCTCGAAGCCCGGCGACAGGACGACCGCACCCACCTCGATCTCCATCTTGTGCGGCTTCTGATGCAGGTCGATCGCCCCGTGCTTGCAGACCCCGACGCAGATGTTGCACTTTTCGTCCTGAAGATAAAGGCAGGTCGCCGGGTCGATATAGGTGATGAGCGGCACGGCCTGGGAGAAATGTATGTGGACGGCCTTTGTCAGCGACAGGTTCTGGTTGTAGGGATCGGGGATCTGGGCCGGGCAGTACTCGACGCAGGTCGTGCAGCCGGTGCACTTGTCCTCGATGACGTAGCGGGGCTTCCTGTTCAGGGTGACCTTGAAGTCGCCCGCCTCCCCCTCGACGCGGACGACCTCGGTATTGCTCAGGATGTCCACGTTGGGATGCCTGCTGCATTCGATGAACTTGGGAGACTCGATGCACATCGAGCAGTCGTTGGAGGGAAACGTCTTGTCGAGCTGCGACATCTTGCCGCCGATGGCCGGCGACTTGTCCACGAGGTAGACCCTGAAGCCGGCTTCGGCGAGGTCGAGCGAGGCCTGGATACCGCTGATGCCGCCGCCGACGACCAGCACGTCTCCCATGCTGTCGTCGCGCGAGTTGTCGGTTGTCAGTCCTTCAAGCGGCACGCTTTTCACGCTATCTGCTTTCGTAAGCCGGCCGAGCCGGAACCGTTGGCTCGCCTTGCCTTCCATGATCTCCCGCTTTTGGGAAGTTGCGAAGTTGCAACTTCCCAAAAGCGGGAGACGTATGTAAACCCAAAAATCTTCGCCAATTGTGTCAACACTTGAGTCATAAGGGACTAGATGACTTCCGCCACGATCTCGGTGATGTCCTTGATCTCTATCGACCGGCCCTGCTCCAGGCCCAGGCTGCTGTCGGTGAAATTCGTGATGCAATAGGGACAGGCGGTCACGAGCACCTCGGCACCGACGTCGACGGCCTGTTTCAACCTGAGATCGGAGAAGCGTTCCCCCTTCGGGGTTTCCATCCAGATCCTGCCCCCGCCGCCGCCGCAGCAGAAGCTGTTTTCCCGGCACTCCGCCATCTCGGTCAGTTGCATGCCCGGTATGCTCTTCAGGACGTCCCGGGGCGCGTCGAATATCCCGTTGTGCCGGCCCAGGTAGCAGGGGTCGTGATAGGTGATCTTCTTTTCGTATTCCCTGGCGGGCTTGAGCCGGCCGTCGTTCATCAGCTCGGACAAGTACTGGGAGATGTGAACGATCTCGAAATGGACGTTGAATTCCGGGTACTCGTTCTTGAAGGAGTGGTAGCAATGGGGAGAGGAGACCAGAATCTTCTTCACCCCGTGATCGATGAACGACTTGATGTTCTCCCTGGCGAGGTGCCTGAAGAGCTCCTCGTTGCCCGTCTTGCGGATGCTTTCGCCGCAGCAGCTTTCCTTCGCCCCCAGTATTCCGAAATCCACCCCGGCCGCATTCAGGATCCTGACCGTCGCCGCGGCCACCTTCTTCATGCGTGGGTCGTAGCTCAGGTAGCAGCCGGGCGAATACAGGATCTCCATCCCCTCGGTGTAGGGTTTCACCGAAAGGCCTTGCGCCCAGTCGGCGCGCTTCGCGCGTTCCATGTCGAAGGGGTTGCCTTCCGCCCTAAGGCTCCCGGCCACGGTGACGATAGGAGCGACCGAATCGGGAAAGACCCCGTATTCCGTGGCGATCCTGCGCAGGGAAACTCCGGCCTCGATCTGATTGACGCCCCTGGGGCAGCGCTGAGGGCAGGTCCCGCAGGTGGTACAGCGCCAGATGTCTTCGTCCTCGATGGCAGTCAGGCCGAAGGTCGCCTGCCGGACGATCTTGCGCATGCTGAAGGATCTGACCCGGTTCCACGGGCAGACCACATCGCAGATACCGCATTGATAGCAGAACTGGAACGACGTTCCGCCGCTCTGCTTGATGAGATCGGTGATCTCCTTGATCGGGGCTACGGTTTCCACTGTCCTCTCTGGCCTTTTCCTTCAGCTCGACCGCGCGCAATCAGCGGCGCGAGACCGATTCCAGTTCTTTGTCCTGGACGAAAGTCGACAGTCTCCACTTATGGAATTGCCGCGCTGTGATCTAGATCAACAGGGTCTTCCACCGAGCAGCGGCATTCGCAATCCGCCGTTTCCGAGATGCGATCGATGCCGCTCCGAGATAGGCTGCAGCCGTCGATCGCCTTCACCGGCGGGGCGGCAAAATGCTTTTGCAGTACAATTGTTTGGGAGGCCAACAGGCGGGCCTCCGGGGGGTCGGGTCAGGCGAACACCGGCAGGCAGAAGGAGATTTCGCGGGCGTAGTCGCAGCCCCCGCAGGCGAAGCGCGCCGTGAGCCTCTCGCACTTCACGCCTCGATCGCGCAGATGCGTCAGCCCGAGCGATGTTTCGCAATCCGGGCAGGCGCGGGGCATGACGATGGTCACGTCCATTCTCTGCACGGAAGCGCCGTCCCGGGTGCGGAAATCCTCCTCCAGGACGATGGTGCGGCGTTCGAACGAGGCGATTCCCCAACTCTCGAGATCGCTCAGTAGATCGTCGAAAAAGGCGATCGTCTTCGCCGCCTTCTCCCCGGCGAGCTTCTTCCCCGTTTCCGTGAACATCGATCGCGGCGCCGCCAGCGCGTAAGTCAACTCCCGGCTCAGCGTCTGCACGAGCGCATCGACGAGGCCCCGCCCGCGCAGAGTCGCCTTGGTGAAGAACGCGCCCACGCCCAGCGCGCCGAGCTTGTCGAGCCGGTCCGCGTCCTGCACGATGCGGCACGCGCCGACGCACGCAAGCCGGTCGTCGTACAGCGCGCGCAGCGCCGCGAGCACGGCATCGATTTCGCTGCGTTCCACGCCGAACTCCGCGAGCATCCCGCCGGCGAGGACCGCCGCATGCTCCTCCTCCGGCACGTCGTCCTTGTGGTATTCGCCTTCATGGAACTTGCCCGCGTCGTGGTAGAGCGCCACGAGGTCGGGAAGGAACGGATCGACCCCCTCCATCGCGGAAATACTGTGGGCAATGGCCGCCGTGCGCCGTGCATGCTCGAGGAGGAATTCCGATGGCGCCTGGTTGGCCTGCTCGCTGTATCGCGCCTCGGCCTCGACGAGCATCTTTTCGATGCGGGCGTGCAGCCCGGGAAAGCGCGACTCCAGCAGGTTTCGCACGTCGTTCATCGTCGTTTCCTGGTCCGGGCTCGCGCGCTGGAGGTTCCGATTCTTCCGCCTGCCGCGCAATCTACGCTGGCGGCGCCCGATTGGCAACGCGCCGGCATTACCGCTGCTTCGCCTTCCAGGCGCGGAACTCCGACAGGCGCAAACGATAGCGGGCAATGTTGCCTTCGTGCAGACCCTTCAATTCGCCGATTGCCATTTCGACGAATCGCGTCCGATCTTCAGCCGGGACAAGGTTCGCGGCTTCCCGCCCGATGATCAGCGGTTCGGCCGGCCATCCTTTGCGTACGATTTCCCCGATGACATCCGCCAGCACGTCACGATACGTTCTTCTGAACGGATCCGGCTGCGGGAGTGAATCGGCGATTGCGTGGTATTGCTGGCAGGATCGTTCATAGGCCCACACGAACACATCGGCAAGCAGCTCGACCTTGTTCATCTCATAGACAGCCAGGGTTCCTTCGACGTACGCGCGTTCCGGTACTTCGACAAAGGACAGCGGGAAAAGGTTGTGCTTGAGGAGCGGAATGTTGGCCCCCAACCGCGAAACCCGTTTGTTCACGTCTTCGAAAGGCTGCAGGTAGGGAATCTGCGCCATCAGGAAGAACGCCTGTTCAAGCGGGTCGCCGATCACCGCTGCCTTGTCGAGTACGACGCGAAAGAATTCGTCGATCTGTTGGGGAATAGCCAGCGGACGAAACACTGTGCCCGAGATATCCACGATACGCTCGCGCAGTTTGCCGCTCGCGCCGGGGTCTGCGAGTAGATTCTCCGACAGCAGCGCATGCAGGTTTTGAAAGGTGAGAATGTCGTATCCGAGCTCGTCGGCGCCATCCACCAGGTATTCGATGGCGCGCTTGTGATTCAGGATCATCTGCGTTTCGCGTGCGTCCTTGCCGGAAGCCGCTTCACCGTGCTCGATCAGGCGCTGTGTGTCCAGCCGCGTGTAGGTGTTGCCTTCGAGTCTTGACGAAGCCCAGGACAGGTCGATCAGCAGCCTCCCGAGCACGTCGCGCGCATAGGTGCCTGCCTGGCGCCCTGTCGAAGGGGTTTCACCCAGGCCGCGCAGGCGAGTTCGCGTCTGACTCGGCAAGTACCAAGTTTCATTGGGCCGGTAATCGAACAGGAATTCGCGCCGGTAGCCGACCGGCATTCGCATTGTGAGCGGACGGCGCACGAGGTCGCGCAGGCGCGAACCCTCTGCCGACGTTGGGACGTAGATCTCCGCTGAGACTTGCCCGGTCTCCCCTCTTGCTTCGCCCCCTTCAATCCGGACCGTGACCTGGGGTTCCGGCGACAGGCGGTACAAGGCACCGCGTTTGCGGCCCTTCACTACGAGACGGCCTTGCTTTACCAGTTCATTCAGCCGGCGTTGCAGCGTTCTTCTGGCCGCGCCCTCGCCCAGGACCGACTGAACCATCTCGATACTCGCTCCGTCCGGGTGCTCGCGTACCGCGCTTACGACCGCTTCGTACTCGGCGGTTGAGACAATCTTGGGCATGGATCAGCTCAGGTGTCCGGGGTTTATTGCGCCATATCCTACGCCCTTTTTGGCGCAAATCCAACAATGCGCCAAATAAAATGGCAAATAATCTTCCTATTTGGCGCAATTGCAAGGGGAATGACCCTTGAAAACGCGACGAAACCATAATTTTCGAAGCTCGCATTCCAGGGCAGAATCGGACGGGGATCCGCATGGATAGTCGATCTGCGGGCAGTTTTCGAGTGAAGCTGCGGTCGCGCTGCATTCGATGTAGATTAGGCTCGCGATTGTCCACATGAAAGGAGCGACGGCGATGTCAATAATCAGGCTGATCCATATCAAGGTCCAACCCGATCAGGCGGCCGAGGCCGAGCGCATCTGGAAGGAGGAGTGTGCGCCGCTGATGATCCGCCACAAGGGGTGCATGTCGGAGCAGTTGCTCAAGTGCGCGGACAACCCCGGCGAGCTGATCTCCTATGCCGAATGGGAGAGCCAGGCCGACATCGAACGCTATCGCGCCAGCCCGGACCACAAGAAGATCCGCTCCGACGCGCTCAAGCTCCCCGGCGCTCAGGCCGTCACCAAGCTCTACACCATCGTGGGCTGAACCTGCGGCCCGGCGCCGCGCTTCATTTCCCCTTCGCGTCGCGGCACCTCACCATCCGCAGCGGCGTATAGACCAGGGCGACGCTGCCGTCCTGCTTGAGGACGCGATTGCGCGTGCGCACCAGGCCGCGTCCCGGCCGGCTCCTGCTCAGGCGCGCCTCTATCACTTCGACCTCGACGTGGATGGTGTCGCCCGCCATCACCGGCTGCTCGATGTTCAGCTCCATGTTCAGAAACGCGAGGCCCGTGTGCTGCAGGGACGCCTGCGCGAGCAACCCCTCGGCCAGGCAGTAGGCGAGCGCCCCCGGCGCGGGCCGGCCCTTGATGTCGGATTCGTGCGCGAGGAATTCCAGGTTGGTGAACAGCACCTCGGTCATCCCGGTGCAGTTGCAGAAATTGACGATGTCCGCCTCGGTCACCGTGCGGCCGATGGTGCGAAAACGCCTTCCGACCGGAAGGTCCTCGAAGTGCAGTCCCAAGCCTACGGTTTCCACTGGACGCTCCTTTGGTTGGACGTGAACGGGCGGGGGCTCGTTGAATCGGCGGGGAAGCGCATGGATAGTCGATCTCCGGGCGCCTGCCTCGTCAACCCGCCGACCTGAAATCCTCGCCGAACAGCAGCGACCACGCGCTCAGGTAGGCGACCTGATGCCGGGTGAAGGCGGGCAGCCGTGCCAGGAAATCCCTGTGGCGCCGGTCGTATTCGTCGATCCGGTCGATGCGGTCCTGACCCAGATCGAGCGCCGACAGGAATCGCCCCGGATGCGCGACGATGAGGTCGCGCCATTCGTCCGCGAGGCCGCCGAAGGCCGTCCAGACGCGCGCGTGCCGCTGATTGCTCAGGGGATACACCGAAGCGGCGTCGCCGAACGCGGTGTCGAAATACAAGTTCGGGTATCGCCTGAGCAGCGCGTCGACGTACGCGGGCGTGTATCGGGTGGCGCGTTCGATGTAGCGCACCTGCGCGAGGTGACACCAGATCACCCGCGCTTTCGGATACTGCCCCAGCATCTTTTCGAGCGGCGCGAGAAGCTCGTCCTCCACTTCGTAGTGGATCTGGAACGGCAAACCGGTCTTCGCGCTCAGGCCGAACACGCGATGCCCCACGGGGCCGTCGATCGGGACGCGGACGTCGCGATGCGTCTCGCCGCGCTTCACCTGCCTGGGCGAAGGGTAGTGGCGGAACTCTAACTCCCCGAGAAGCATCATCCCGCGCGCGGCCGCCTCCTGCGCGTCGAGGAATGGGTCCGGGGCCTCCGTCAGGGCCGGCGGCTGCCCGCCGTTTCCGACCGGAATGAAGCGGTCCGGATAGCGCGCGATCAACCGCTGCGACAAGTCGTCGAATCGCACGCCCTTGTCGAATGAGTTCCTGCCGATGTCCGCCGAAAGCGCCATCAGCCCGATGTTCAGCCGATCCATGCGCTTCGCGACGGCATCGATGTCCACCCGGGATGAATTGCACGAGCTCTCGATGTCGACGTAGGGCAGCTCCCCTGCGGCCAGGATCTTCCTCAACCGCTGCGCATACCCGGCTTTCAACTGCGGGAGATCGGGGATGCCCTGAGCAATCCCGATTCCCGGCAGGCCGGCCGCAAGCGGAAGCGCGCAGGCCGCCTTGATCAGACGGCGTCTGGTAATCGTGCTCATCCGGGTTCCTGGAGTTCGTTCACCGGGCCGTCGCACGCGGCGGCCTTGCCGCAATCCGGCCGCGTCCGTCCAAGGCGATCTTCCCGTGCGCGCGCGGTCTCGAGCGCGGCGGCTACCCGTGCATTATCGTCGACAGACCACGAGGCGACAATTCACACCGAAACGATGGAAAGACCGAAGTGCTCGCCCGGGCGGTCGCTTCCGGCCGCCCTCGCATATTGGCTGCTTTCGACTCGGCGCGACCACCCTGGCAAGACTGCGTGAGTGTCCGGTACTCGGCCACGGCTTCCTGTTGCGAGCGTCATTGCTTAGGCGTATTAATAACGATTCCGAGCCTAATGCATTGATGCGAGAACCGGGCGATAATCAACCGAGCGTAGCCGTGACGGACTGGAAGCCTTACATCACTAGCGATCCTGAGATCATGCATGGTGCCGTGTGCTTCCGTGGCACGCGGATCCCGGTGTCGGTGGTCCTGGACAATCTTGCCGCCGGCGAGACCCCGGAGAGAATCCTCGACCAGTATCCAACTCTGAAACCTGAGCATATACCTGCCGCAATCGGCTACGCCGCCGAACTGGCGCGCGGGCGGATCGTCCCCATCCCCGCATAACGGAGCGGATGGTGGTTCGATTCAAGCTGGATGAGAACCTTCCTCGCGACGCTGAGGAATTGCTTCGCGATGCCGGCCACGAGGTGCAGAAGGTGCGCCAAGAACGTCTCGAGGGCAGTGCGGATATCAGGGTTCTCGATGCGTGCCTGATCGAGAGTCGAATACTCATTACTCTCGATCTCGACTTTTCCGATATCCGTCTCTACTGACCACCGGACAGGATTCTTTTGTCTTTCGAAAGCCGGCAGTCCAAGGAAAAACCGGTGGAGGTCCGCATGGATAGTGGATCTACGGGCGGTTTTCGAGTGGCGGCGGTGGGGGTGTTGGACTTCGCTGCGCTCAGTCCAACCTACACAGTGCAAAAGCAGATTCCTCGGGCTGCGCCCTCGGAATGACACTGTTGTGTGCGTCCTCGGAATGACAGGTGCGGTGCAGGCCTGGCCTAGAACTTCTCGGCCCAGGGGCGCAGGTCGAGCTCGAAGCTCCACGCGTCGCGCGGCTGGTTGTGAAGCTGCCAGTAGGCCTCGGCGATGTGGCCGGGGGTGAGCGCGCCCTCGGGGGGCAGTTGCGCCATGCGCTCGGGGAAGCGCTCGTGCATGCGCGGGCTGTCGATGACCCCGTCGATGATCACCGAGGCGACGTGGATGCCCTCGGGGTCGAGCTCGCGCGCCATGCTCTGGGCGAGCTGGCGCAGCGCGCCCTTCGCCGAGGCGAAGGCCGCAAACTGCGCGCTCCCGCGCAGCGACGCCGTC
>Ga0209514_10009867_pt1 | contig 10405 bp, 10 predicted proteins | sample Subgrocontami58m_FD_187452 | JGI IMG/M metagenome (GOLD analysis project Ga0209514, IMG submission 187452) | Subsurface groundwater microbial communities from S. Glens Falls, New York, USA - GMW37 contaminated, 5.8 m (SPAdes) (version 3) | ecosystem: Environmental > Aquatic > Deep subsurface >...
ATAAATCAAATTTGCCGATATCAACCGCATCTTCAAAATAAAAATAATTTTCAATTTTCGAATACCCGCCGGATAAAGATAATGAATACATTTTTTTGTACTCGTACTTCAATAAAATACTTAAGTCAGTTTTATTTTTAAGAAATACATTATCATTCACACCGGGATTAAAATATCGGTTAATATTAAAAATATCTGTTGTATTGAAGTAGTCCACATGCGGTTTATATTCACCGGAAAGAGTGAACCCTTTATCAAAATTAAATTCAAATAAGCCAAAGGGTGAAAAGAACGAATTCGAAGAGTTCGATGCATAATCAATTCCTAAAGTTAAAAGTAAAGATCGGATTGGTAATGTTTTTATATAACTCTCTATTGAATAAAAACTGTTACCATCATTACCGCTAATATTTTTTTCAAGCGACTGCTTTTTATAATTCCCGATCGCACCGATAGTAAAACTGTTTAATTTGAATTCGAATAAACCATTAGCTTTTAAGTTAGTTTCTTTCAATCCGCTTTCACTTAATGAATAAATATTTCCGGTAAGACCAAATCCAAAATTAATCCAGCGGTTATATGAACTCACTATAGAAAAATTTGCCGAACCGTTATTCCGCTCCCGTAAAAAAGACGGATTCTTTGCTGCAAATAGATAATATGAATCGCGGAAATATTCTGCTGCTAATTTGATTTTTGAGCCCGGCAGAAAATCTGATCTTGTACTTAAGAATAATTCATTACTTAATGAGAAACCAATATTATTATAGTTTGAGTTTGAAATGTACTCTTGTATATTCGATCCCCAAGCACTTGCATTAAAAAGATAATTATCAAAATTTTGATTAATGCTTAGCATACCGGTTGGAAGTGAATATCTGCCGGCTTGAATTTTTATTGTTCCGTTATAATAATCATCAAAAAGTTTAATGCCGGGTTGAATCTGAACCGGTAGAGAAGAAAATAATAATGGGAACTCTTCCGGCGAATATTGCGGTGTTAAGAAATCTTTAGAAATTGTAGAAACTAAATCCGGTTTCTTTTTTACAGCTATTGGTATATCAATATTCTGTCTTCCGGTAATTACAAAATCAGGCAGTTCAATACTTTGCTGTTCTGTTTGAGCAAACAGAAATGTGCTAAAGAATAATATTATAAGAGATAAATATTTTTTCATAATTGTTTGATCTTCTTTTTTGCTTCGTCTGCAAATTCTCCGGAATCATGTCTGCTTAGAACTGCCCGGTACATTTCCCTAGCTTGCTTTTTGTCTTTTAGTTTTACGTAACAATCACCCAGTTTTAATAATGATTTTGTATACCATTCATCGTAAGCAGCAAAAACAGAACGCACGCGTACAAGTGATGTGATCGCATCTTCAATTTTATTTTGATTATACAATAATACTCCGTAATAATATTGAGCTTCTGCACCAATATCATCTGTCCTCTTTTCACTGACTTCCTTAAAAAGCGCTTGTGCATTCTCATAATTGTTATTCTGCAATTCAATTACGCCTAATTCTACTTTTGCTTTGGCAGCAAAAATAGAACCGTCATAATAAGTTATGATCTGATCGAATGTTGAAGATGCTTCAGCAATTTTGTTGTCCTTTGCTTGATTAACACCTTGCTGATATAACAATTCGGGAACACGATTTGAAGTCGGAACTGCATCTGAAGCTTCCTTTAAAACATTTACAGCTGATGAGTATTGTTTTTTATCAGAATAAATTCTAGCAAGTTCTATAACCGAGGAAATACCAATTTCCGATTTCAGTGAACGTAATTTAGCAACAGTAAAATTATTAATTGCTTCTGTTTCATCTTTCATATTAGCCGCACTTTTACCAATCCAATAATATGCGTTTGGTACGAGTGAACTATTCGGATAGTTTGCTATAAACTCCTTATATGATCTTATTGCTGAATTATAATCCTGAATGCTATAGTAGAGATCACCTTTCTTAAAAAATATCTGGTCGCTGTATTTCGAATTCGGATTTGATGTTATGAATTGATCAATAAATTTAATTGCTTCATAGGGTTGTTCTTTAGCAACATAAGCATACTGAATTCCGCTAACGGCATCAAAAATATATTGCGTAGCCGGGTGTTCATCTAAAACTTTTGAATAAAAAACGATTGAAGAATCGTATTGACCTGAATTGTAGTATGAGTCCCCGATCGAATTATAAACGATTGGTCTCATTGATGATCGAGGATATTTATTAAGAAGTAAGCTGTACGAACGGATTGCATTATTAAAATCGTTCTGTTGGAAGTGAATCCACCCGATTATATACTGAGATTGATCCGTGTATTTTGAATCGGGATATTTCTCTTGAAGTTTTTCAAAAGCATCTATTGCTTCGTTTGTTTTACCCGATTTAAAAAGTGACTGTCCATATTGATAATAAGCCAGGTCGTTATTCAAGACGGCTTTTTCTTTTGAAAATAATTCCCGGTAAATAGTACTGGCTTTTGCAAAATTTTTAATCCCGAAATAACTATCGGCAAGACGAAGTGTATATTCATTCGTGTTCGGATCGTTTTTATATTTTGATAAATACTCATTGAAATAGTAAATCGAATTTGTAAAGTCTTTAAGATTTAAATATGTATATGACTTTCCTAAAAGAGTTTGCTGTTTTAATGATTCAGAATTGGGATTAATGGAATTATAACTTTTTAAGGCAGCAGAAAATTTTGCTTGTTGGAAATAAGCTTCAGCTAAATAAAAATTTACTTTATCCGGTTCAAAGTCCTTAGAGCGCGATCTTAGTTCTTCTAAATTTTTAATTGAAGCATCATAGTTGTTCAGGTAATAATCCGAAACCGCAAGACCCAACAATGATCTATTCTTTAACTCGGATTGTTCCTGTGTTAATTTTAATGCTTCGGAAAAATATCTTTTTGCATCGTTATAATTTTTTTTATTTAATCGCGATTCCCCCAGCAAAGTATATGCTTTACTTCGTGTTTGTCTATCATTAGAGATCGTAGCATTCAGTAATGCTTTTTCTGCATCCGGTCCCTCGCTTTGATTAATTAATGTAGAACCGATCCCTAATTGTGCCCTTGAAGCAAGTCTATGGCCGGGATACTTCGCGATAAAATCGTTGAAGATTTCAATTGCCGTTTTTGTATCACCTAAATATCTCTTGCTTTCTCCGCTCCAGAATAATGCATCGGCTTTTAGTGAATCTAATCCGGTATCGGCAAGCTCCTTAAATAATTTGTATGCATCATCAAATTTTTCTTGCTGGAAATTTATCCAAGCTAAACTATAGTTGATTTTACCTTTGTTAGATTTATCACTTACAGTGGTAAGTAACTCATTGTAAACTTGAGAAGCTTCTTTATATTCTTTCAACCGGACAAAAGAACTAGCCAAAAAATATTTTGATTCGATCAATTCTTGTTTTGGGAGCTGTTTAATCAAAGGATCATTTAATTCAAGAATAGCATTATCATATTCTTTTAAAATGAAATAACAAATTCCAATTCTCATCTGAGATTTAGGACCTAACTCATGGTCTTTGTAATAAGCAAGCAGTTCATCATACGCGGTTACAGCACTTTGGTAGTCATTTGTTTTCTCATACACTTGTGCAAGAGAGTAAATACTGTTTACTAAAAACTTGTTAGTCCGCTTCTGAGCAATTGCGTCTCTAAAATTTTCTTCTGCCTCAATAAATTTGCTTTCAGTAAAATATGTTTCACCTAACCAATAGTAAGAGGAACCCAAATATTCGCTTGAAGGATATTCATTAAGCAGCGAGGTTAACCGTTCACGTGCTTTTCTATATTCACCTTTTTTATAATAAATAGTTCCAAGAGTATATAAAGCAGATTCACGATAATTAGAAAACTTATTTTGATCTATGAAAGATTCAAATTCTGATGCCGCACCATCGAGCTGATCCAAATTTAGAAGACAATTAGCCGTGTAGAATTTTGCTGAGACAATTTGAAGATTATTTAATTCATTTTGTTCAGCAGCAACTTTGAAAAGCTGATACGCTGTTCCAAAATCATGATTGTTATATGCATTTAATGCATTCGAAAAATTATCCGGGAGTTCTTGTGCTGAAATGGAAATAATATATATTAGTAAGAGGATCGTAATTTTTTTCATAATAATTTAGATTTTTATTGCTGCTTTCAAGAACAACAAAAAAAGAGCTCCGGCAACTCCCGAGAAAAAATTAACAACATCATTGTTAATCCATTTATAGCCGCTGAAATGATTAGCTTCGGTACCGCAGTGAATGTTTCTTTCAGTTACTTTATTGCAACCTGAACATTTATATTGTGCTTGTATTGTAGCGCCAAGAATACTATCAATCATACAGCCGAAAACTCCGGTTGTTATTATTAAAATTGTATAATTAATGTAAGAAATATCTATCCATAAAATACCTGAAAACAAAATCGCTATTGATCCTAGTACCGCACCGATTGTTCCGCGAACTGAAATTCCACCTGATACACCTTGAGCTACCGGCTGAAGATTCAAAATATTATACGTAGCCGTTTTTTTCCAGGTTCCAATTTCAGTTGCCCAAGTGTCTGCACATACAGCCGATAGAGTCGCTAAATAAATCATATAATATATTTCATTGGGTTTGACTGCATTAATAATAACAAGTATTCCTCCCAATCCTCCGTTTGCAATTACTTGTAAGTAATCTCTAACTCCACTTTTTTCAAAATAGATTTCAACACTTTCATTTTTCTTTTTTCGAAGCTTTGATAGAATGCTTGATAAAATGAAAAACGTTAAGATCGGTACAGACCATTTAATTCCGCCTAATCCAAAAATAATACTTGCTAAAAGAAATGTAGCGATTGATCCGCTAAATGTTAATAACTTAACTCTAAAAGAAATTCCGGCGATCAAAGCTGCAAATAAAATCCCGATCAACACTGTATTAACTGATATTGCGCTTTCATTTAAGATCATCTTGAATTGCTTGGTTAGTTAATTACAATAAATTCTTTAAATTTTTTACGAATATAAACAAATGAGGTTTTATCTAAAAGGTTTTTAGTTAAGATAAGAATTACGAAATGTTAATTGAAAAAATTATTTCTTTTGGGATTTTAGTATTTTCTTCACCTCACGGTCAAAGTCGGAAATATATTTTTTATCTTGCTCTTTCTTATATCTAACGAATTCACCTTCCGCTTTTTCGCTCGCTTTCTCCGCGCTGATTTTGCCGGCGTTAAGTAAAATATTTTTCTCACTCAATTTCAAAAAATCGTCAAGCTTGGTAACCCACTCTTTCATTTTCATCGACCGTTCGTTTGTTGCTTGGAGTTCAGCAAAATCCAAATACAAAGACACAATCAAATTGAGTTGTTTGAGCTCTTTTATTGCGTTCGCTGGAACGGATATCGCGAACGCGCTGTAGCAATTCTTCAAAATATCGCGTCCTTTCTCCGCCCTGTTTCATTCGCTCATCATCCAGAGCAAAACCCTTGATTATGTAATCTCGAAGTCGTGCAGTCGCCCATATACGAAATTGCGTAGCTCGCTTTGAATTAACGCGATAGCCGAGGGCAATAATAACATCTAAATTGTAATGTTTTGTATCGTATTCCTTTCCATCCGACGCAGTTATTCGGAAATTCCGAATAACTGAATTTTCCTCTAATTCCTTGGTAGTAAAGATATTTTTTAAGTGTTCGCTAATAGTTGGAATGGTGATATCAAACAATTCCGCAATAAGTTTTTGCGAAAGCCATACAGTCTCGCCCTCAAATCGAACACTGACCTTTGCTTGCCCGTCTTCAGTCTGATAGATGACGATTTGTGATTGCGGATTATTTTTTTTCATATTTTTTGCTTGAATTTTTTACGAATATAATCAAATCGCCTTTTATGTAAAAGTTATTTGGGTGGTTCACTTTATATCATAAAAGAATTATTGGGCCACGAAGATTTGGCAACAACTCAAACTCGCCCGCCGCTTGTCCGGCACTTGTCCGGCAGTTTTTTTGACGGAGCTTTTTGACGGGTCTGTTCTACAGTTATGCCATTAAACAAGCAACTGCAACTGTGTTAACTATATCATCAACACTGCAACCACGGTTAAGACCATTTGAGATAGAACTTTTTCATCAAACAAAAACTTGCGGTTTAACATTAAACATAACCGCCATATTGTAAATATATTTTAGCGTTAATCCTCTCTTCTTACTCAGCACCTCGGACACAATAGATTGAGAACCAAATACCTTTGCTAATTGAGTCTGCTTAATATTTTTTTCTTTCATAAGATATTTTAGGACTTCAATAGGATCAGCTTCGGCAATTGGAAATTTTTCATTTTCATACTCATCAATAAGCATTGCTAAAACGTCAAGGTAATCATTAAGTTCTTTCGTATCCTGATAATTGTCGGTTAAATATTCATACCGGTTGATAGCATTTTGGTAATCCTTATTAGTTTTTATTTTCTTTAAAAGGAACTGAGTAATCATTTCCAAATAAGTTATTTTTTTCTTCCCGTTTTTCATTTCTTCCATTTCCCTCTATCATATTCTTGGTGCGTAAAAACACCTTTGATAAATAACGTTTTTATTTTAAACTGAATACTTGCAATTAATCTGAATTTGTTGCCCCCGATATTAAAAATCACTTTGTCATCAAACAAATCGGCGGAAAGGAAGGATAAAATCTTATGTGAAAAATTTTGTGCGGAAGAGGGGACTTGAACCCCTACGCCCTTACGGGCACTACCCCCTCAAAGTAGCGTGTCTGCCAATTTCACCACTTCCGCAAAAAACCGAGCGAAAAATATTAGAGAACAAAACAAAACGCAACAGCATTTACGGAAGATTTGCTTAATTAGAAAAATTCTTTTACCAAGTTTTAAAAAGCCCTTCCCTTCGGGAAGGGTTGGGATGGGCTATTGTCCCGGAAGTCTGCCCTTTCCCATCAACGTTTCGCGGACTTCTCTTCTAAATCTACTTTCAAATACCACCATTTTTGCAATTTGAATGGGAGAAAGAAGATCGTTTAATGATCTGAGAAAATTTTCTCTTGCTTTGCTAATGTTGTTTTCCAATGAGAGTAAGGCATTAATTTTATCTTTATAAGAAGCATCGTTTTGGTTTCCGCTTCTAATCTCATCTTCAAGTTCTCCTATCGCATTGTCTCTTTGATCTAGAATCTCTTTCATTTTTTGCTGATTCTCATTTCTTCTTGCAAAGAATCTTATTGCTGTATCTTCATTCAGATTTAATACATCAATTAATTTAATCCTTTCCCATTGTTCTATTCTTTGAAGAGGTCTCTGATCTTTCCCCTGCCTCATTCTTTCTTGAGAATATGATGTTGACAATAAAATTGAGAATAAAATAAAGAGTAAAAATATTTTTTTCATTTCTGCACCTTTTGAGAGGTTGTTGAACTTAATTTTTCATAAACAGTTTCCAAATCATTTTCAGAAAGATTTCTTAGAGTAGAATATTCATTTGCTAAAGGATTCCCAATTAATCTTGTGTAAGAATCACTATTCAATTCTAAATCAAATGGTATTTGAACGTTATGCTCATCGTTATTCTGATTTAATACATAATCTGTCGGATCTATTTCCAATTCAGTTAGATATTTATCAGATACTTCCTGGTCAGATAAATTATTCACTACTTCATTTGCTAAATCTTTGTACCCGGTATCATAATTAGTCTTAGTATTAAGTAAGAATAAAAATAAAACTACAACCGCCGTGGCTGTCGGAACTAAATAATAAATACCTCCGAACTTCCAGAATTTCTTTTTCTTATCAATTCTTTGATAAACTCTTGGAAGTAAATTTGCAAAATAAATTTCATTCGTCTCGAACTCTTTTCTTGTTGAAAGATCATCAAGCTGTAATTTTATATTATCATAATCTGTTTTCAGCTGATCTGATTTTTTCAGTTCTTCTTCAAAGATGATCAGCTCTTCCTGATTAAGCTGACCGGAAATATATTTTAGAATTTTCTCTTTATTTGTTTTCATTTGTTAACTCCAATACTTTGTTCAAAGCATGAAAATAATTTGCTTTCAATCCGCCGATACTTTTACCGGTTATTTCCGATATTTCCTCATAAGAAAGATCTTCGAAATTTCTCATAATAAATATTTGTCTTTGCTTGGGCGGAATTTTCTCCAATATTTTTTTCACTTTTTCTAATTTCTCTTTTGAATCCAATTCTTCAATGATATCATGTTTGTCTTGTAATTCAACTTCGTCTTTGTCGTCAATAGAAAAAAATCTTTTAATTTGTTTTCTTCTTATTTGATTTAAGCTTCTTGTCGTTACAATTTTATAGATCCAGGTATATAAAGAACTATTGAAATTAAAATTCTTCAGCTTATTATAAATAACAATCAGCACTTCCTGAGTTACCTCGTCAGCATCAAGATGGTTTCCCATCATTTGCCGTGCATGCCAATAAATCTTTTTCTGATACTTTTTAACTATCAGATTAAAAGCGACTTCTTCTCCGGACAGAAATCTGTTAATTAATTCAAAGTCGTTATCCTGCACAGTTCCCACACAATGTTTCTTATAATAGACACCTGTTACTTAAATGCGGTTTAATGAGAAATTATTAAACCTTAGAATCAAAACTACTGTCAAAATTGCAAAAGAAATAATTCATAACAAAAAATAGAGGTTACTATGAAAAAGCTATGGTTTTCAATATTCAGTTTAATTCTTCTAACAAATTTTTCGCTCTTTTCGCAGCAGATGCAAGACGAACCACCAATGGGACCAAGAGAAGGCGGTATTAAAATGCTGTTAAAATTAACTGCGGAACAAGAGAAAAAATTCGACGATCTTGTGTATCAGCATAAACAGGATGCAATTGATATACATGCTAAAATACAAAAAAATCGTCTTGAGTTGGAAAGAATGGTTAAAGACAATAAGATTGATGAGAAAAAACTTTTCCAATTAACGGACGAAAACAGCAAACTTCAGGGTAATTTAAAAAATTCTTTCGTTAAGAATTGGTTTGAAATTTATAAAATGCTTAACGATGAACAGAAAGCTATTTGGTCAAAACATATTTTACAAATGACTAATCCTCAAGCAATAAGAGAAAGAATAAAAGGCAGAATTCAAAGTAAGATTAAAAATTTCATGATGAATCGAAGACAAATGCGAATGAATCGCGATTTCTAATATGACAAGAGGTTGTCTCAAAAGTAAAAAATAACTTAGTGTTTCTTAGTGACCTTTGTGTCTTCGTGGTAAGAATCTTTCTTTTATTAGAAAAACAATAACCCAACCACAAAGACACTAAGAGCACAAAGGTTCACAAAGACTTTTAAGACAACCTCTTTTTATCCTTAAAAAATCAAACTACTCATCACAAATCACCTTTAAGCGGACGCAAAATAATTTCTTCTATTACCATATTACTTTTTTCCGAATAGAGTATAAAAACTAACTTCGCAATTTTTTCGGCATCCATCATAGAATCACTATTCTTACGGATAACTTCATTTGGCCAGATCTCAGTTGCAGTCGCGCCGGGTAAAACATTTATAATCCTAATATTTTTATCGCGGACTTCTTCACGTAAAACTTTTGTGTATCCCATTAATCCGGATTTTGAGGCTGTATACACACTGCTGGAAGTAAATACTTTTTGAGTTACCATAGATAAAATATTAATTATCGTTCCAGATTGTCTTTCAATCATTTCAGGCAGAACTGTTTTAATTGTGTAAATGCCACCTAATAAATTTACACGTAAAATATTTTCAATATCTGCAATTGAATCATCTATTGCTTTCTTGAATGAAGTTTTGCCGGCATTATTAATCAGACAATCAATTTGATAATTTGATAGAATATTTTTGTGGAATTGATCTATTGCAGCATAATCAGTTACATCCAACTGATGCGGTTCAAAATTATTTCCGTTTTCAGCTAATTCTTTTTTTATCTCGTTAAGTAATTCTAATCGTCTGGCTGTACCGATAACAAAAATATTATTTCTAGCAAACTCTAATGAAAGCGCTTTGCCGATTCCCGAACTTGCACCCGTTATCCAAACTGTGTTCTTATTGTTAACCATCAAATCTTTTTGGAAATAAGATTTAAAAATTCACTGCGCGTTCGGGCATCTTCAGTAAAGATCCCATGCATAGCACTAGTTGTAGTAATAGAATTTTGTTTCTGAACACCGCGCATCATCATACACATATGATAACCTTCAGCAACAACTGCAACGCCGCGCGGATTTAAGAATTGTTCAATTGTATCTGCAATTTCTTGCGTCATTCTTTCTTGTACTTGAAGTCGTTGTGCAAATACATCAACTAACCTTGGTATTTTACTCAGCCCGACCAACTTTCCATTCGGTATATAAGCAATATGTATCTTTCCGAA
>Ga0209514_10009868_pt1 | contig 10401 bp, 11 predicted proteins | sample Subgrocontami58m_FD_187452 | JGI IMG/M metagenome (GOLD analysis project Ga0209514, IMG submission 187452) | Subsurface groundwater microbial communities from S. Glens Falls, New York, USA - GMW37 contaminated, 5.8 m (SPAdes) (version 3) | ecosystem: Environmental > Aquatic > Deep subsurface >...
CAGCCTTTATGTGGATCGAGGCAGCCCCTACATGGGGCACTCCTTACAGCGAGCCGCCACCCTACTTGGCTGTAAACTTATCCACACTAGACCGAGAGACGCTCCAGCAAAAGGTTACGTTAAGACTTTCGTTATGTAAAGATTTTCGCGAAAAACCTTTACACAACTAAGTCTTTAATGAAAATTCTTTACATAATTATTTGCGGTTAAACATCTTTAGCCACTTCTTTAAGTCGGTATTATTATCCCATTCCGCCGCCTCTGTTGGAACAATTTCTTTGCTGGCAGCTTCAATCGCTTCACGTTTCTTTTTTACATCCGCTTTTGCGTAAATTTCTGTTGTTTTAACACTGACATGGCCAAGTAAATCTCGTATGTAAATCAAATCCACACCCGAATCCACCAGCCCCATAGCGGTTGTGTGCCTCATTTTGTGGGGACTAAAATCCTTTGGAATTATTTCTGAATTGATTTTCCGGGCACGTTTCGCATATTTACCGACGAGGTAGTTAATACCTTGTCTGGTGAACTGGGTATTCATATGGTTTTTAAAGAGCCATTCATCTAACTTTTCCATTCTGTCATATCCCTCCAGTGCAAGATATTTCTGTATGATGGGAATGATATTTCTCATAAGAGGTACATATCGACTTTTCTGCCCTTTTCCATGGATTAGGAGCGTGTATGGTTCATAAAGGGACAGATCTTTTACTCGAATATTTATGAGTTCACTGACGCGTATACCTGTCGTATAAAAAAGTGACAGTATGACATAATCACGCAGACCGCCGGAAGATTCAATATCCACTTGAACCATGAGCAACTTTACTCCATCTGTTTTCATATAGGATATTTCTTTCTGTGGGGCTTTTTTTATAGGAATCCCAAGAATGCGCTGGTATTCGTCCAAATACTCCGGGAATTCGTACATTAAGAACCTTACAAAACTGTTGATTGCGGCCTGCCGCTGGTTTCGCGTCGCTATGCCGTTTTGCCGTTTGCCCTGAAGCCATTCCAGAAACAGCAATACGTTCCTATGGGTCAGATCAGATATCTGTACCCTGTTTGCAGATATCTGGAGTTCTTCCTGCATGTATGTCAAATAGAGTATGAATGCATATCGGTAGGAATCAATGGTCATTGGCGTGCTGCCACTCCCATTGGGTAGATATATGGTGAAATATTTATTTAAATACAGTGCAAAGTCAGTCGTCTTCATGATTCCCTACCTCCCCGAACACCTTGTCCATCTTATCTTTGAAACACTTCTCGATATACGGGTATAGGCTCATTGTCAGCCTGACATACCGTTCCGTAGCGTAGATCGTCTTGTGTCCAAGATACGTGGATAAGATGGGAAGCGCCACGTACATGTCCAGGCCAGCATCAACCATCTGTTTGAAACAATTCACCGAAAAAGTGTGGCGCCAGTCGTGCAATCTAGGTCCTCTGCCTCCACCAAGATATGGAATTCTGGCTTTCAGAAGGAACATCCTATGGCAGTTGTAAATAACATCGCCGCTCAATCGGCCTCCGTTGGATGTGGTAAATATGTATTCCACGTCATCTAAAAGATAAAAGCATTTTTCAGCATAATGGCGCACCAAGTCGGCAAGCTCGCCACTTAAGACGATATAGCGCTCACAACTGTTTTTTGTTTCAAATAGTCTGATGATGCCATCCTCAAGATCCACATCTTTTTTTCGGATACCAAGTATCTCATTAATTCTCGTCCCACAACAGTACAGAAGCCGGAAAAGAATTGGCAGTTGGATGGCATCCTTACGATTACGGGAGGATTCATAGGTATCAACTGCATAGAAATATCTTACTATTTCATCTTCCGTATATATGTGCGGTTGAAAATCTGTCTGTCTGAAACTGATATCTCTTGTTATGAAAACATTAAATCCACTGCGGTTGAGATAGATCAGGAATTGTTTGATTCCATTGATCCGGGAATAATGCGTGGTACTTGCCTCATTCTCTTTCCTCAGTATCCATTTCGCCGCATGCTGACCAGTGAATACCGGTTGAAGTATTCCATGTTCAATGCAAAATCTGTCAAACTGTCGCAAATGGTTGCGATAACTCACTTCCTTATGCCCGGATGCTACCATGTAATCCAGATATTGATACATCTCCTCTGAAAAAACGGATTGAAATACGGATTTATTCATGCTTCGCACCTCCCTGCCTTGTAATGCTTTGAACATATCTCTGGCATGGAAAGCGGGCATTGCCGCAACTTATTCATATCAACTTTCAGATACACCTTGGTGGTTTCGGTATTCTGATGACCAAGGACGGTACTGATGATGGGCATGGAAACATTCTTTTTCAACATGTTCGTTGCCAGGCTGTGCCGAAGGGAATGTGCGCCATGTTTCTTGCTGTTCCAGTTCTTGATATCTGCCTTGCGCATATATTTCGTCACAATGGAATGCACTGTCGGGGACGAAAGTGGTCGACCCTTTTTTGCTGATTCGCCAGATACGATGATTTCTTCTGCGTCGGTTGTGGGACGTCCATGCTTCAGATAGTCAATAATAGCATTACCAACAGTTGAAAGCAGCGGATACTCTACGGGTATATTTGTTTTATGTTGACTGAAACGGATGACATTTTTGTCCCAGTCAATCTGACTGAACTGAAAGTTCACAATGTCGCTAGAGCGCCATCCATATTCGGCAGCAAGAAGCAAAATAAGATAGTCCCGCTTCCCCGTAGCGGATGAGCGTTCCACCGAAGCAATAATCCTGCAGATCTCATCTTCATCGTACGTAGTTGGAATCTTACAGTGGCGGTTGTAATTGTCTTCTAAAATGAATACTGAACTGTCTTTTTCAGTAATGCCGTTATCATGCGCATACCGAAAATAAATGCGTAGTGTTGAACCGCAGTTGTGTCTGGACGCGGGTGTGTAATCCATCGAGAGAAAAAAATCCTCCATTACTGCAATACTAAGATTATCTAGTGTTAGTGAGCGTTTTTCCAGATAACTGAAGAACTCGTACAGGTACTGTTCCTTGTTCCTGAGTGTGCTCACCGAGAGATGCTGTATATTGCGGAGATAGGACAGGTATAGAGACATATCATTACCTGTATTTCCATAAAAAATCCTTTCAATCCGGGGAGTACGAAATTCAAAATCACCATCTTTTTGATAAGAAGTCAGCATACGGACTGCACGTAGTCGTATCTGTTCCTTATGCGCAAGTCTGTCAACAAATATATGGGTTCCTAGAGTTTCATCACAATACTGTAATCCAATGGCTTCAGAAAAATCCGTGTAATAATGTAATTCCATCCACTGAGTGAGATTATCCCATTCTTCTTTAATTTTCCCATGGTGAATTGCAGCATACTCTCGACTGTTCAGCTCGTCTTCGCATAAAAAAATCAGTGTTTTAAAATCAGTTACCATAAATCAAACCCTCCTTGAAATGTTTGATTTATGAGTAACATATCATAATTATTATGTAAAGAAATATAATGCCAAAGTAGCGTATTTTCAGGTTTGGGAGCATATTTCTTTACATAACGAAAGTCTTAACGTAACCTTTCTTACGTTAATCTTTACATAACAATGGGAAGGCGGAACGGATTATGCGCTCATTATATGAACAATTAGAAAGCGAACTTGTCTTAAAACAGCCGCCACTAACCCTAGACGAGGCGAATGAGTATTTGAACGCTTTAATCAGTCAGGACTACCACAAAAGAGTTCACTCTTCAACGGATCAGCCTCCCGAAGAGATGTTCTTTCAACTTCCGCCGAAGTACCGTCGGTTTGTATCCCAAGATGTTTTAGCCCTGATCTTTTTACCTTGTACACGATCCAAGGTATCTAAAACAGGGTTGATTCATCTCAACAAGCATGAGTATCTGGTTCCCGAGGTCACGCTTTACAAGCAGTGGGTTGAAGTTCGCTTTAATCCCTTGGATGCCAGATTAATCTATGTCTGGTGGAAGGACCGTTATTATGGCGAGGCCCATGTTTATGTGGCTGACAATGATTTCGCAAAGCTCAGCAGCATCTAGAAAGACTTCAGACCTTCGATCCGAAGCCTGAGTCACTTCCGAGCGCTGTTTATGTTCCACCGTATAGTCGTCTGGAGCGTAAGCTCGCTGAGTATCGTCAAGAAGTTGCCGAACTCGAGCTAAACCATGCTCTAAACCAGACGTTGGCGAAGAAAGAACAAGTTAAGGCGGAACTTACACCCGTGATTGTCACGCCAACCTCTCCACACTTGGATGACCATCACATGGTGGGAGCGGAATTTGGTCTTGATCGGGCGACTCATTTGTTGAGCGTACTCTTTAAACGCTCATTAGATGCTCGGGAACGACTGGCATTAGCCACCGTTTGGCACCATTATGGCCCTTTTCAGGAAGCTGTCGTTCGCCTAACGGTAGGCCGCCTATTAGGGGAAGGCCATCCTGTCTCTGATCTCATGGGCTACTTGGATGCTCTGCGTCTCACGGCGGGGAAATAAATACCGTCCATTGAATCCATCCCTTAACAAAGTGAACAAACTAATCCATAACAAAGTGCAAAGAAAGGAAGGAAGGAACAAGAATGTCTGCTGTCGATGAATTGGTTACGAAAACATTTCTAGAGCATTGGGGATTCACTCAATGGCCCTTTCCCAAATTGGCTCAACCCGATAACATGTTCCAGAACCATCGGATGGATGAGGCCATCCATCGCCTCCAGCAATTGCTCTTTACTCGGGAGGTGGGAGTGGTGGTCGGAGAAGCAGGAAGCGGCAAGAGTACGTTACTCGATAGTTTTCTAAACAGGGTAGAGAGTACCCGCTACCGAATGATCCATCTTCCTATACCACAAACCAGACCGAGGGAACTGTACCGCTCGATTGCGGCATCTCTGGGAGTGAATACGTCCTGGTTTGGGGCGGATGCCCTTAAAGTGGTGGATCTCCTCACTTATTCATTTCTAGAATCCAACCGTCCTAATTTGCTTTTGATCGATGAAGCTCACATCTTAACGCCTAGCTGCCTCAATGAGCTCAGGTTACTCACCAATGCCACAGGTAAGCACGAAGCCGTTGTCACCTTGGTGCTCCTAGGCCAACCCACACTAGCGACCACATTAAAGCTACCCTCTCTGATTCCACTGGCGCAGCGAATCGGTGCCTGGATCAATTTAGGGGGGTTAAATGAAGAAGAGACCTGCCGCTATATCGACTGGCAAGTGCAGACTGCAGGCGGTTCAACGGAGCGTTTTCCTTTGGCCACCCAAAAGGCCTTATTTCGTCGTTCCCAAGGAATCCCCCGTATGATTAATCGACTGGCTTTGGAGTCTCTGCATCAGGGCTGTTTAGAAGGAGCTCAGGTGATTACAGAAGAATTATTCACGCTTGTCTGCAAAAATTTAGGTCCCCATTTAACAAATTAGGGAGCCCCCATGAGGACTTTGAGGAGGTATCTCATATGCTTAAACAAGGCACGACCATTCATGATGATCTTCCACTCATGCTAAAACTGGAAAAGTTTTTTATAGCCACGGGTTTTTATGATTTATTACCTCTTGCGTTAGTGATGGCCAAGACTTTAGAGTATAGCCCAACTGAAATGATCGAAGCCATCTGCAAAGTGTATGATAAGTTCTACCAGTATCCACCCGCTAAAAATAGAACGGCTTGGTTCAGGAAGGTTTTTGAGGAGAAGTTGCAAGAATCGAGGGGCGATAGTTTGACCTATAGGGCTAAAACGAAGTCCTCAGGAAACTAAATACCAACGAAAAGAGTCGGTACCTAACGGTTGCCGACTCTTTTCGTTAACTTAGGCCATTTGTCGTAAGGACTGACTGACGGACTGACGGACGGAGTCCAGATTAATTTGCTTACGTTGGTCCAGATTAAAGTGCTTGCTAACAGGTAAAGTACCTCATTGATGCGATAAAGGCCTTATTCTTGGGATTCCGCAATCACCCCTTTTGTAGTACCCGTTCTGCAAATTGCTTGGTTAAACAAGTATCTTTTCATAACTTAAGAGTGTCGTTAGCCAATGAGCAGGAATGTCCGTGCGTTATCTTGGAAACTTCACAATCCTTTGAATCATCATGTAATCGGGTTCATGGGCGAAAAATAGGGTTGCTGGGAGAATTCGCATCAGACTTCCATTTCCATTACACTCTGCATCAGCGGCTACATCAACCACAGCATTTTTTATATTTTTTCCCACTGCCGCAGGGGCATGGGTCATTTCTGCCTGCTTTAACTTTTTCGCCATGCTTCGACGACGACACGTGAAAATCCTCATAGGGTATTGATAATACTGTTAAATGTGGCGATTCATCTGATGTGTCCAAATGATAGTTTACTATAAAACGATTATCATTCACGCATTGCTCGGTTTTAAACATCATCAGGTTCACAATTAGTTCTTCCATATGAATTATCTGCTCGGTATCTCCATGTAAGGTATTGATGATATCAGCATTCATTCTTTTCGCCTCTTCTTGAGGAACAATTGTCATATTCCATGCAAGTACGGCAATCGAAACTAATGATTCAATATGTTTCTTGTCATCATTATGATAAGGATCTATCATTTCAATGATTATTTCCGATAATTTTCTACTCGTTTTCATAGTTCCATCTTCGAAATGATCAATTAACTCTAGATCTAAATTTTGCCCATAATCTTCTTTGTTTTCAAACCAAAAATTAAAATCATCAACATCGGTATAATTTTTCGAGTTCTTTGCACACACTTCTATATTTCCTAATGGCAACTTACATTTCATGAGCCCCTTCTTAATTTCTACTATAACTCCATAACTATTGTCTGTTCCTATAATTTTTTTCACAGTAACGGCATCACCTTCATTAAAACCCCTGATACTTCTTTCCAAATCAATGATTTCAGCCTTAAAAGGAAATTGCAACTGAATATGGAGATACTTCGCCCATCCTTCTAATTCTGTCACTTCATTTATATCAATACCCTCTAAGATTTTTACAATCCTTTGTTCCTGTTCATTATATCCTTTACTATGTTTATCTTTTTTCACAAATAGGCTCTGTGGGTATAAGGCTTCTAATTCTCGAACGATTTTATCCGTATCTTCTTCCTTACCCCTTGATTTGGCACCTTCCAGATCACTAATCGCAATATTATACTTTGAAAAGTCCAAATCGTCTTCTATACTTTGCTTAATATAATCTTTAGGCATTTCTCTAAGCGTTTGACTATCCCATTGTATTACTCCCATTAACCCATCTTCTGTCGAGTCATATTCTTCTATTATTTGCCCTTGCCAATTCTCAATACATACGCTTGGATTATCAAAATCAAAAATACCCTTCTTCACTTTAACACAGTCGCCTACTTTGATCGCCATTTTCATATCTCCTATCCTCACTGAAGATTCAATGTTCAGCTTTATAAGCTCAACGAGTTCACTTTTTTACTTCCTCATCAAACATAGGTTAATACCCCTTAATTATCAACTTGTTAATCTGCTTATCTGTTCAATACCAAGGACCGTAAATCCTTCACAACAACAAAAATCCCCTCACTTGGAGGTGAGTTTTGTTGGCCTTTTCTTTGCCATTAATGTTTTCGCGTCTTAATTACTTGAGTTTTGTGTTTTAGTCGCCTATACGCACCTCTATCTTCTTCATAATCACAACTATTCCTTTCGCTAATGTTTAACTTTTGGGTAATCCACTTGCACCAGAAAGCTAACAGTTTGATTGTTCCGCTATGATACGCATAGAAGCTTTTAGCGAAGAAATCTTGGACTTCGATATCAACATGAACTGCCCAGCGCACATAAAACCGACAAGGAATAGCCCTGTCGGTTTTAAATCAATGATTTTTGCCGTGGATGACGAACCATAAATATTTCAATCGAATATCGCGTAAGTCGATAAAAAACTTTATATGGATCAGATGCACCTACCGAAATGAGAACCATCCGTAGGTCGATCGAATATCCTTGGATAAAAACAGCTTTTCCTGGGACATACACTGAAAATTCTTGTCTCTGAAAAAATCGATTAACGTGTTTTCTCAATTGTCAATTTCCACTTCAGAAAGAATGGGGTTATCCCCTTCTAAAGCCTCTAACAGCAACCGTTCCTCCTCATAATCAGTTACTTCATAAACATCCTTCTCAGAGATTCGATCTACCTCAAACAACAAAAATTTACGGTCACCGATCTCAATGTATGGAAGCTCAGAACTGATGGCTTTCAAGATATCCTCATTATCTACTTTAATAGACTTCACTTCAATTCCTCCAAATGCTGCAACTATCTCTTCCTCTCATATTATACCAAATTATTGTTTACTTTCACCACAATACTAAAATTTTCTCTGCAGTCACCCACTTTCGTGGTTAAAAGACTTCGCGTTCTAAAATTAACGTTTTTAGAGGCTAATTGGTATTAATCACACAGACAGGCTATCTCTTTTCAACGCTTCTTGCATCCATTTTGTCAACTCTTACATTGTAGCTATCTTTGCAAAAGTATTCCTGAATGTTTCAAAAGGTTGGGCACCAACTATTTTGTAGCGCTCATTAATGATAAAGGTCGGGGCGCCAGTTATACCTAAACTATGCGCTTCTTGTTTTATTGCGGACAATCGAGCCGAGTAACGGTTGTCGTCAAGGACTTTTTTCAGCTCTTCTTGTTTCATACCGCTGGCTTGGGCTAAGTCTAGAATTATTTCTAAATTGCCGATATCTTTTCCTTCACTAAAATATGCCCGAAAAACTGCTTCATGAAAAGTATGAAACTTGCCTTGATCCTTAGCAAACTCACTAGCTGCCAAAGCTAGCCAAGAATTCGAAAGGTAGTTATACGGTTTCATCTCAATTCCGTACTGCTCTCCCATTCGAATAAGATTATCAAACATCCCTTTTATACTGGACTCAGGGAAAAGGGATGCCAATGGAACTCCCTCAAGTGGAGTTTCTGGATGGATTTCAAAGCCAACCCATTCATCTACGATCTGAAATTCTTTTTTTAGCTCGTTGACAATCCCGTTGCCAATATAGCAAAACGGTCAAATATAATCAGAAAACACTTTCAAGCGAAAATCCATTTTGTTACCTCCAATCATGAATTTTGATGGAGCCGTTGCTCCAGTGTTACCTTCAAATGTACTATAAAAATATAGTACGGTAATCCAAGGCCCACTCACCTAACTAAATAACGACATCCAATTATCCTTCACAGCATACTCCGTCACATTCTGATCCTTGTCAACAAAATACACATAAGCAAAATCCACAATATCGCGAAGATCTTCAATGTACTCTCGTGAGAATATGATATCCTGCTTATCTTGAACAATGATAAAGCGTGGCTCTCCGTTGTAGCGTTCACTGTAGAAGTCTACCAAGGCAAAGGCATCGAACATCTTCAACCCGTTTCTACCGTGTTGCTGTTCGTATTTCACAAGTAGCTCAAAATAATCAGACGGGAACACTCTCGTAGCCGTGACGTCTGGATAAAGTTCGAGCTGGGCTACTTTTTTCGGTGGTTTCATGACAATATTGCGCTGCCTTTCAACCTCTGAGAGTCGCTCTTCTTTTCTTACTTCGATATCAATGAGATTAGCATTCATCTGATTGATTAAAATGGTGTTTTTATTCCCCTGATTATCCTGCTGGTAACCTGTCAATCGCTCAAGGACATCGTTAGCTTGAAGTCGGAACGTTTTTGCAAGAAAGCCGCTGACTTTCTCCAACTGCTTTTCCCGCTTTGTTTTGATTTTAGTTTTCATTTCCAAGGCCACTTTGTACACATACGGAAGAACCGCCTCATCGGAGTGATCATTGATCAGCACACAATCGCCTTTAAACTCTGCTTGAAAAATCCAGTAGGGATCGAGGACTTCAAGTTTTCCATTACTTCTAAGCGCGACATAGACCAATTGATTGTTCAGTTCTTTTCCAGTGCCATCAGAAACAGCGAGATTATAAACATAGACCGCCATATTTTCTAGGCAGGGATACCGAAGCATGTAGCGTTTGATGGCAATTTTCTCGACTTCTACTTTTGTCAGCTCCAGCCCCAGCTTATACAAGGAATGACTTTGATCAATCAGAGCAACATCCTTTGATTCATGCTCCGAATAGCCCGTGTATTTATACGTTTCAGCGCTCTCATTCAAAACCAGTTTATTCTTTTTGGCGAAATCTCGGATGAATTTCGGCAACCGATCAATGCGTGTCACACTACCTTCATTACTAACCTGCAATCGAATTCTCTTCTTATTGAATATGGTCGTGCAAAAATCTGCATAACAACGCACCGGGATGTGTTTCACCATTAACTCATATTGCTCTTTCCGCAAACTCGTGAGTTCCAAAACGTTGTTGGCTAGGCTCTCTTCCTGATATATTTGTAACAACCG
>Ga0209514_10009870_pt1 | contig 10401 bp, 7 predicted proteins | sample Subgrocontami58m_FD_187452 | JGI IMG/M metagenome (GOLD analysis project Ga0209514, IMG submission 187452) | Subsurface groundwater microbial communities from S. Glens Falls, New York, USA - GMW37 contaminated, 5.8 m (SPAdes) (version 3) | ecosystem: Environmental > Aquatic > Deep subsurface >...
ATGCCAATTGTCGTAATCTTCATATCGGACGCCCCTTTCTATTTTAGTGGTTACAAGAGAACCACTACTTTGGCACTCAGATGCCGTTTTAGGAAGTGGGCGTCCATTCCATTACGGTTGGCGCGCGCAGCGCGCAATTCCGATAAAGTACGGTTCATGGCACACGCAAATCACGGCCACTCTCACGAACACCAGGGGCACGACCGCGCCTTTGCCGCAGGCATCGTGCTCAACCTCGGCTTTGTCGCGATCGAGTCGGTATACGGGGTGCTTTCGCATTCCATGGCTCTCCTGGCAGACGCCGGCCATAACCTGAGCGATGTTCTGGCGCTGGCTCTCGCCTGGGGGGCCAGCGTGTTGGGCCGGCGCGAGCCGTCCCAGCGCTTCACTTACGGCCTGGGCAGTTCCTCCATTTTGGCAGCCCTGGTCAATGCCATGCTGCTGATGCTGGTGGTCGGCGGCATCGTCGTGGAGGCGGTTCAGCGCCTGATAAACCCGGTTCCGGTCGCCACCATGACGGTCATTTTGGTGGCCCTGTGCGGGATCGCGGTCAACACGGCGACGGCGCTGTTTTTCCTGCGCGGCCGCGAACATGACTTGAACCTGAGGGGGGCGTTCCTGCACATGGCGGCCGATGCGGCCGTCTCTCTGGGGGTGGTGCTCGCCGGCGTGGGCATGCTCTACAGCGGATGGACCTGGCTCGATCCGGTGATGAGCCTCGCCATTGCGGCGGTAATCGTCGGCAGCACCTGGGGATTGCTGCGCGATTCGCTGAATCTCTCGCTGCATGCGGTTCCGCCACGCATCGACACCGAACTGATCCGCGGATATTTTTGCGCGCTCGATGGTGTCGCCGAAATCCACGACTTGCACATCTGGGGCATGAGCACCACCGAAACCGCGCTGACGGTGCATCTGGTCATGCCGGACGGACATCCGAGCGACCGCTTCATCGCCGAGGTCGCGAACGAGTTGCGCGAGCGCTTCGGCGTCGGGCACGCGACGATTCAGGTCGAAACCGGTGACGAACTCCATCCCTGCGCGCTCGCTCCGGACCACGTGGTGTAAGCCGGAAGCCGTCCCGCTCTACGCCAGTTCGCACTCCAGGCTGAAACCCGCGGCGGCATCCTGCGCCAGAACCCTGGCGAGATACGGCATGGCAAGCTCCAGCGCTTTCGGCAGCAGCCAGGGCGGATTCAGAATGAACATGCCGCTGCCATGCAAGCCGAAGCCTCCGGCCACCGGGTTCTTTACGCTCAAGCTAACGTGCAGCCAATCCTTATGCTGCAGTTGTTTTAGCCTCTCGGGAAACTGGCGCGACTCGCGCCGCTGCACCTGCGGATACCAGACCGCATAGACCCCGGCGCGGAAGCGCTTCTGCGCGTCGCGCAAGGCCGCCAGAACCTGCCGGTAATCGCCCTTGTCTTCATAAGACGGATCGATCAGCACCAGAGCGCGCCGCGACGGCGGTGGCAACACGGCCTGCAGGCCGGCAAAGCCGTCGCCGGCCTGCACCATCGCGCGCGGGCCGGCGTCGCGAAAATATTGCTGCAGCAGCCGGCTCTCGGTGCTGTGCAACTCAAACATCCGTAGGCGATCCTGCTTACGCAGGATCTGCATCGCCAGTTGCGGCGAACCCGGATAGCGGCGCAATACGCCATCGGGATTGAGCGATCGCACATGTTCGACGTATTCAGCCACCGGCGCAGGCATATCCTCGCGCGTCCACAAACGGCCGATGCCGCTTGCGTATTCCGCATTCTTCGTCGCATAGCCCTCATCCAGAGCGTACGCGGCCGCGCCGGCGTGGGTGTCGATAAACCAGAGCGGCTTGTCCTTGTGCGTGAGGTAGCGCAGCAAATGCACCAGGACGACGTGCTTGAGCACGTCGGCGTGCATCCCTGCGTGAAAACCATGGCGGTAGCTGAGCATCTATATACGGCGTCCTAAGTACTGTCGCATGCGAGTAGCAGACATTGCGCGCTACGCGCGCCAACCGTGATTTTGGTACGGATGAAAAGCGCATCCGCACCAAAATCACGGTTATGGATAAAAGCAACAACGGCTTGGGGTTGTTTTTATACAAGATCGCCGCTTGCGTACGGACGGTTTATCGTCCGCGCAACACCAGCAATTCTGCAACAACAGTAGGCGCGATTTAAGTAGGTACGTATAATGTTCGCGAACGCGATCCCCGCTTCGAAACCTCAATACTTATCGTATTTCGTTGCCTTGCCGCGCACGGTGTCGGCGGGATATTTCTTGGCGTTGAGCGCGATCTTTTCCGCAGCCGCCGCCATGAGATCGACGCCGAGCTTGTCGGCAAGCAGCACCAGGTAGATGAGCACGTCGGCCATCTCATGGCGCGCCGCCTCCAGCTTTTCCGGCGCGAGCCGGACCGACTGCTTCGGTGTGAGCCAATGAAACTCTTCCATCAGCTCGGCCGCCTCGATCGCAACGCCCATGGCGAGGTTCTTCGGCGTATGGAACTGATCCCAATCCCGCTCCTCGGCAAAAGCGCGGATGACGAGCGCGAGTTCGTCCAGGTTGCCCGGCGGTGGACGCTGCATCATGGCTCCGTTACGCCGCCCTGGCGCGCGCGCAGCGCCGGGGCCACGGCCGCGGCCGATTCACGAATGAGCTTTGCCGTGGTCTCCCAGCCGATGCAGGGGTCGGTCACCGAGCAGCCGTAAATCAGCCTGGATTTGTCCTCCGGGATCGGCTGGTTGCCCGCCACGAGGTTGCTCTCCAGCATCAAGCCGACGATGGAGCCATTGCCTTCGATGATCTGATGAATGCAATCCTTGAACACCAGAGGCTGCAACTCCGGCTTCTTGCGCGAATTCGCGTGCGCGCAGTCGATGACCAGGTTGGGGCTCAGTCCTGTCTGCAACAGTTCCTGTTCCGTCAGCGCCACTTGCGCGGTGTCGTAGTTCGGGCTTTCGCCTCCGCGCAATACGATATGCCCATAGCGGTTGCCGCGGGTGCGCACGATGGCCGGGGTCCCGTCCGGGGTGATGCCGAGGAAACTGTGCGGCTCGCGCGCCGAGCGTATGGCATTGATCGCCACGCCGATGTTGCCGTCGGTCGCGTTCTTGAACCCTACCGGGGCCGAAAGACCGCTCGCCATTTCGCGGTGCGTCTGGGATTCGCTGGTGCGGGCGCCGATCGCATACCAGGCGATGAGGTCACCCAGGTATTGCGGCGAGGCGGGATCGAGGGCCTCGGTAGCCGCGGGCACGCCCAAAACCGCCAGGTCGCTCAAAAACCGGCGCGCGCGCTCCATGCCTTCCTCGATATGGAAGGAGTCGTCCATATGCGGATCGTTGATGAAACCCTTCCATCCGGTGACGGTCCTGGGTTTCTCGAAATAGACGCGCATCACCAGATAGAAACTGTCCTGCACCTCGACCGCGAGCGCGCGCAGGCGCTCGGCATAGTCCAGGCCGGCTGCGGGATCGTGGATGGAGCAGGGACCGACGATCACCAGCAGGCGCGGGTCGGCCCGGTCTAGCAGCCGGCACAGTGTCGCGCGCGCTGCGGCGACGAATTGCGCGCCTGCATCGGCAAGCGGAATGCGTTCGTGCAGTTCCCGCGGCGAGGGCATCGCCTCGAACGAGACGACGTTCAGGTTTTCGGTGGAAGGTGCGCTCATGGCGGCCTATTTGACTCCAAGGCTGGCGAGGGCCGCCTGCTTGGCCAGAAGCACGCACAGGTCGGCGGTACTGCCCACGCCGACCGAATCGTGCTCGTCATGCACTAAAAAATGAAACATGCTCGCTCCCCGTTTGGCGGCAGGCGGTTGCGGAAGGAGAATTCTATCAGCTATACCAGGGAGGCTGCGGCATCAACACATCGAGAAACGACGAACATCCGAGCGCGGCGCCAGCGCACCTGTCGAACTCAACCACGGCGGATTGCCGGGTGATCAGTTCAAACTCCCGGCGCAAACACCAGGTCCGGCACTACGACTTCCCAGCGCTCGCAGCGAGCACGGTCGCGATATTCCGGTTCGGAATCTTCCCGCTCGCGCATGATGATTGCCGCCACGCTGGCCGCTATGCAGCTCATGCCCGCGGGCGGCGCGTAGGCGCGGGCGAGCCACCCGACCGTGTTGCCGTTCCCGTCCACGAGCGCCCAGTGTTCCCGCTCCGTTCGCAGTTCAATGGCATCGCCGGCACTCAGCGCTGCGATGGCTTGATGCACAATATGGTCGGGGGTACGACGGCCCGCATAACCAAGGTCCACGTCCCCTAGCGTAAGCCGCGAATAGTGACGCGCCAACTCCGGTGCGGGTTGCGGCAGCACAGTTGGCGCGCGAAGCAAAATGCTCGGGCCTTCACGCAACGCATCAAGAATCGGATGGCGCCCATCGAAGCGGGCGAGTGTCAGCGTCATCCGCGCCCGGGTCATGGCCACGTAGTAGAGCCGGCGCGGCGCATCCCGGTCTTCATCTTGGCCCACTCTGTCCCAGCCACCGTCCAGCACCGCCACATGATTGAACTCCAATCCCTTGGCTCGGTGTGCCGTGAGCAGCATCAATCCTGTCTGCCTGCGGCGCACCTCGCATCCCCATTCGGCGAGCCACTCGATGAAGTGGCCAATTGGCAGTTCGGCCCCGCCGGTCTCGAGCTCGTACTCGGCTACCGCCTCGCGCAATAAAGTCCACCAAGGACCGGCGGATTGCCGATCAAGCCAACGCCCGATGGCGCCGGTGTCCACCAGTTTGATCTTCTGCGCGCGCAGCCATTCGACCAAAGCCTGCGTTTCGCGCAGGCGCCAGAAGTGCGGCGCCTCTTCGTCGGCCATCTGCACCGGAATGTGGTTGAGCTCGCAATAGCTCCTCACCGGCTCCAGGTACTTCCACTCGCGCGCGATCACCGCAGTGCCGGCCCAATCCGGCTGCGGCGCCTGCGCCAAAAGGCGCTGCAGTTCGGTCATTACCGCCACCGCCTGCGTCATGGCGTCGCCGCCCGCCCGCAAGACCTGTACCCGGCCTTTGCCGACCGCGTCGATGTTTTGCCAGTCGCCGCCGGCGGCGGCTTTCGACCGGGCGCGGTCAATGGTGATCGGGTGGTCGGCCTTCATGCGTTTGCGGGCCGAGGCGATGACCAAGTTAGCAGCGGCAATGATGTGGGCGGTCGAGCGATAGTTATCGGTGAGGAACACGGGTTTCGCTGCATAGTCCGCCTCGAATCGGCGGATGAATTCAACCGAGGCGCCGTCGAAGGCGTAGACGTTCTGGTCGTCATCCCCTACCGCGAAGAGGCCGAGCCCGCGATCTTCCTCCTGCAAGCTGCGCCCGGTCAACGCGGAGATGAGTCCATACTGGCCCGCGTTGATATCCTGATACTCGTCCACCAGAATCCAGCGAAAACCCGCGAGCAGCCGATCTCGCTGTTCGTCGGCCTCCTCCGGCGCCGAATCCGCGCCCTTCAGCAGCGCCACCGCTTGTTGCAGCACTGCCTCGAACGCATCGCCGTCCAACTTGTTCGCCCGCCCGGCGAAGCTCACGCCCGCAAGCCGCATGGCAAGCGCGTGGCAGGTGAGCACGGTTACGCCCCGCGCGTCATCGCCGATCAGGTCCGCAAGGCGGCGCCTGATCTCTACCGCCGCATGACGATTGTAGGCGAGCGCGAGAATCCCGCGCGGGTTCTCGCGTCTCACCCGTACCAGATAAGCGATCCGATGAACGAGCACCCGCGTCTTGCCCGAACCCGGACCGGCCAGCATCAGAACATTGCTCTGCTCGCGGTCATCGGCAACGATCCGCTGTTGTACCGGGTTGTTGAGGGATTCCACAATAGCCCGCCAGGACGCGGGCGTAGTCTGGCGCGCCAACTCCTTCTCGCGCTCCGGCAGCCAGCGGCGCAAAAACGCCTCGCTCCCGAGGCTGAAGTAGTCCATCGCCAAGCGCAGCGCATCGGCCATGGCCCGAAGGCCCCGCTGCACGTATTCCGCCATTACGTGAATCTGGACCACCTGTTGATCATAATGGAGTTTCAACGGCGCGAAATCCGCTTTAGCAAAACCGCGCTTGTCCGGTTCAAGCCGAATCGTCATCGCTGGCCGGAAAACGGCCAGTCCCTTGTTGAGTCGTATCACCTCCTGTTCGTGCAGCCACAGGAGCGCCCGGTCCAGGAGCTTGGACGGTTCCTTCACCTCCGCCCTAAGGATCAGGTCTGCTTCGAGCGCGGCAAGCAGCTTGCCCAAAGTCGTTTCCGCCAGCAGGTCCGTACCGCGCACCCCCGCGGGCAAGCAGGCGAGCAGGTGCTTCAACAAACGCTCTGCTCCCGCGCGCCGTAGCCGCGCGGTCTTGTCCAACGCGGACCATTCTCTTTGGAGAGTCACCTGTACTTCTTCCGCGTCCACCCTTCGCAGGCGCAGGCTCCCCACTCCGCCGTCTTCGCTGCGCCCATCGGTCGAGAGACTCCTGACGATGCGCCAGAGTTTTTCCGGAAGTGCGTGAGCGTATCCAGCGTCCTTCAAGTGCTGTGCCGCGTACCGCAATGAAAGACGGCAGGTCTGCCCTTGTTCGAGATCAGGCGCTAGCTGCCGAAACTCCGCGATCAGCGCCGTTTCCAGGGCCACGGCCTCCTCAAAACGTTTCAGCGAAGACTTTTCCACCCCTGCATGGACGAAGGCAGTCAGGGCTGTGTCGTTGCTGGCAATGCCGAGCCGCTCCAGGTCATACAGCGCCGCGCGGACCTGCTCCGCGGAGAGGCCCGACACCCCCATCAATTCGTCGGTGGAGATGCCCTCGTCGGCATCGGCCACGATAAGCGCATCCACCAGCGACAACAACTGACGCCGGTACGCATCGAGCACAGGCGCTTTGGCCAGCTTCGCTTGCGCCTCTTCCACCGAGCCAACTCGCAGCGCTGAGGGAAACACCTGCACCTGGTTTTCTTCGCGGGAGAGCAGGATCGCCTCTTCCAGCCAGGAGATCGCCGTGCGCACGCGGGTGTCGTCGGTTGCCGAATCCCGCTCGAAGGCGCCTTCTTCCTCCTCGGCAAGAATCTCACCGGCGGTAGCCACCACTTCCCCGCCCATATGCTTTCTGCGATCCAAACGCCTCAGCGCCCTCAAGATCACCTGAATCTCACGTTGGGTAAGTCGCGAGTGCGCCGACATGCCGAACTGCCGTTCGACATCTTCCGGGGTGTAGAGCAACACACAGCGCGCCGCCTGCTGGTCACGCCCGGCGCGCCCCGCCTCTTGCAGGTAGTTCTCCAGCGAGCCTGGAATATCGGCATGGACCACCAGCCGCACGTCGGGTTTGTCGATACCCATGCCGAAGGCGTTGGTGGCAACGATTACGCGCAGATCCCCGCGAATGAAGCGCTGCTGCACGCTCTTCTTCGTCTCCGGTTGCAGCTTGGCGTGGAAATGATCCGCAGCCAGCCCCTTTTCGCGCAAGAAGCCCGCTATCTCCTCCGTTTGCGCGCGGGAAGCGCAGTAGACGATGGCGCCGCCCGGTGTATCCGGCGGCAGATCGGCGAGCAGCACTTGATGAATATGGGCGAACTTCTCCGCAGGCGAAGTGCGCACCACGACAAAATCCAGGTTGGTGCGATTAGCGCCGCCGTCGAAGAGCGCGAGTTCGACGTCCAATTTGTCGTGGAAGTGGCCCAAGATGTCCAACACTACTTCCGGCTTGGCGGTGGCGGTAAGGCATAGCACCGGCGGCACCGCCCCATCGCCCGCTTTCTCTTTGATGAAGCGAGCGACATAGCGGTAATCGGGACGGAAGTCGTGCCCCCATTTGGAAATGCAATGCGCCTCGTCCAATACCCAGGCGCCGATCTCGCGCTGCGCCAGCACCTTACGCAGGGCGCGGTTGCGCAACTGCTCAGGCGACACGATCAAGATGCCCAGGTCCCCCAGCCGCACCCGGTCGAGCACATCGGCGCGCTCCGGCATGGACAGCAATCCATTGATCGCAGCACAAGCCGAGATGCCGCGCGCCTCGAGTCCCGCCACCTGATCGGCCATCAACGCCACCAGAGGCGAGATCACGACGGTCAGCGCACCGGTCTTGTCGTAGCGCGACAGCGCCGGAATCTGGTAGCACAGCGACTTGCCGGTTCCGGTGGGCAAGATCCCCAGCACATGCGCGCCGCGCATGGCGGTCTCGACTATGGCCTGCTGCAAGGGCCGGCCATCCTCGCCCGCGGGCTCGGGGCGAAATTCACTGAAACCGAACCAGCGGGCAAGTTCTTTGCGTGCGTCGTGCCGCTCGCGGCACCAGGCACAAGCGGGATCACCGCAAGCGGCATCACGCAAGCGCCGCACCAACAGCCCGGCCTCGGGGAATTGATGGCGCACCCAGGGCGGCATCACCGAGTTTCCACCGGACACCGACAGCCAAGCCAGCGCATAGGCCAAGCCCCAGCCCTGCGTTTCCGCATCGACCAGAATCTCACGGCCGTGGGTGAGGCAGGCGTGGCCCGACAAACGCTGCTCGATTGCGACACGGGCTTCTGCGTCGGCGGGACGTGGTTTGCGGCGCAGGGTCGAGAAAAACGCGTTGAGCCCGGAGACTACGCCGTCAGCGGTAGTCAGCCAGTGCCAGGCGAGCAGTAGATCCGGCGTCGCCTCGTGGCACGCCAGGAAAGCCTGGTGCTGATCGCGGAATACCTCCAGCGTCAGCCGGGCATCGAGTTCCGGATCGTTCAGCCGCCCGCGCTTCAACTGTCCATCCTGATAATGCTTTACCAGGTGGTGATAGGGATTGCGCGGATGCGCCAGCGGATTGAGACGCAACGTATCCACCGCGGGCATCTTGAGCAGGCGCAAATCGGACTTGGCCGCGGCCAGATGTGGCAGATCGAAACCGATCAGGTTGTGGCCCAGCAGAAACGTCGATCGTTCGGCGAATGTATCGAGCTTGGCGAGCGCTGCGCCCAAATCCCCTTTCTGGAACACGAAGGACTGCCCCGTGTCGCCGTGCACGGCGGCGAAGCGGTGGATGCGGCCGTCGCGCACACCCACTTCGAGATCGATGGAGAGGCAGCGGGGCGCGAATCTGCTGGTCTCAGTGGATTCTTTAATTGGCTCAATCATTGGGCCGCGCAATTCTCTCTCAAGAGTAGTCCACCACCAGCCTACCCGCTTTGTTCCTGGTCACCCGGTGCGCCATACCACCACTGCCTCGCCGCGCACGTTGGCGACGGCTTATTCGGGCGAAGGCATCATATTCGGGAACGCCGCGCTCCTTGATCTTGCGCATTGGCGCAAGGCGATGGCCACATTTATGAACATCTAATTGGCCCAGGCACAGGCGCCTTCTTGCGTTTCCGCTTATAGAGTTATCAAAAATGGCAAGCTCTCTTGCGACCTACTGTATTCCCGCCCCTCTTGTTCGCATGGCAGATGACCTTGCAGTCCGGCTCAGTCAGCGGCGGGCAATGCCGCAGGCAAGGCGGGCAGGAATTGGCTACGCAGTGTTAACCGAGCGCGCAACGCTGGCGCGCGCCGACTCCAGAATTTCGCGAACCCTGCCGAAAAACGCAGTTGGAATCCGTCGCTCAATCCGTGTCATAGTCCCAGGTCCTGTTGCTCCGGTTCCGGAACCTCTTGCGGCAGGTTCTCGACCTGCAGGCTGTAGTCGTCGTAGCCATCCTCTGGCGAGCCCTCAACGATGAAAATGATCTCGTTCATTGATTGTCTTTTCGGTCCGGAAAATACTAGCCCGGGCCATAGACGGTCCCAATGGTCACCTGAATGGTACAGCCGCATGTCGCGCGGCGGCAATCGACGCTCGCCGCTGTTCTCAACTCCGACCCACAGTTCGGCGTCGATGCGGGCCTTCATGGTTGGCGAGGATTGCGACCAGCGTGCCGACTCGCAACGGATCGTGAACGACGACGGTGACATGATGCTCGAAGGGGCTGGCGGTCAGCCGCAGATGACTGCCTGTCTGGCGCGTGGTGCCATAACCGGCTCGCCCCGGCCGCAGTGACGAAGAAACCGCGCACCTTCGCCGCCGCGGCGCGGCCGGCCGATTGACTCCGTTCCACCTCGAACCCTTAACCCGGTCGCACCTCGAGCACGACTCGGCCGATGGCCTTGCGGGATTGCAGCAGTTCCATCGCCTCGCGGAAACGCTCCAGCGGGAGCGCATGCGAGACATGCGGCCTTAGCCGGCCCTTGTCGGCCCAGCCGAGCATCCAGTCTCGATAGGCAGCGCCTTCCTTTGGCTTGCGTTTGACATGCTCCATAGCGCGCACCCCGACGATGCTGAAGCATTTGAGCAGCGGTTGATTCATCTTGATTTCCGGAATCCGTCCGCCGGCGAAACCAACCACCAGCAGGCGGCCGCCCCAGGCGATGCAACGCATGGACTGTTCGAACACCTCGCCGCCGACGGTATCGAGGATGACGTCGGCCCCGTTGCCT
>Ga0209514_10009873_pt1 | contig 10400 bp, 9 predicted proteins | sample Subgrocontami58m_FD_187452 | JGI IMG/M metagenome (GOLD analysis project Ga0209514, IMG submission 187452) | Subsurface groundwater microbial communities from S. Glens Falls, New York, USA - GMW37 contaminated, 5.8 m (SPAdes) (version 3) | ecosystem: Environmental > Aquatic > Deep subsurface >...
GCCGAAATCGTCGAGCGCAATGCGGACGCCGAGCCCGCGCAGCTCTTCCAACCGCTTGCGCGTCTCTTCGGGATCGTCGATCAGCACGCTCTCCGTGATCTCCAGCACCACCCGCGACGGCTCAATCCCGGTTTCGGCGAGCATGGAAGAGACAAGGATGAACAGCGCGCGATCCTTCACCTGAATCGGCGACAAGTTGATCGCAACGAAGAGGTCTGGCCAACGCTTGGCATCGTTGAGCGCCCGGTACAGGACGAATTCGCCGAGCCGCGCCATCATGCCGGTCTGTTCGGCGACCGGAACGAATGTCATAGGCGGGATATTGCCGCGCACGGGATGCGTCCAGCGCAACAGCGCCTCCACGCCGATGATGCGTGATCCCTCTGCTGTGACGATCGGCTGGTAGTGCAGCTCGAGCGCGTCGTCATCGAGTGCTTGCTTGAGTTCGCGTTCGATGAAACGGCGTTCGTAAAGATCGGCATCCATGGAGGATTCGAAAGCCACGATATTGCCGCGCCCAGCGCGTTTGGCCGCCCGCCATGCAAGGGTCGCGTGCCGGAAAAGTTCATCGGAAGTCAGCCCATCGCGCGGCGCGTAACTATTCCCTATGTTTGTATCGAGCTGCACGCTCTGACCCTGGATCGTCAGAGGAACTGAAATTCTTTTCGCCATCTCTTGCGCAAGAAGAAGGCCCGCGTCACGGCTCTTTGCGCGCAGCACGAAGATGAATCTATGCCGCCCGAGGACGCCCAGTGTCGCTCCCGGCCACGGGGGATCGATAAGTCTGGCGGCCGAGGCGCGCACGAGGTCGTTGGCCCACAGACGGCCGAACGAGTCGCTCAGCTGGCGGAATCCGGTAAGATCCAAATAGCAGCAGGTCACGAATTCGTCCGGCTCGCGGGTTGCGAGCGTCTGCTCCAGGACTTCGAGAATACTGCCGGCGTTGGGCAGGCCGGTCAGCGGGTCTTCCCGGCTCAGCTTGCGGGCGCCCGCCTCCGACTCCGCAAGCTCGCCCAACAGGCGGCGAATATACCATGACGACAATGCGCCAAGCCCCAGGAGGCCAAAGGAGATCGCGATCCACAGCGGCATGAACAGACCCGCGGCCTGCGTCATGGGCCGTCCGGCGTTCCAACTGAGCCAACCGAGGATGCGCCCGTTGCCGTCCAAGATCGGCTGAATGTCGCGGCCGTTCTGCTGGGGTTCCGGACCCGCCTCCCATTTCAGATTTTTGACGCCGGAGAGTTCTTCCAGGAGACGCAGGCTTACCGGCTTTACGTCACTATCGCCGCCATGCAGCAGGGTCAGCTTCTCGACGCCGGTGCGAAGCGCGATGCGCTGCTCCGCCCCGATGCGATCGTCAGCTTGCCGGGCGTAGCCGTAGAACACCAGCGCGCCGACGATCAACGCTGCCAATAGGCCCAAGGAAAGAGGCGGAATGAGCCGCGACGCAAGCAGCAAGGTCCCAGGCAGCGACAACGGCGGCGGCAGCGGCACTGTCGGAAAATAACCGGCCTTGTCCTGATATTTTCCTTCGGAGCCGGAACCCATGCAATACCCTGCAAACGCACGGGATCTGTGCGCCCCGCGCGTCAAAATAGGGCGCGAATGCTTAATGCCAGGTCGGCAAAGAGGGTTAACCATTTATGAGCGGCGGGCGAAACCGTTCACAACCCTGTCATTTCAGACCGAACCACAGCGTGGCAATACCAAGAAACGAGAAGAAACCGACGACGTCCGTGATCGTCGTCACAAAGGGACCGGAAGACACCGCCGGATCGACCCCAAGCCGAGCCAGCCCCACCGGAATGACGATTCCACCGAGCGCCGCGGCGGCCAGCACGCACACCATGGCAAGCCCCATCACCAGTCCGAGGTCGTTGACCTGAAACCACGCCACCGCGACGACCCCCATGATGACGGCGAAGCACAGGCCGTTGAGCAAACCGACAAGCAGCTCGCGGCGGATGAAGCGCGACACGTTAGCGCGCCCCAAATCGCGCGTCGCGATGGCGCGCACCACCACGGTCATGGTCTGCGTCCCGGCATTGCCGCCCATGCTGGCAACGATCGGCATCAGCACGGCCAGCGCCACCATCTTCTGGATCGAATGCTGGAACTGGCTGATCACCCAGGAAGCCGCCAGGGCGGTGAGCAGATTGGCGAACAGCCACGGGAAGCGGCCCTTGGCGATCGTCGCCACCGAATCGGACAGCTCTTCCTGGCTGCTGACGCCGCCCAGCGCCTTGATGTCCTCCTCCGCCTCCTCGGAGATCACGTCCATGATATCGTCGTAAGTGATGACGCCGACCAGGCGGTCGCCGGCGTCGACGACGGGCACCGCCACGAGATCGTAGCGCTCGAACAGTCGCGCCACTTCTTCCTGGTCGTCGATGGCGCGCACACGATGGCGGTCCTCTTCCATCAGCTCCGACACGGGAACCGGCCGCTTGGTGCGCAGCAGCCGGTCGAGCGGGACCGCGCCGAGAAAGCGGTGGCCGGGGTCAACCAGGTAAATCTCGAAGAAGCGGTCGGGCAAATCGGCGGTCTCACGCAGGTAGTCGATGGTCTGGCCGACGGTCCACAACGGCGGCACGGCGATGATCTCGGTCTGCATCCGCCGGCCGGCTGAATCTTCCGGGTAATCCAGGCTGCGGACGAGCGCCACCCGTTCCGGCGGCGGCAACTGATCGAGAATTTCCGCCTGATCTTCCTTCGGCAGATCCTTGAGGATTTCCACCGCGTCGTCAGAGTCGAGCTCGCGCACGCCTTCGGCGACCGTCTCGGCCGGGAGCTCTTCAAGAATATCTTCGCGTACGGCGTCATCGACTTCCGTCAATGCGGTGAAATCGAATTCCCGGCCCATGAGCTCGATCAGCCGCGGCCGCAGCTCGGGATTCAGCGCTTCGAGCAGGTCGCCCATGTCGGCTTCATGCAGATCGCCGGCGAGCTCGCGCAGCGCGGCGGAATCGCCAGCGGTGATTGCCTTTTCGATCTGCTCAATGAATTCCGGAAGGATTTCACCGCGCTCACCCCGAAGCGTAGGGACAGGCATGACGGTTATCTCGGCGTCATCGGCCATGCGCTGCCTCGCGTGAAATGCTGGAAGAGTTCCGCCGCCGCTTGTACGCTCCCACCTTCATGCGTGGCAATCGCCCATGCGGCGGTGGCTGCGATCGCATCCGCCGCTTGCGCCCCCGACCTGCCCCGGGTCAAGTAACGCCGTCACGGAAGGTAAAAATATGACGCTACGGTGGCTGTTTGGGCTTGCGGCGCTCGCATGGACGAGCGCCGCGGCAGGCGCGCCCTGCCCCGGAAATCCCGATGCGCTCGGCACCGAGCGCGTGCTGGCAGTCGATACGCGCGCGACGCCGCGGGTCGGCCGCAAGCAATTCCCCGCGACTCTGCCGCTCGCGCCCAAGGAGGTCGTCCTGACCTTCGACGACGGTCCGTGGCGCGGCACCACCGAGCGCGTGCTTGATGACTTGCGGCGCGAATGCGTGCAGGCGACGTTTTTCATGGTCGGCGCGCGCGCCGCGGAATACCCGGCGCTCGCCCGCCGCGTACTGACCGAGGGCCATACGGTGGGCTACCACACGTTTTCGCACCCCTTGCTCAATCACATGCCGCTCGCAGCCGCGGAGGCGGAGATCGACCGCGGCATCGCGTCGGTGGAAAAAGCACTCTACGGCGGCCCGGGCAGGTCTCCGGCCACCCCATTCTTTCGCTTTCCCGGCTTCGCGGCCTCACCCGCGCTGCTCGACCGGCTCGCGCGGCGCGGGATGGTGGTGTTCGGTGCCGACCTATGGGCGAGCGATTGGAATTTGATGTTCCCGGCTGACCAACTGCATCTGGTCATGAACCGGCTTCACGCTGCCGGCGGCGGAATCGTGCTGTTCCACGATACCAAGGCGCAGACCGCCGCCATGATCCCAGCCTTCCTGCGCGAGCTGAAGCGCAACGGCTACCGCGTCGTTCATGTCGTGCCCGCCATGGGACATGCCAGCCCCGCCGCGGCGGCGACCAATTTGCAACAGTAGGGGAAAAAGCGCCTTTGCGGCCAGCGCTCCGGAGAAAGTCCAGGGCTAACGCGCCGTTAACATGCTAGTTTGTAGCTTCGAGGGTAGGTACGCCGGGTCTAACTCACAAAAGCCGTTGCTACCTGGGGTAAACGGGAAAATGCGCCGCATCACGGCCATCTCGTGCGCGCTTGCGTTTGTCGTGGGGGTCTCACCCGCGATCGCGGGTGAATGCGCCAATCCCAACGCGCTGGGGACGAGCCGTACGCTGGTGATCGACAGCGGCGCGCATCCGCGCCTTGGCGCGATGCAATATAGCGAAACCCTGCCGCTGGGGCCGCACGAGGTGGTGCTCACCTTCGATGACGGGCCATTGCCTCCCTACACGACTCGGATTTTGGACATTCTCAAATCCGAATGCGTGAAGGCGACCTATTTCCTGGTCGGGAGCATGGCGCAGCATGCTCCGGAACTGGTCCGCCGCATTCATCAAGAAGGCCACACGATCGGCACCCATAGCCTCCGTCATCCGCTGCCCTTCGACCGGATGCCGCTGGCGCAGGCCGAGCAGGAGATCGACGGCGGCATCACGGCGGTGGGCGCGGTGCTGAGCGACCCGGCGGCGCTTGCGCCTTTTTTCCGCTTCCCCGGCCTGGGGCGTACATCGGCGGCAGAAAATTATCTGGCGTCACGCTCGCTTGTGACCTGGAGCGTCGATATCGTTGCCGACGACTGGTTCAGGCAGATCACCGCCAATGAGATAGCGCGGCGCGCCATTCAGCGCATCGAAGCCCGAGGCCAGGGCATGCTGCTGCTGCACGACATTCATCCGGCCACCGCGCTCGCACTTCCGACAATCTTGAAGGAGCTCAAGGCGCGCGGTTATCGCATCGTGCATGTCGTGCCCTCCGGGCTTGGCCGGCCCGCGACCGTCACCGACCCGCAGCAATGGGTAATGCGCAGCGGCCGCGCGCGTCCGACCGCGGAGGCAACGTCCCCCAGCGTCAGTCCGCGCCAAGCCATGCCGAGCCAGGCGCCGAGGGCGAAGGCGCCGATCGGCCGCGGTCAATCGGCGCAGGCAGAGACCGCGACGCCGGCCTGCAACAGCTTCGGTCTGATCGCGGCTGTGCTGGCGTTCGGCTGCCAGAATTCAACCGGCCACCAGTTGAGCCTCACGCCGAACCGCCCCGCCAGCTGACGCCGCGGGCGCTTGCAGCATCGCTCCGGCTTACCGCGCCAGCGGATCGGGCCGGACCTGGAAATGCACCACCAGGGGCTTGGTCCCCCTGCCGCCTTCCATGTGCCAGGGCGTACGGTCGCCGCTGGTCACCCATAATCCCCGGCCCTTCCAGCCGGCATTCGGATCGTCGATGCGGCCTTCGAGACCTTTGGCATAGAAACCCAACGGATAGGGCACGCGCAGCGTGACGAACTTGCCGCCGACCAGCGCATGCAAACCGTCGAACAGATTGCCGGTGGCGATCGGCACGTTCTCGCCCAGGCCCGACGTGTTCCATTGGTCGACCCAGGTGTAATAGCTCGACTCGGCACTGTTCTCGCCGATGCCCTTGAAGCCGGGCCCGGGGAATTGGTGGAACGCCCAGCCTTCGGGACAATGGTCGCCGGTGGCTTTCGGGCCGTTGAGCGGCCCTTTGCACTTGCGCCGGTCGAAGCTGGCGAGATGTCCGCTCGCCAATGAAGCCCACGCCACGCCGTTGCGATCGATGTCGGCGCCGCGAATGCCGAAGCCCGGCAGCGGCACATTGTAGACCTCGGTGAGCGCGGTCTGCGGCGGGTTCGAGCCGGGAGCCACGCGCACGAGCGCGCCGGGGAAACTGCGGTAGGAACCCCAGATGGAGCCGTCGGCGGGGTTAGGCATCACCGCATAGAAGCCGGTGGCAACGCGCTTGTCCTTGGCCGGATCGACCGGCTGGTCGGGTTCCACGTAATCGTCGCGCTTGCCGTTGCCGTTGGTGTCGAGGATGAACGCGGTCCAGCCCTGCGACTTCGCCGCATCGCCAGTCTCGTCGAACATCTTGGTGTTCAGCCAGCCGAGAACCGGACCGCCGCCGCTCGTCCACAAGGTGTTGTTGGGATCGTTGTAGGCGAATTGCAGGTGATGGGTGGAGAAGCAGGTGTCGATGAATTTGTATTCCTTGGCCTTCGGATCGAACACGGCGAGATGGCGGCTGGCGCCTTGCGTCGGGGTAAGTTTTGCCGACGGGTGATCGGAGCCCTGCTTGCAGAAATCCGGATGTTTCGAGCCGCGCACCGCGGCGGTGAGCCAGACGCGGCCTTTCTCATCCAGCATCGGATTGTGGATGTTGGCCTTGCTGTCCCAGATGCGCTCGTCGCCCCAATAGGGCGAGGGTTGCGTCGGCGGCGTGCGCGCGGTGCTGGGCGTATCCGCATCACGCACCGGCACCTTGAAGGTGGTCGCCGCGTTCTTCGCGGGATCGAGGATCGGCATGTCATCGGTGCTCAGCTCGGGCGCGCCATAGAGCGGGCCATAGCCGTTCACCGTGGGCTTGCGCCGGTCGGTGCCGCTGAGATCATGCAGGTAGTGTTTCTCGTCCAGCCAATCGCGGACGGTGACAACGATGTTGCGCTCCACGCCTTGCGGGCGCTGCGGCTTGGAGTCCGGCACCTCGCCCTTGGCGATGCGATCGCTCCAATCGGCGAAGAAACGGAACGGCACGCCGCCCAGTTCGCCGGCGAGCTGATTGACCATGCTGTTGCCGGCCTGGCCGGAGGCGAGGCGGCGCATCCAGGCCTCCTCCGAGGATTTGAATTCGCCGAGCGCCTTCGGAATGGTGCGCGTGGCGAGATTGCCCATCTGGTGGCAGCCGACGCAGCCGTTGTTCTTCATGCCGTTGAGGTAGCGCTCGATGGTGACTTTCTCGGGCAGCTGTTCCTTCGACGGCAGCTTGAGCATCGAATACCAATAGATCGCCGGATAGACCTGTGCCGCGGCCGCGGCATTCGGCGCGGCCTGCGCCGTCAGATTGACGGTCTTGCCCGGCTCGCCCGCCACCTTGGCGGAATCCGCGAGCCCATAGCCGCGCACCCAGACGCTGTAATTCGCCTTCGGAAGATCGGGCACGAGAAAGCGGCCTTGATCGCCGGTGACGACAATCTTGGCAAAGCGCGTCGGTAGATCCTTGGTTTCCGCGATCACCCAGACGCCAGCCTCAGGGCCGCTGGGGCCGGTGACCACGCCGCCGATGTCTTTTTCACCGACGGTGACGGCAGTGCTTTGTTGGGCGCTCAGCCGAGCCGGCAAAGCGGCCACGAGCATCGCGGCGGCGACTGTCGCCAAGCCTAGGCACAGCCCTTTGATGGTCCGCATGGTACCGTTCCTCCCCTATCGCAGGCGCGCTCTTGCCGTGCGGCGGCTGCCGCCCGACAGCATAGTGTCGGCACGCGCAAGCACCTCGTCAATTCAGACGACTGTTATCCCTTGGCCTAAGTCTCAAAAATGAGCGGGATTATTTCCTTCGCTATTTCCAGTTTTGCCTTGAGAGCAATTTGTTCGCGGTAAAATTGCTGGAGCAATGAATAAAGCCGCGGGCTGATCTCCTTTATCTTTGCCAGCCTCTGCTTCGGCGCCGGCGTCCACATCCGACGAATATCGAAAAACAATTCAGTGAGAACGAAAATCTTGTTTGTGAGAACAAGATTTTCCGTCGTTGGATCGGCGGTCACGTTGCTCGCAACGTATTTCAGCAGGTCTTCCGCATCAAAACGGAGTTGGCCTAGCCGGAACTCGTCAATGGGTTCCTTGCCGGCGTCCAGCACCACTTTGATTTGATTGCGCAGGCGCTCGACGGCGCCGTCTTTGTCGTACAAAATTTTCGCCACGTCCCAAAGCCTGGCAGCTTCATCTTTGTGGCTTTCCCAGTAGTCGAAGGCCGCCTTGCCGGCCGTATAAATAATTTCAAACGCCTGCTCGTTCCGGTGCTCGACGGTTCGGCGGAAACCGTCGGTCAAAATAACCACCAGATCGACGTCGCTGTCGGGCCGATGATTGCCGCGCGCCCAAGAGCCAAACATGATCACGCCCAGGACATCGGGGCGCTGTTTCAGTTCTTGCAAAAATTTCGTCGTTTCTCTGTTCATAAAGTCATTTCAGTTCATCGGCCGATGCGCCAAGCGCAAGGGCTGACCAGCATCGCCAAAACACCGGCCACCGCTGATGTAAACAATCGCTTGACATATGTAAGGCGATGACTTACATATAAGCCATGATTCGGTCGTTCAAGCATAAGGGCCTTCGACAATTCGCGCAGACCGGCGATGGCGCCAAACTCAGCGTACCGAACCATGATCGCGTCAGGCAAATTCTCTTGGCGCTCGACGCCGCCGTAAGTCCGCAGATGATGGATATCCCCGGACTGCGCTTCCATCAACTCAAGGGCAAGGAGAAGGGCACCTATTCGGTGCGGGTCACCGGCAACTGGCGCATGACCTTTGCCTTTGACGGCGAAGATGCGGTCAATGTCAATCTGGAGGATTATCACGGATGAACACGAACCCTCTCTTGCGCGGACTAAAGCCCATGCACCCCGGCGAGCTGCTGCGGGATGTGGCGCTGCCCGCACTCAAGCGGCCGAAGACGGAGATCGCCAGCCTGCTCGGCGTCTCGCGGCAAATGCTATACGATATTCTGGCGGAGAAGGCGCCGATCACACCGCCGATGGCGCTGCGCATCGGCAAGCTCTGCGGCAACGGGGCTACGCTGTGGCTCAATTTGCAGCAGCGTTACGATCTCTGGCGCGCGGAAAAAGAGATTGGCAAAGAGGTCGCGAAGATTCCCACGCTAACGGCGGCATGAGAAAAACAAAATGACGAGTGGTGCGGTCAAGAGGACTCGAACCTCCACGGGTTGCCCCACTAGCACCTCAAGCTAGCGCGTCTACCAATTCCGCCATGACCGCATGTTAGGATGGACGCCGGCCATCCGGGCCCGCGCCGCGCGACGGCGAGGATGTAACAAATCACCCTGAGGGGGACAAGAGCCGCGGGCCAGTGCCCGGTTTAGCGCACGTCGGCCAGGCGCGGCAGCAATTCCTTGACCTCGACGGCGATGCGGTTGCCGCTGATCACCACCGTGCCCTTGGCCACGGGAAAATTATTGGCGAGGATATGGACCTCGTCGTCCTCCGCGGCATCGAGCTCGATGATGGCGCCGCGGCCGAGCCGCAGGACCTGATGGATCGGCATGGCAGTAGTGCCGAGCACGACCGCGATATCGAGCAAGACCTTGTCGAGAGTGGCCATTCGAGTTCCCTGAGCCGGAAGGCGACAATGGCCTCACGTCATCATGCTATGGTTAGCAGGTGGTTAACGCAGGTAACGATTTGATCTTCGGGCTGAAACCCGGCCCCGGCTCGCCTCCTGCGGAATGGCGGGTGAGCGAAGGGCTGATTCCCTATGAGACCGCGCTGGCGGCGATGGAGGCGCGGGTCGCGGCGATCCTGGCGGGCGAGGCGCCGGAGCTGGTCTGGCTGCTGGAACACCCGCCGCTCTATACATCCGGCACCAGCGCGCGGCCGGAGGAGCTGATCGAGGCGCGCTTTCCGGTCCATGCCACCGGCCGCGGCGGGCAATACACCTATCACGGGCCCGGCCAGCGCGTGGTCTATCTGATGCTCGACCTCAACCGGCGCGCGCCGGACGTGCGCCGCTATGTGACGGCGCTGGAGGAATGGATCATTCGCACGCTGGCGGGCTTCAATGTGCGCGGGGAGCGGCGCGAGGACCGCATCGGCGTCTGGATGCGCCGGCCGGAAAAAGGCGGCGGCCACGAGGACAAAATCGCCGCCATCGGCATTCGCCTGAAACGCTGGGTGAGCCTGCACGGCATCGCGCTCAACGTGGACTGCGACCTGACGCATTTTTCCGGCATCCGGCCCTGCGGGGTCGCGGACGCGCGCTACGGCGTGACCAGCCTCACCGATCTCGGCCTGCCCGTGAGCATGGCGGAGGTGGACACGGCGCTGCGGCGGGAATTCGCCAATCTGTTCGGGGCAACGATGGGTAATGTCCTGGACTCCCTCTCCCCGCTTGCGGGCGAGGTAAAAAATCAAATCGTCGGCAACACGGAGAAGCCCTCGCCCGGATGACGCGGCGCGAGATCGCGGGCGCTGCCTGCGCGCACATCCACCGCTTCGACCAGCGCTGCCGGCGGACCGCGCCCGCAGGCTTCAATCATTTTCGCCACCGCTTGCGCGGGACCCGCAAAGACCGCTTCCACCGTGCCGTCGCGGCGGTTTCGCACCCAGCCTTCGAGCCCAACTTCACGCGCGATGTAATCGGTCCAGGCGCGGAAACCGACGCCCTGAACACAGCCGCGGATCACCACATGGCGGATGTCACGCG
>Ga0209514_10009875_pt1 | contig 10400 bp, 10 predicted proteins | sample Subgrocontami58m_FD_187452 | JGI IMG/M metagenome (GOLD analysis project Ga0209514, IMG submission 187452) | Subsurface groundwater microbial communities from S. Glens Falls, New York, USA - GMW37 contaminated, 5.8 m (SPAdes) (version 3) | ecosystem: Environmental > Aquatic > Deep subsurface >...
GGTGGGACCGGCAGGCGAAGCGGCTCGGTGCATCTCAGGACGTGTGCTGGTACTCGTGGGACGAGCAGCGCAAGTCAATGGCAAATCTGCTCGGATACACCTTCGAGTGGGTGCTGCCCGGCCACGGCCAGCGCATGCGGCTGCCCGCCGACGAGATGGCGCGCCACCTCGCCGCGCTGGCGCAGCGGATGTAGTCGGCTTACGCGGCGGACGTCGCGAGCGCCTTGCCCAGCGTGTCCAGGGCCTTCTCCAGCGGGACGTCGTGCGCCTTCGCCGCGTCCTTCAGGCTCAGCGTCCCGCCGCAGCACAGGCAGATGCCTATATTCTCCAGCGCCTTCAGCGCCTGCGGGTAGTGGTGCACAATGTCCGCGACCTTGGTGTCCGGGGTAATGCCCTGAGGCAGTTTCGCCATGGGAGACTCCTTTCTACGACTACTGTTGGGTTGGCACGATTCTAAGAGTGGGCCGTACCCGCGCCTTGCGCAACGTCGTTCAGGTCGCGGAGCAGCGCGGCCATGTCCACGCTGCGCATGCGGCACGCCTGCGCGACGGTGACGGTGGACGCCATGGCCTGCCGCATGGACGGATCAACCAGGGGCGCGAAACCGTGGCGCACGAATACGGGCAGCGTGTCCGGCCAACAGTCCAGCACCTCGGAGACGAGCATGGCGGCGCTGACGGGGCCGCCGGGCGCCTGCGCGACGGGCCGCACGGTGAGCGTCAGGGGTGCTGTTCGCCTTGCGGGCACCGCGACGGCCTTCGCGCTGGCGCAGTCGAGCGTCCGCCAGATGACATAAGCGAACAGGACGAAGCCGGACAGGGCCAGGACGCCGGAGAGACCGCGCATCGCCTCGGAGAGCGCGGGCATGTACACGTAGAGCACGCCGAAGATGACGCGGAGTCCCGTGCCCGTCATCAGGAGGGCGAAGATGGGCGTCAACAGGCCCGGCGCCTGCAATCGCGCTCCGGAGAAGACGGGAATCACGCGGGACGCCATGCCGAAGATGGCGAACGTGACAAAGCCGAGGGCCACGGCGTGACGCAGCGCATTCCCGCCGTAGAAGCCCGCGCCGCCAAGTCCCGCCAGGGACATGACCGTGAACGCGACGTCCAGCGCTGCGGCGAGCATCAGCCACGCGTAGGCGGCGCGCAGGAACTTCTCGTGGCCGCGCGGCATGCCCGTTTCTTTCACCCAGGGCTGGCCCGGCGCGAACACGCGGAGCGCCACCGCGAACGTCACGAACGCGGCGACCTCCAGCGCGGCGCCCGCAGTCGCCAGGACGACGCCCGGCACGCTTCCGCCGAGGGCCATGCCGATAAGCCGCGCGGCCAGCCCGGCGTTCAAGGCCACGAACGCCGTGTTGACGCCGCGCGCGTGCAGGGCGGGCAGGCCCAGGAATGTCGGCAGGGTGCGGACCGACATGCCGAAGATGAACGAGATGATGAACCCGATGACGTAGATGTGCAGCAGGGCGTCGTCGGCGGGGGCGGGTATGTAGGACTGCCCGCTGAACGCCATGACGCCCAGCAGCGCCAGGTTGACGACTGCGCCCACGCACAGCCATGCGGCGCCGGCGAGCATGAACTTCTCGTAGATGTCGCGCGGCTGAAGACTTGACGTAATGGTGGCGCGCAGCAGGCCCAGGAACAGCGCGGCCCCGGCTAGCTCCGAGAGGCCGGAGAGGAGCAGTAACGCGCTACGGACTGCGCTGTTGACGGGAAGTGGCTGACCGGTCAGTCGGAGGACAAGGCCAGCCAGCACGAGTCCGTAGGACAGGTAGGCGAGCCGCCTGCTCGGGAGCGACGTCGCCTTCATGCGCGGGATGGCGTGGTAGGCGATGCCCATGATGAACAGGCCCACCCAGCCCAGGAGCTGGGCGTGGCCGTGGACCTGCACGTGCGGCAGCCACCACGCGCCCAGCGTCCCGCCCAGCGGGGGGAACAGGATGATGACCGTGCCCAGGCTGAAGCCCGCCGTCAGGGCGATGGCGAGCGATGTCTTGACGAACAGGGGGAAGATATCGCGGGGGCGCGCGGCGCTCGCGGGGGCGCTCGCCGCCGGACGCTGGCTGCGCTCCGCCTGCTCGGCGAACTCGTTCAGCTCGCGCAGGAGGGCGTCCGGCTCCACCTTGTGGACGCGCGCGAAGAAGGCGATCGGCTCCAGCGGCCCCCGCGGTCCGCCGCAGCCGCCGAGCCCATGCCGCTCGAAGATGCGCTCCGCCTCCGGGTAGCGGCGCAGCGCCTCGCGGACGGACATCGCGCCGGTGACACGTTCCGTCGTCATGGCCGTCGCCTAGTCGCCCTTCTCGCGGGAGAACACGACGCGCCAGTCGCCGTCGGGCGTCTGCTCCGCGCGATGCGAGAAGCCGCGCCTCTCCATGACCATGTAGATGGGCGCGGGCTCGAACGGCACGACAAGCTCCAGCGACTCGTCCGGGTCGAGGCCGTCAACGGTCTGCATGATGCGGGTGAACGGCTCCCTGCCCTGACGCAGGTCGTCGCGGACATCCAGGATCGCCATAGCAGCCCTCCTTCCGCTATGTTGGAACAAGGGACGGGACGCCAGTCTCATGTGACGCGCCCCGCCCCAATATATAAATTGAGTTGGGGGGACACCCCCCAGCCCCCGTCAGGAGGGGGGAACCCTCCTGAATCTCCCCTTTCGCGCCTTGACGGGCAGGACACAACTCAGCATAACGCCAGGCGACGGCGGGCGCTGTGACAAAAGTCACCCGTGCGCGAGATTGGGGGAGTTGGAGGCGCGGCGCGGCTACTTCACGGCGTCGCTGAGCGCGTCGGCGAGGGCCTTGCGGTCGAGCACGCGGATGTGCCCCTCGTCGCGCTTGATGGCCCCGGCCTCCTCCAGCGAGCGGAGCGCGCGGGCGACCACCTCGCGGGCGGTGCCCACCATCGCGGCCAGGTCCTGCTGGGTCAACCGGAGCGCGGGTGCCTGCTCCGGCGCCATCTCCGCGTAGGCGAGCAGCACCTTCGCCACGCGTCCCTCGACGTTCAGCAGCGAGAGGTCGGAGACGAGCGTCACGAGCATGCGCAGGCGTCCGGCGAGGATGCGCAGCATGCCCAGGGAGAACGACGGGTACTGCTCCACCAGCCGCAGCACGCTCGCCGTGGAGAGCACGCCGACGATGGTCGTCTCCATCGCCTCGACGTTCGCGGGGTTGACCCCGCCGTCGAACGCGGGCACGTCGTTGAACGTCTCCGCGGGGCCCATGACGCGCAGCACCTGCTGGCGGCCCTCCGGCGACATGCGGAAGACCTTCACCCGCCCCATGATGATGAAGTAGAGGCCGTCGCCGGGGGTGCCCTCGGTGAGGATGACCTGGCCCCGCGTGAGCGTGCGCTCCTGGACGAGCGACGCGACCTGCCGGAGCTGCCCGTCGTCCAGCTCCTTGAAGTAGGGGATGTTGCGCAGGAACGCGACCGCGACCATTCTCGGCTCCGTGGTGGTGTGTGCGGCCATTGTACCAGACGGCGCGGGCGGGCTGGCCGCGCGTCGCTTTGCGGGCGAGACGGCGCGGGGGTATACTCACGGCGACGGAGCATAACGACAATGAAGTGCGTGATTTGCAGGCAGGGGACAACACGGAAGGGAAGGGCAACCGTCACGCTTACGCGCGACGTGATGGCGCTCGTGGTCAGGGGCGTGCCCGCGCGCGTCTGTCAGAATTGCTGTGAGCAGTACGTGGGTGAGGCGACGACGGCCCGGCTGCTGCGGACGGCGGAGTACAGTAGCGGATAGAGCAAGGTTACGGCTTCAAGCTTATCTCTCTAGGACTAGGATCGAGACGCAGGGAATTACGTAGTTTATACTGTAGCCAAAGGAATATACGACATATGTCTGAGCATCCACTCGCCGAGGTTTTTGGTTTCCCAACTACGAATGCGTCCAAAGAGGCTCAGAGGTACCGTAAACGTCGCCTATGCCCTTTCAATAACAAGGTTCCGAATTGTACCAAGGACAAGGCTAGCGACCCACTGGGGGTTTGCAGCGTTTACAACGACAAGGATGTAGTGATTACTTGTCCCATAAGATTCCGTCAAGACTGGGTTATTGCAGAAGATGCGGCAGCCTTTTTCTTCCCACACAACGCAAAATGGACTTCACTCGTTGAGGTTCGTCTTGATGACAAGAATGGCGAATCCGCTGGCAATATTGACATAGTCCTTGTCGCCTATGATGAAAGGGGCCGGGTGCTTGATTACGGGGCTCTAGAGGTCCAAGCAGTTTATATCTCAGGAAATGTGCGTCGCCCATTTGAATACTTCATGGAAGACCCAGCAAGTCGTGCAAACTTGATATGGCGAGGGAAGCCAAACTATCCACGTCCCGACTACTTGTCTTCATCGCGCAAGCGATTGGCGCCGCAACTCATGTTCAAGGGTGGTATTCTTCATGCGTGGAATAGAAAGATGGCTGTAGCTCTAAATAAAGGCTTCTTTCAGACTTTGCCTGTCTTGCTTGAAGTCGAACCTGAGAAAGCAGACATCGCTTGGCTTGTCTATGATTTGCGCTATGAATCTAGCGAGGATTCCTATGTCCTTGAGAAGTACAAGACGATTTACACCGAATTTGAAGCCTGTCTTGATCAGATCGCTAAGCCTGCAATTGGCGAGGAACATGCCTTCATGGAACGCATTCAAGTCAAGCTTGATGAGAAACTCGACGACGGCGATTCCCCAGATAACCAGACTATCAATCTGGAGATATAGATAATCATGGTTCAAATGTCTCTCATTGCGAATCCACCTAGAAGGCGCGTAGTCAACGTGGCCTCTATACCTCAGAGGAGTCCTTTTCGCTATCCTGGCGGCAAGACTTGGCTTGTGCCATGGATTCGAATGTGGTTGGGTACCATGGCAGAAAAACCACGTGAGCTTGTCGAGCCTTTTGCGGGTGGGGGAATTGTTTCTCTTACCGCAGTATGCGAGGGTTTGGTCGAGACCGCCACAATGGTTGAGATAGACGAACAAGTTGGGAGTATTTGGCAGACAATCCTAAGCGAAGAACATAAATGGCTGGTAGATCGAATACTCACGTTCAATGTGACACCTGAATCCGTCCAGGAAGAGTTGACGAGAATTGCAGCCAATGTTAGAGAACGCGCGTTTCAGACATTGCTCAAAAACCGAGTGAATCATGGTGGCATTCTGGCTCCCGGCAGCGGACTGCTCAAATATGGAGAGAATGGGAAAGGACTAAGATCACGCTGGTATCCGGAGACGCTGGTAAGACGCATTCGTGCTATTCAACCTTACAGGGATCGGCTTTTCTTTGTTCAGGGTGACGGCCTTGCGGTAATGGCTGAGAAAGCCCTTCTAAGGGGTGTGGTTTATTTTATTGACCCTCCATATACCGTGGCGGGCAAAAAGGCGGGTACTCGACTGTATACTCATAATGACTTGAATCACGAGGCATTATTCGAGACCACTCGAACGGTGGCAGGTGACTTTCTCATGACCTACGATAACGCTCAGGGTGTAGTCGAGCTTGCAGAGCGTTTTGGTTTTGACAGACAAGCCATAGTTATGAAGAATACACACCATGCAGAAATGACCGAATTATTGATAGGGCGTGATCTTAGCTGGGGGCGGATGTAACCGCCCAGGCGTCTCCCTATTCCGCGCTTCTCCCTCTGCTATACTATCCCTTACTATCATTCCACACGCACCGGAGCGCTCGGAAGCATCACGCCCCGACCTCGGAGGCCAGGCCCATGACGGACACCCTCGCGCCCATGAGCCCGGAGACGCTGGACCGCATCCTCACGCGCGTCCAGAAGCCCGCCCGCTACATCGGCGGCGAGTGGAACAGCGTCGTCCGCGACTGGGACGCGACGGACGTGCGCATGGCTATCTGCTACCCGGACGTGTACGAGGTCGGCATGTCCAACCTCGGCATCCTGATGCTGTACGACGAGGTGAACCGCGAGCCGCACTACCTGATGGAGCGCTTCTTCGCCCCCGGCGTTGACATGGCCGCGGAGCTGCGCCGCGCCAAGCTGCCCTACTTCAGCCTGGAGACCAAGCACCCCCTCGGCGCGTTCGACGTCCTGGGCTTCTCCTACGGCGCCGAGATGACCTACACCAACACGCTGGAGTGCCTGGACGTAGCGGGCATCCCCGTGCTCGCCGCGGAGCGCACCGACGCGCACCCGCTCGTCATCGGCGGCGGCACGTGCATGGTGAACCCGGAGCCGATGTCGCCGTTCCTGGACGCCGTATACGTCGGCGAGGGCGAGGAGGCCATCCTGGAGCTGCTCGCGGCGTACAGGGAGCTGAAGCTGGCCCGCGGCGGCGCGCGCCCGCCCCGCGCGGACGTGCTCAAGCGATGGGCCGCCATCCCCGGCGTCTATATCCCCACGTACTACCACACGGCCTACCGCGAGGACGGGACCGTTGACCACGTCCAGCCCACCGTGCCGTGGGCGCCGAAGGTCGTCGAGAAGCGCACTGTCGCGAAGCTGCCGCCGCCCTTGACGCGGCCGGTCGTCCCGCACCTGGAGGCCGTCCACGACCGCGGCGGCGTCGAGGTCATGCGCGGGTGCACGCGCGGCTGCCGCTTCTGCCAGGCGGGCTATGTCTATCGCCCCGTGCGCCAGCGCGACCCGGACGAGGTGGTGGACGCCGTCGGCGAGATCATGCGCAACACGGGCTACGAAGAGATATCGCTGCTGTCGCTGAGCACCGCCGACTACGCGCACATCCGCGAGGTGGTGGAGAAGATAGCCGACCGCTACCACGGCGAGCGCACCGTCATCTCGCTCCCCAGCCTGCGCATAGACGCCTTCTCCGTGGACCTGGCGGACACGCTCGCGCGGGCGCAGCTCAAGCGCCAGGGGTTCACCTTCGCGCCGGAGGCGGGCAGCGAGCGGATGCGCCGCGTCATCAACAAGTACGTGCCGGAGGAGGTCATCCTGGAGGCGACCGCGCAGACGGCGCGACGCGGCTGGCACAAGCTGAAGTTCTACTTCATGGTGGGGCTGCCCACGGAGCAGATGGAGGACGTCCAGGCCATCGTTGACTTGGTCGGGAAGGTCACGGAACGGTACCAGCAGACGTGCGGGAAGCGCCCGCGCATCCGCGTCGGCGTCTCCACCTTCATTCCCAAGCCGCACACGCCGTTCCAGTGGGTGCCCCAGGACCAGCCCGACTCCCTGCGAAGGAAGCAGGAGCTTCTGCGTCGCGGCCTGCGTAAGGTCGGCGCCGAGTTCTCGTGGGTGGACCCCGCGGAGGCGGCCATCGAGGGGCTGCTGTCCATGGGCGACCGCCGCGTCGGCGAGGTCATCTACCGCGCATGGCGCAAGGGGTGTCGCTTCGACGCCTGGGGCGAGCACTTCCTCCTGGACAAGTGGCTGGAGGCGCTGGCGGATGTCGGCCTGTCGCTCGATTTCTACGTCTACCGCGAAAGGCCGCTGGACGAGGTCCTGCCCTGGGCGCACGTCAGCGCGGGCGTCACCTACCCGTTCCTGCGCAAGGAGCACAAGAAGACCCTCGCCCTGGTGGACACGCCGGACTGCCGCAAGGAGCCTTGCCAGGTCTGCGGCTTCCAGACGCGGGACAACCGCTGCTCGCTGAAGTACAATGACCTGGTCGCCTTCGTCCGCGCGAGGAAGGCGGCGACCGAGGCCGCGCACAAGCTGGCGGAGGCGGCCGTCCCGTAAACTGACGCCCGCGCGAGAGAACGACACCACTCGATGCGCATCTTCTACGGCTGGTGGGTGCTGGCCGCTAGCTTCGTCATCACCGCCTTCGGCGCCGGCGCGCTGTTCTACGGCTTCAGCGTCTTTTTCCCGTCCATTCAGCAGGAGTTCGGCTGGAGCCGCACCCTCATCGGGGGCGCGTACTCAGCCGCCACCATCTCCGGCGGCCTCGTCACAATAGTGGTCGGGTTTCTCATTGAAAGGCTCGGGCCGCGCAAGCTCATGCTGGTGGGCATCAGCGCCGCCGCGGTCGGATACATGGCCCTCTCGTTTGTCCATTCGCTGTGGATGTTCTACGCCGTGTACATCGTGCTGATCGCGGTGGGAATCTACGGGGGCGTGCAGAGTCCAACGGAGGTCGTGACGGCCTACTGGTTCGTCCGGCGCCGCGCGCTGGCCCAGGGCCTGCTCTCCTCGGCCATCGCCATCGGTGGGATGACCTTCGCGCCCCTTCTGGCGATGGTCATCCTGGCGTACGGCTGGCGCAACGCCGCCTTCGCGGTGGGCGCGTTGATGGCCGTGTGCTGCATCCCCGCGGCGCTGGCGGTGCGCGACCGTCCGCAGCAGATGGGACTCGCGCCGGATGGGGCGCCTCCGCCGGGCGGCAGGCGCGCGGCGGTCGGGTCAGCGGTCGCGCGAACGAACGACATGACCGTGCGACAGGCCCTGGCGACGCCCCAGTTCTGGCTGTTGTCGGCGGTCATCGCGCTGAAGTTCATGGGCTCCGGCGCGGTCTTTGTCCACCTCATCCCGTACCTTGTTGACCGGGGCTTCGACCGGCAGACGGCGGCGAACCTCCTGGGGTTGGTCGCCCTGGTGAGCATCCCCGGACGGGTGCTGTTCGGCTATCTCGGCGACCGCATGTCCAAGCGGGTGCTCATGAGCGTGACGATTGGACTGGAGTGCCTGGGCGTCGTCCTGCTGATGGTCGCGACGACCCTCCCGCAGGTGCTCCTGTTCATTGCAGCCTTCGCTTTGAGCATGGGCACGCTCCCGCTCATTCCGGCCATCCGGGCGGAGTACTTCGGGCTGCGGAGCTTCGCGACGTTGTCCGGCATCATGTGGGGCGTCTCCACGCTGGGGATCGTCGTGGGGCCTGTCGTCGCGGGGCTGAGCTTCGACATGACGGGCAGCTACACCAGCGCCTTCGCGCTGTTCATAGGGGCGTATGTGGTCGCCATCCTCATCAGCGCGCTCACACCGCCGCCTCGCCGCGTGGCCGCGCTGGCCGGACGGTAGTGTATTGCTTCCAAATAACGCGCTAGATACCCTTGTGGACATTGGTATGCGGGGAAGTCCAGAAGGGGCTTGGCCCCCTCTGGTGGGGGATCTGGGGGTCACCCCCAGAGTTTTTCTCCCCCTTCCTTTCCAAGGAAGGGGGAACAGGGGGATGGATGCGTGCCGTGAGGGGTGTGGCCGCGCTGGCTACGCAGTAGCCGCGTGGCGTGGGAAGGGCGCGCGCTCCTGGCGCAGAATACCTGTTCGGCGCGTCGGGCCTGGACTATAATGGAGCGCGTATGAAGCCACGCAAGCAGCAGGAGGAGCCCGAGCGCGTCGTCGGGGGCCAGGCGCACGACGAGGACGCGACGCTGGACACCAGCCTGCGTCCGAAGAAGCTGGCCGACTTCGTCGGTCAGGAAAAGGTCATCGGCAATCTGCAGATCGCCATCGCCGCCGCCAGGAAGCGGGGCGAGCCGCTGGACCACATGCTGTTCTACGGCCCGCCGGGCCTGGGCAAGACCACGCTGGCCTACATCATCGCCGCCGAGATGGGCGTCAGCCTGCGCATCACCGCCGGGCCATCCCTCCAGCGCGCCGGCGACCTCGCCGCCATCCTCACGAACCTGAAGGCCGACGACCTCCTGTTTATTGATGAGGTGCACCGTCTGACCCCTCCCGTCGAGGAAGTCCTGTACCCGGCGATGGAGGACTTCGCGGTGGACATCGTCATCGGCAAGGGGCCGGGCGCGCGCAGCCTGCGGCTGAGTCTGCCGCGCTTCACGCTGGTGGGCGCGACGACGCGCTACGCGCTGCTGAGCCCGCCTTTGCGCGACCGCTTCGGCGCGGTGTATCGCATGGACTTTTACTCGCCGGAGGCCGTGCGCCGCATCCTGGAGCGCTCCGCGCGCATACTGGGCATCGCCGCGGAGGACGACGGGCTATGGGAGATCGCGCGAAGGTCGCGCGGGACGCCGCGCATAGCGAACCGCCTGCTGCGTCGCGTGCGCGACTTCGCCCAGGTGCTCGGGGAAGGCGTCATCAACCGCAAGGCGGCGGTGGAGGCGCTGGAGCGGCTGGACGTGGACGAGAAGGGGCTTGACCTGACCGACCACAGGGTGCTGCGCACCATCATCGAGAAGTACAACGGCGGGCCGGTGGGCCTGGAGACCATCGCCGCCTCCATCAGCGAGGAGGCGGACACCATCATGGACGTCTACGAGCCGTACCTGATGCAGATGGGCTTCCTGGGCCGGACGCCGCGGGGCCGCGTGGCGACGCGGTTGGCATACGAACACCTGGGCCTGCCGTTCAAGGAGCAGGTCGACACCCAGCAGCCCGGCCTGTTCTGACGCCGCGTCTCCCTCTCGGCTTGTTTCCGCCGCGTGGCGCGCCATCCATGCGGGTGCCCTTCTCTCCGTGCGACGCGTCCTCTCCCTATTCTATCTGGATTCTATCTGGAGAG
>Ga0209514_10009876_pt1 | contig 10399 bp, 16 predicted proteins | sample Subgrocontami58m_FD_187452 | JGI IMG/M metagenome (GOLD analysis project Ga0209514, IMG submission 187452) | Subsurface groundwater microbial communities from S. Glens Falls, New York, USA - GMW37 contaminated, 5.8 m (SPAdes) (version 3) | ecosystem: Environmental > Aquatic > Deep subsurface >...
CAGCGAAGAAGGAAGAAGAGTTATGGGCGAATCCCTCGAAGAAAACCAAACCGAAGAACATCCCATTCTCAGTCACCGGTTTTGCGCCCGTTCCATTTCACCGATGACAGTCGGTGATGTTGAGTGAAAATCTTCGTTTACTGCAACGCGATTGGCCTGGGCGCTATGGGGTGCCGGTGTGGCTGGCGGAAAGCTTCGTGGACCGGCAACGCTTCAGCGGGGCCAGCTATCGGGGGGCCAATTGGCAAGCCATCGGCTGGACGCGCGGTTTTGCCAAGCGTCAGAGCCGCTTCGTGCATCATGGCCAAAACAAGGAGGTGTATGTCTATGTGATGGAAGCAGGGATGCGGCGGTTCATTCACGGGGATGTCCGCCAGCCGATCTTGAGCCGCGCGTTTCTCTTGGCCCAGCGCCTGAGTGAAGAAAACCAATCCCTCACCAAGAGAATGCGGATGAAGAAGATCATAGAGTCATGGAACCCCAAACTCCCGCCCAAGTGCGATCTGAGCGTGGAAGACCTGGAAAGGATCGGTCGGGAACTCAGCGAGTTCTGCGCCCTGTTCGGAGCGACCTTTGGGCGGCCCGAGCCGGCGGCCTTGTTCGAACTGCATCTGCAGGGCCTGCTCAGCGACGCGGAACGTAAGAATGTTGAAGCGATCGCCCTGAAGTTGGACGGTCCGGAGCGGGTGCGCAGTCTGCAGCGCTTCATGAGCGACTACCAATGGGACGAACCGTGGATGCGAAAACGGCACTGGGAGTTGAGCGCGCAAACCCTCAGCGATCCGCAAGGGGTATGGAGCGTTGATGCGAGCGAGTTTCTCAAGAAGGGAACCGCCTCGGTGGGAGTGGCCTCGCAGTACTGCGGGGCGGTGGGCAAGACAGCCAATTGCCAGTCGGGGGTCTTCATTTGCTACAGCGGGCCCAAAGGGCACGCGCTCTTGGAGAGCCGGCTTTATCTGCCCAAGCGATGGTTTGAACCCGCCTACGAGGAGCGCCGCCAGATGTGTCACATTCCCGAGGACACGCTCTTCCAAACCAAGCAGGAACTTGCACTGGGGCTGCTGCAACCCTTGCTGGCGACCCACCAGTTTGGGGGGCACTGGATCACCTGTGACTGTTCCTTTGGCAATAACGAGGCGTTCCTGGAACAACTGCCCAAGACTTCTATTATCTGGGGGGGATCGCCTGCACCCGAATAGTCTGGCCCAAAGCGTGCGCCGCCCGGCCGCGGTTGGAGAAGGACGGCTGCGCGGTAGAGCAGTTGCTCAAAATCAAGGACCTATGGAGCTGGGAAACTCGCAGAATATCCGAGGGCGAAAAGGGACCGCTGGTGGCGGCCTTCGCGCGCCTCCGAGTCTATTTGAGCCCGGAGCGCACCGCGCAGAGCGAACGCTGGCTGCTGCTGCGAAACGATGCCACCGGCGAAATCAAATACGCCTTAAGCAACGCTCCCCGACAGACCCGGATGCGCGAACTGGTGCGCGTCAGCGGCGCGCGCTGGCCCATTGAACGCTGCTTTGAGGAAGACAAATCCGAGCTTGGACTCGATCATTACGAACACCGCTCCTGGACGGCGTGGCATCGGCACATGCGCCTGGTGTTTCTGGCGCAACTGTTCCTGGTGCGCCTGCAAATCAAATTCAAAAAAAAACGCCCGCGTTGACCTTGCCGCAGGCGCGCTTGCTCATTGAGGGCTGTTTTCCGGAGCCAAAACGTGAACCCAACTACGTGCTGGTCTTGGTGAAGTACCATACACGACGCAACCACCAAGCCTACAAATCTCACCGGAAACGCCGAATGAAAGAACTCAACAAATGGAAGTCACTCAAAGTGTCGCTGTAGTGTTAGTCGCTGTTCTGCGTTCGCGGCATTGCCCGAAGATTGCGCGTACGCCGTGCTACTGTAAATACTGCATACAAAAGATGTTACAAACGTGGTTGGCGTGACTTTCCGCCTCATGGAGCAGGGGGACTGGGTTTGCTTTTCGTTGAAGGGGTGAAACGAACAGCCCCCTGGTCGAAAAGCTTGAGGTGCTGGAAGCGACGCATCACCAACGTAAAGGGCTTCAGGGATGATCCCACCGATGCGGAAAGGAAATCGGGAGGGGCAACGCGATCACCGACCAATCAATGCCCGCCTGCCAATAGCTCCATTGCAAGCGTGTGACGCAGCACATCGCCCAGATGATTACCCCGCCACCGCCGCCGGATCGGCTGCGTCAAACGCTGGCGCGGTTCCACGAACCGGGGGCGATCCACCACCTGCGGAGAGTGCGTTTCCGTGCCGCCAAGCGTGTCTCTGCCAGGGAGGACAATGCCGGACGCCAATTCACAGAGTCAAACGCCTTGGCCGGCCGGCTCTCCAGGTACTACTTCAGGGTGCCGACGAAGCTGACCAGAGCCCTGTTCCGCAGCTAAATGGTCGAGAAATCTGAGCATGTCGCCCAGATGAAAAATGGTCTTCGCCTGCTTAGCGCCCGGCTCTCTCAGGTTCGCGACGCGGACATACTGTCGTCCAATCCCACATCTTCCCAGTAGCGAGTAGAGTTTCGCATGCTTCAGGCCTGTGTGAGCACAGATCTTTCCGTTGGGCGGAATTTCTGTCCACGTGTCGGGATACGGTTGGCGTTGGCTGGGGACCGGGTTGGTTTTGATTTCGATTTTCATGGATTCGTGTTTGGCACGAATCCGTGGTTTGCTCCACCGCCCGCCCCCCGTCAACCCACCGAAATCAGTATTCTCCCAGAAGGGGAATCGACCTGAGCGTCAGATGGGGCAGACGCGCCACAGTCTGCTCCAAATCCTGCGCCGACATACCCCGAAGGAATCGCGTCAGTCGAAAGAGCCCCGGATGGCCGATCACCTCTCCGAAGGCCAACTTTAGCGAGCTGAATTGGAGATCGAGGTAATTTTTGTTCAGCCGAGAGGTGACAGAACCAGCTCGGAGCTCTGCATCATCCATGAGCTGCCGGAACTGATATCTCAGAGCGCAGTCACTCAGGTCCTGTAAGGATGGCGTGATAAACTCGGACGCCGTGATTCTTTTCAGCGCGATCAAGTGCTTCTCCAGCAAGGGGTGGAGGGGCATCGTCATCGTGGCTGGCTTACCATCCCTGGTATGATTGATCCAGGACACTGTTCGGTGCTGGAAGGACACGTTGTCCCACCCCTGGCCGACCCCTTCTACCAAGTCCATCGCGGCGTAGAAACCAAATAGAATCGTGGTGCGCCAATCTATGATTCCCGTCCTATTGAGCAGGTGCCCGATCTGCGGAGCGGTCATGGGCTTCGGACGATTGGGGGACGGATTCACGACGTAGTCCTTCGGACTGATAGGGCAAACCAGGACGAAGCCCTTCTGCTGCGCGTCAAGGTACGCCTGTCGGACCAGCTTGAGGTGAGCGCTGGCCGTGGTCGTAGAATAGCCTTTTGCGCAGATCCATGAGACAAGGCCTGTGAAGTCAGGGGAATGCAACTGACAGACAAGCGTGTCGCTTTTGGCTCCAAGGAATTCATCAATGCGGTCCGCATAGCCGGAACACTTGCCGCGATAGCTCGGGTCGCCTCCGAGTCCGGCGATCCACGATCTCATCTGCTCTCTGTGGCTGGGGATCCCAACGAGTGGAGATAAAGCGGGCAGCGCCGCCGCGCCCGCGGCCAATCCTGCTCTTTCTTGACGTTCCCACTCCAAGGCCATTGTCAGCGCTGTGTCGTGGTTTGCTATTGTGAGAGCAGGGTCGTCCGCTTGGCGGATTATTCTCGTGCTCTTACTGCATAATGTTCCCGTGGCGTCGCGGTACGCCGCGTACCAGTAGGGGCTGTTGTCTTTTTTTTGTATGGAAGCCATATTGTGTCTTATTGAGTCGAGTTAGAGGGTACGGGCGCACCAGAGTCGCCTGAGGTGTTCGTCCCTGGTACCTTGAGAGAGGGGAGTCGGTCAATCCACTTGCGCAGATCCTCTACGTCCACGTGATCATAGATTTGCGCGACCAGGGAGATCGATTCTCCATTCCAGCGGGTGAACCTGACTGAATGGCCAGTCAGCATCGTCGCCTCCTTTTCTGGAGCACCGGCGCGCTTCAGCTCGGTCCTGAATTCGTGCCGCAATGAGTGGTGGGTCAAAAGGCAGACTTTGCGTCCGTTCGGCAGTGTGATCTGGAGAGGATTAATGTGCGCGTCGCGCACCAGGCAGACGAATTCGTCCGACAGATTGCTAATGGGGCGTTCGGCAAGACTTGGCGTGACGTGTTCAGAATCGCCGCACATGGCACGCACCCTCAGCAGATGAGCGTAGAGGACGGGATGAATCGGGACTATCATGATCTTCGCCTGGCATGCGCGTCTACGCCTGGTCTTGTATGGGACCCAGACGATTATTCTCTTCTCAAAATCAATCGCATCCCAGGTCTGGCTGCGGCCGTCGTTCAATCGCATTCCAGCGTAGCACCCAAAGAGGGTGACAGTTTGCATATCGACAAGCCGTGTTGCCGCCAGGAGCAGGTCCGTTTGAGCCGGCGAAAATGCCTGACGCGCAAATGGCGTCTCCTCCAGGTAATGGTCCGGAGTAACGGGGTTGACAACGACGAGCCCCTCCTTTTCAGCGTCACCGAACATCTCATCAAGGATATAGAGGCGTTTGTTAATCGACACGCCACCCAGTTTGCGCGCCTCCAGGCACACTACGAGATCGGTGATATCCTCTTCGTCGACAAGACAGATCTCGGCAGTGGAACGGTCCCGGAGAGAAGTGCAGAATTCCGAGTTGCAGCGTGTCAGGGTCGTTCCATAGCTCTCGCCTACGATGGGGAGCTTCTTAGCTATCCAGTTGTCGAAATACGACTTTAGCCTGACGCCACTTTGCTCTGCGTCAGTCTTACGTGCGCTCAAAAGGAGCGCGGCACAGCGTTTCTGTACCACCCTGATCCGCTTGCTGCCTTGTCCGATCTGCTCGGTCTCGATAGCCCGAATCATTGCCGTGCCATGGTTTTCCTTCCTTTTTCGTTTTGTATCCGCCTTATCCAATCCGACAGGACTATGGGAAATGCCGCTATTGACGAAATGCCGCGTTCCGTCCGCGTCTGAATAGGCAATGTACCAACTGTCGCTTTTCTTATGAATTGATGCCATACGGTGATGTTTCTACTGGTAACAGTGTTTCCTTCTGGTAACACACACTCTTCGGAGCGGATGAAAATCGGATAACAAATGGTTTAGTTTGGCCGGTTATTACGGTTGTGGCGGAGTCCTGCGCCCCTGAAAAGACGCCGTCATGTTGCTCGGCAGGCTCCACCAAAGGGATAATGTTTCCCTTGGTCGGTGTCTCACCGTGGCCGCTTAATAGGTTGATTACGAGGCACGTAGGACTAATTGCCGACGCGGCGGCGGTGTCATTAGATGAAAAACAGATAACAAAGCCGAATCGGTTTTGGCTGTTCCCGCAGTCTATGCGGTCGTTGCCCCGAGAATCGTTGTTGACACGGAGTGAGAACCGGACCGAAGCGGTGTGCCCCCCTTCGGGCGGTTGCAGTTGCCGAACTCGGCCGGAAGACACTGTCACGCCGGAGTCTGAGCCGGCCACGGCGGTTAAGTCGGCCATCCCGCAGGCTGCGGGCTTGACGCCGAATGTCGAAAGATTGCCGGGATTTATCCTCACGCTTCATTGTACCGGCCGGAGGTCACGCCGCATTCACATCCAACCGCTGTCGTTTATTATCGTGGACTGCTGGGAGGGGAGAGGCTACTTTATGAAATGGGCTCGATGGTCTATGTTGAGCGCGGCTCGCTGGAGGCTGCGAAGGCGCACTGCCTGGGGAAGGGCACCGCCAAGGCGGCGGTCAGTCTGAGTATCCTCGCGCTTCTGATCGAACCGGGCTGCAAATCTGCCAAAGAAGTTGGGAAGGCGACGGGCTGCAGCCGATCGCATGTTTTTAACGTGGCCCGTTGGATAAGGGAAGGCCAGTTCGACAGGCTTACCGGTGGTGGCGCCTTTCGGAAGGAACGTCTTCTTTCGTTGAGCCAGCAAGAGGAGCTTGCTGGCAAACTCGGCAGAGAACTGAAGTGCGCGAAGGACGTTGCCGACTGGTATGGTAAGGACGTCCCTCTCGCAACAGTGCATGGGTGGTGTCGCAGGCTCGGATTCTCCTTCCGACGATCACGCGGGCCAGCACCGGTCCCCAATGAGTCACCTAACCTTGGGGAGCCACGCTGTTCACTGGGGGGTTCGTTGGGCGCCGAGACCGTTCATGACCTCAGAAAGCGGCAGGCCGAAGAGCGACCGTGACAACGGCACTGCGCACAGCCAATCGGTAAGCGTCCAGGTGGATGAGCCTCGCCTCGCTACGCGAGGCTTAACTTCAGAATTTCCATCACAGTTTTTGACGGAAACGGTATCAACCCCTCAAGATTCCTGAAACGGGCTGGGGGTGGAAACAAGGTCCCCCGTGAAGGCTTGCCTCGCGGGGGTTTTTCCGGCTTCGTAAGGTGTGAAAAATCCGAAGCCGGAGAATTGGCTCCAGGACTACCCGGAGGATCAACTGGAGAGTTCAACCCGAAGGCACCGGCTTTGCCGGTGGTTCCGTCGTTACCCGTCGGTTCACCTTGTGACATTGGAGCAAAACGGAGCAATTGACTAAAGCATCAATAATACTACAGCGGGCGTATATAGAGCGTCTCGTTCGCAATGAGAAGGTCGCAGGTTCGATCCCTGTCGGCTCCACCATTTTTTCGCTTCTCTACCCGCGGTTCTTGCGGGTAGGCGTTTCTGTATCCGGCAACTGGCCCGGAATCCCGGGTTTACCTTGGTGGCCGTGTTCGCTTTGGCGCTGGGGATTGGCGCCAACAGCGCCTTGTTCAGCGTCATCAACAAGGCGCTGTTGGTGTTGCAGGGGGCGGTCGCGTTTGTGCTGCTGATCGCGTGTGCGAACGTGGCAAATCTACTGCTGGCACGGGGCGAGGTGCGCGGCAAGGAGATCCCCATCCGGGCCTCGCTGGGCGCCAGCCGCAGCCGAGTGTTTCGCCAACTTCTCACCGAGAGCGTGCTGTTGAGTTTGTTCGGGGCGGCTCTGGGACTCCTGCTGGCGCAGTGGGGAATCCATCTGCTGCTCTGGCTCAGTCCGAAAATCGATGGGCGCACCATCCCGCTCTTTGCTGAGATCGGCTTGGATCGGCCGGTGTTGGTGTTCACCGTGCTGGTGGCAGTAGTGACCGGCCTGTTGTTTGGGTCGGCGCCGGCGTGGCGTGCCTCCAACGCCAACCTCGCCGAGGCGCTGAAAGAGGCGGGGCGTGGCGGTGGGGGCGGGAGCATCCGGCGGCATCGCCTGCTGGGCGCGTTTGTGGTGTCGCAGGTCGCCTTCTCAATGATTTTGCTCACAGGCGCCGGACTCATGATCGTGGCCGTACTGGTCGTACTCGGCGGGGTGTCTCTCCTGGCTTGTTGGCTGCCGGGGAGGCGAGCCGCCTGGCTCGATCCCGCACTGGTGCTGCGGTGCGAATAGCCCGGGCTCACAAGTTGTCGGACCGGAGCTGAACAGCATTGTGTTGGGGTCGATCCATCTGAAGAGATGGTCGAGAGGGCCTCGGCCATGATGCCCGCCGTCTCATTTCTGGTGGGCAGGGCGGAGGCCTTGCCGGTGCCCACTCACTCGATGGATATCCTCTCCGCCGCCGGTTCGCTCAACTTTGCCGAATGGAGCTTCTCGCGATTGAACTTGAAATTCCGTCCGTTTGTAATGCCATGCTCCCGAGCCTCGGCTCGCGGTTGCAGGCGTTGCCTGAGACCGCGCGAGCGAGGAGGACAAAATGATTTACGCAGGCATAGACGCAGGCTCGCGATCCATCAAAGCGGTGCTGTTTGATCAGGGCCGGATGCAAACTCTTGCCTCCGGCCTGGCCGACCAGGGCGTGGAACAGGAACGACTCGCGGCGGAGTTGTCGGAACTGGCGCGCCAAAGCAAAGAGCCCGCGATCATCAGCAACATGTGCGTAGTGTTCGCCGAGACAGAGATCATCGGTCTGCTCGCCGAGGGCAGGCCGTTGCCCGACGTGGTCGCCGGCGTGCAAAACGCGATTGCCACGCGTGTTTCAGCGCTGGCTGGCCGGTTTATTTCACCGGCGGCGTCGCGTTGCATACCGGCATGGCCAGGGCGTTGGAGAGAGTTTTGGCTTGTCCGGTCCACGTTACGCCGCAGCCGCAATTCACGGGCGCCTTGGGCGCCGCCATCCTGGCCGGTCGCTCCCGGCAATCGGGCTCTCTTTGAGACCAAATGAGAAATGCTCTCGCTGAAGGGGAGGGCGCATGCGGCATGCTGCCTGGGCGACGGGATGGCCCACACTCCGGCGAGGTAGGGCGCGTCTGTCCCATCGCGCCGTTTCAGACACGCGGCCCGTTCCTCCCCAATGACGCCACTTCCATCCACAATCAGCGCCTTGTAACGCCCGCCAGACACATGCACCGATCCAAGCTACGGGTGACCCCTTTCCTTTCACGGGTTGACCCTTTCAGGAATGACAGCCGGTCCGTGTGCCACTGGAAAATGCCGAGGAAACGCGCGGCGGCCGCCAGATCCGAGTGGGCGCCGTCGAGCAGCGTTTCGCCCGTCGGCGGCCGAGGAACAACTTCGGCACCGGGCAGGGTGAGCGCTCCGGTGCCCGGTCCTCAAGCAGATGCTGGCAGAAGGCTCTCGCGGAAGCGTCGGCGGTGTTGACGATACCAACCGGTTGGTGCAAGGTAGTTGCGTTATGGCTGCTACAACCATGAGCATTTCGCTCACACCCGAGCTGCGAGCGACCATTGAAAGACGAGTTTCTTCCGGACGTTATGGCAACGCGAGCGACGTTGTACGGGCTGGTTTGCGCGCGTTGCTCCGTGAGGAGACGGCCGAGGTCTGGCGGGAGTGGCAGGCGGCCAAGGCCAGCCTGCCCCAAGACCCCATCACCCCGGAAACCGAAGTTGATGTGGCTGAACAAGTTCGCGCTCTGCGCTTGGCGGTAAGGCTGAAGGCCCGGAAGTGAGAGTTGCCGCCGTAGTTGCGCAATTCGTGGAACCAGCGCCGTTGGGTAAACGCCGAAGCCGGGATCGGCAGGACGACCGTTATCTCGCCGCCGCTTTGGGAGCGGGGGCAAAGGTCATCGTCACGAGCGACCGTGATTTGCTGGCCTTGGGCGAGCCATTCGGGATCGCCATGCAGACTCCCATCCAGTTCATAAAGATGGTCCGATCTCGAGAATCGGACTGAGTAGGATGTTCCCCCACGGATTGCCCCACTCCTCGACCGCGTCGTTTCACAACCAATTCAGCAATAGAGTGTTAGGCGTTAATTGTGTCCCGCTCCGGTCGATCCATTTCCGCACAACGCATAGACTATGGGTGACCCTCTGACGGCCGCAACGCCATCCGTTTCGCGGACACCACCATTACCGAAATCACCTGCCACGCGCGAGGTGTCCACCGGCTGGCGCCGGACGCGCGCACGATCATCGAAATCGGCGGACAGGATAGCAAGGTTATCAGTCTTGAAGAGGGTGGGCGCGTGCGTGATTTTGCGATGAACGACCGATGCGCGGCGGGCACCGGACGTTTTCTGGAAATGGTCGCCGCGCGGCTGGACATGAATTGGGCGGAGCTGTCGGAACTGGCCCGCCAAAGCAAGCAGCCCGCGATCATCAGCAACATGTGCGTGGTGTTCGCCGAGACGGAAATCATCGGCCTGCTAGCGGATGGCAGGCCGTTGCCCGATGTGGTAGCTGGCGTGCAAAACGCGATTGCCGCACGCGTTGCGGCGATGGTTGGCAGGTTCGTTTCACCGCCGGTCTATTTCACCGGCGGCGTTGCGTTGCATGCCGGCATGGCTCGTGCGCTGGAGGCAGTTTTGTCTTGTCCTGTCCACGTCACGCCGCAGCCGCAATTCACGGGCGCCTTGGGCGCCGCGATCCTGGCTGGTCGTTCCCGGCAATCGGGCTCTCTTTGAGACTAAATGGGAAATGCTCTCGCTGAAGGGGAGGGCGCATGCGGCATGCTGCCTGGGTGACGGGATGGACTACACTCCGGGGAGGCAGGGCGCGTCTGTCCCCGCCCGCCGTCTTTGACCTTCGATCGCATGTGCGGCCCGATCCTCCCCTATAATGCCACTCCCATCCACAATCAGCGCCTTGTAACGCCCGCCAAACACATGCCCGAAAAGCTCAATCACATGGCAGATCACGCCCGGGTACTCCACGAATAGTGGGCGTCCGTGCCCGGGCGCACTGGCGCCTCTGGGCCGAGGCCAGCCCCGCCAGGGGCCGCGTGGCTATAGAACAAAACGCGTCCCCTTGCCACCAGCCCGCCCTGAAGCGGCTGGTTGTTCCTGTAAGACGCAAATTCTACAAGCGTGTCGCTCCTACGGAGCTAGGCTGCCTTCGAT